>ENA-OQNO01000034-OQNO01000034.1-human-gut-metagenome-genome-assembly--contig:-NODE-34-length-181869-cov-64.878465_pt1 | contig 181869 bp, 147 predicted proteins | sample MGYA00242629_ERZ504880 | MGnify/ENA primary metagenome ERZ504880 (study PRJEB26092, sample SAMD00036377) | human gut metagenome | host: Homo sapiens | study: EMG produced TPA metagenomics assembly... | reverse complement strand
ATGCCGCAGCGGTCTGGAAGCGATAAAGTGTAAAAGGGTATGCGGTTTATAGCCGCATACCCTTTTATGCTTAATCTTCTAATCCGTGACTTCCCGCCACATTCTTCAGATACTCCTCTGGTTCGCCGTTCAGAATCAAATCGGCATAGCCCAGCGGGTCGTTGTAGATGAGGTAATCCAACTCCGACCTCTGCGCCATGGTCACGTCCAATGCATCCTCGACCCCGGTGCAGTCAATGGAGATCATTCTCCCATCCCGGAGCAGCAGCTCCACGCAGCCGGTGTCCATGTTGAATTTGCAGGCTCTTTCATCGTACTTCATGTTTGTGTCCTTTCTGCCTTACGGCACCTTTACAGTTGTGACCTTCGTTACACGTTTTTTCTGATAAGGTTTTGGACACACAGCCATCAGGGAAGAGCCGTTGTTCTCATTTCCAAAGAAAACAAAAAATCCGAACCCTTCTCCTATCGAGAAAAGGTTCGGATTTTCATGGTTTGGTGCGGATAAGAGGACTTGAACCTCCACCGAGTTGCCCCGATTAGAACCTGAATCTAACGCGTCTGCCAATTCCGCCATATCCGCATATTCTGTTTTGTTCGCCGCCGTTCAGCTCGGAACGATAGTTATTATACCACGGAAAACTGGAAAGTCAAGCGTTTTTTCAAAAAAGTTTTTGCATTCTTTTCCGCATATTTTATCTTGCGTCCCTGCGCACAAAAATACAGACATCTGCCCCGGTGATGCCTGCTTCCGGGGCAGATGTCTGCCAGACCACGCTTCTTCTTTTGCAGTTTTTCCTGAATTTTCTCAGATGCCCCAGAACAGCCAGAGGCTCCCTGCCCCCACGAGAACTGCCGCCAGTGTGAAGGGTACGCCGATGCGCAGGAAGTCCCGGGTGCGGACAGTCTCGCCGTTCTTGCGGAGAATGCCGATGGCCGCGATGTTGGCCGACGCGCCGATGGGGGTCAGGTTGCCGCCCAGCGTCGCGCCGGTAAGCAGACCGAAGTAGAACAGCTCCGGCTCAATGCCCGCGCCGCCGTTCATGAGGGCGGCGACGCCCTGTACCACCGGCAGCATGGCCGCCACATAGGGGATGTTGTCGATGAAGGCCGACAGCCCCACCGACGCAGCCACCAGCAGCAGGTAAAGATGCAGCGGCTCGTCTCCGGCAGCGGAGTGGAACAGCTGCGCCGCCGCGTCGATGACGCCCGCCCTGCTCACCCCTTCCAGCAGAATAAAGAGGCTGAAGAGCAGCAACAGGGTGTCATAGTCCAGCGCCCGGAACGTCTCGGCCAGCGACTTCAGGGAGCGGCTGCGCCAGCAGGCGCGGGCGGCACCGAAGAGGCACAGCCCCATGCAGACGAGCCCGCTGCGCAAGGTATAGAGCAGATGCAGCACGCCGCCAGATGGCTCGGGCAGGAAGGACGCCGCGATGAGCAGACCTACCGTCAGCAGGAGAAGCGCCGTGGGGACGTCGTCCTCCACCTCCGTTTCCACCGTGACATGGACAGGCTGGCGCTGGTCCCGGAACAGCCAGAACAGCACCCCCAGCGAGGCCAGCGCTCCCAGCTCCACGCTCCAAAAGATGCCGGGCCGGCCCTCCATCCAGAAGAAATCGAAGAAATTCATCCCCGCAAAGCCGCCCAGCAGGATGCTCGTGGTGTCCCCCACCAGCGTTGCCGCGCCCTGCAGATTGGACGACACCGCAATGGCGATGAGCACCGGCACCGGCGATAGTTTCAGCCGCCGGGCGATGGCAAGCCCTACCGGAGCCACCATCAGCACGGTGGCCACATTGTCCACAAAGGCACTGATGAACCCCGCCAGCAGCGCCAGCACCGACACAGCCCACCGGACATCCGGCACATGGGCAATGAGCTCTTCGGCCAGCCGGGCGGGCATCTTGCTCTGGATAAAAAGAAAGACCGTACCCATCATTCCCGCCATCATCAGCAGGACATTGAAGTCTACGGCCCGGGCGGCGTCCGCCAGCGTGAAATCATACACGCCCAGCTTTCCCAGCAGCAGGAACGCCCCGGCGCCGCCCAGCGCGACCCAGGGGCGGTACTGCTGCACCGCCAGCATCAAAATATAAAACAGGACAAACAGGCTCAGCGCCAGTGTCATTTCGTCTCCTCCGCAGGTTCCAGGGGCTTTGCGTCTTCTTCTATCATCCGATAGCCGACGCCAAGCTCGTTGAGGATATAAGTATTGCTGCCCGGGCGGCTGCCCAGCTTTTTGCGGATATTGGCCATATTCACCTGCAGCTTCTTGGTGCTGCTGGCGTCCGTGTCGCCCCAGATGGCCCGGACGATAGCCGCATAGGTCATCACGCGCCCGGCGTGCTCGGACAAAAAGGCCACGATATTGTATTCCGTCTGGGTCAGGCGCACCTCCTGCCCGTCCACGAACACCTTGCGGCGTTCGTAGTTGATGGTGAGGCCCTGTGCGCTGAACACCCCGCCGGGCAGGCTCCCGCCGCCATAGCGGTTCACCCGCAGCGCAGCCCGCACCCGGGCCAGCAGCTCACCGGTGCCGAAGGGCTTGGTGATATAGTCGTTGGCACCGAGGTCGAGGGCCTCGATCTTATCCTGCTCGGTGGTGCGGGCCGACAGGACGATGATGGGGGTCAGATACTTCTGCCGGATGGAGCGGATGGCGTCCAGACCGTCCCGGTCGGGCAGGCCGAGGTCCAGGATGACGAGATCCGGGTTATAGGAGATGAACATGGTCATGCCCATCACGCAGGTCTGGGCCACCAGCGCCTGATAGCCGTTGGTCTCCAGCAGGGTCTGGATGAAGCTGCAGATGTTCGCCTCATCCTCAATGATAAGTACCTTGAATTTATTATTGCTCATCCTCTGTTTCCTCCGTATCCACTTCTTCGGTCTCCAGCCAGAACCGGATGGTCGTACCCTCGCCGGGCGTGCTCTCGGCCTTTATCTCGCCGCCGTGGGCTTTGATGATGGCCGCGCACACCGACAGCCCGATGCCCATGCCGTGCTTGCCGCCCGACGAGGTATCCTGCGTCAGGGTCGTGCCGGTGAAGAGGGTCTTGAGCCGCTCTTTCGGGATGCCGCAGCCGTTGTCAATGACTTCAAACACCGCCCGCTGCCCCAGCGTGAACACCCGCAGCGTCAGGCGGGTCATCCCCTTGGCGTGGAGCACCGCGTTTTCCAAAAGGTTCGTCAGCACCTGCTGGATGAGCATGGAGTCCATCGGGATGACGATGAAGTCATCCGGAAGCTTTACTTCCACCGGTACGCCGGGGTGGAGCTTCTGGAACCGCACCAGCACCGTATCCACCAGCTCTTCCAGCACGGTGGGCGTCTTCTGGATGGCGACGCCGTCGGCGTCGATGCGGGTGACGGAGAGCAGATTCTCCACCATCCGGTTGAGCCACTGGGCGTCGGCACAGGCCTCGGAAAGGAGCTTTATCTTCTGCTCCCGGCCCAGCGAGTCGTAGTTGTCGATGACCGTAGAGCAGGCCCCGTAGATGGACGTCAGCGGGGTGCGCAGGTCGTGGGAGACAGCCCGCAGGAGGTTGGCCCGCATCTTCTCTGTCTCGCTCTCCATCCGCAGCTGCTCCTGCTTTTTGATGCGGGTGGTCAGGGTGCTCGTCATGAAGGAGACCACCAGCATCACCACGCCGGAGAAGATGTTCTCCGGGATGGTGAAGTTGAAGGCAAAGTAGGGCGTGCGGAACGCGAAGTTGACCGCCAGCACGCTGATGACAGAACCGGCCACGCCCCACCAGTAGCCGTCGGTGTACATGGAAACAAAAAACACCGCCAGCAGGAACACCATCGAGGCCACACCGTCGATGCGGCCGCTGATGAACTGGATGAGCGTCACACAGGCGAACGCCCCGATGAGCGCCGCCAAAAGTACCCAGACGTCCTTTTTCCGGAGCATCTGCTTCATTTGCTGTCCCTCCCGATCTATATTCGGTTACACTGTAAAAGTATACCACAAATAAATTAAAGATACAGCAAAGGGTGGGTATTTTTCCATGGTTCCAAAGGGTTGACAAACGTGCGTTCCTGGCTCACAATAGAATCATCTTCTTTATCGTAATAAAGGAAAGGGAAAGAATATGCTGTATTTTGAGAACGACTACTGCGAGGGTGCGCATCCCGCCATCCTGCAGAAGCTGACGGAAACGAACTTCGAGAAGGTGTCCGGCTACGGCACCGACCCCTACTGCGCCAGCGCAAAGGAGAAGATCCGCGCCGCCTGCGCCTGCCCCGAGGCAGACGTCTTCTTCATCTCCGGCGGCACCCAGGCCAACTCCATCGTCATCGCCTCCACGCTCCGCCGCTGGGAGGGCGTCGTCGCCGCCGCCACCGGCCATGTGGCCGGTCATGAGGCGGGTGCCATCGAGTTCACCGGCCACAAGGTCATCGGCCTGCCCCAGAAAAACGGCAAGCTGGACGCCGCCACGGTGGAGGATTTCTGCAAGACCTTCTACGCCGACTCGAACCACGACCACATGGTCTTCCCCGGCATGGTGTATATCTCCCACCCCACCGAGTACGGCACCCTGTACAGCAAGGCTGAGCTCGAGGCCCTGTCCGCCGTCTGCCACACCTACCATATGCCCCTCTTCGTGGACGGCGCACGTCTGGGCTACGCGCTGGTGAGCGAAGGTACCGATGTGACCCTCGCCGACCTCGCCAGGCTCACCGACGTCTTCTACATCGGCGGCACCAAGGTGGGCGCACTCTGCGGCGAGGCCGTGGTCTTCCCCCACGGCGCACCGGCCCACTTCATGACCATGGTCAAGCAGCAGGGCGCTCTGCTGGCCAAGGGCCGCCTCATGGGCATCCAGTTCGACGTCCTCTTCACCGATGACCTCTACACCCGCATCAGCCGCAACGCCATCGAGACGGCCAACGCCCTCAAGAAGGGCCTCGCCGCCAAGGGCTACCGCTTCTTTATGGACTCCCCCACCAACCAGCTCTTCGTCGTGCTGGAAAACACCCAGCTGGCCGCGCTGGAAGGCAAGGCAAAGTTCGGCTTCTGGGAGAAGTTCGACGACAGCCACACCGTCGTCCGCATCGCCACCAGCTGGGCCACTAAGATGGAAGAGATCGAGCAGCTCATCGCTCTGATGTAACTGCCAAAACTTTTCCCTCCGTTTTATGCGAAACGCCGGTTGCTTTTGGGGCGTCAATATGCTATCTTTGAAAGAAACATGAGTGGAAGGAAGGTTTTCTCTATGGGCTTTTTGGACAGGCTCTTCGGCGGCAGGGCAAAGACTGCGGAAGAGACGCGGTTCCCCGGTGAAAAGATGGTCGTCAAAGCCCCCATGGACGGCATCGTTCTCCCGCTGGAACAGCTCCCGGACGAGACGTTCGCCGCAGCCATCCTCGGCCCGGGCTGCGGCATCGAGCCCACCGGCGGCACGGTCTACGCTCCCTTCGACGGGAAGGTCACTTCCATCGTCTCCACCCTCCACGCTGTGGGGCTGGAAAGCACCGAGGGCATCGAGCTGCTCATCCACATCGGGATGGACACCATCGCCCTGCGGGGCAGCGGCTTCACCCCGCTGGTCAGGGAAGGACAGGCCGTCAAAGCCGGAACGCCCCTGCTGAACGTGGACCTCGACGCCATCCGCGCCGCCGGGCTCTCCACCGAGAGCGCCGTCATCGTGACCAACGCCGACGACCTGCCAAAGCTCCATATCATCGCGGGCGGCATCGTCTCCACCGGCACGCCGCTGTTCAAATTCGAGTAAGATACAAAAAAGACATCTGCCCTCGGCAGATGTCTTTTTCGTTATGCTCATGCTTTTTCGGGCTTATACTGCAGGACCCGCTCGGAGACGAGGCCGTTGAAGAACTGGATGAAGGGTCCGAGGCAGAACGCGCAGATGAGAGTACCCAGACCCACAAGACCGCCCAGGAGCCAGCAGAGCAGGGCGCAGAAGGCGTCGGTGAAGACGCGGCAGCCGAAGTACTGGAAGTGCGTGTAGTCCCGCAGACCCAGCGAGAGGTAATCGTAGGGCGCAATGCCGAGGTCAGCCGTCTGGTAGAGGGACGCGCCCAGCGCCGTCACAAGGACGGCCAGCACCACCCACACCAGCTGTTCCGGCAGGGACGCTGCCGGGCCGAAGGCCGCGGCAATGGGGTCGTAGAAGAAGGTTATGATGAACCCCATGCCGATGCCGTTGACGAAGGTGCCAAGGCCGATGTACTTGCGCCCGAACCAGAATTCCAGCGCAAAGAAGAGGATGTTGGTGGCGACGTTCTGCACGCCCAGCGAGATGCCCAGCAGCTCGGCAAGGCGCATATTCAGCGCGCTGATGGAGTCGTTGCCGAGATGGGACTGCTTGAAGAGGGCGATGCCCAGACCAATAATGACAATGCCCACCACCATGCCCACGATGCGGCGGGTGGTCGGCTTTTGGGTGGTCGAAGTGCTCATGAAACGGCCTCCTGATTTATTTTTCTCTATTATAACGCTGCAGGAGGGTCGGCGCAATCAATATTGCACAATTCTCTGTTTCATTGTGGAAAACTCATCGTCTCAAGTCCTCTTCCAGCCGGGCCTTGTCCAGCCCCTCGCCGATGACGATGAGCACCTGCTGTCCCTGCGGGATGGGGGCCGCCGTCAGACCGGCGGCGGCAGCATTCAGTTCATACCACCGGCCATCGTCCTCCACGAAGCCTTTCACCCGGAGGACATTTCCGCAGGCGGGGTCGGTGAAGAGGGACGGGATGTTCTTTTCCAGCTGAGCACGGGGCAGGCCCAGCTCGAGGAAGTAGGCCGAGGTGAAAGCATCGTGCGCGTCGAAGCGGAGCTTTTCGCAGCTGGCCTGCCGGAAGCCGCACTTTGCGATGCGGGCCATGTCGTCGGCCGTCAGATCGGCCCAGTCCTTCGCAATGATCTCCTCCGGGCCGAACTTCCGGGAGCACTTGCAGGCTTCCAGCGCACGGGCCAGATGGGCTTCTGCCCCCTGCTTCTGCGCGTCAGAGGCCAGCTGACAGCGGCTCAGGAGGACACTGCCCGCCCACGCACTCTCGGAAGCGAGGATATATTTTGCCTGCGGGGAAAGCATCTCCGGCAGAAGGGCATCCACGATGGCGATGACATTGCCCAGCTGATACCAGCGGTCCAGCGGCTCGTCCCGCAGCACGTCGAAGAACTCGTCCACGTCAAAGATGCCGCTGGGCTCCACGATGACCCGCTCAAAGCCCCGCATGGCCATGGAGATGAGCTTTGTCCGCATCCGGCGCTGGTGGGTGTCGCAGTCGCAGCCGCCGCTGATGGTCTCCAGCTCCACGCCCTGGGCCTCGAGGTCCTGCAGGAGCATGGCGTCCACGTTCACCGCGCCGAAGTCGTTTTCCAGCACACAGACTTTGACGTCCTGCCCGGCCCACCATGCCGCGTATCTGCGCAGGAAAGTGGTCTTCCCTGCCCCGAGAAATCCTGTGATAAGGTCTACCTGTACCATATTCCGTCCCTCCGTCGGTTTCTTTTTCCGCTGTCAGTATAAGCGAACGCGGCCGGATTGTCAAACAGAGGAAACGGCCCTTTCCCGGTCTGGGAAAGGGCCGTTCCGCCGCAATGCTGGGAATTCCTTACAGGAATTCGACGCTGCCGTCCTCGATGTGGTACATCGCACCGACGACCCGCAGGCCCGTTTCCTCCTCGATGTTATGGATGCACAGGCTCTTTTCGATCTCCTGCACACTGTGCCGGACATTGAGACAGCTGGCCTTGTAGGGGTCTGTTTCGTCCCCGATGGCCTTTTTTATCTCGTCCGTGATGTAGCGGATATAGCCGGCGGGCTCGGAGTTGATGGCCGCATCCACCGCGCCGCAGTGGGTATGGCCCAGCACCACCACCAGCCGACAGCCCAGATGGCCGGCCGCGTACTCGATGCTGCCCAGCTGGTGGTCGTCGATGATATTGCCCGCCAGCCGGATGACGAACAGCTCACCGATGCCCGCCGAGAAGATGTTCTCCGGGATGACCCGGGAATCCGAACAGGTGACGATGATGGCGTAGGGCGACTGGCCCTTCGCCCATGTGGACATCCGGATACGGCGGGAAATATCGCCGCTCCCGTTTTCCGCGTTCAGGTATTTCAGATTGCCCGCCGCCAGCTTGTAGATGGCATCGGCCGCGGTGCAGACTGGGGTCTCACGCATTGCAGCAGCCTCCTTGGGGAAAAGTGGTAAAAAATATCCTGCAAAAATGCCCGGCCGTCCAACGAGGGGCAGCCGGGCGGGAACTCAGTTTATCAGAAGTGGATGACGCCGAGGATCAGACCAGCGACGAGGCAGACGATGGAAACGCCCCACTGCCAGCCGAAGCAGTACTTGATATGGTCCTTGATCTCGACACCGGCCAGACCGATGCCCAGATAGGTAGCGGGAGCCACCGGGCTGATGAAGGTAGCGCAGTTGCGGCAGACGACCATTGCGATGGCGATGTGAGCCGGGTTGACGCCGAACTGGTTGCCAACGCTGACCAGAACGGGCAGCAGGCCGTAGAAGTAGGAGTCGGTATCGAACAGCAGAGCCAGAGGCACGCTCAGGATGCCGATGATGATGGGCAGGAAACGGCCCAGAGATGCCGGGATGAAGCTTGCCATGACGACTGCCATCTTCTCCATGATGCCGCTCTTGCTCAGGACACCGAGGAAGACACCGGCACACAGGATGGTGGAAGCCATGCTCAGGCCAGCGGAAGCGTGGCTCTTGATGATGGAGTTGTGCAGCTTCTTGCCGCGGTAGTTGACCAGAATGCCCAGAGCGCAGCCGACCATGAAGACGTAGTAAGAGGGGAAGATGTCCAGAACCAGCACGATGATGACGGCCAGAGTCAGGATGACGTTGAAGATGAAGTTCTGGGGACGAGCCAGAGCCTCATCCTTCTTGCCGTCGTCGGAGTCGTCGTACTTGCCGGCGTCCTCAGCAGCGATGGCATCGCCGAGCTTTGCGATGCGCTTCTTCTCCTGCAGGCCCCAGAAGATGGCGGTGCCGACAGCCAGCACCAGGCCGACGATCTGCATGGGCATGAGCTGGAACCACAGGTCGTTGGGCTCCATCTCGATGACGCTTGCGGCGCGCATGGTGGGGCCGCCCCAGGGCATCAGGTTCATGACGCCCATTGCGGTGACGCAGATGAGCAGCAGGGTCTCACGGCGCATGTGCAGGCGCTTGTAGACGGGCAGCATGGCGGGGATGGTGATGAGGAAGGTGGAAGCGCCGCCGCCGTCCAGATGGCCGATGATGGCGATGAGGCAGGTCATCAGAGCAACGCCGACGACGTTGTTGCCGACCTTCTTCATCAGCGCACCGATGATCTTGTCGAACATGCCTGCATCGGTCATGACGCCGAAGAACAGGACGGAGAAGATGAACAGGACAGCCGTACCGTGGACGCCCTTGACGCCCTCCTTGATAAAGCCGGCCATTTCATCCAGGGTGAAAGCACCGGTAGCCACCAGAATGGCTGCGGTGATGGTCGAGACGCTGACGAATGCCAGTGCAGGGACCGTGACATTGCGCAGCAGCAGGACGATGACCGCAATCACCGTTGCAAAGCCGAGCAGAGCGAGGATCGTATCACTCATGGGTTTGTACTTCCTTTCCTTTTTTCATATACCGGGGATGCATTCCGTTTTATCCTCCGGAATCATTCCCGTTCGTTATGGTTCCAGTATACAGACTCAAACTTACAGCCCAAAGCCCTTCTCGTTACGGTTTGTTAAGAAATTCCTTAATATCCTGTAAGATTCCGTATGGAAGGTTGGATACAATAAAGCCGGTGCTGCGCAAAAAAACAAAAAACAACAGGCCCCGGGGTATGTCCACTCCGGGGCCTGTTGTCATCTTTATTTATGGGGAATCTATCGCCTTGCGGCGGTCCTCACATGGGGAAGCGGGAATTAAGCGGCATCGACCACATCGTTGACGATGACGACCAGCATGTACTTGCCATCGCTCGTCTTGGCAATGCCCAGCTTGCCGGTCTCAGCAACTTCATGCTTCATGTCGTTAACGACAGCGGCCTGAGCCTCGAACAGAGCGCCATTCACAATGCCAGCCTGCAGGTTTGCGTTCTTCGTGGCATTCTCGGTCTTGACCAGAGCAACACGGATCTGCTTGCCAACATTTGCCTTCTCGGCATCAGAGCCGCTGGCGTACACACTCAGAGCCTTCTTGACTGCATTAGCGGCATCGGTGTTGTCGTCGATGTGCTCCTGACTGATGACCTTGCCGGTGACCTTCTCAACAGCATTGTCCAGAGTGATCTTGTTGGCGGAGTCAGCAGCGATGATAGTCTCGATAGCCTTCAGGGTTTTCTCAGCAGTCTCATCCACTTCCTTGCTCAGCTCGACCTTGACGCCCATCTTGTTCAGAGAATCAGCGATGTCCTTGCTCTTGACGCTATTGCCGCAGCCAGTCAGAACGGACAGTGCCAGAACGCCGGCGAGGGCGACGGCCAGAAACTTCTTTGCCATTTTCATGATTTTTGCCTCCATAATTATGAATGATCTTACAGGCAGGCTGTCCAGTTCCGGTCGTCGGCCTGTCGGCCTTATTATACCCCCCCCCCCATATATTTGTCAATATATTCCTGCATTTTTATCATATTGCCGAATTATGAAGGATACCTCTGTGCATATTCCACAAATTCACAAAAACAGCCGCTGTTCACTCTTTCCGGCTGCTCCGTATCTGGGCCAGCAGCGTAGACGCCGACACCGGTTTTACCACATAGCCGTCGATGACGCCGTGGCTGCGGGCGTCCACGATCTCCCTTGTGGGGGCATTGGTCATCACGATGCGGGTCATGCCCGGGTAGCGGCCCCGGATGGCCATGCAGAAATCCACGCCGCTGCTGCTCATCAGGCTCTCGTCGATGGCAAGGACGTCGAAGGGCTGCTGCTCCAGCAGCTGGCGCAGCTCGCCCCGGCGGGAGCAGGTGGACACGCTCAGGCCCAGCGCGCTGAGGTCTTTGTCCAGCAGGTCGAGGACCTTGTTGTTGTCGTCCGCCGCCAGGATGCGCAGCTTGCTGTCCACGCCCCACTGCAGCTGTTCGCGCTCCTGCTGCTGCTCCAGCACCGGCAGATAGACATAGAAGGTCGTGCCTCTGCCGATGGTGCTCTCCGCCCGGATGCGGCCCCGGTGGGTGCGGATGATCTGGTCCGCCAGAGCAAGGCCGAGGCCGGTGCCTTCGCCGGTCTTCTTTGTGGTGAAGAAGGGCTCGAAGATGTGCTGCATCGTCTCTTTGTCCATGCCGCAGCCGGTGTCGGTGACGCTCAGGCAGACGTAGCTCGACCATTCCTCGGAGATCTTCTCTTCCGGGAAGCGCGCCGCCAGCTCACTGCGCGGCACGACACTGCCCCGGATGGTCAGCTTTCCGCCCCCGGCGCCGATGGCGTGGATGGCGTTGATGCTGATGTTCAGCAGCACCTGCTGCAGCTGGGTCGCGTTGCCCAGAACACATTCGCCGCTGAGCTCATTTTCTTCCTTCAGCTCCACGTTCTTCGGGCAGTTCGTCTCCACCAGCTTCCGGGTCCGGTGGAGCAGTCCCTCCACCGACACGGCGTCGTAGACCGTCTCCACGTTTTTCCGGCTCATGGAGGAGATTTGTTTCACGACCTCCTGCGCCTTCTGCGCCGCCTCGCTGATCTCCATCGCGTTGTCATAAATTTCGCTGCCCGGGTCGGCGTCGGCCATGATGAGGTCGGCATAGCCGGTAATGGGGGTCAGGAAGTTATTGAACTCATGGGCGATGCCGCCGGTGAGGGTCCCCATCATCTGCAGCCGCTGGCCGTGGGCCAGCGACTCTTCGCTGCGGTGGAGCTCTTCGAGGGTCTGGTTCAGGGTCTTCAAATCGCTGATCTCGGTCGCGCTGCGGCGGTCGCGCTCCTGCAGCCGGAACATCTGGAACATGAAGAGCACCAGCACCAGCGCCACGCCGCCGAAGATGAGGACCACCTTCACGAAGCTCTGCTGTACCGGCTCGTAGAAATCGTCGTAGTCCACCACGGCGCTGACGATCCAGAAGCTGCCCCCCACGTCCAGATGACGGAAGGCGCTGATCTTATGCACCCGGGGCAGCTCCGGGTCGGTCCACCAGTAGGAGTAGTAGTCCAGTGTGCCGGATTCCTCTTCCTGCTGAGCGCGCAGCAGCTCACTCAGACTGCTCATGTCCAGCTCCTTCCCCTGATAGATGCGCTGGCGGCCCTCCACGACCTTGATGCCCCACTGAACGGCTTCGGGGTGCATGACCACAAGGTTATCGTCATTCTTTATCATGATGTAGCCGTTCCTGCCGACATGGATCTCCGAGATGAGCTGCTGATACATGACCGTGGAGTCTACCACGAGGCAGACTGTCTCACCCCCGGCCTTCTTCTTCATCACAAGATAATGCTCGTCACCGCTGTGGTACTGCCAGTAGGAGATGTCCTCCGTCCGGGTGATGAGGACATCGCAGACGGCGCTGAGGCCGTAGCAGCTGTAGATGACCTCGCCGTTGCTGTTTTCCAGCCAGACGTCCCGGATGGTATCGCTCCGGGCCACCGTGGGGCGGAACGCTTTGCTGGCCTCCGCTTTTCCGGCGATGGAGTCCAGCCGGTCGGCGTATTCTTCCAGCAGAACGCGGATGCTGTCGGCGGTGCTCTGCACCACCAGCTCCATCTGCCTCGTCTGGCTGTCCATCATGGCGGTGCGGTAGTCCTTCCACACCATGCCCACCACGACAGCCAGTGCGGCTACCGTGACGACGCCGATGGCCAGCGGCACCCACAGGGTGCGCAGCGTCTGGAGCCATGTCTTTTTCGGGGCGTTCTCCTTCATATCGAGTCCTCCTTTGGGGCGGTCTTGCTCTTCCTGTCTAAAAATGTTATAATTTTATTTATCATAATTGAAACAAATTTTCCGGTCAGAAAAGTGCAGGGAGTTACCATGTCGTATCATGTTCTTATTGTAGACGATGATCCAGCGATTTGCAAACTTTTATCGAAAGTTATGATAAGCAATGAGATGGACCCTCTCGTCGTCAACAGCGGCGCGGCGGCGCTGGACCTCATCGCGCGGCAGAGCAGCACGCTGGATATGATCCTGATGGACATCACGCTGGGCGACATGGAGGGCTTCGATGTCATCCAGACCATCCGGCGCAACGGCGTCACCACGCCGGTCATCATCATCAGCGGCCGCAACGAGGACTACGATTTCATGTACGGCCTCTCGCTGGGCGCCGACGACTATGTCACCAAGCCCTTCCGTCCCCAGATTTTGGGCGCAAAGGTCAAGGCCCTCATCCGCCGCAGCAAGAGCTTCTCGCAGGAGAACAACCAGCAGATCAGCTGCGGCCCCTTCCTCTGCGACACCACCACCATGCGCTTTTATAAAAACAATGTGGAGCTGAACCTCTCCGAGAAAGAGCGCAGCCTGCTGCTGCTCTTCGTGCGCCACCCGCAGCAGGTGTTCACCAAGGATATGATATACGAGCAGATCTGGGGCAACCTCATCGCTGTGGACGACAACGCCATCATGGTCTATATCAACCGCCTGCGCAGCAAGATCGAGGACAACGCCCGCACGCCCCAGCACATCATCACCATCCGCGGCGTCGGCTATCGTTTCGTGCCGTAAGAGCGTTCTTTATTTTTTTATAGAAACAAAGAAGAGCAGCCAACTGCGCGCGGTGCAGTTGGCTGCTCTCTGGTTTTATGCCGGTATAAAACACAAAACCTTGAAAAAGGAGAATCGCATGAAGTTTGTGTGCATATTTAGCCGCAAAAGCGGGGGTGAGAAGAGCGAAGGAATCTCCGTGAATCCATTCCGAAGCGTGGTTGGCAAGCCACATTCCCGCTTTTACGCTATATCACTCAATCTTCGCGGAAAGAGAAAGGCTTGACTTCGCGGACGACGTCCATGACAGTGCCGTCGCGGGCCTCGATGATGCCCACGATGCGGTCGCCGAACTGGACCTTCTCAGGCTCGCCGACGATGGAGTAGGCGATGTCGCGCAGCTCCTCGATGGTCTTCAGAGGCACGCAGTCAGCGGCCTTCAGAGCCTCCAGCAGATCGGAACGGCGGGGGTTGACGGCCACGCCGTAGTCGGTGACGACGATGTCAACGCTCTCGCCCGGGGTGGTGACGGTGGTCACGTCGGTGCAGATGGCCGGGATGCGGCCCTGCAGCAGAGGAGCGATGACGATGGTGCACTTTGCACCCTGTGCGGTATCGGGATGGCCGCCCTGTGCGCCGGTGATGATACCATCGGAGCCGACGACGACGTTGCAGTTGAAGTGGGTATCAACTTCCAGAGAGGCCAGGATGACGTAATCCAGCTTGTTGACGAACGCGCCCTTGTTCATCGGGCTTGCGTACTCGCCAGCAGAGATGGGGAAGTGGTTGGGGTTGGAAGCGACGTTGTTGACAGCGTCCAAATCGAAATCCTGGGTATCCACCAGCTTGCGGGCCAGGCCGCGGTCCAGCAGCTCGCACATGGGCTTGGTCAGACCGCCGACGCCCAGACCCATGTGGATGTTCTTCTCTTCCATGATCTTGGACAGAGAGATGGTGGAGGCGATGGATGCGCCGCCGACACCGGTCTGATAAGAGAAGCCGTCCTTGAAGTAGGGGGTGTTTGCAACGACCTGAGTGCAGTACTCTGCCATCAGGATCTTGCGCTGGTCGGTGGTGGGCTTGGCTGCGCCGGTGGCGATCTTCTCGGGGATGCCGATCTGGTCCACGACGCAGACGTAATCCACCTTGGTCTGGTTGATCTCTGCGGGGTAGTTGGGGTAGTCCACAAGGCAATCGGTGACAGCGACGACATAGTCAGCCATCTCAGCGTCCACGTAAGCATAGCTCAGGACGCCGCAGTTGGTCTTGCCGCCCATACCGGAGCAGTTGCCGTACTCATCGCAGGAGGGTGCGCCGATGAAAGCGATGTCAACGTGAGTCTCACCGGTCTCAATGGCGCGGACACGGCCGCCGTGGCTGCGCATGGTGGCCAGGCCCTTCAGCTTGCCGTGGGAGATGGCATCGCCGATCTTGCCGCGGACGCCGGAGGACTCGATGTTGACGATGGTGCCGTCCTCGATCATGGGGACGAGGGCGTCATGAGCCTTGCCCAGAGAGCTTGCGCTCAGGGTGATGTTCTTGAAGCCCATCTTGTGGATCTCTTCCATGACCATGCAGACCACGAGGTCGCCCTCGCGGAAGTGGTGGTGGAAGGAGACGGTCATGCCGTCGTGGGCATTGCACCTGACCAGAGCCTCGTGGATGTCCTTGACCATCTTGTCGTGGTCATTGCGCATCACGGGGGTGACCTTCGGGCTGGCCTTCTGAAAGGCCTTGCCGTCTTTATAATTGTTGCCCTGGAAGACCTCTTTGCCGGTGCGCTCGAGGATCTCTTCGGGAATTTCTCTGCCGACTGCGTTCAACATAATTACAAATCCCCCTTATACACGCCGGATGCCTTGGCCAGATCGATGGTGCGCTTTGCGCCATCGTAGAAGGCGATGTCGATCATCTTGCCGTCAACGGTGAAGACGCCGATGCCCAGAGCCTTCTTGGAGTCGATCTCCTTGACGACCTTCTCAGCGAAGATGATGTCCTTCTGGGTGGGCGTAAAGATCTCATGGACGATGGGGATCTGACGGGGGTTGATGATGGATTTGCCGTCGAAGCCCATCAGGTGGATGTTCTCCACGTCCTTGCGGAAGCCATCCATATCCTTCAGGTCGGTATAGACGGTGTCGAAGCACTGCACGCCTGCTGCGCGGGCGGCAATGATCATCTGCTGGCGGGCACCCATCAGCTCGATGCCGGTGCCGGTGATGTGGGTCTGCAGGTCCTTGGTGTAGTCGCCGCCGGACAGTGCGATGCCGAACAGGCGCTCATCGCTCTCGCAGATCTCCAGAGCATTCATGACGCCGCGGGCAGACTCCAGAGCGGCGATGATGAGGACTTCGCCCTCAGGACGGCCATAGGTCTTCTCGTCCTCGGCGATGGCGGCAGCCACGCGGCGGACATCCTCAGCGTGCTCGGTCTTGGGGATGCGGATGGAATCGCAGCCGCCGGCCACGCAGGCACGGATGTCTTCACGCCAGTAGGGAGTATCCAGACCGTTGATACGGACGACCCGCTCTGCACCGCGGTAGTCCACGGTCTTCAGGGCGTGGTACAGGCTGAAACGGGCCACGTCCTTCTGGTTCTCGGCCACAGCGTCCTCGAGGTCCAGCATCAGGGAGTCGGCTTTATAGATGTAGGGGTCTTTGATGAGGCCGGGCTTCTGCGCATTCAGGAACATCATCGTGCGGCGCAGGCGCTTCTTGTTCGGATTATTCATCGAATGGCACCTCCCCAGGGCAGATTCTCATACTGGTCAACAGAGCGGAACACCGCGCCCTCGATGCGGGCCTTCAGGGTGCAGTCCAGTGCGCCCTTGTCCACGATGGTGATGCGGACGTTGTCAATGTCCAGATTCTTCAGGGTCTCCAGTGCGACCTTGCGCAGCTGGTTGCCGTACTGGTGAATGACGGAGCTTTCGAGGGAGAAATCGATCTTGCCCTCACCCGGCTCGACGGTCACCATGCAGTCGCTGGATTCCAGAGTGCCAGCCGTGGCTGCTTTCTTGATCTCCATGCTTTTTTCCTCCTTGACAGGTGGTTTCTTCAATCGTTATACCGTTCTTGCGGGGCGGTGCCTCACTGCGCCGCTCCTGATGGTTCTATCATAATCGGACAATCTTACAAAAGGCATAGCGTCAGTCTTAATATTCGTTAAGAATCGCCAAAAATTTCTCTTGTACACAAGATTTATTCCATTTGGTCATGCTGCTGGCGCATTTTCTCTTCCATTTTCCCTCCTTTCTTGCACAAGCTGCCATCCGGCGCTGTTTTTGCCTTTTTCTCAGCTCTATCCTACCGCACCCGGCGGCATTTGTGAAATGAAAAGATGGAATCCTTATCCATCCAAAAAGGGAATGAATCAAAAAAGCCCTCCTTTACAGGAGAGCTTTCGTATGAGCTTTACACAGACCGTTTTACAGCATCCTCAAGACTGCAAGGTTGAACACTGCCGCAATGCCCACGCTGATGCTGCTGATCATTTTTTATGCGTGGTTGAAGCCCTTGCCGAACACCTCGGTGGTGCTGAGCATCGAGATAAAGGCGTTGAGGTTTTCCTTATGGATAAATGCCTGCAGCTGCAATGCCTCGCGGTGGGTGAGGGTCGTATAGATCATGTAGTGGGGCCGGTCGGTATAGGCACCGTAGCAGGGCGTATAGGTCGCGCCGCGCACCAGCTTGCGCATGACGAAGTCGCAGATGGGGTCTTTGTCGTCGCAGATGATGAGGATGGCCTTGCACATCTTCATCTGCTCGAGGACGGCATCGACGACGAGGCTCTTGACTGTCAGACCCACGAAAGAGTAGAGAGCGGTGTAGAGGTCGAAGACGAAGCAGGCTGCCAGCACCATGGCGAGGTCGGTGATAAAAAGCGCCTCGCCGGTGTTCTTCATATGGGCGTATTTTTTCAGGATGAGGGCGACGACATCGGTGCCGCCGGAAGACGCGCCCACGTTGAAGAGCAGAGCCGACGCAATGGCGGGCAGGGCGATGGCGAAGACCAGGTCCAGCATGGGCTGGTCGGACAGGGGGCCGCTGAGGGGGACATATTTTTCAAAAAGGGCCAGCTCTGCCGTCATGACGACAGTGGCCCAGCCGGTGCTGATGGCAAAATCCCTGCCGAGGAATATCCAGCCCAGAACGAGCAGGAAGATATTGGCGCCGGATGAAAAAGCTGAGGCCGACAGGGGCGTGAGCTTTGCCACAAGGGCCGCGCCGCCGGTCACGCCGCCGAAGACGAAGTTGTTGGGGAATTTGAAGAAGTATACGCCGATGGTCATGATGCTGATACTCAGGGTGATGATAACGTATCGGCTGACGATCTGCAAGGTCTTTTCCCGCGTGCTGATCTCCATTTGACTGTTTCCTTTCGCCGTCCGCGCGGCACTCTCTTCTCACACGAAGGGCCGTTTCTCTGCCCATTACTTGTGTTATTGTAACACTGCCCACCGCGCCGTTCAAGAGGAAAAAACGTTCCGCGCAAAAACCGCCCGCTTCGTTTTCCACAAAGCGGGCGGCAGATGTTGAATTTATGGAAGTGCTTACAGCTTCTTGCCGGTCAGCATCTCGTAAGCTTCCTCATACTTGGCGATGGTCTTGTCGATGACGTCCTGCGGCAGGTCGTAATCACTGTCGGGGTTGGCCAGCAGCCAGTTGCGGACGAACTGCTTATCAAAGGAGGGCTGACCGTGGCCGGCCTCGTAGCCCTCCAGCGGCCAGAAGCGGGAGGAATCGGGGGTCAGCATCTCGTCGCCGAGGATGACATTGCCCTCCTCATCCAGACCGAACTCAAACTTGGTGTCGGCGATGATGATGCCGCGGGAGAGGGCATACTCAGCGCACTTCTTATACAGAGCGATGGTGTAGTCACGCAGCTTGGTGGCGTACTCCTCGCCCTTGCCGGGGAACAGCTTTTCCAGCACGTCGATGCTCTGCTCGTAGGAGATGTTCTCGTCGTGGTCGCCGATCTCAGCCTTGGTGGAGGGGGTGTAGATGGGCTCGGGCAGCTTCTCGGACTCCTTCAGGCCCTCGGGCAGCTGGATGCCGCAGACCTTGCCGGTCTTCTGATAGCTGGCCCAGCCGCTGCCGGTGATGTAGCCGCGGACGATGCACTCGACGGGCAGCATGGTCAGCTTGCGGCACATCATGCTGCGGCCCTCGTACTGGGGCTGCCGGAAGAACTCGGGCATCTCCTTCACGTCCACGCTCAGCATATGGTTGGGCAGCAGGTCGCGGGTGTAGTCGAACCAGAACTTGCTCATCTGGGTCAGCACCTTGCCCTTGTTGGTGACTTTATTCTTTAAGATAACATCGAATGCAGAGATGCGGTCGGTGGCGACCATGATGAGGCTGTCGCCGTTGTCGTAGATCTCGCGGACCTTGCCTTCCTTGATGGGCTTGAACTCAGTCATAGCAAAACTCTCCATTTCCCTTATTCCGTAGGTATCTTTTCTTTTGGTCATTGGCAGGCTGTCTGCCGTCCTGTTACACTATAATCTTATCACAGGAATTGTCCGTTGGGAAGAAACAGATGGGAGAGAAATGGGCCGATTTTTGGTTTTTTCTCGTGAAAAGTGCTAAAATCAAGCTTAAATTTTCGTCGTTTTGACGGTAAAAGTCGTACTTTCGCCCCATTTTCGCCTGCCTTCCTGACCGAAACGCCGTCATTGACGAAATTTGTGAAAACGTGTATCATGGGTAACGGCATCGCATTTTTCAACTTTTGTCTTTTAAGGAGGTCCATGCCATGCGCCCTCTCATCATCGCCCATCGCGGCGCGTCCCATCTGGCCCCCGAAAACACGCTGACCGCGTTCCGTCTGGCAAAGACGCTGGGTGCGGACGGCTTCGAGTGTGACGTTCAGATCACCAGAGACCGTCATCTCGTGGTGGCCCACGACTACCTCACCGACCTCAAGACCGGCGTCCACGGCAACATCCCGGATATGGACTTCGACGACCTGCGCCAGCTGGATTTCGGAAAATGGAAAAGCCCGGAGTTCGCGGGCGAAAAGCTCCCCACCCTCGAAGAGGTGCTGGAAGTCGCGCAGGACTTCAGGATGGTACATATTGAATTGAAGCCCTACTTTGACCGGGACGAAGAGATCGTGGACCGGGTCATCGACGCCGTCCTTGACGCCGGGCTGGAAGAAAAGGCCGTGCTCACCTCCTTCGAGTACGGCACCCTCCGCCGGGTGAAGGAGCGGATGCCCCAGATGGCCACCTGCGCCATGACCCTCAGCCCCGAATCCCAGCTCAGCCAGCCGGCCACCTTCTGGGAGAAGCTGGGCCTCAAGAAGACTGACCCTCTCGTGGAGAAGCTTTCCAGCCCCCAGGCCCTCAGCGAAGCGTCCGCTCTGCTGGAAGACCCCAGCAGTCTGGACGAAGAGAACAGCGTCCTCATCTATTACTTAAAAGACCGTCTCGATTTTCTCTGCTCCATCTACCCCGGCATGAGCCTGGCCGAAATTCTGCAGCAGTATTATTATCAGACGGATTTTGTGAACTATGTGGCCCAGTTCGGCTTCCCGGTGGATTACGTCGGGCCGGAGTACCACGCCTTTTTCCGGGACAAAGACCTTGTCCCCAACGCCCACGCCCACGGCTTCAAGGTCGCGCCCTGGCCGGTGGGCAATGACAGCCGGGACGACCTGCGCCAGCTGTTCCGGCTGGACCCGGAGCTTGTGGTCACGAATAAGCCCGAGGTGGCCGTTTCCATCCTCACCGGGCTGGGCCAGTGGGACGAATCATCCAAAGAGGGTTGACAGCCCTCTTTTTTTAGTCCATAATAGTCCTGTATCAAACAGTTTTATGTGAAACAGTTCGACCTCCGAACATTCACAGCTCTGCCATATCATATAACGAACAGAAGGATGGTAACTATGTGTAAAGAAATCAAGCCTTGCTGCACTCCTGTCGCGCCGCCGTGGGAGGCGCCGCAGGTCATCCCGGCCCAGCTGCGCCGGGTGAACAACCTTATTTTCCGCAAGATCGGCCTGATCGCCCGCACCAATGGCGTGGAGGCCGTGACCCCCATGCACGGCTGGATCATGGAGTATCTTTACCGGCACTCCGAGACCCCGGTGTTCCAGCGGGACATCGAGCGGGAGTTCTCCATCACCCGCTCCACTGTCACCAACATCCTGCAGCTCATGGAGCGCAAGGGCTACATCACCCGCCGGAGCGTGGAGCAAGACGCCCGCCTCAAGCAGCTGGTCCTCACCGAAAAAGGCCGTCAGTTCCACGAAAATACCATGCTCGCCCTCCACCAGACCGACGAATACGTCGCCAGCCTGCTGACGGAGGAAGAGAACACCGAGCTGCTGCGGCTGCTGAATAAGTTGTATCTCGGCCTAAAGTGAAACAAATATGAACTTTTTCCGAAACTTTGGAAAAAGCATTGACTTTAATATTGTTTTGTATAAAATTGTTCCGTACCAAACAATTTATCAAAGGAGGCTCAAAGTATGATAAAGAAGCTTGCTTCCCATCTGGGCGAATACAAACGCGCCGCAATCCTGACGCCGATGTTTTCCGCACTGGAAGCAGTCATGGACATCCTGCTGCCCACCATCATGGCGTTCATCATCGACCTTGGCATTGAAAAAGGCGATATGAACGCCATCGTCAAATACGGCCTGCTCACCTTCGCGGTGGCGGCCATCGCCCTGCTGCTGGGCATTCTGGCCGGCAAGTACGCCGCCGAGGCGTCCACCGGTTTTGCCGGCAACCTGCGCGATGCGATGTATGAGAACATCCAGCATTACTCCTTCTCCAACATCGACAAATTCTCCACCGCCGGCCTCGTCACCCGTATGACCACCGACGTGACCAACCTGCAGAACGCCTTCCAGATGATGGAGCGCATGTGTGTGCGCGCCCCGGTCCATCTGGTGTTCGCACTCATCATGACGTTCAGCATCGGCGGCCCTCTGGCCCTCATCTTCGTGGTGGCCATCGCCTTCCTGCTGGCCGTGCTGGCAAGCATCATGGTCCCCACCTTCAAAATTTTTGACCGTGTTTTCAAGAATTACGACAACCTGAACTCCTCCGTGCAGGAGAACGTCTCCGCCATCCGCGTGGTCAAGAGCTTCGTCCGCGAGGGCTTCGAGAACGAGAAGTACACCAAAGCCTGCGAGGGTCTGTATCAGCAGTTCGTCAACGCAGAGAGCCGTCTGAGCTTCAATAGCCCCGCCATGCTGACGGCTATTTACGGCTGCAACATTGCCCTGAGCTGGTTCGGCGCAAAGTACATCCTGCACGGCGCGCTGACCACCGGCCAGCTGAACGCTCTGTTCGGCTACATCATGAACATCCTGATGGCTCTGATGATGCTGAGCATGGCTTTCGTCATGATCTCCATGTCCGCCGCCTCCGCAAAGCGTATCGTGGAAGTTCTGGACGAGAAGACCGACCTGCCCCCCGCCAAGGCTCCCGTGCAGGAAGTCAAGGACGGCAGCATCCGCTTCGACCACGTCACCTTCAAGTATAAGCACGGCTCCGGCCAGCCTGTCCTGAACGACATCACCTTTGACATCAAGCCCGGCGAGACATTGGGCATCATCGGCGGCACCGGCAGCGCAAAGTCCAGTCTGGTGCAGCTCATCCCCCGCCTGTACGACGCCGAGACCGGCACCGTCAGCGTGGGCGGCGTGGATGTCCGGGATTACAATCTCGACGTCCTCCGCCACGAGGTCTCCATGGTGCTCCAGAAGAACGTCCTGTTCTCCGGCACCATCCTCGACAACCTCCGCTGGGGCAGCGAGAACGCCAGCGAGGAAGAGTGCATCCGTGTGGCGAAGCTGGCCTGCGCCGATGAGTTCATCGAGCGCTTCCCGGACAAGTACAACACCTGGATCGAGCAGGGCGGCTCCAATGTGTCCGGCGGCCAGAAACAGCGTCTGACCATCGCCCGCGCCCTGCTGCGCAAGCCGAAGGTCCTCATCCTCGACGACTCCACCAGTGCCGTGGATACCGCCACCGACGCAAAGATCCGGAAGGCGTTCCGTGAGGAGATCCCCGGCACCACCAAGATCATCATTGCACAGCGCATTTCCTCGGTGCAGGATGCCGACCGCATCCTCGTGCTGGACAACGGCCAGATCAACGGCCTCGGCACCCACGAGGAACTGCTGAAGAACAACGCGATCTATCAGGAAGTCTACAACAGCCAGACTCAGGGCGGCGGCGACTTCGACAAGCAGGGAGGTGAGCAGTAATGGCAGAACAGAAAGCAAAAGTCGTCCATGGCCCCGGCCCCCGCGGCATGGGAGGCCCGCGTCCGAAGGTCGAGAACCCGGGCAAGCTGCTCAAGCGCATCATGGCAGAGGTGTTCCAGCACTATCTGCCTCACTGCATCCTCGTGCTCATCTGCATCGTGGTCAGTGCGCTGGCCAATGTGCAGGCAAGCCTGTTCCTGCAGACCCTTATCGACGACTATATCATCCCCATGACCCAGCAGCAGGACCCCAGCTTTGCACCGCTGGCCGGGGCGCTGGTGCGCGTCGGCTGCATCTATGTGGTGGGCATCCTCGCCGCCTGGCTCAACGCCCGCATCATGGTCAACGTCACCCAGGGTACCCTGCGCAACCTGCGCACCCAGCTCTTCACCCACATGGAGAGCCTGCCCATCCGCTACTTTGACACCCATCCGCACGGCGACATCATGTCCGTCTACACCAACGACGTGGATACCCTCCGCCAGATGCTCAGCCAGAGCATCCCGCAGCTGGTGTCCAGCGCCATCACCATCGTTTCCGTCTTTGCCAGCATGTGCATGCTGAGCTGGCAGCTCACCATCGTCACCATGCTGATGGTAGCCCTGATGCTCTTCTGCTCCAAGAAGATCACCCAGCAGAGCGGCAAGTTCTTCATCGCACAGCAGCGCGACCTCGGCAAAGTGAACGGCTACATCGAAGAGATGATGGAAGGCCAGAAGGTCGTCAAGGTCTTCACCCACGAGCAGAAGGCCCTCGAGGGCTTCCGCGAGCTGAACGACAAGCTCAAGGACAGCGCCAAGCAGGCCAACAGCTTCGCCAACATCATGATGCCCGTCAACGCTCAGCTGGGCAACATCAGCTACGCCATCTGCGCTCTGGTGGGTGCAGCCATGGCTGTCACCGGCATGGGCGGCGTCACGCTGGGTACTGTCATGGCGTTCCTGTCCCTGAACAAGAGCTTCAATATGCCCATCAGCCAGGTGTCCATGCAGGCCAACAGCATCATCATGGCACTGGCCGGTGCAGAGCGCATCTTCAAGATGATGGATGAGCCCAGCGAGACCGATGAGGGCTATGTCACCCTCATCAACGCCAAGTACGACAAGGACGACAACCTCGTGGAGGCCAACGAGCGCACCGGCATCTGGGCCTGGAAGCACCCCCACCACGACGGCACCACCACCTACCACAAGCTGGAAGGCGACATCACCTTTACGGATGTCGATTTCGGCTATGTACCGAACAAGACCGTCCTGCACGACATCAACCTCTATGGCCGTCCGGGCCAGAAGATCGCCTTCGTCGGCTCCACCGGCGCCGGCAAGACCACCATCACCAACCTCATCAACCGCTTCTACGACATCCAGGACGGCAAGATCCGGTACGACGGCATCAACATCCACAAAATCAAGAAAGCCGACCTCCGCCGCTCTCTGGGCATCGTGCTGCAGGATACCCATCTGTTCACCGGCACGGTCATGGAGAACATCCGCTATGGCCGTCTGGAGGCCACCGACGAGGAGTGCATCGCCGCAGCCCGTCTGGCCAACGCCGACGGCTTCATCAAGCGCCTGCCTGAGGGCTACAACACCATGCTGACCGGCGACGGTGCGAACCTGTCGCAGGGCCAGCGTCAGCTGCTGGCCATCGCCCGTGCAGCCGTCGCCGACCCGCCGGTGCTCATCCTCGATGAGGCTACTTCCTCCATCGACACCCGCACCGAGGCTCTGGTGCAGCGCGGCATGGACGGCCTGATGTACGGCCGCACCAGCTTCGTCATCGCCCACCGCCTCTCCACTGTCCGCAACGCAGACTGCATCGTGGTCCTGGAACAGGGCCGCATCATCGAGCGCGGCAGCCACGACGAGCTCATCGCCAAGAAGGGCAAGTATTACCAGCTCTATACCGGCAATCTGGCCGAGAACTAAGCGTACTACCACAAAAGCCGCCGTGCAGCTTTTCCAGCTGTACAGCGGCTTTTTCTTGTGCTTATTTTATTTAAGGAACCCGGGTTGCGGCTCCCAGCGTCTGCTTCGCTGCCGCTCGCATCCTGCTGGCCGCGGCCCCAACAGCTCTTCCCTGTTTCCGCCACTGGCGGCGGTCGTCGCTGTTGCAAGGCCGGTAAGCACTAACCCCTGGTAAGCAAAACGCCCCGCGGTATTCGCAGTACCGTGGGGCGTTTTGCTGCTCATTGGTGAAAACCTATGAAGCAACATCTTCTTTCATTGCTTTTATTATATGCACTCTCAGCAAAAAAGTCAAGCGCTTCGCAATTTTATCGATCCAAATCGTGCTTCTTGCAGAACTTCTTGCTCACCCAGTACATCCCGGCCCAGATGGCAATGGCGAGGATGAGATAGACCGGATTTTTCAGCGCGCTGACCAGCGACTGGCCGAAGAGAGCCATCATGGCCACCATAACGGCCTTGCCCGCCAGAAGGGTGAGCAGATAGCGTTTCTCGTCAAAGTCCGAGATGCCGAAGGCCAGATGCAGGAACGACGTGGGCGTGAAGGGCAGGACCGCCAGCATGAAGAGGGTGGCGGTGTCCACATGGCTGACCCACTGCTGGGCCTTTTTCAGCTGTTCGGAACGAGAGGCCAGCTTCCAGAAAAAGCGCTTGACCACCCGCCGCCAGAACAGGAACACCACCGTGCCGCCTGCGGCCACACCGAGCCAGCTGTAGACGAAGCCAAGAAATCCGCCGTGGGCCGCGATATTGAGGGCCACGATGGCGATGAGGGGCAGCGGCGGAAAAATGGATTCCACCATCGCCAGCAGGATAGGGACCAACGGCCCCAGCCCTTCAAAGCCCTCTAACAATGCCTCCCAGAATTCCAGCGTACCCAGCTGGTGGAGCCCGTCGATGAGCGTCGTTTCCATCGTGCTCGTACCATCCCTTTCGTTTCTGCCTGATGTTCCTTCTTAGTATATCCAGCATCTATGACCGGGATATGAACAAAATCTGAGCATTTTTGCCTTATTCTTCCTGTCTCTCCTTACAATACGAAACAGCGTCGTTCTTTCCTGCACGCTATTTTATTCTTCTGCCTCAGAAGATGTGCCGGGCGGCCTCTGCTTCGGCGGCCTGCCGTTCGGCCTTGAGGCGCTGACGCTCCAGATACTGGGCCTTCTGCTTCTTCCAGCGGACCAGGCTTGCATCGTCCGGCATCTGGACGCAGCGGGCGAAAGCCCAGTGCAGGCCGTCCCGGCGCGACATCCGGTATTTCTGGAACACGCCCCGGCCTGCCTCGCCGCCCCTGCCCTTACAGACGGGACACTGGGACAGCGTATACCAGCCGCTGCTCCCTTTTTTCAGCCAGACGTCATCCGGCTGCAGGGCCGTGCCGCAGACCGGGCAGGCCATCGTTCCGATGACGGGGTCCAGCTTCCACATAGACTGGTCCAGATAGCCCCGGAAGACCCTGAAATCCCGGTAGTCGCCCGGCGTGGGACAAAGGCTCTGGCGCAGGGTGTCCTCCTCGCTGGGGTAAGCGGCCAGTCCGGCCCGCAGGTCGAGCATCCGGCAGAGGTCGGCGGTGTAGAGGGTGTCGGACAAAGCGTCGTGGAAGGGGCGTTCCAACGGGATGCCCATCCGGGTGACGACATTTTCCAGCTTCATCCCCTCGCCTTCCTTGCGGGGGTACTCCCGCAGAAAGAGCTGCTGCAGGTCGTACCAGACCGTCGGGCGGCTCTCGTCGAGATTGCAGAGGAAAAGGTTCTGCTTGAGCACCGGCACGTCATCCATGCCCCACTCGGCGAACTCGGCGTCCGGGCCGCACCACTTCATAAAGCGGCGGAGGCCCTGGATGATGGGTTCGCCCTTGTCGAGATCCTCCTGCGTCAGACCGGTGACTTTGGCGATGTGGTGCTGCAGGCAGCGGAAGATGCGGGGACGCAGGTGGATGGAGAAGGTATCCAGCACGTTGGCGTCCTCGTCGATCTTGACAGCACCGATCTCAATGATCTCCCCCCGGAACGTCTGCTGGACGCCGTGATAATTAAAGATAAACGGCTGATAGCCGATGTTCCACTCCAAATCGAATAAAACTAAGTTGCGCGGCATTTGCGTCTGGTATCCTTTCAAAAAATGAACTTCTCAATGGCCTCAGCCACGCCGTCATGGTTGTTGTCGGCGACGGTCACATAGTCCGCCGCCTCCTTGACGGGGGGCTCTGCATTCTGCATGGCCACACCCACGCCGGCAAAGCGTATCATAGAGCAGTCATTGAGGCCGTCGCCGCAGGCCATGAGGTTGTCGCGGGTCAGACCCCTGCTTTCCAGCAGACTGCCGAGGCTCACGTCCTTGGCGACCCCCAGCGGCACAGCCTCGATGAAGAAGGGGCTGGACGGGTAGAGGTCGATCTCGCCCGCAAACTGTTTCCGGCCTGCTTCCAGCACCTCGCCGCGGCGGGCGGGGTCGAGGGTAATGAGCATCTTGCAGATGGGATAATCCACATAGGCGGCGAGGTCCTCCACCTTCTGCATGGGCAGCTTGCAGGTAAAGCACTCCTTCAGCGCCCACTTGTCCTCGGGGCTTTCGGTAACGACGCCCTGCTTATTATAGGTAATGATGACCACGCCCTGCTCCCTGGCGAAGGCACAGAGCTGCGGCACATACTTTGCATCCAGCTGCTTGCGGTAGAGCGTCTCGCCGGTGGCACAGTCGATGATGGCACCGCCGTTATACGAGAGGATGCAGCCGCCCTTTTTATCCAGTCCCAGCTCCTTTGCCAGCGGCATGACGCCTGCCGTGGGACGGCCCGAGGCCAGCACGATGGTCACGCCTTTGGCAGCAGCTGCGTCCAGCGCTGCGCGGGTGGCGGGGGTGACGACCTTCTGGTCATTGGTCAGGGTGCCGTCGAGGTCCAGCGCCAGCACACGAATATCTTTCTTTTCCATATCCAGCCTCACTTATTTTTACAGGCCGGAACGTCCCGGCCCTGTCGATTTTATCGCATACCTTTTTATTGTACAATGAATGCACCTCTCAGCGCAAGACTCTTTGTTATATTTCTTCGGCACTTTGGAGTTTGTTTGAAAATACAAACTGTAGTTTGTACCAAAAAACACGTAAAGATAGGCATTTCTAACTACTTATCGTAAAATGTTAGCAGATATAAACATCATCAAAATCCCTTGAATTTTCCAAAAACCGCGTTATAATAACGGCAGAAACACTTATTCCATGCCCTTTGGGGTACATGAGGGAATACGATAAAAAGGAAGGTATACTACTATGGTCGATATGAAGAAGATTGCTCTGTTCGCTGCCGGCACCCTGTTCGGTTCCGCTGGTTTCAAGCTGCTGTCCAGCAGCGATGCCAAGAAGGTCTACACCCAGACCACCGCTGCTGTCCTGCGCATGAAGGACTCCACCATGGAGACCGTCAGCAAGGTCCAGGAGCAGGCCGGTGACATCCTCGAGGATGCAAAGGCCATCAACGAGGCCCGCGCTGCCAAGGCTGAGGCTGAGGTCATCGAGGACGCTGCTGAGGCAGAGACCACCGAGACCAACGAGTAATTTTGCAGTCTCTGAGCCGCCTGCGGGCGGCTCTTTTTATGGTTATTTTTTGTAATACGCAGAGGATATTCTGATATGAAATGTACTATTCTTCATGAGAGCCGCGGCCGTCTGCGGGTACACGTCTGCAATGTGCGGATGACCCTGCACCGGGCCGATGTGCTGGAAGCCTATCTGAACCACCACGACGCTGTGAGCAAGGCCAAGGTCTACGAGCGGACGGGCGATGTGGTGGTGTATTACACCGGTACCCGCAAGGATGCCGTCGCCGCCCTGAGCACCTACCGTTTCGATGACCCCGAACTGGACGCACTGGTCACCAGCGCCGACAGCCGCCGCATCAATCAGGAATATCAGGAAAAGATGTATAACCTCCTGGCAGGCCGGGTGCTGCGCGAGCTGTTCCTGCCCGCCCCGCTCAACGCCGCCTACACCGTGTTCCGCTCCATCAAGTTCCTCTGGAAGGGTGTGTGCTGCCTGTGGCGCCGCAAACTGGAAGTCGAGGTGCTGGATGCTTTGAGCATCGGCGTTTCCATCCTGCGGGGCGACTTCGCCACCGCAGGCTCCGTCATGTTCCTGCTCAACGTCGGCTCCCTGCTGGAGGAGTGGACCCGCAAGAAGAGCCTCGACGACCTGGCCCGCAGCATGGCCCTGAATGTCGATAAGGTCTGGGTCCGCGCACAGGGTACCGAAGTGCTCATGCCGCTCACCAAGGTCCACCCGGGCGACGAGATCGTCGTCCGCTCCGGCAACATGATCCCGCTGGACGGCACCGTCATCGAGGGCGAAGCCATGGTCAACCAGGCCGCTCTGACCGGCGAGTCCATGCCGGTGCGCAAGACCATCGGTGCCACCGTCTACGCCGGCACTGTGGTGGAAGAGGGCGAGTGCGTCCTGACCACCAAGGCCGAGGGCGGCGCAAACCGCTACGACAAGATCGTGGCCATGATCGAGGAGTCCGAGAAGCTGAAGTCCAGCACCGAGAACCGTGCGCTGGCTCTGGCCGATCGTCTGGTCCCCTGGTGTCTCGGTGCTACCGTCGTCACCTACGCCCTGACCCGGAACGCCACCCGCGCCATCTCCTGCCTGATGGTCGATTTCTCCTGCGCCCTCAAGCTCTCCATGCCGCTGGCCGTTCTTTCTGCCATGCGCGAGTGCGGCGCAAGCCATATCACCGTCAAGGGCGGCAAGTACCTCGAGACCCTGTCCAAGGCTGACACCATCGTCTTCGACAAGACCGGCACCCTGACCCGCGCTACCCCCAAGGTGGTCAAGGTCGTCCCCTTCTCCGGTTGCAGCGAGAGCGAAGTTTTGCAGCTGGCCGCCTGCCTCGAGGAGCACTTCCCCCACTCGATGGCCAACGCCGTCGTCCGGGAGGCCAAAGAGCGCGGCATCTCCCACGAAGAGATGCACTCCGAAGTAGAGTATATCGTGGCCCACGGCATCGCCAGCCGCGTCAGCGGTGAGCGGGTCGTCATCGGCAGCCACCACTTCGTCTTTGAGGACGAGCACTGCACCATCCCCGAGGACGAGCGCGAGAAGTTCGATAACCTTGAGCCGGAGTACTCTCACCTCTATCTGGCCGCTTCGGGCCGTCTGGCCGGCGTCATCTGCATCGCCGACCCGCTGCGTCCGGAGGCTTCCCGCGTGCTGCGCGCTCTGCGCGGCCTCGGCATCACCAACACCGTCATGATGACCGGTGACAGCGAGCGCACCGCTGCCGCCATCGCAAAGCAGGTGGGCGTGGACCAGTTCTTCGCCGAAGTCCTGCCCGAGGACAAGGCTGCTTTCGTCCAGAAGGCCAAGAGCGAGGGCCACACCGTCGTGATGATCGGCGACGGCATCAACGACTCCCCCGCCCTCTCTGCCGCTGACGTCGGCATCGCCATCAACTCCGGCGCTGCCATCGCCCGCGAGATCGCAGACGTGACCATCAAGGCCGACAGCCTCGAGGAGCTGGTCGTCCTCAAGACCATCGCCAACTCCCTGCAGCGCCGTGTCAGCGCCAACTACCGCTTCGTGCTGACCTTCAACTCTGCCCTCATCGCGCTGGGGGCAATGGGCATCCTGCAGCCTGCGTCCTCCGCCATCCTGCACAACCTCTCCACCATCGGCATCAGCCTCAAGAGCATGACCAACCTCATCCCCGAGGAAAAGGCTCAGAAGGCTCTGGCAGAAAAGAACTAAATCTCATCAGATACAAAAATACCGGCTGTGCATCCAACACAGCCGGTATTTTTATGTTCAGATATTACTCAAGGCCGATCTGCTGGGCGTACTCTTCCAGCAGCTCCCGCTCGAGGAAGGGGGTCTTGACGCCCTCGCGGTCACGGTAAGTCTCATGGCCCTTGCCGATGACGGCGATGAGGTCGCCCTCCTGTGCGTGGTCCACAGCATAATGCAGGGCGTCGAGGCGGTCGGGGATCTCCACGAACTTTGCGTCCGGGTTGCCCTTGTTCATGCCCACGCGGATGTCGGCGATGATGTCTTCCACCTTCTCAAAGCGGTTGTTGTCCTCCGTGAGGATGGAGAAATCGGCCATCTTGGCACAGATCTCGCCCATGCCGTAGCGGCGCAGCTTGGAGCGGTTGCCGCCGCAGCCGAACACCACCACGAGGCGGTGGGGGTCGTAGGCCCGCAGGGTGGTGAGCAGGCTCTCGGTGGAGACTTCGTTGTGGGCGTAGTCCAGCAGAATGGTGAACTTCTTGCTGATGGGGACCAGCTCCACGCGGCCCTTGACCACACAGCGGCCCAGACCTTCGTGGATGGCCTCATCGGGCAGGCCCAGCACCTTGCCCACAGTGAGAGCGGCCAGCGCATTGTAGACGCTGAACTCGCCGGGCATATTCACCTTGACGTCCATATCATCCTTGCCGGAGACATGGAACTGGACGCCGAGGAAGTCATGGGTGCGGAGCAGCTGATAAGTACCGGCGCGGTAGTCGGCCTTCTCGCTGCAGCCGTAGGTCACCAGCTTGCAGGTGTGGCCTTCCAGCAGGGCCTCGGTGTTCTCGTCGTCGATGTTCACGACGCCGGTGGTGCAGCGCTTGAAAAGCTGACCCTTCCAACTGCGGTATTCTTCAAAGGTCTTGTGCTCGCCGGGGCCGATGTGGTCGGGCGAGAGGTTGGTGAAGACGCCGATGTCGTAGTGGATGCCCGCCACGCGGTCCATCATGAGGCCCTGACTGGACACTTCCATCAGCGCCGTGTCGCAGCCGGCGTCCAGGAACTCCCGGAAAGTCTTCTGCAGCTCGTAGCTCTCGGGGGTGGTGTTGGCCGTCTCCTGATGGTGGCCGAGGAAGTAGATGCCGTTGGTGCCGATCATGCCCACTTTGCGGCCTGCGGCTTCCAGCACACTCTTTATCATGTGGGTGGTGGTGGTCTTGCCCTTGGTGCCGGTGACGCCGATCATGGTCATCCGGCGGGAGGGGTTGCCGAACAGGTTGCCGCTCATGAGCGCCAGCGCATAGCGGCTGCTCTCCACCTTCAGCACGGCAGCGCCGGGGACGGTGGAAAGGTCGATGTCGTGCTGGACCACCAGCGCCGTCACGCCGTCGGCCACGCACTGGGCGGCGTAGTCGTGGCTGTCCCGCTGGGTACCCACGATGCAGACGAAAAGCCGGCCCGGGGCCGCCTTGCGGCTGTCGTAGATGATGTCCTCGATGTCAAGTTCAAGGCTGCCCTGCACCAGCGTATAGGACACGCCCTCCAACAGTTGTTCCAGTTTCATCGTTCAAATGCTCCTTATTGCTGTTCTGCCGCTGCGGCAGTGGGGTCTTCGGCGGGCGCGGCTTCCGCGCCCTCAGTATCGGCTTCGGTGCCGGAGGCTTCCTCCGGCTGGCTCTCGGCTTCTGCCTCCGCCGGGGCGGCAGGCTCTTCCGGGGCCGTCCAGCCCGAGGGCAGGGTCGGCTCGCCCTGTGCAAAGCGGAATTTGCGGCTGGAAGAGGCGCTCAGGTGGCTCAGATCCAGCATACCGGTGTCGGTGGGCGAGCAGCCCTTGCCGTCCTCGTTGAGCAGGACATACTTTGCCAGCCGGAGTTTGTAGTCCAGCTCATTCAGGGTACCCAGAAGCACGCTGATGCGGCCCTGATACAAAAACGCCATCTGCTCCGGGTCCTCGAACTCGATGCGGGTGACATCCGCCCCCAGCTCACTGCTGTCCAGTGCGGTCAGCAGAGTGTTCAGGGACTCGAGCCGCTTATCCGTGGGCGGTCCGGCCTCGCTGGATGCGGCGCTGTCAGACGCCGCGCTGCCCGAAGACGGGCCGGACTGTCCTGTCTCAAATTCCAGCTGTGTACCCGGCGTCGTGGATACCGGCTCGCCGCCGCAGAGGATGATAAGGTCCGGCTGGGCCGAATCCTGATCCAGTATCTTCAGCCCCGCAGAAAGGCTCAGCCAGCCGCCGGACGTCTGCATGGCGTAGACGGCAGCGGCCGCGTTGGTCCGCACCACTACGGTGTTAGGGTAATCCCGCTCCACCCGGATATTTTCCAGCAGCGGGAACTGCTTTTCCAGCGCAGCGGCCTTTTCGGCGGGGTCGAAGCTGAAGATGTTCTCCTCCGCGTGGACGCCCAGCGCCTGCAGGATCTCAGCGCTGGAATAGCCGCCCACCTCCTGCACCACCTCTCCATCGACCGCCACTTCTAAGGTGTTTATCTTGAAGAGCATGGTCACGGTGAGGTAGACGCCCACCCCGATGACGCAGAGCAGCAGCGCCAGCGCCGTCAGGCGGCGGATGGCCCTGCGGCGGCGGACAGCGGCCCGGGTCAGACGGCGCTTCTTTCTGCCCTCTCGCCGGGCCGGGCTGCGGAGGTTCGCCTCCGTGGGGCGGTAGCGCCCGCTGCTCTGGGGCCTCCGGGCGCTCTGGGCATTCTGGGGCCGCTGGCCATTGCGGGGGCGGCTCCCATTTGCGGGGTAGGCGGTCGTGTTCTGACGGGGCCGCTGGCTTCTCTGCTGGCCCTGACGGCGGCTCTGGTTCTGGTTATTGGGCCGTCGCGCCGTCTGCTGGGGAAACTGGATGCTGTTGTCCGCATATCCCGAGCTGTGGTTTTCGAAGGTCACATTACCGCCCGAGAAGTCCAGCGTCTGCTCCTGATAGCCCTGCGTCCGGCGGCGGTCCTGATTCGAGGGACGCCGGTCCTGCGTCCAGTCGTAGGCTTTGCGGGACTTTCCCTGCCGTCGGGCGCTGTTCTGCTGGATCGAACTGCTGGGGCGTCGGCTCTTGTTCCGATCCTGCTGCATGGTGCGGCGTCGCCTCCTTTCCGTCTGATTATTTTATCACAAGAGTGCTGCCGAATCAATCACGGCGTCTTGACCAGTTTCATCAGGGCGTCGGCGATGCGGTCGAGGCTGTCGTCCACCGAAAGGGTGCGGGCGTTCTTACCCATGGCAGCCAGCTTGCCCGGCTCGGCCAGCAGGCCGGAGACGGTCGAGACCAGCTTCTCGCCGGTCAGATCTTTTTCCTCGATGACCACAGCGGCACCGGCCTTCTGCAGCTCCATGGCGTTGTAATACTGGTGGTTCTCCGCCACATTGGGGCTGGGGATGAGGATGGCGGCGCGGCCCTCGGCTTCCAGTTCGGCCAGCGTCAGCGCACCGGCACGGCTGATGACGAGGTCGGCAGCGGCCAGCAGCTCGGGCATATTGTTGATATATTCCTTCACCACGAGGCTCTCGCCGGGAGCAAAGCCTTTTTCCTTTTCGAGATTTTGAAACAGCTCCACGCCGTACTGTCCGGTGGCGTGGATGTGGAGCACAGACTTGTGCTCTTTCTGCTCCCATGCGCAGAGGTCGGCCACCACCTCATTGACGCGGCGGGCGCCGAGGCTTCCGCCGAAGGAGAGGATGACGGTGCGGTCACCGGCACCCAGCTGGGCGCGGATGGCGTCCCGCTCCCCTGCCTTCTCGAACACTTCAGGCCGCACCGGGTTGCCCACGACCTGCGTCTTTTCGGGCGCACCCAGCTTTTCCACAGCGGCAGGCACGGCGGCGAACACGATGTCCACGTCCGGGGCCAGCAGCTTGTTGGTCACACCGGGGAAAGCGTTCTGCTCATGGATGGCGGTCTTGATGCCCTTCTTGGCGGCGCAGCGCACCACCGGGCCGGAGACGTAGCCGCCGCAGCCGATGACGAGGTCGGGCTGCACTTCCTTCATCATGGCCCGGGCTTTCGGGCCGGAGAGGGCCAGGTTCCAGAGGGTGATGATGTTCCGCTTGATGTTGTTCAGGGAGAGTCTGCGCTGGAAACCGGTGATCTCGATGTGGTGGAAGGGGTAGCCCGCCTGGGTCACAAGGCGGTATTCCATCCCCTCCTTCCGGCCTGCAAAGTGTATCTCGGCGGACGGGTCGGCCTTTTTGATGGCTCCCGCGATGGCCAGAGCCGGGTTGATATGTCCGGCAGTGCCGCCGGCTGCGATCAGTACACGCATGGTGATTTCCTCCTTATCTGGATGTGCTCAATATCCCATGTTGGGGTCGAGCCGGATGGTGTTGTCGGACTTTTCTTTTTCCCGCTGTTCCCGCTGGGCGCGGAGATTCTCCCGCTCGAGGCGGGCGCGCTCGCCGCCCCGGCCGATGTTTATCATCACGCCCATCTCGGCCAGCAGCAGGATGAGGCTGGTGCCGCCGGAGGAGAAGAAGGGCAGCGAGATGCCGGTGTTGGGCAGGGTGTTGGTGACGACCGCGATGTTGCAGAACACCTGCCACGCAATTTGGGCCATGATGCCGATACCCACCAGTGTGCAGTAGCGGTTCTCGGCGCGGAAGGCCAGCCACAGCCCCTGCACGAGGAAGAGCACGAAGAGCAGGATGACGATGACGGCACCCACGAAGCCCAGCTCCTCGCACACGACGCTGAAGATGAAGTCGTTGGTGCTCTCGGGGAGCCAGAGCTGTTTTTCGATGCTGTTGCCGAGGCCGAGGCCGGTGACTCCTCCTGAGCCGATGGCGTAGAGGCTCTGCAGGGTCTGGTCGGTCATCTTGCTCAGGTCGTGGGTCCAGCCGTCCAGACGGCTCTGTAAGTACGGGATGGAGTCGATGTGCTCCAGCACGGTGCGGAGCAGCAGCACAGCGGACGCGCCGCCCGCCCAGGTGATGATGCCGCCGCTGCCGCCCAGCAGCAGGATGGTGCCGCAGATGGCCGTCGTCAGGACGATGCCGGACATATGCGGCTCAAGCATGAGCAGGATAACCACCGGGATGAGGGGCAGCAGCGGGACGATGAGTTCCCGCACGATACGCTGATAGAGCCACTGGCCTGCCGGGACGCGCCGCCCGGAGGCGGGATCCAGCTTTTCCAGATGGGGCGCTTTCGCGGCCAGATGGGCCGTGAGCAGTATCATCTCGAACTTTGCGATCTCCGATACCTGAATGGTAAAGCCGATGCGCAGCCAGCGGCGGCAGCCGTTGAGGGGCGCACTGAACAGCACCGCAATGAGCATCACGATGCAGACAACATAGCCCGGCCAGACCATCCTGCGCAGAAAGCGGTGGTCGATGCGGGAGAAGAGCAGCATGACCGCGAGACCCAGACCCAGGCAGAGCATCTGCGACTTGATGTAGTAGAAGCTGTCGCCCATCCGCAGGTAGCCCGTGGTGTAGCTGGCACTGAACAGCATGATGAGTCCGAACACGATGATGACTGCCAGCGTCGCCAGCCAGTTGATGAGCACCTGCGGCCAGGGGCCGGGGCTCGACAAGATGGCAAAGGACTCAGACTTTTTTCTCCGGATGGTCGCCATCCGCATTCCCTCCTTATCGGGTCCCGGCTCAGCTGGCCCGCGCTGCCTGCAAGGTCAGCGCAAGGCCCAGCATCGCCAGGACTCCAAAAATATAAAAGATATTCACCGGGTCAAAGCCCCGCTTTTCCAGCCAGCGGTGGAGCGGCGCGGTGCCGAACAGCTGCCGCCGCCCGCCGGAGGCTTTCCAGACGATGATCTGCAGAGCCACCATGCCGCCCTCCAGCCAGTAGGGCAGGGCCAGCGGGAGCGTCAGCCCGGGCCAGCCGACGCTCAGCGGCACACAGCCCAGCGCACCGGCTAGAAACTGGCACCCCACCGCACCGGGGCGGAGCTTTGCGGGGTAGAAATTCCAGAGCAGGAAGGCCATCAATGCCCCGGCCAGCGCCGCCGGGAGGACCCCCAGCGGGAACCAGCCCAGGAGGGTCATGGCCGTCATGAGGCCCAGCATGGCGATGAAGGCGCAGCCGCAGACCGTGCCGTCCATGCCGTCGGCGGTGCGGGCGCTCTCGGCCAGCGCCACTAAAATCGCCAGCCAGACCACCGGGGCCAGCGGCCCGAGGGTGCAGTAGCCGACGCCCGGCAGGGCCAGCCCGTCGGGCAGGCAGTGGTTCAGCCCCAGCAGGGCCAGCACCAGCGTGCCGGAGGCTGCTTCCAGTGCCAGCCGCACCGGGCGGCGCAGCCCCAGCGGCGACCGATGCCGCAGCCGGACCAGATCGTCCGCCAGGCCCACGGCCCCGAAGCAGAGCGCCCCGAACAGGGCGATGAGCAGCCGGGTGGTCAGCAGGCTCTCGGTCCCCAGCAGCTCCGGCTGGGCGACACAGGCCGCTGTCCAGCCGACGCCCACCGCCGCCAGCGTCCCCACCATCAGGCAGAGCCCACCCATCGTGGGCGGCTCATTTTCCTCCTGCCGGACGCGGAACGCCCGCAGCAGCGGCGTCATCAAATTCCCGAGCGCCGCCGTGAGGACGAACCCCAGCGTTGAGGCGACGATCAAGGCAAAACGAATCATAATAACGATACTCCAAGTGTTTTATCGCAAGTCAAAAAATCAATGCAACATCGAAACAGCATATTTGCGATATGCAATTCAACATTGTTGCTGTTGCATTAAAAAGTTGAATTGCTATACTTTGTGCAGACGGGATAAAACAGGGCCAGCGCCTTTTCCAGCGCCATGCCCCGGCTGGCCTTCACCAGCAGAGCGTCGCCCGGGGCCATCCGGGCCAGCAGAGCGTCTGCCGCCTGCTGGTAATCCTCGGCGTGGACGACGTCGGCGAGGCCCGCGTCCTTTGCAGCCTTTGCCGTCCGTGCGGCCTCGGGGCCGTAGGTGACAAGGGCGGTCAGCCCGGCCTCTGCGGCCTGACGGCCCAGCTCTTCATGGGCGGGCGCGCTCATCCCGCCCAGTTCCAGCATATCGCCCAGCAGAGCGAAGCGGTGCTTGCAGGGATACTCTTTGAACATCGCCAGCGCAGCCTTCATGCTGTCGGGGTTGGCGTTGTAGCAGTCCTCGATGACGTCCATGCTGCCTGCGTGGACGACCTTCTGGCGCATACCGGTCTGCTCGAAATCGGCCAGACCCGCGATGACGCCCTCGGGCGCGAGGCCCAGACGGGTGGCGGCGGCGTAAGCGGCCAGCGCGTTCGCCACGTTGTGACGTCCCATCGCAGGAATCGTCACCTCATAGCGGCCTGCATTTTTATCGCAGAGGGTGAAGGCCATGCCGTCGCCCTCCTGCCGGACATCAAGGGCGCAGACGTCGGCGTTCTCGTCGCCGAGGCTGAACCACACGGGCCGGACATGGGCGGGCAGAGCGGCTTTGCGCAGGAAGGGGTCGTCGCCGTTGAGCACGAGGGGCGAACCCTCGGCAAGGCCGGCGCAGATCTCCAGCTTCGCCTTGCAGATGTTCTCCTGACTGCCCAGATTGCCGATGTGGGACACCCCGATGCAGGTGATGATGCCCACATCGGGGCGGGCGCACTTTGCCAGACGCTCGATCTCACCGGCGTGGCTCATGCCCATCTCGACGACAGCGTACTCCGTATCCCTGCCGATGCGGAACATGGTGCGGGGCAGGCCCAGCTCATTGTTCTGGTTGCCCTCGGTCTTGATGGTATTGCCAAAGCCCGCGATGGCGGCGTAGGTCATCTGCTTGGTGGTGGTCTTTCCCACGCTGCCGGTGACGCCCACCACCTTCGGGTGGAACTGGCTGCGGTAGTTCGCGCCCATGACCATCATGGCGTGGTAGCTGTCGGGGCTGATGACCGCCCGTTCAGCCGGGACGCCCTCCACCGGATGGTTGAGGACGACATAGGCCGCGCCCTCTTCCAGCGCCTTGGCTGCGAAATCGTGGCCGTCGAAGCGCTCACCGGGGAAAGCCACAAAGATGCAGCCGGGGCAGACCTCGCGGCTGTCGGTGGTCACGAGGCCGATGGGCTGGCTGTCGGCGAAGCCCTCGGGGGCAAGGCCCTTCAAAAGCAGGTCTGCTGCGATTTTTTCCATAATAAATCTCCTTATCCGCAAGTGATGGTAACGACAGTGCCTTTCTGGACGCTGGAGCCGGCGGCCTCGCTCTGGCTCTGCACGGTACCGGCGCTGTCGCCCGCCACCTGACAGTTCAAACCGGCGGCGGTCAGCATCTGGCGGGCAAAGTCGGCACTCTTGCCGCTGACGTCCGGCACTTCCGTGTGGCTGCCGGAATAGGTATCGGTGTAAAGATAGATGGTGGTGCCGCTGGCCACCGCTGCGCCCGCGTGGGGGTACTGGTAGGTGACGACGGCGGCGGTCTGGTCGCTCTCGCTCTCCACGAGTTGATGCTTGAGGCCCTTGGTATTCAGGGAGACCTGCGCATTGCTCCACTCCTTGCCCACGAGGTTCGGCACCTTGACGGTGTTCTGGCTGCGGTCGATGCCGTCGGTGGCAATGCCCAGATAGGGGGCTATCTCACTGATGATGTTGCCGACCACAGGCGCAGCCAGGATGGACGAATAGTCGGTGCGGGTGTTGTTGGGGTCGTCCAGCATGACGTAGACCAGAATTTCGGGGTCGTTGGCGGGCAGGACGGCGGCAAAGGAGGCGACCTTCTTGTAGTCGCCGTCGGCGCGGCGCTCCATGTTCAGCTGCTCGGACGTACCGGACTTGCCGCCGATGCGGTAGCCCGCGACGTAGGCGTTGGAGCCGCCGCCGGTGGTGGTGCCGTCGCCGACCTCGTATTCCATGAACTGGCGGATGGTCTCGCTGGCGCTCTTGCTGATGACCTGACGGCGGACGTTCGCGCCGATCTCCTCGACGACGTTGCCGTTCTGGTCGGTTATCTTATCCACCACATGAGGGGTGACGAGGTAGCCGCCGTTGACGGCTGCCGAGATGGCGGTGCAGACCTGCAGCGGGGTCACAGCCATTGCCTGACCGAAGGAGGAAGACGAAAGCTCGACCTCGCCCAGCTGGCTCTTGGTGTAATACTTCATCATGCCCGTCTCGTTGGGCAGGTCCACGCCGGTGCGCTCGGTGAAGCCGAAGGCGTCGAAGTAGTCGTAGAAGACGCTGGGACCCAGCCGCTGACCCAGCTGGATGAAGTAGATGTTGCAGCTGTTCCGGAGGGCCTCGGCGAGGTTCTGGACGCCGTGGGACTTCTTACCGGCGCAGTGATACGTCTCTTTTGCCACGCCGTAGGCACCGGAGCAGTTGAAGGTGGTGTAATAGGTGGCCTTGCCCGAGTCCACGCCCATGGCGGCCGTGATGACCTTGAAGACGCTTCCGGGGTAGTACAGCTCGGTGATGGTCTTGTTCTTCCACTGGATGTCGCGGTAGGTTCCGGTGTAGTCGGGGTCCTCTTCCGGTATCTTCTTGCCCTGCTCATCCCGGAGATAGCTGCCATTGGCGTCTTTCTTGTAGATGGTGTAGATCTCCGGCTCGGCGTTCACCTGCTCATTCAGATAGGCCAGATTCTCGCTGAAATCCAGCGGAGCGTTGGGGTCGAAGTCAGGCTTCGAGGCCATGGCAAGGATGGCACCGGTCTTGACGTTCATGACGATGGCCGCGCCGCGGTTCTCGACCGTGTTGGCGTAGATGGCCTCGTTGAGGTAGCGCTCCACGACCTCCTGCACATTGACGTCTAGCGACAGCACCAGATTGGAGCCGTCCTTGGCGGCGTAAGTGGTGGCGTTGGCGTCGGCGATGGCGTTGCCGTAGGCATTGCGGAGGGTGATGGTGCGGCCATTGACGCCCGCGAGGGTGTCATCGTAGGATTTTTCGAGGCCGTAGAAGCCCTCGCCGTCGCCGTTGCAGAAGCCCAGCACCGATGCGGCGAACGCGCCGTAGGGGTAATCGCGCTGGAAGCTCTTGGACGAAGAGACGGAGACGCGGCCCTTCTTGATGACGGTGCCGTCTTCCAGCGTCTTGGCCTTGGCGTGATCTTTATTATATTCGCTGATGTATTTCTCGATGGAGAGCTTGACGGCATTGTTCACCTTGGTGGCCAGCACCTGATAGGACGAGCCGTTCTTGGCCAGCGCATCATGCACGGTCTGGTACTGGGTCTGATATTCCGCCGAGGAGGTATCTACGCTGTCCAGACTCTCGCCGTCGCCGGAGAGCAGCCGCAGGGTGAGCTGGCGGCTCACATCGGCCAGCGTCGTCTCGTCCACGGTCTTGACAGCCTCACCCGTCTCCTCGACGGTCTGGCTGGTGAAGAGGGCCGTGCTGTAGCTGGGGTCGGCCCAGATGGTCCATACTACGCTGGTGGACGCCAGCGTGATGCCGGAGGCGTCGTAGATCTCGCCGCGGGTGGCCTGGATGGTGCTGTCCAGCAGCTGCTGCTGGGCCGCATACTGGCGGAAGGTCGCGCCCTGTTTTATCTGGATGTTATACAGGCTGTGGGTGACGATGCCCGCAGCCGCCACTACAAAAAATACCGCCGCGCCGAAGCTGAAATGCCGCAGCCGCGCACTGAGGCGCTCGTGCGGGTCGCTGCGGCGGAGGCGGTAGTAGATGCTCTTATGCTGGTCGTTGGAGGGCTTGTTTTGCATGGTATTCTCCTGCAGAAACCAGAAAAGCGTGCGCTGCCGCACGCTTTTCTGTCTGTTTGCTTATTTTACGCTGCGGACGGAGGCCAGAATGGTCATGGCACCGTCGTGCAGGAAATCCGTCCACTGGTGGACAGCCGACTCCCTGCGCACCAGTACGCTGTCGCTGTCGAGGCGGATGTAGGTGAGCTGGCTCTGGTCCATCTTCATGAGGCCCAGCCGCCCGGCCACTTCTTCCACGCTGGTGATGTTGGTCTTGCTGTTGAGGACACTGTTATAGTAGGTGTACTGGCTCTGCTCGCTCACGAGTTCCGCTTTGGCCTTCTGGATCTGGTCGTTGACCTCCACCAGCTGGGCCTCGCTCCACAGCAGGCTTACCGCAAAGCCTGCCAGCAGCGCCATCGAGATCAGTTGAAGTGCGTGCTGCATGGCCGCCTGGAACGGGCTGAGACGGCGTTTGCCGCCCTTTTCCACCCGCAGTGCGACCCTGCGCTGAGTCTGAGGCGCTTTTCTGCGACGCACCTCAGACGACATATCATAAGCTGGCTGACCCATAGTTGATCTCCTCCTCTTACATTGAGCGGCGTCTTATCCGGCTCAGAGTTTCTCCAAAACGCGCAGATGAGCAGAACGGCTGCGCCGGTTCTCCTCCAGTTCCTGCTTGTCGGCCTCGATGGGCTTCCGGGTAATGAGCTTTGCCTTCGCCTTGCCGCCGCAGACGCAGACCGGGAACTCCGGCGGGCAGGTGCAGGCGGTGGACCAGCGGCGGAACTTGTTTTTCACCAGCCGGTCCTCCAGCGAATGGAAGGTGATCACACACAGCCTTCCGCCCGGGGCGAGGTGGTCGAAGATGGTATCCAGACCTTCCTCCAGAGCGTCCAGCTCGTGGTTGACCGCGATACGCAGCGCCTGAAATGTGCGCCGCGAAGGATTCTTGTTCTTGCGCCGCTCCGCAGGCGGCATGGCGCCGGCCACGATGTCGGCCAGCTGCAAAGTCGTCTCGATGGGGGCCGTCTCGCGGGCCTCCACGATGTGGCCGGCGATCTGCCAGGCATAGGGCTCTTCGCCGTAGTCCCGCAGGATGCGGGAGAGCTCTTCCCGGCTGGCGGTGTTCACGAGGTCTGCCGCCGTCTCCCCCTGCTGGCTCATCCGCATATCCAGCGGGGCGTCTGCCCGGTACGAAAAGCCCCGGGCCGCGTCGTCCAGCTGGTGGCTGGAAACGCCGAGGTCCAGCAGCGCACCGTTTATCTTCTCGATGCCGAGGCTCTCGAGGGCTTGTCCGGCGTAGCGGAAGTTTATCTGCACCACCGTGGCCGGGAGCCCGGCCAGCCGCGCCCTAGCGGTCTGCACCGCGTCGGGGTCCTGGTCGAGGGAGACGAGCCGCCCGCCTTTTGCGCCGTCCAGCCGGAGAGCGATCTGGCGGGAGTGTCCCGCGCCGCCCGCCGTGCCGTCGAGATAGGTGCCTGCCGGGTCGATGTTCAGTCCGTCGAGGCACTCGTTCAGAAGCACGGGGATATGCTCAAACGAGGCCGGGTCGAACTGTGCCAAATCTTCTGTCTGAGTCATCGCGCCCAGCCTCCTTTCGTTTCGTGTTCCGAGCCGTCCGATACGCCGGACATCTCCCGGGGAGTTTGTCCCGTTTTCTGCTCTGTCATGATACCTGACGACTCTATTTTATTTTAGCAAATCGAAACGCCGAATGCAAGTTTTTTCCTGCGCTTTTTTCCTACAAAATGTTACAAAAAAAGCCCCTGCGAATCGTCATTTTTACTCGCAGGGGACTGGATTCAGGTCAGGAGCGGCTCATCACACGCCGCGGCGGGGGTTCTGGCGCAGGTTCGCGCGGACATTTTTCACCTGGGCGGCGTTCTCAGACATCGTCTCCTCGGTGGTTTTCAGCATATTATCGCAGTAATCCGTGACCGTCTGGCGGACGGTGCGGGCCTCGGTCTGGGCAGCGGAGACGATCTCGGACGCACGCTGCTGGGCGGCGCGGACGATCTCGGCCTCGCTCACGAGGATGCGGGCGCGCTCTTCTGCCTTCTTGACGATGGCCTGTGCCTGCGCGTTGGCCGACTCGATGAGCTGGGCGCGGTCGCCGACGATGGACTGGGCCTGACGCAGCTCCACGGGGAGGTTTGCGCGGATGTCATCGAGATAGTCCCGAATTTGTTCCACATCCACGATGCGTTTGCCGCCCGAAAGGGGCATTCCGGTGCTCTCTTCCAGCAGGTCTTCGATGGTATCCAAAAGCTCGTTGACGTTCATCACGCTTCTCCTTCTTCCTCTGCGGCGTCTGCCATGGGTCTCACATATTTCCAGAGCAGGACTTTGCCGTACTTATACTGCTTCTTCAGCTGTAAACCGCCCACTTCGGCGGGGAGGACGAGTTTCGTCTCGCTCTCGCAGATGACGATGCCGCCGGGGGCGACGCACTTGTCCACGATGGGGAGGATATTTTCCAGCGTGCCGTTGTGGAAAGGCGGGTCCAGCAGCACCAGATCGAACTGTTCCCGGCAGGCCGAGAGGAAGCGGGCTGCTTCGCCGATATTGACGCGGCTGCGGTCAAAGACGCCGCAGTTCTTGCAGTTCTTCATGACGATGTTCACGGCCTCACGGTTCTCGTCCAGAAACACGCACCGGGCAGCGCCCCGGCTCAGCGCCTCAATGCCCAGCTGGCCGCTGCCTGCGTACAGGTCCAGCACACGGGCTCCGGGCAGGTCGAACTGGACGATGCTGAACATCGCCTCCTTCACCTGATCGAGGGTGGGGCGGGTAATATCCGTGCCGGGCAGCGCTTCCAGCCGTCTGCCGCGGGCTTCTCCTGCAATGACTCGCATGGTTTTGGCCTCCTTCGGGTCTTTCCTGTTATCGTAACTTCATATTATCGTCATACCGCCGGTCTTTGTCAAGGGCAGCGTCATGATTCGTTGCGTTACGGTCATGAATGTGCTAAAATCATACCAGAACGCCGCTTTTTCGGGCGTACAAAAGGAGAGTATTTATCATGAAAGTCCTGCTCATCAACGGCAGCCCCCACGAGAAGGGCTGCACCTATACCGCACTGAGCCTCATCGCCGGGGAGCTGAATGCCGCCGGCATCGAGACGGAGATCCTGAACGTCGGCACAAAGCCCGTGGGCGGCTGCATCGGCTGCGGCGGCTGTGCTGCCGGCAAGGGCTGCGTCTTCGGCGGCGTGGTCAACGAGGCCATCGAGAAAGCCAAGACTGCCGACGCCTTTGTCTTCGGCACGCCGGTGCATTACGCTTCCGCCTCCGGCAACATGACCAGCTTCATGGACCGTCTCGCCTACGCGGGCGGCAGGTATCTGGCCTACAAGCCCGCCGCCATCTGCTGCTCGGCCCGCCGCGCCGGCACCACATCCACCCTTGACCAGCTGGTGAAGTACCCTGAGTTCTTCCATATGCCTCTGGTGAGCGGCTCCTACTGGCCCATGGTCCACGGCTCGAACCCCGAGCAGGTGCTGCAGGACGCCGAGGGCTGCGCCGTCATGCAGGAGCTGGGCCGCAACATGGCCTGGCTGCTCCGGTGCATCGAGGCCGGCAAAGCCGCGGGCATCCAGCACCCGGAGAATCCCCGCAGACCCATGACCAACTTTATCCGCTGAGCTTTTTCAAAGAAGGGCCGCGTTCCCGGCGGGAACGCGGCCCCTTCTTTTTGAAATTTTATTCAGAAACCGATAAAATCCGGCCCGGATTCTTTTTTCGTTCATAACTTTGTGGTAGCATAGGAACTAAAGTATTTTGCCACGGAGAACATTTGCCATGGAACACTACGATTGGAACGACGGCTGGCTCTTCACCCCGGTCTTTGACCCCGCCATCGTGCGGCCGGAATGCCCGGAGCTGACCCTTGAGCCGGTGCGCCTGCCCCACACGGTCAAGACCCTGCCCTACAATTACTGCAACGAGAACGACTACCAGAAGCTTTCGGGCTACCGGCGGGAGTTTTTTGCGCCCAAAGAATGGGAGGGCCGCACCGTCCTGCTCACCTTCGGAGCCGTGGCCCATGACGCCACGGTGTTCTGCAACGGGCGGCGGGTGTTCCACCACAGCTGCGGCTACACCGCATTTACCGTCGATCTGACCAGTGCTCTCCATCTGGGCCAGAAGAACGTGGTGGCTGTCCGCTGCGACAGCCGCGAAGATCTGAACATCCCGCCCTTCGGCGGGCAGATGGACTTTCTGACCTACGGCGGTATCTGCCGCGCCGTCTGCCTCGACGTGAAAGAGCCCGCCTACCTGCGGGACATCTTCATCGAGACGAAGGCCGAGGGCGATTTCCGCATCTACACGGCCACCGTGGGCGAGACGGTGGGCTGCACGTTACAGGCCGAGATCCGCAGCCCCTCGGGCAGCCGGGCGTTCTACACCGGCGAGCTGTCGCTGCCCATCACCGGCGCACTGAACAGCGTCCATCCGTGGAGCATCGAGCACCCCACCCTCTACACCCTGACCGTCCGGCTCATCCGTCCCGGCACCGGCGGCCTGCCCGACCGGGTGCTGGACGAGAAAAGCTGCCGGTTCGGCTTCCGCACTCTGCAGTTCGTGGCAGGCGGGCTCTACCTCAACGGCCAGCGGGTGGAGCTGCGGGGCCTCAACCGCCGCCAGAGCTACGCCTATCAGGGCTATGCCATGCCCGACAGCATCCAGCGTCTGGACGCTCAGCTCCTGAAAAAGCAGCTGGGCTGCAACGCCGTGCGCCTCACCACGCCCCCCAGCCCCGCCTTCCTCGATGCCTGCGACGAGCTGGGCCTTTTGGTCTTTGTGGAGATGCCCGGCTGGCAGCACGTCGGCGACGACATCTGGAAAGCACAGGCTCTGCAGAACTGCCGCGAGATGGTCTGCCAGTGCCGCAGCCACCCCAGCATCTTTTTGTGGGGTGTGCGGGTCAGCGGCAGCGCCGACGACGAGAGCTTTTATAAGCGCACCAACGAGACGGTCCGCCGCCTCGACCCCACCCGCCCCACGGCTGGCACCCGCAGCACCCGCCGCAGCCAGCTTCTGGAAGATGTATACGCCTACACCGACTACTCCTACCACGGGCGCGGCGTCGGGTGCGAGGCCCGCACCGCCGTCACCCCCGACACCCGGAAAGGCTATCTCATCAGCGAGTTCGAGGGCGCCCAGTTCCCGGCCAAGTCCTTCGACGACGAGCCCCACCGCCTGGCGCAGGCCCTGCGCTACGCCGCCGTCCTCAACGACACCATCGCTCAACAGGGCGTGGCGGGCAGCTTCGGCTGGTGCATGACCGACTACAACACCCACCGCGAATTCGGCAGCGGCGACCGCATCAGCTATCAGGGTGTGATGGATATGTTCCGCAGCCCGAAGCTTTCTGCCGCCGTCTACGCCAGCCAGAAGACGCCCCGCTCCCCCTCCGACATCGTGCTCGAAGTCTCATCCAGCATGGCGCTGGGCGACCATCCGGGCGGCTTTGCGGGGGCGTGCTGGGCGTTCACCAACGCCGAAAGCCTGCGGCTCTACCGGGACAACGACTTCGTAGCCGAGTTTACCCCCGACCGCCGGGGCCGCTTTGCGGCTCTGCCCCACCCGCCCATCGAGATACACGATTTCGTGGGCCTGCTGCTGGAGAAATACGAGGGCATCGACCGCACTGCCGCGCCGCAGGTGGCCGCCATCCTCAACGAGATGCGCCGGGACGCCATGGAGCTTTCGCCCCTGTCCCGGGCGCGGATGTACTCGCTGCGCCTGAGCTGGAACGAGCTGGTGCAACTTTACTACAAATATATCGGCGTGCTGGGCAGCCCCGCTGCCGTTTACCGCTTCGAGGCCGTGTGGCATGGCCGGGCCGTCCGCACCGTCGTGAAGGAGCCGGTGCAGAGCGTCCGGCTGGAATGCACCGTCCACAATCCCATCCTGACCGACGGTCCCACCTGGGACTGTGCCGCCGTGAGCCTGCGGGCCATCGACCAGAACGGCAACCTCCTGCCCTATTGTGGTGAGGCCGTTCAGCTGAGCGTAGAGGGGCCGCTGCGCATCCTCGGCCCCAGCGTCGTCCCTCTGCGGGGCGGCATGGCAGGCACCTATCTCGCCACCACCGGCGAGGCCGGCCCGGCCAAGCTCCACTGCCGGATGGAGGGTGCCCTGGACACCGAAGTTTCCCTCACCATCCGCTGCCGGGAGGAGTGAGCGGCCCTTAAACGCCGTCTCTTTACGATAGGTTTGCACTCTGTTCAAAATTTTCTCATGGTTGCATGGTATCCTGAAAGCAGAAAAACACAGAAGGGCGGCGCACCCGCCCCTCTTTTATGAGGAAGGACGTTTATGAAAGAAAAGATACGCCAGTTCATGATAGGTCGCTACGGCACCGATGGTCTGAACCAGTTTTTGAACATCGCCTCTCTCGTGCTGATCCTGGTCTATATCCTCACCCGTCTGCCGCTGCTGCTGTACGTCGGCGTGGTGCTGCTGGGCCTGTGCTACTACCGGATGTTCAGCCGCAACATCTCCAAGCGCACCGAAGAAAATTATAAATACTATGCCGTGAAGGACCGCATCCGCAATAAGTTCAGCGGCCTGAAGGACCAGTGGGACAACCGCAGACTCTACCACTATTACCGCTGCCCCCAGTGCCGCCAGAAGCTGCGCGTTCCCCGGGGCCGGGGCCGCATCCAGATCTCCTGCCCCCGCTGCGGCACCCAGTTCATCAAGAAGAGCTAACGTATGTTTGGATATGTCATCCCGAATCAGGCCGCGCTGGACGACGAGGCCAAAGCCCGCTACCGCACGGCCTACTGCGGCCTCTGCCGCCGCATCGGTGCGCTCCACGGCCTGCGGGGCCGTCTGACGCTGAGTTACGATCTGACGTTTCTGGATCTGCTGCTTTCCAGCCTCTACGAGGGTGAAAGCGAGTGCATCACCGGCAGCGGCCACTGCCCCATCCACCCCATCCGGAAGATAAATTGGCGGCACAGCGGCCCCACCGACTACTGCGCCGATATGAGCGTGGCGCTCCACTACTACAACGCCGCCGATAAATGGAACGACGACCACAGCCTGCTGGGCCTCGGCTTCGAAAAGCTGCTGGACTCCCCTGCTCAGACCGCCGCACAGCGCTGGCCCCGACAGTGCAGCGCCATCCGCACCTGCCTCGACCGGCTGGCTCAGCTGGAAGCCGAGGGCAGCGAAGACCTCGACGCTGTGTCGGGCTGCTTCGGCGAATTGATGGCCGAGCTGTTCGACTACAAGCAGGATCACTGGTCGCCGGAGCTGCGGAGCATCGGCTTCCATCTGGGCAAATTCATCTACCTGCTGGACGCCTACGATGACCTGGCACGGGACGAGAAAAAGGGCGCATACAATCCGCTGCGCACCCTCAGCCGTCAGCCCGGCTACGAGGAAGAGATGCGGGACATCTTCGAGCTGCTGTTGGCCCGGTGCGCCAGAAGCTTCGAGCGTCTGCCCTGCGTGGAGGACGCGGACCTTCTGCGGAACATCCTGTATTCCGGCGTGTGGCTCAAATACAACTGCAAACAGGCCAAAGAGGCCCCCAAAAAGTAACCAATTCCGCCCAAAAGGCGGATTTTGTCTTGATTTTGCAGGCACTGTCCTGTAGACTGTAATATTGTATGGAACGAAAAGGCCGCGCATGGCCTGAGAGACGTGAGGAAGTAGACCCATGAGAGATCCCTATGAGGTGCTGGGCATCCAGCGCGGCGCAACCGACGACGAAATAAAGAAAGCCTACCGTGCCAAGTGCAAGCGCTGGCACCCCGACCTGAACCCCAACGACCCCACCGCCGAAGAGCACTTCAAAGAGGTGCAGGCAGCTTACGACGCCATCACCAAGGGCGACACCGGCCCCCAGATGGGCGGACAGCCCGGCGGCGGTTACGGTTACGGCCAGCAGGGTTATTATCAGGGCGGCTACCAGCAGGGATACGACCAGGGCTACAGCCAGAACGGCTGGCAGCAGGGCGATTTCGGCTTCGGGTTCGACCCGTTTGGTTTCGGGTTCGGCTTTGGCGGCTACCAGCAGCAGAGCGGGGCCAGCTACTCCGGCTCTGACAGCCCCGAGATGCAGGCAGCCCGCAACTTTGTGGCCAATGGCCGCTATGCGGAGGCCCGCCGGGTGCTGGACGGCATGAACAACCGCTCGGCACGGTGGTACTACCTCTCCTCGCTGGCCAATCAGGGCCTCGGCAACAGCATCGACGCACTGCAGGACGCCCGCCGCGCCGTTCAGCTGGACCCCAATAACACCGAATACCAGATGCACCTGCGCCGGATGCAGAATCCCGGCCAGACCTACCGCACCCAGACCACCTACGCCCAGCCCGGCGGGCTGATGCGCTGGTGCTGGAGCATGATCTTGCTCAATCTGCTCTGCAACTGCTGCTGTGGCGGCGGCTGGGGCTGGCGGTTCCGGATGTAAATAAGACAGAAAAAAACCTCCCGTGCTGATGCACGGGAGGTTTTTTCTTTTGATGTTAATTGATCACGATGGTCCGTGTGATCTTCTCGCAGGAATAGTTGCCGGAGACTTTTGCCGTCTGGGTGTAGATACCCGGCTGCGTCGGGAACTCCGTGGACTTGCTGCTGAACAGGCCCTTCTTTTTATAAGTACAGGTGACCTTGGCATTATCGACCACCACGCCGTCCGACTCCAGCAGAGCTCCGACATTGCGTGCCTCAGCCTCGGCCAGCGTCATCCCGGCGGGCAGGTCTTCGGCCCAGTAGAGGCGGACGCCCTCGGTCTTGGGCTTTATCTTGAACATGGCCACACCGGCAGTGTTCAAATCGCCGGATTCCAGCGCCACGGCACCCGCGACATAGCGGCCCGAATCCACGGGCTGCTCATCCAGATAGATGCGGCTGAACGCACCCTCGGGAAGGTAGCGGCGGATGAGCTCGAGGGAGAGCTTCAGGCCCATGGACATATCTTTCAGGGTGGGGATATAGAATTTCAGGGTATCCATCACCTTGACGACCTCATCGGCCACGCCCAGCAGCACACTGACGTCGTTGCCGTCGATGAGCTGTTTGACATAGGCGTAGACATTGAACTCTTCTACCTGGTCAGGGGTCTTGGACATCTTGCGGGGCAGGGGTATCATCTTGAGCAGGGTGCGGAGCTTATCGGAGAGCACGAGGGTGACGTAGCCCTTGGCTTCGCCCTTGATGCCCAGCACCACGCCGATATACTGCGCGTCCGCCGGGCGGATGACCACCGACAGCTCGAACGGGGAGCCATAGACCAGCTTGCCGGTAGCCTGCAGACGGATGGAGACGACTTCATTCGTCTCTTCCAGCCGGGTCTGAGAGGCGCGGGGCGATTCGGTCTCTGCCGAGGCGGCCAGCACCGGGGTCATCATGCTCAGCATGAGGGCTGCTGTGAGAAGCAGCGAAAGCAATCTTTTGGCCTTCATATGGACAAACCTCCTGTATTCATCATCTTCAGCCGGGCGGGCCGCACAGGCTGACACTCCGGCTGATATAATTTTACCGCAAATCCCTGCTGTGGTCAATGACGGGATTCAAGCGTATCCGCTTACAAAAAGACCGCCGCCCCGGCAGGGCAGCGGTCTCAGAAAATTTTATCGCAGCATCACAGGATGCGCACCCGGACGACGGCGGGGATGGCCGAGAGCTTCGCGGCCAGTGCATCATTCACGGCACCGGTGGCGTCCAGCATGGTGTAGGCCATGTTCTTCTTGCTCTTGTTCACCATGTTCTCGATGTTCAGGCCCGCCTCCGTGGTCAGGGCGGTGATCTGGCTGATCATGCCCGGCTCGTTCTTGTGGATGATGCAGATGCGCTTGCCGCCGGCGCGGGGCTGATGCACCTCGGGCATATTCACCGAGTGGGTGATGTTGCCGTTCTTGAGGTAGTCGCTGATCTCCTGGGCGGCCATGACCGCGCAGTTGTCCTCGGCCTCCGGGGTAGAAGCGCCCAGATGAGGCGTGCAGATGACGCCCGGACGACCCAGCAGAGCTTCCGTGGGGAAGTCGGTCATATAGCCGGACACTTTGCCGGTGTCAAGGGCTTCCAGCAGGGCGTCGGTGTTCACCAGCTCACCGCGGGCGTAGTTCAGCAGCTTGACACCGTCCTTGCAGAGGGCCAGCGTCTGGGCATTGATGGTGTCCTTGGTGGTGGGCAGATACGGCACATGGATGGTGATGTAGTCGCAGAGGGGCAGCATATCATTCAGGTTGACGCAGTGGTGGACCTGACTGCTCAGGTTCCACGCAGCATCAATGGAGATATAAGGGTCATAGCCGTAGACCTCCATACCCAGCTCGATGGCGCAGTTGGCGACGCGGGAACCGATGGCGCCCAGGCCGATGACGCCGAGGGTCTTGCCCTTGATCTCGTTGCCCACGAACTGCTTTTTGCCCTTCTCCACGCTCTTTGCCATGGCGGGGTCACCAGCAAGACCCTGAGTCCACTGGGCGGCAGCAGCCACATTGCGGCTGCCCGCGATGAGCATACCGATGACCAGTTCCGCCACAGCGTTGGCGTTGGCACCGGGCGTGTTGAACACCACGATGCCCTGCTCACTGCACCGGTCGAGAGGAATGTTGTTGACACCGGCACCGGCGCGGGCAATGGCCAGCAGGTTGTCATTGAAGGTGGTGTTCAGCAGGTCGGCGCTGCGGACAAGGATGCCGTCGGGGGCGTCGGCGTCCACCGAGACATCGAACAGGTTTTTGTTCAGCTTTGCCAGACCCACCGGGCTGATGGCGTTCAGGGTTTTGATGGTGAACATACTTTCCTATCTCCTATACACAAAAACTCATGCATTCTCTTTGCGGAACTTCTCCATGAAGTCCACCAGCTTGTCGATGCCCTCGGCCGGCATCGCGTTGTAGATGGAGGCGCGCATACCGCCCACGAGGCGGTGGCCCTTCAGGTTGACGAAACCGGCGTCTGCGGCCTCGGCGCAGAACTTCTTGTCGAGGTCGGGGTCAGGGCTGGTGAAGGTGACGTTCATGGTGCTGCGGTAGCGGTGCTCCACGGGATTGTTGAAGAAGTCCTGACCATCGAGGTAGTCGTACAGGACCTTGGCCTTGGCCTCGTTGATCTTCTGCATATTGGCAAGGCCGCCGATGTCGTTTTCCAGATACTTGAGCACCAGACCGGTCATGTAGATGCACCAGCAGGGCGGCGTATTGTACATACTGTCCTTGGCCAGCAGGGTGGTGTAGTTCATCATGGTGGGTACATTGTCGGCGGCGTGACCCAGCAGGTCGTCCCGGACGATGGCGATGGCCATGCCGGCGGGGGCGACATTCTTCTGGACGCCGAAGTAGATGCAGCCGTACTTGGTGACGTCCACGGGCTTGGAGAGGATTATGGAGCTCATATCCGCCACCAGCGGCACACCCTCCACCTGAGGCACCTCGACATACTGGGTGCCGAAGATGGTGTTGTTCTGGCAGATGTGGATGTAGCTTGCATCCTTGTCGTAGTCGATGGCGTTCACGTCCGGGATGTAGGTGAAGTTCTTATCCTTGCTGGACGCGACGATCCTGGCCTCACCGAACTTTGCGGCTTCCTTTGCAGCCAGATTGGAGAAGTTGCCGGTGACGATGTAGTCGGCCTTGCCGGTGGTCATGAAGTTCAGCGGCACCATGGCGAACTGCTGGGTCGCGCCGCCCTGGAAGAAGCCGACCTTATAATGATCGGGAATGTTCATCACCCGGCGCAGGGTGGCTTCGGTGTCGGTGATGATGGCGTCGAACCACTTGCTGCGGTGGCTCATCTCCATCACGCTCTGGCCGCTGCCGCCGTATTCGAGCAGCTCTGCCTGAGCCTGCCTGAGCACCTTTTCGGGCAACATGCTGGGACCTGCGCTGAAATTATAAACTCGTGCCATGACGTGTTCTCTCCTTTTCCTCTATCTGACGGCCCGTTCGGGCGTTGTGCTCTGGATTTGTCCGTAGTATAATGGTTTTTGGGGGTGCAAAACAAGAGCATCTTTGCACAAAGTTGAGCCGTCAAAGCCCGGGCGGGCGCACGAAGCGCACAAATGTCCTCGTGCAGAGGACATTTTCAGAGACATTTGTAAAATATGTGGTGGAGAGCCGCATGGCTGCTGGGTTTTCTGCTCTTGTCCTTTCTCCTGATTTTTGCTATAATGGCAGCATCTGAGACAAATGTAAAATCAAGTTTTTTATTCAAAAAGGAGAGATCGCCCCCATGTATGGCATCCCGGACAGGCTGAAAGCCCTTTCGGCGGCGGAGGAACAGGTGCTTCTGGCCCTGTGGGACTGCAAACCGCCCGTGTCGCGGCGGGACATCGGTGCGCGTCTGGCCGAAAAAGGCTGGGCCGCCGCCACCGTGCTGAACTTTTTATACCGGCTGGAAGAGAAGGGCTGGGTCACCTGCGCCAAAGAGCAGAACCACAACCTCTACGCCCCCACCGTCACCCGCCGGGCCTACGGCGTCTACACCATGCGCCAGCGGCTGGACACCGTCTTTGGCGGCGACCTCGCGCAGGCTGTGCGGGCGCTGGTGAGCGAGAGCGGCTGCTCCCAGAGTGAGCTGGAACAGGCCATCGCCGTGCTGAACGAAAAGCACGCAGAAGCGGAAGAATATGACCTGTATGACCCCTACGGCTGAGCATCCGCCTTTATAACACAAAAAGCTCCCTATTACGGGAGCTTTCGCGTTGCATTCTGTTAAATATTATGATAAGATAGCAGATGAAAAGGCGCTGCACATACGGCAGGCGGTTGGCTCCACTTCCGAAAGGAGGTGAGAGATATGCCCATTACTTTGACGCTCCATATTTTTGGACTGGTCTTTACCATCAGAGTGAAAAGCGAAAACCGCCACCCTAGCCGGTGACGGTTTTCTAGTAACATAGAATCCTAGCCCAAAGGGTCAACCGCTTGTCGCAGTGCCTTTTCTATTTGTAGTATAGTGATTTTTTACTGCTTTGTCAAGCATTCGGAGGATATAGGTATGGATTGCAAACTTCGCGCCAAAAACTGCGGCGGCTGCCCGATGCTGGCCACCGAATACGCCGCACAGCTCAAAAAGAAAGAGGCCGACGTCCGCGCCCTGCTGGGCAAATACGGCCCTGTCGCCCCCATCCGGGGGATGGAAACGCCCTACCACTACCGCAATAAAGTGATTTCCACCTTTGCCCCCGCTGCCGGTGGAAAACTCACCTCCGGCATCTACGCGGCCCGCACCCACAAGGTGCTGCCGGTGGAGAGCTGCCTTTTGCAGGACGAGGTACTGGACAAGGTGATGCTGGCCGTCCGCGCCGCCGCCAACGCCTGCCGCTACCAGCCCTTCAACGAGGACAAAGGCACCGGCCTGCTCCGCCACTGCCTGCTCCGCCGGGGCGTCGCCACCGGTCAGGTGATGGTGGTGCTGGTCACGGCCCAGCCCGTGCTGCCCGGCGCGAAGAACTTCGTGAAAGCCCTGCTGGCCGAGGCCGAAAAGCGGGGCGTCCCCGTCACCACCGTCGTACAGAACTACAATCCCCGCCGCACCAGCGTCGTTCTGGGCGAGGACGAAAAAGTCCTCTACGGCAAGGGCTTCATCCTCGACACCCTCTGCGGCAAGACCTACGCCCTCAGCCCCCGCAGCTTCTATCAGGTGAACCCCGTCCAGACCGCCGTGCTCTACGGGCTGGCCGTCGATGCCGCCCACCTCACCGGCAAAGAAGTCGTCCTCGACGCCTACTGCGGCATCGGCACCATCGGCCTGACGGCCTCTGACAAGGCCCGGCAGGTGGTGGGCGTGGAAGTGAACCGGGACGCCGTCCGGGACGCCATCGGCAACGCAAAGCACAACGGCATAAAAAACGCCCGCTTCTTTGCCGCTGACGCCACCGCATGGATACGGGAAGCCGCCGACGCGGGCCAGAAGGCCGACGTCGTCTTCATGGACCCGCCCCGGGAGGGCTCGACGCCCGCCTTCATCGAGAGCGTGGCCCGCATGGCCCCCAAGCGCATCGTCTACGTCAGCTGCAACCCTGAGACGATGGCCCGCGACCTCGCGCTCCTGACCCAGAAAGGCTACCGCGCCGAAGGCTTCACGCCGGTGGATATGTTCCCCCACAGCGCACATTGCGAAGTGGTCGGGTCGCTGGTTCGTGTAAAATATAGCAGTTTGCGTTTTTAATGCACAAGCAACATCCGCAAACTGCATATCGCAAATATGCTATTTTGATAGGCACTATTTTTGAAAATTGCGATAAAAGCAGTACCATCCGTGAAGCCGTCAAGCTGCTGTCCAGCAAGGGCATCGTGGAGGGCCGAGCAGTCAGACGAAGAAGCTGCCCCCGCCCATGACCCAAACCTGAAAAACAGCAAGGCCCCGGAGCGATATGCTCCAGGGCCTGCTGTCATTTTTTATGGAAAAAAATCATGCTTTCCGGGGCGCTGCGGCGCTTATTATTTCTTCTCAACCGGTGCAGTGACTACGATGATGCGCACCGTTGTCTGCTTTCCGTAAATGGTCAGAGTATCAAGTGCAGTGCCTATGTAGCGGATGTCTGCGGGTTCGCCCTCCAGCTTATCTGCATTCACAGCGTCTTTGCTCAGGATATTATTCATCACATTATAAGCCTGTCCGGTTACTCCGATCTCATCGGCAAAAACTGCTCCATACCAGACAAAGCAGCTTTCTTCATTTGCCTCATTGAGCCCAAGAATCTCTATGACTTTCTCAGACAATTTACCCCCCGTTATGTTCCAATCCTTCTCGGACAACGCAGCGAGTTTTTGGGCCAGCTCCCGCTCTGCAGCCCGGGGCGTAAAGGTAACGTTCGTACCCTTAGCCTTAGCCATGTCGTTCATGGCATCCGCAATGTCCTTCTCGGTCACAGCGTTGCTGCCGCAGGCGGTGAGAAGGGTCAGGGCCATTGCACCGGTCAGCACAACGGCCAGCAGTTTTTTCAGCATCTTCATTTGTTTGGTTCCTCCATATAATAAGCCTTTGTTCGCCATGCCCTGCTATGGCTAAGGGCTGGTTTGATTTTATTTTACCCCCCCCCCCTATAGATTTGTCAAGGGGACGTTCAATTTTTGTAAATTGCCACAAATCAACGGTCCAAAATTTAAGAATGCTGCACAAACAAAGCCCCCGGCCGGGAGCGTTCTGGGCTCCGGGCCGGGGGCAGGAGGCGTGATCTTGTCGGTTCAGAGCCCGAACAGGGCCAGCAGGCGGTGCCACAGGCGGAGGAAGAAGTTACCTTCCGAAGCGTTATCTGCCGCCGTCTCCACCGGAGCCGTTTCGGCGGGCGTCTCGGCGGTCTTGTAGAGGAACTTCACCCGGCTGGACGCACCCTCGGGCGCACCGGCAAAGCTGGTGTAGTCGGCGAGACGGCCGGTCATCTCCTCCACCACGGTCTGCAGGGCGTGGAGCTGGTCGGCGTCCAGCGCACCGGTGAGCTGAGAAATGCCCTCCTCATTGAACTGCACGAGACCGCCGCTGAGCTGGTCGGTGCCGTTCTGGAGCTGGAGCACACCGTCATACAGGGCAGATGCGCCGCCGGCCAGCTGAGCGCTTCCGGCCTTGGCGGCGTGTGCGCCGTCAGCGGCCGCAGCCACGCCGTCGGCGTACTGGCCGACGCTGGACACGAAGAACCGGATCTGGCCCAGATTTTCTTTCAGGGCGCGGACGCTGGCCATATCCTCGCTGTTGGCGGTCTGATAGACCAGCTCGTCGTGGATCTTCTGCTGGGCGTCGCTGTCGGTGAGCTTTTTCAGCCAGCCCATGATGAAATCGGGCGAGAAGCTCTGCATCAGGCGCAGGGCGGCCTCAAGGTCGTGGTCGGTCCTGGTGGCCGCGAGGTAGAGCGCAATGTCCAGCTGGCTGGCCTTGAACTGGGGAGCCTGCTCCCAGATGGTGCGCACCATCTTTCTGCGGCCCGCCGCCAGCGTCTTGTCGCCCAGCGAGAGGATGTCGTCAATGACGGCTTCATAGGTATCCCACGTCATGGGGGTGTCGATGAGGCCGTTCTCCATGAGGGTCTGGTTGGCGGAGTCCAGCACGCCGTCGGCCACCTGCTGTGCGCCGGAAGTCAGGGCGGCGTTGTTGGACGTCAGGGTGTCCAGCCCTTCCGTTAGCTGGCCGAGGCCGCTGTCCAGCCGGTTGGCCCCCTCCAGCAGAGCCAGCGAACCGGCGGCAAGCTGTGCCGCACCCGCTTTCAGCTGCGACGCACCGTCCAGCAGCTGGTTCATGGCATCATTCAGCGCCGCGATGCCGTCGGTCAAATCGTTGAGGCTGTCGAGGTCGAAGACCTCATCCCCCTGCCCCAGTGCCTCGGCGCTCGCCGCACAGGCCAGCAGGATCTGAGGTGCCGTCAGCGACTCCACGTCGGCCTCCACGGTCACGCTGTCCTGTAAGTACTCGGCCACGCCGTTCACCTGTTCGGGAAGCAGGCCGTCGAGGGAATCTTTCACGCCCGGCAGGGTGACGAAGGCCGCCACGCTGCTCTTGGCCGCACTTTCTAGCAGGCCGTTCACAGCGTTGACGTTGCCGGCATCCTCGCCCAGCACGACGCCCACCGCCGTGACCAGCGGGGTGACGATGGTGCGCTCTTTGCCGTTCACGGTCACTTTGCCGGTCTCATGGTTGGTCAGGTCGATGGTGAGCACGAGGTGGCCGCTCTGGCCCAGAAGCTCGCTGAGCGGGGCGGTCCTGCCGTCCAGCGTGTAGGTCACTTTGGCAGAGATGGGCAGCTGACGGTCCGTCTCGCCCTTATAGTAGACATCGGTGTCGTCGGTGTTCCAGACCAGCGTATCACCGTTCCGGGTGTACTCGGCGAAGCTCTCGGTGTTCACGATGTTTTTCAGGGTGGACCTGTCCTCCACACCGGCGAGGCCGTCGGCATTGTAAAGATGCTCGCTGACGGTGGTCTTGGTGACAGAGCCGTCCGCTGCCATGACGGCATACACCGTCTCATCCTTCGAGAAGGGGGCCTTGGTCGCCGCAAAGGCGGGTTGACAGAGACTGACCGTCAGGGTCAGGGCAAGCGCCGCAGAGCCAGCGCGGCGCAGAAAATTCCGAGTTTTTCTCATAGCATTCACTCCTTTGCAGCGTTGGGGGCGTTGAGCCAGTGGTAGGTGGTGCGGCAGATGAGGCCGTCCAGCAGCATCAGGCCGGCGGGCAGCACCAGCAGGATGACCACCATACTGATAAGCGCACCCCGGGAGATGAGCCTACAGATGCTTTCCAGCAGCTCCACCTTACTGATGGCCGCGACGCCGAAGGTGGCCGCAAAGAAGGTCAGGCCGCTTGTCAGGATGCTCTGGCTGCAGTGCTCGAGGGCCTGCTGTGCCGCCGCCTTGGGCGAGCGGAGGGCCAGCCGCTCTTCGCGGTAGCGGGTGGTCATGAGGATGGAGTAGTCCACCGTCGCGCCCAGCTGGATGGTGCCGATGACGATGCTGGCGATGAAGGGCAGCGAGTCGTCGATAAAGTACGGGATGCCCATGTTGATGGCAATGGCCGCTTCAATGCTGGCCACCAGCAGCACCGGCACCGACAGGCTGCGGAAGGACAGCGCGATGATGACCAGCACCGCCGCGATGGACCAGATGTTGACATTTTTGAAGTCCTCGTCGGCGATCTCCACGAGGTCTTTCATCATGGCACCCTCGCCGGTGACGAGGCCCTCGGGGTCTGCCTCCTTGACGAGGCGGACCAGCTCGTCCACCTGCGCGTTCAGCGCGTCGCTGCCCGACTTATAACGGCCATTGGCAAGGATGAGCTTGTAACCGCCGTTCTGGACGATGTTCAGCAGCTCGTCGGGCAAAAGTTCCGTCTCAAAGCCCGGGCCGGTGATGGAGTCGAGGCTCACCACCTGAGTGATGCCGTCCACCTCCTTGATCTCATCGCAGAGGATGGACACCTGGGAAGCGGTCAGCTCCTCCCGGACGAGGATGAAGTGGTTGGCCATCATGCCGAAGTCTTCGCCCAGCTTGTTCGTACCCACGATGCCGGGCATATCCTGCGGAAGAGCGGCAAAAATGTTGTAGTAAATATCGGTCTTGCTCTGGGCCAGCCCGAAGGGGATCATCAGCAGGACGAACACCACCACGACGGGCATCGGGTGTTTGGAAACAAAATGGCTCAGGTGGGTGAGCTTGGGCATAAAGGTGCGGTGGCGGTATTTTTCCACCCACTGATCGAAGAAGAGAATGAGCGAGGGCAGGATGACGATGGTGCAGATGACGCCCAGCGCCACGCCCTTTGCCATGACGATGCCGAGGTCTGCGCCCAGCGTCAGCTGCATGGCGCAGAGGGCCAGAAAGCCCGCAATGGTCGTCAGGCTGGACGCCGTGATGGAGCTCATGGTCTTACAGATGGCGTTCTCCATGGCCTCTTCGTTGGAGGCACAGAGCTCCTTTTCCTCGTCGTAGCGGTGGAGCAGGAAGATGGAGAAGTCCATCGTCACGCCCAGCTGCAGAACAGCCGCCAGCGACACGGTGATAAAGCAGACCTGACCGAGGAAAATATTCGTGCCAAAGTTATAGACCAGCGGGAAGAGCAGCCCCAGCATGAACAAAAACGGCGTGAGCCAGCTTTCCAGCGAGAGGAACAGCACCAGCAGACAGCCGCCCACGGCGCAGAGCACATACCAGGGCATCTCGCCCATGACCAGCTCTTTGGTGTCGCTCAGGATGACGCTGATGCCGCCGAAGAAGCAATTCTTCCGGAGTATCTTCTTGATTTGGGCCACGGCCTGCATCGTCTCTTCGCTGACGCTGGAGCCGCCCAGCTGGACGATGAGGATGGTGGAGTCGTTCTTGCCGAACATAAACTGCTGGACATCCGCCGGCAGCATCTCCGTCGGCACTGCCGGGTCCAGCACGTCGCTGAGCCAGAAAGTGTTCAGCACGTCCGGCACCTCGTCGATCTCGGCCTTCATGGCCAGCAGCTCGTTGGTGGGCATCCCCTCCACGGTTATCATGTTGGTGGAGGCCAGATGGTAATCCGTTTCCAGCAGCAGCTGACCCACGCGGGAGTCCAGCTCCTGAGGCAGGTAAGAAAGGATGTCATAGTTGATGGGCGTGGCGATGGCTCCCACTGCCGCCGGGATGAGCAGCAGGACCGCCGCGATGAGGATGAGCCTGCGCATCTTCACGATGGCCCTCGCTAATTTTTTCATTCATTTCCTCCCATTTTATCGTTCCGAAGAAAAACAACTTTTCTCGTTTTTCCGACACACCTTATTATAGTACACTCACCCGGGGTGTCAAGAGACAGCTCTGCCCGTCTGTCATCACTGGCATGTTGTCTCTGAGCGAAAGCCTCTCCCTTTGGGAGAGGTGTCACCGGAGGTGACGGAGAGGGCAAGCCACAGGGGAAAGAATCTCTGCGCAGCGATAAGCTGTGTTTTTGTTAGAGCTCGATTATCACTGCGTCTTTAATTCTTTGTCAGCGTCCTTGCCCTCTCAGGCGCTTCGCGCCAGCTCTCCCAAAGGGAGAGCCTTTGCAATACAAAAAGCGGGGCGCACAGGTGGTCAAGTCTGTGTGTCCCGCATTTTGTACTTTTTTGCACAGAGCGCCGTACCAGAGCGCCCCGCGCTGCGCGCAGGGAAAGCGGAGCAAACCATAAGCCGCTTTCTCTTTTTAATAAATAGGAGAATGGAATGGAGGAACCGAATCGCCTCAAAGAGAGTTGCAGGCATCCCTTTGCAGTGAATCGGAGGAGCTTTGGTTAGATTTAACTAACCTCGCCGTGACAACAGGATACCATAGTTTGTCATGACTGTCAAGCCCGTTTTTCAAATTTTCAAAAAATTTTTCTCCGGCGGCCTCCATGAGCATTTTTCATAACAAAAACCGCCATCTCTTGTAGAAAATCCACAGGTTTCCTCTTGCTTTTTCTGAGAATCACTGTTATTATAGTGTCAGGCCGTGTCAGGCCGCTGCAGTCGGACTCGATTGCCTGTCTGCAGCGGCTCATAAACAGCGCAGGGGTTGCCATCCAAATACCTCTGCGCCCTGTACCACCCTGTCTTTCAGAAACCGCAATCGGCGGCTTTTTTAAGACGGAACAGTTAGACTGCTCTAACTAATTATTGCAACGCAGATCGGTTAGAGCGTCAGGAACGGAGCAAGGAGGTTCCAATGATCGATTTTGAACAGTGGGAAGGCTTTGAGGGCCGCATCTGGAAAGAGGAAGTCAACGTCCGCGACTTTATCCAGAAGAACTACACCCCTTATGACGGCGACGAGTCTTTCCTGGCTGGCCCCACCGAGGCCACCGATAAGCTCTGGGGCGCACTGCAGAAGCTGCAGAAGGCCGAGCGTGCCAAGGGCGGCGTGCTGGATATGGAGACCGAGGTCGTCAGCGGTCTGACCGCATACGGCCCCGGCTACATCGACGAGAGCCTGAAAGAGTTTGAGCAGATCGTCGGCCTGCAGACCGACAAGCCCCTGAAGCGTGCATTCATGCCCTACGGCGGCATCAAGATGGCGGAGCAGGCCTGCACTACCTACGGCTACCAGCCCTCTGAAGAGCTGCACAAGATCTTCACCGACTACACCCGCACCCACAATCAGGCTGTGTTCGATGCCTATACCCCCGAGATGAAGACCGCCCGCCACACCCACATCATCACCGGCCTGCCCGACACCTATGGCCGCGGCCGTATCGTCGGCGACTACCGCCGTGTGGCGCTGTACGGCATCGACGCCCTCATCAAGTTCAAGCAGGAAGACTTCGCCAACTGCGGCGACGGCACCATGACCGATGACGTCATCCGCCTGCGCGAGGAGATCGCACGCCAGATCAACGCCCTCAAGGGCATGAAGAAGATGGCCGAGGCTTACGGCTGCGACATCTCTCAGCCCGCTAAGACCGCCAAGGAAGCCTGCCAGTGGCTGTACTTCGGCTATCTGGCCGCCATCAAGACCCAGAACGGCGCCGCTATGAGCGTGGGCCGCATCTCCACCTTCCTCGACATCTATATCCAGCGCGATCTGGACAAGGGCATCCTGACCGAGAGCGAGGCTCAGGAGCTCATCGACCACATGGTCATGAAGTTCCGCATGGTCAAGTTCGCCCGCATCCCCAGCTACAACCAGCTGTTCTCCGGCGACCCCGTCTGGGCAACGCTGGAAGTGGGCGGCATCGGCATGGATGGCCGCAGCATGGTCACCAAGAACTGCTACCGCTTCCTGCATACCCTCGAGAACATGGGCCCTGCACCGGAGCCGAACCTGACCGTTCTGTACTCCTCTGCTCTGCCTGAGAACTTCAAGAAGTATGCCGCCAAGGTGTCCATCAACACCAGCTCCGTCCAGTACGAGAACGACGACGTCATGAAGCCCGTCTGGGGCGACGATTACTCCATCTGCTGCTGCGTGTCTGCTACCCAGACCGGCAAGGAGATGCAGTTCTTCGGCGCACGTGCCAACCTGGCAAAGTGCCTGCTCTACGCCATCAACGGCGGTGTGGATGAGAAGAGCCACGAGCAGTGCGGCCCCAACTACGCCCCCATCACCGGCGAGTACCTGAACTACGACGAGGTGCTGCCCAAGTACGTCCAGATGCTGGACTGGCTGGCCGGCCTCTACGTCAACGTGCTGAACCTCATCCAGTATATGCACGACAAGTACTACTACGAAGAGGCTGAGATGGCCCTCATCGACACCGATGTCCGCCGCACCTTCGCCACCGGCATCGCCGGCTTCTCCCACGTTATCGACTCCCTGAGCGCCATCAAGTACGCCAAGGTCAAGGTCGTGCGCGACGAGGCAGGTCTTGCCACCGGCTTCGAGGTCGAGGGCGACTTCCCGAAGTACGGCAACGACGACGACCGTGCCGACGAGATCGGCGTCTGGCTGCTGCGCACCTTCCTTGAGATGATCAAGAAGCGCCACACCTACCGCAACTCCGAGGCTACCACCTCCATCCTGACCATCACCTCCAACGTGGTCTACGGCAAGTACACCGGCGCTCTGCCCGATGGCCGTGCCGCCTTCACCCCGTTCGCACCCGGTGCCAACCCCAGCTACGGCGCAGAGCAGAACGGCCTGCTGGCCTCTCTGAACTCCGTGGCCAAGCTGCCCTACCACTGGGCTCTGGACGGCATCTCCAACACCCAGACCATCAACCCCGACGCTCTGGGCCACAGCGAGGGCGAGCGCGTTGAGAATCTGGTGCAGGTCATGGACGGCTACTTCGACCAGGGCGCACACCACCTGAACGTCAATGTCTTCGGCAAGGAGAAGCTCATCGACGCTATGGAGCACCCCGAGAAGGAGGAGTACGCAAACTTCACCATCCGTGTCTCCGGCTACGCCGTCAAGTTCATCGACCTGACCCGCGAGCAGCAGATGGATGTCATCTCCCGTACCTGCCATGCAGCTCTGTAACCCCATCGGATACGTCCACTCGCTGGAGACTTTCGGTTCTGTGGACGGCCCCGGCGTCCGCTTCGTCGTCTTTTTGCAGGGGTGCGCCCTGCGGTGCAAATACTGCCACAACCCGGAGACATGGGCTGAGGGCGGCGAGGAATGGACGGTGGACAAGCTCTTCCAGCGGGTGTGGCGCTACCGCAGCTACTGGGGCAAAAAGGGCGGCATCACGGTCAGCGGCGGCGAGCCGCTGCGCCAGATGGAGTTCCTGACGGCGTTCTTCGAGCTGGCGCGCTCCAAGGGTGTGCATACGGCTCTGGACACCGCCGGTCAGCCCTTCCGCCCCGACGATGCAGCGTATCTGGCCGATTTTGACCGGCTGATGAAGTCCACCAGCCTCGTCATCCTCGATTTGAAGGAGATCGACCCGGAGAAGCACCGCAGGCTCACCGGCAGGGACAACGCGAACATCCTTGCGATGGCGCGCCACATCTCCGACCTCGGCGTACCGCTCTGGATACGCCATGTCCTCGTCCCCGGCCTGACGGACGACGAAGACGGCCTGCGGAAGACCGCAGAGTTCCTCTCGTCCCTCAAGACGGTGCAGCGGGTGGAGGTACTGCCCTACCACACGCTGGGCCTCTTCAAGTGGCAGAAGCTCGGCATCCCTTATCCCCTGCCCGACGCTGTCCCGCCCACGGCGGAACAGGTCAAGCGGGCCGAGGAGCTGCTGGAAGTCAGCAAATATACAGGCTGACAAAATCAACTCATATAAAACAAAGAGGCGTGACCGCAAGGTCACGCCTCTTTTACTTTTTGTAATTTAACCGCCCAGATATGCGCTGCGGACACGCTCGTTGGTCAGCAGCTCAGCACCGGTGCCATCCATGACCACGCGGCCCGTCTCGAGGACGTAGGCGCGGTCTGCCACGGAAAGGGCCATCTGTGCATTCTGCTCGACCAGCAGGATGGTCATGCCCTCTTTGTGGATGTTCTGGATGATGTCGAAGATCTCCTGCACCAGCAGGGGCGACAGACCCATGGAGGGCTCGTCCAGCATCAGCATGGAGGCGTTGCTCATCAGAGCACGGCCCATTGCCAGCATCTGCTGCTCGCCGCCGGACATGGTGCCGGCCAGCTGCTTGCGGCGCTCCTTCAGGCGGGGGAAGAGCTCAAAGACCTTCTCCTTGTTGGGAGCGATGGTGGAAGCAGGCTGGGTATAAGCGCCCATGTCCAGATTCTCTTCCACGGTCATGTGCAGGAAGACATGACGGCCTTCCGGCACCTGTGCCAGACCGGCCTCGACGATTTTATGAGCGCGGACGCCCTTGATGCTCTTGCCCTTGTAGAGGACATCGCCGGTCTTCGGGTGGAGCAGGCCGGAGATGGTCTTCAGGGTGGTGGATTTACCGGCACCGTTGGCACCGATGAGGGTGACGATCTCGCCCTCGTTCACCTCGAAGGAGACATCCTTGACTGCGTGGATGTTGCCATAAAAGACGTTGATATTATCAACTTTCAGCAAAGTCTGTGCCATCGTTCAGCCCTCCTTCTTGCCCAGGTAGGCTTCGATGACCTGGGGATTGTTGCGGATCTCGTCCGGCGTACCCTTGGCGATGATGCGGCCAAAGTTCAGCACGGCGATGCCCTCGCAGATGCCCATGACAAGGCTCATATCATGCTCGATGAGGAGGACGGCAATGTTGAACTCGTCGCGGATGCGGCGGATGGTCTCCGTCAGCTCTGCGGTCTCGGAGGGGTTCATGCCGGCGGCCGGCTCGTCCAGAAGCAGCAGCTTCGGGCTGGTAGCCAGCGCGCGCATGATCTCCAGACGGCGCTGTGCGCCGTAGGGCAGGCTGCCGGCCTTTGCATCGGCGAGGTCGGCCATGTGGAAGATGTCCAGCAGCTCGAAGGCACGTTCGGTGCAGCGCTTCTCTTCCTTCCAGTAGTTGGGCAGGCGGATGAGAGAGGAGCCCAGATCGTACTTCATGGACTCGTGGAGGCCCACCTTGATGTTGTCGATGACGGACAGTTCCTTGAACAGGCGGATATTCTGGAACGTACGGGCCACGCCCATCCGGTTGACCTGATAGGTCTTTTTGCCGGCGGTGGGCATCCCATCGATGAGGATGGAGCCGCGGGTGGGCTGGTAGACGTTGGTCAACAGGTTGAAGACGGTGGTCTTACCGGCGCCGTTGGGGCCGATGAGGCCGGTGATCTCGTTGCGGCCGATCATCAGGTTGAAGCCGTCCACGGCGGTCAGGCCGCCGAAGTCGATGCCCAGTTCACGGACGTCGAGGATGGGCTTTTTATCCTTGTCGCGGTCGGTCAGGAAGCCGCCGGAAGGGACGCTGTTTAACTTAGTCTGGAACTCACTCATGGTCTGCGCCCTCCTTGTCAGCATTCTTCTTGTGGAACAGCTCGCCGTTCATGACCTTTTCCACGATGCGGCTCATGGAGAAATCGTAGCTGCCCAGCAGTCCGCCCGGACGGAAGATCATCATCAGGATAAGCACCAGCGAGTAGATGACCATGCGGTAGCTGTCGAAGCTGCGGGTGGCCTCGGGCAGGATGGTCAGGACGGTAGCGGAGAGGATGGAGCCCAGCATGGAACCCATGCCGCCCAGAACCACCATGACCAGGATCTCGATGGACTTCATGAAGCCGAAGGTGGAGGGGTTCAGAACGCCGATGTAGCAGGCGTACAGACCACCGGCCAGACCGGCGAAGGCAGCGGAGAACGCGAAGGCCATGACCTTATAATAAGTAGTCTGGATGCCGCAGCTCTCGGCAGCGATCTCGTTGTCGCGGATGGCGAGGACGGCACGGCCATGGCGGCTCTTCATCATGGCATGGATGAGGAAGCAGGTGATGACCACACAGAGGAAGACATTGGCGAAGTTGGAGTACTTGGGAATGTTCTTGAGGCCCTTGGAGCCGTAGAACAGGCTGTAGCCCAGCACATCGTCGATGTTGTTCAGGGTGATGCGGATGATCTCGCCGAAGCCCAGGGTCAGGATGGCCAGATAGTCACCGGTCAGACGGAGGGCCGGGACGCCGATGAGGACGCCGAACAGGCCGGCCATCACAGCGCCCAGTGCAAGGCCGATGGCAAAGGAAACGCCATCGGGCAGAGGGCTGTACTTGGTGAAGAGGGCGCAGGTGTAAGCACCCACGGCCATGAAACCGGCGTGGCCCAGCGGCAGCTGGCCCAGATAGCCGGTGGCCACGTTCAGGGACACGGCCAGGATGATGTTGATGCCCACGGTCATGAGCACCTTGTTCTGGTAAGTGGAGAGCATGTTGCCGGTCATGTAGGAAAGGGCCAGAAACAGCAGCACCACCAGCACGGCGTTCATAAGGTAGCGCACGGGCATTTTGAGCGTTTTGCGATTCTTGTTCATCTTCATGCCCTCCTTACACCTTTTCCTGCACCTTGCGGCCGAGGAAGCCCGTGGGCTTGAACAGCAGCACGATGATGAGGATGGCGAACGTGACAGCGTCCTTCCAGGCAGACAGGCCGATGGCGGAGACGAAGCACTCGCACAGGCCGATGACGATGCCGCCGACCATTGCGCCCGGGATGGAGCCGATGCCGCCCAGAACGGCGGCGACGAAGGCTTTCAGGCCCAGCATGGAGCCCATGGTGGGGGTAGCCTGCGGGTAGGAGCAGCAGTACAGCACCGAGCCGATGCCGGCCAGTGCAGAGCCGACCGCGAAGGTAAAGGAGATGGTGCTGTTGACGTTGATGCCCATCAGGCGGGCAGCGTCCATATCCTCAGAGACCGCGCGCATGGCCTTGCCAAGCTTGGTCTTCTGGACGAGGAAGGTCAGCACCAGCATGGACAGCACAGTGACCACCAGCGTGATGATGGAGGTCAGGCCCAGAGGCGCCTTGCCCAGATAGAAGGTCTTGTTGTCGTAGTAAGACGGGATGACCTTTGCGCCCGAGCCCATGACCAGCTCAGCCGTGTACTCGAGGAAAAACGACACGCCGATGGCCGTGATGAGCAGAGAGATACGGGGTGCGCTGCGCAGCGGGGTGTAGGCGATCTTTTCGATGACCACGCCCAGCAGCGTACAGGTGAGGATGGTGGCACAGACCGCCGTGACCGGGCCGAGGCCCAGCTGGTTCATAACGAACCAGGACATGTACGCGCCCACCATGATGACGTCGCCGTGGGCAAAGTTCAGCAGCAGGATGATGCCGTACACCATGCTGTAGCCCAGTGCGATCAGTGCATAGATGCTGCCAAGGGACAGACCATTGATCAGCTGGCTGAAAAACACTGTCATGGATGGATACTTCCTTTCTTTCCGGCGCTGTTGCACGCCTTATGTGGGGATACACTTTTTTACCAAAAAGGCGGAGAGCACCGGGGCAATACTGTTCCGGCGTTCTCCGCAGTCGGGTCAATTTACGATCATTCGGATCTCAGCGGCGCTTCCATCACCGGTCGATGGAAGAAAGCTGGGATCAGAACATTTCCTTCAGCACCGGCTTGCCGTCCACATAGGTCAGGATAGCAGTCTGCTTGACGGGGTCGTGATGCTCGTCGAAGGTGAAGGTGCCGGTGATGCCGTCGATGGTGCCGGAGGCAATGGCATCGATGACAGCCTGCTTGTAATCGTCGGTGCCAGCCTCGAGACCGGCATCCTCAGCAGCCTGCAGGCCGTAGACGATGGTCTTTGCTGCATCGTAGCCCAGAGGAGAGAAGCCGTTGGGGTACTCCTGACCGTACTCTGCCTTGTAGGCATCCTCAAACTCGGCGTTGGAGCCCTTTGCGTAGTTCGCGCAGAAGTAAGTGTCCTTCAGCTGATCGTTGGAGGCGTAGCCTTCCAGACCATCCCAGCCGTCGCCGCCCAGGAACGGAACGGTCAGGCCGACGCTCTCAGCCTGAGACAGGATCTGGCCCACTTCCTCGTAGTAGTTGGGGCAGAAGACGGTCTCGGGGTCCTTGCCGAGGATGGTGGTCAGCTGAGTCTTGAAGTCCACGTCGCCCTCAGAGTAGCTCTCCTGATCGACGATGGTGCCGCCCAGAGACTCGAACTCGTTGACGAAGTTCTCTGCCAGACCCTCGTTGTAGTCAGCGCCCTTCTTGAAGATGACGGCTGCCTTGGTGTAGCCCAGCTTCTTGTATGCGTAGTCAGCCATCTTGATGCCCTGGAACGGGTCGGTGAAGGTGGCGCGGAAGACGTTTGCGTTCACGGTGTCGGTCTCGGCATCGTAGGTGACAGCCTCAGCGGTAGCGGAAGCGGTGACCATGGGCATATTGTAGTCTGCGCTCTCAGCAACGACTGCCAGAGTCGGGGTGGTGGTAACGTCGCCGATCAGAGCGGTCATGCCCTCGTCCACCATCTTGGTGAAGCAGTTGACAGCCTGCGTAGCGTCGCCCTGCTCGTCCTCGGTGAGGATCTCGATCTGCTTGCCGTTGATGCCGCCGTTGGCGTTGACCTGCTTCAGGTACAGGGCAGCACCGTTGACAACAGCCTGACCGTAAACGGAGACGTTGCCGCTCAGGGGACCCATAACGCCGACCTTGATGGTGTCGCCGGAAGCTGCAGCTGCGGTAGAACCGGAAGCGGCAGCAGTGGAAGCTGCGGTGCTGGAAGAGCCGCCGCAGGCAGTCAGAACACCGGCAGCAGCCACGACACCGGCAGCAGCCAGAAAGTTACGACGAGAGATCATGTTTTTCATAAGTCTATATCCTCCTGATATTTGGAAGCGTTCGTGTTATTTGCAGCCCTTGCGCACGGCCCATGAGCCAGTGTCCCGAAAAGCTGTTAAGGAAGCAGCGCTCCCTTCCCTCAAAGCAGCTCTGCTTCCTTGAGTCTTATTATAAGCACTTCGGTGCAAGTCTGCAATTCACAAATCGTCCATAGTTTTGGAGGGGTTTCGGGTAAAACTCGCTATTTTTCACAAAATCAAACGTCGCTTTTTGGTTACTTTTTCAAATTGTTCACCTAAGAAAAACAGAACATGAAAGCAATTCACACGTAACAAAAAGATGACACAACTTTCCTCTCCTGAAGTTTGCTACCGCTAACATCCATGCATCCTCTTGCATCTCGGGCCGAATCATGGTAGGATAATATCGGTTAGTTAGTATATACTATCCAAATGAGAAGAGCGCATCCATTCCTATTATATATGGAGGTACAAATCATGAACTATCTTGAGATCGTAGACGTTCAGGGCCGTGAGATCTTGGACTCCCGCGGCAACCCCACTGTTGAGGCTGAGATCACCCTCGCCGACGGCACCGTGGCCCGGGGCTGCGCACCGTCCGGCGCATCCACCGGCGAGTTCGAAGCGCTGGAGCTGCGCGACGGCGACAAGGGCCGCTATCTGGGCAAGGGCGTCACCAAAGCTGTGGAGAACATCAACACCGTCATCGCTGATGCCGTCATCGGCATGGATGCTTCCGACATCTACGCCATCGACAAGGCTATGATCGACGCCGACGGCACCAAGGACAAGTCCAAGCTGGGTGCAAACGCCATTCTGGCCGTTTCCATCGCTGCCTGCCGCGCTGCTGCCACTTCGCTGGATATGCCCCTCTACCGCTTCCTCGGCGGCGTGAACGGCAACCGTCTGCCCGTCCCCATGATGAACATCCTGAACGGCGGCGCACACGCCACCAACACCGTGGACACCCAGGAGTTCATGATCATGCCCGTGGGCGCACCTTCCTTTAAGGAGGGCCTGCGCTGGTGCGCTGAGGTCTTCCACGCTCTGGCTTCCATCCTGAAGGCAAAGGGTCTGGCTACCTCCGTGGGCGACGAGGGCGGCTTCGCTCCCAACCTGTCCAGCGACGAGGAGACCATCGAGACCATTCTGGCCGCCATCGAGAAGGCCGGTTATCTTCCCGGCAGGGACTTTATGCTGGCCATGGACGCTGCTTCCTCCGAGTGGAAGAGCCCCAAGGGCAAGGGCTTCTACAAGCTGCCCAAGGCCGGCACCGAGTTCACCTCCAGTGAGCTCATCGCACACTGGAAGAAGCTGGTGGAGAAGTACCCCATCATCTCCATCGAGGACGGTCTGGACGAAGAGGACTGGGAAGGCTGGCAGGAGATGACCCGCGAGCTGGGCGGCAAGGTCCAGCTGGTGGGCGACGACCTGTTCGTCACCAACACCGAGCGTCTGGCCAAGGGCATCCAGCTGGGTGCCGGCAACGCCATCCTCATCAAGCTGAACCAGATCGGCTCCGTATCTGAGACTCTGGAAGCCATCAAGATGGCTCACAAGGCCGGCTATACCGCCATCAGCTCTCACCGCTCCGGCGAGACTGAGGACACCACCATCGCCGACCTGGCCGTGGCTCTGAACACCTGCCAGATCAAGACCGGCGCTCCCAGCCGCACCGAGCGTGTGGCAAAGTACAACCAGCTGCTGCGCATCGAGGAGCAGCTGGGCGGCAGCGCCGTCTACCCCGGCATGGCTGCCTTCAACGTGAAGCGCTGATGCAGAAACCGCTTATAAAATAATAACAAGAGCCCTGCTCCTCGGAAAGCTGTTAGCTTTCCGCAGGAAGCAGGGCTCTTATTTATTGCACTGTCCCCAATTTCTTCTTTTATTCTGAACTTCATTCCGGCAGTGAAGCATAGGTCTGCAGAATGTCTATCCGCAGATCAATCACTCGTCTTTCCCGAATCGACACATATTTCTGAGCCAGTTTGTATTCTTTAAGAACTTCCTGTACTTCTTTATCTGAAAAGTTTCCTTTTCTCAGTAGAGCTGCATCCTTTGCCATTGCGCGGAGCATCAGCAGATATGATGTCCGAATACCGGGCTGCGGCTCCGCCGCATAGGCAATGCCCAGCGTTGCGGTCCGAATCGCATCATCATAATCTGCACGCTCAAAATAAATGTCTGCAAGCGTCAAAGCGCACTGCGGCGCCTTCAAATTAGTGACTGCCTCTTCTAGGGCCTGAACTGCTTCGTCCGGCTTGCCTAACCCCTGATACCTTTCATACTCGCACATATAGGCTCTTTCGTCAGCCGGAATATATTTTTTATATTCTTCAATCAAAGTTTTTGTCTTTTCTTCATAACCGTCCGGCTTGACCTTTATATAGTAAAGGAACAAAAAGCGGAAGCCGCGCCAGTTCCATCTTGAGCGATCCGGGCAATTTTTTTGCAGTGCGGCGGCTAGTTCTTCCAGCTCATCTGTCAGCCCTGCATCCATAGCATAGGTCAGGGCATCGGCATTCAAGTCGATATTATCCGGCCATTTTTTCAATCCGACCTTGCATACACGGACAGCTCTCTCATTCTGCTGGCGGCGTGAAAAGCCGACAGCTGCATTGTGGTAATCATCTGCACTGCCAGAAATCACACCGCTCTGTATCTGCTCATAGATTTGATCGATTTCTTTTTCACTTTCGGCCTGATCGATGTTCTGCACTGCCTGTACCAGACTTTTTATTCTTACTGCATTTTCTTTTTCCGGTCTTTTTGAAAAATAAGCCTGAAAAAGCTTTTCGAAATCCTCCACGTCATGTCCACTTTCTTGACCTTTCTCCGACTCCGTCGGTACTATACTCGTTTCGTCCACCGGCAATTCTTTATAATTCATTTCAGGCATTTTTTGTTTCCTCCTTAAAATTCATTGGTCTTGGATGTATTGTAAGTGCTATCATGCGTATTATATTCGCTGTCTGTTATGTCCGTGAGAACTTTGGCATTCTTTATTGACTCTCCGTTCATCTTTTTCTCCCAGACCTCATTCAGTTTTCTATTGACATTTTTCAGCTCGTCATTTTTTCTCTCTCTTTGCCTTTCAAGAGCTTCTTTTTCCAACCTGACTCTTTCAATTTCTAAGTTCAGCTGTTGTATCTGGTCTTCTGCTTCAGCTTTTAATTTTTCAATCTGTATCTCCAGTTCCCGTCTCTTCCCGCTAATTTTCCCTTCCAATGTCTTGATTTTTATATTCTGGTCTCCTATTTTTTTCTCTAGATCGACCAGAATTTTATCTATGGTCCTTCTTTCACTGCTCAGTCTTTCAACAAGTCCTACCGTTTCTTCTCCATCATCAGGGGCATTTCCCGCTCCCGGCCTACTCAGCTCGCTGTCGCTCATTCTGCCCCCTCCTTTCACATCTGGACTTTAAAACACGACTTCACCGTCTGAAATCGTTATTTTGTCTTTTCCCTTTACTTCAATATAAAAGAGTACCGTCTGTTCCATCACCTTTGCTCCAAGCTCGAATCTGAATGTAAGACGGAACGCACTAAACGGCAGTTTTTCTGGTATTGAATGTATCACCAGACAGATATTCAGTGCACCCTCCGGCAGGAGCTCATGTCGACCATTCAGGATATTCGCTCCGCCCTTCTCCGCAAACCGATAGCCGCAGCTTTCCGCTATTGGGTCCGCAGAGCCTTTTTCCTGCACAGCTTCATAAGGCTCTATCCTTATTTCCTTAAACCGAAGTTTCTTCACCGGAAGCTTTCCGGCATTTTTCAGCGAAAAAAAGATTTTGGGGACACAGTTTTCTTTCGCTTCCTGCCTTTCTTTTCCCAGAGGGAAAGCATCGTGCTTAAAATAGCTCACATATTTTTCCTGCCCCTGCTTCAAATAAGAAAATATCTGCTTCCTGTCTTCTTCCGTATCCGCAGCCATTTCCAGAGCCTTGATTCGGATGCTGAACGCCGCCGCATACTCTTCCAGTGTCAGCTCTTTCAGCCGGGTATCCTGAAGATATACAAGCCACGCCATGATCAGTGAACCCGCAAAGCCCAGATAACCGCCTAGGAAGGAAAGCCAGTCTGAGCTGTCCAGACTTTCCCCCGCCGGGAAGCCCGCCTGAAAGTAAAACGCACCGTACACGGCCCATCCGCCGAGTATAAGGAGCACCGCTGCTAGGACAACCTTCGCCTTGTCCCTCTCTCCGATTTTCCAGAGGTGTCTTGCCCGCCAAAGCGCGAGCGCGACGGCCAGTATTGTTCCTCCGCCCAGCAGCATCCTCTCTCCCCCTGACCTGTATTTTTCCAAAAACATCTCTGTTTTTTATTTTACACTCTTATCTCGACGAAATCAATTTGCGTATCGTCTCAATCTGCTGAATCCTTGCAATTCTACGTTTTTACCGATTTGCAACAGAAAACTTGTTGCACTATTCAGTCTTGACAGCCCAGGGCCCAGTTTTGCCCTCCTTGTTTTCAACAGCTTCCACCCTTCTTCTCATAGATCAAGCCTCTTTTTTCTCCCCTCTATGCCATTTTGTCTAAAGTATACAAGAAAAAACATCAAAACTCGGCAAATCGACTATTGCCAATTCGCAACTGATATATTAGAATATAAGTGAGAGAGCGAGGCACTCCTGCCGCGCATAAACGCAAAGCAATATGAACGGAGGACATCCACTATGCCTATGAAAATGGGTTGGCGCTGGTATGGCGAGGGCAACGACCCCGTCACCCTCAGCGACATCAAGCAGATCCCCGGCGTGACCAGCATCGTCTGGGCGCTGCACAACAAGATGCCCGGCGAGATCTGGGAGATCGACGAGATCCAGAAGGTCGCAGACCAGATCCACGCTTACGGCTTCGACATGGACGTTGTCGAGTCTGTCAACGTCCACGACGACATCAAGATCGGCCTGCCCACCCGCGATCAGTACATCGAGAACTACAAGCAGTGCATCCGCAACCTGTCCAAGTTCGGTGTCAAGGTCATCTGCTACAACTTCATGCCCATCTTCGACTGGACCCGCACCGACCTGTTCCACCCCGTCGGCGACGGCTCCACCGCACTGTTCTACGAGAAGGACAAGATCAAGGGCGACTACAAGTCCATGGCCGAGTACATCATGTCCTTCACCGAGAAGTACAACATGACCTTCCCCGGCTGGGAGCCGGAGCGGATGGCAAAGCTGGACGAGCTGTTCAAGGCCTACGCCCCTGTCACCAAGGAAAAGCTCTGGGAAAACCTGAAGTACTTCCTCGAAGCCCTGATGCCCACCTGCCGCGAGTGCGACATCAAGATGGCCATCCACATGGACGATCCCCCTTGGGACATCTTCGGCCTGCCCCGCCTGCTGGTGGATGCCGAGAGCATCGACCGCTTCCTGAGCATGGTGGACGACGAGTACAACTGCCTGACCCTCTGCTCCGGCAGCCTGAACGCCAACCCCAACAACAATGTGGCTGAGATCGTCCGCAAGCACTGCGACCGCATCGCATTCGCACACATCCGCAACATCCATCACTTCCCCAACGGCGACTTCTCCGAGGCTGCCCACCGCGACTGCTGCGGCGAGACCGGCATCATCGAGATCCTGCGCGCCTACCATGACTGCGGCTTCGAGGGCTACATCCGCCCCGACCATGGCCGTCAGCTGTGGGAGGAAGGCCCCGGCAGCTGCCGCCCCGGCTACGGCAAGTATGACCGTGCGCTGGGCATCCAGTATATGCTGGGCGTCTGGGACCTGCTGGACCGTCTGGACGAAGAGAAGAAGAAGGGCTGATATATCATGAAGCTGACTGATATTAAGAACGGCAATCTGTCCGCCGAGTGGGCAGAAAAGGGCTACGAGCTGCCCAAGTTCGACGTCGAGGCCGTCAAGGCCAAGACCCACGCAGAACCCACCTGGGTCCACTTCGGCGCCGGCAACATCTTCCGCGCATTCCCGGCTGCCATCCTGAACGACGCCCTGAACAGCGGCAAGTATGACCGCGGCGTCATCGTGGCCGAGAGCTTCGACTACGAGATCATCGACAAGGCTTATCAGCCCTACGATAACCTGAGCCTGCTGGTCTGCCTGAAGTCCACCGGCGACATCGAGAAGAAGGTCATCGCCTCCGTCACCGAGAGCCTGAAGGCTGACTACTCCTTCGGCGCTGACTGGGCACGTCTGGTCGAGATCTTCCAGGCACCCAGCCTGCAGATGATCTCCTTCACCATCACCGAGAAGGGCTACGGCGTCGCTCCTGCTGACCTCGAGCGCGGCCTGACCCCCGTTCTGGCCATGGGCAAGGTCACTGCTCTGCTCTACGAGCGCTTCAAGGCCGGCAAGCTGCCCCTGACCGTCCAGAGCATGGACAACTGCTCTCACAACGGCGATAAGGTCAAGGCCGCAGTCTTTGCCTACGCTTCCAAGTGGGTCGAGCAGGGCCTGGTCCCCGCCGAGTTCCTGGCCTACGTCAAGGACGAGACCAAGATCACCTTCCCCTGGAGCATGATCGACAAGATCACTCCCCGCCCGGATGCCAAGGTCCAGAAGATGCTGGCTGACGACGGTTTTGAGGACAACTACACCATCGTCACCGAGAAGCACACCTTCACCGCTCCCTTCGTCAACGCCGAGGAGACCCAGTACCTCTGCATCGAGGACCACTACACCAATGGCCGTCCTCCGCTGGAGCTGGGCGGTGTCCTCTACTGCGACCGCGAGACCGTCGATAAGATCGAGAAGATGAAGGTCTGCACCTGCCTCAACCCCCTGCACACCGCCATGTCCATCTACGGCTGCATGCTGGGCTACACCCTCATCTCCGCTGAGATGGCGGATGAGGACCTGCGCAGCTTCATCCAGAAGATCGGCTACATCGAGGCGATGCCCGTCGTCGTTGACCCCGGCGTTCTGAACCCCTACGAGTTCATCGGCGCTGTCATCAACCGCCGTCTGCCCAACCCCTTCATGCCCGACGCTCCTCAGCGTATCGCTACCGATACCTCCCAGAAGCTGGCGATCCGCTTCGGCGAGACCATCAAGGCTTACGAGGCGCGCGGTCTGGACAAGTCCAACCTCATCCTCATCCCGCTGGTGCTGGCAGGCTATGCCCGCTACCTGAAGGGCATCGACGACAACGGCCAGCCCTTCGAGATCTCCACTGACCCGCTGCTGGCTGAGCTGCAGGCCATCGTGGCTCCCCTGAAGGTGGAAGCCGGCGAGCAGGACTTCTCCTGCCTGAAGGCTCTGTACAGCCGCACCGATGTCTTCGGCGTGGACCTGTACGCCGTCGGTCTGGGCGAGAAGATCGAGTCCATGGCCAAGGAGCTATTCGCAGGCCCCGGCGCTGTCCGCGCTACCCTGCACAAGTACGTCAAGGCCCGCTGATCGAACCGTTCCCTGACTTCATAAGCCATTTCCGCACCCATGCTGCGTTTTGCTTTGCCGCAGCATGGGTTTTTATTATGTCTTTTTTCCGGCACAGGAAAAGCCGCCGGGCCTTGCGGCCCGACGGCTTTTCTTATGATAGGAGGATCAAAAATGATCGTAGACTATCTTATTCAGTTCAGGATGGTCTGCTCGGTCTCGACGTCGAACAGGTGGACCTTGTGGGGATCGAAGGCAACGCGGACGGTGTCTCCGTTGCGGGCCTTGGAGGTGGGAGCGACGCGGGCGGTCATCTTGTTGCCCTTGTACTCCAGGTACAGGTAGATCTCAGCGCCCATCATCTCAGAGACATCGACCTGAGTATCCAGCTGGCAGTCGGTGTGCTTTGCCATGAACTCGGGCTCATCGTCGATGTCCTCGGGACGGATGCCCATCTTGACCTTCTTGCCGACGTAGGAATCCAGCTTGCCGTCAGCGGTCTTCTCCTTGGGCAGGGGGATGAGGTCGCCGCCCAGATCGACGCTGTACTGGTCGCCCTTCTTGACGATGGTGCCGTCCAGGAAGTTCATCTGGGGGCTGCCGATGAAGCCTGCGACGAACATGTTGCAGGGCATATCGTACAGGTTCTGCGGGGTATCGACCTGCTGGATGATGCCGTCCTTCATGACAACGATACGGTCGCCCATGGTCATAGCCTCGGTCTGGTCGTGGGTAACGTAGATGAAGGTGGTAGCCAACTTCTTGTGCAGCTTGATGATCTCGGTGCGCATGGAGGTACGCAGCTTAGCGTCCAGGTTGGACAGAGGCTCGTCCAGCAGGAAGACTGCCGGGTTACGGACCATTGCACGGCCCAGAGCGACACGCTGGCGCTGACCACCGGACAGAGCCTTGGGCTTGCGGTCCAGCAGGTGCTCGATCTCCAGGATCTTAGCAGCCTCGTGGACGCGGCGGTCGATCTCGTCCTTCGGGGTCTTGCGCAGTTCCAGACCGAAAGCGATGTTCTTGTAGACGGTCATGTGGGGGTACAGAGCGTAGCTCTGGAAGACCATGGCGATGTCGCGGTCCTTCGGGGGAACGTCGTTGATGAGGCGGCCGCCGATGTACATCTCGCCCTTGGAGATCTCCTCCAGACCGGCGATCATGCGCAGGGTGGTGGACTTACCACAGCCAGAGGGGCCGACGAAGATGATGAATTCCTTGTCCTGGATCTCCAGGTTGAAATCGGTGACGGAAGGAGCCGTAGCACCGGGGTAGATCTTGTAGATATGCTGGCAGCTGATAGAAGCCATAAAGCTTTTTCCTCCATTGATGTTGTTGCACTCAAAGGCTCAGCTTGACGATGAGCCGTTTCATTGCTATTATAATAGCAGATTATTTTGTGTTATAAAATAGCATTTTATTGATTTGAGGTGTCAGATATTGATTTACTCTCCCAGCACGACTGCCGCCCTCGGCATCGTGGAGGATGCCCAGCCGGAAGAGCCCCTCACCCTGCGGGGCGAAGGGCTCTGGGTCTGCCTCGTTTCCAGCGGAAAATGTGTCGTCTCGCTGTCCGATCTCGACCTGATGCCGGCAGGTTCCGCCCTGTTGCTGCCGCCCCAGAATGCCGCAGCGGGCCATCTCGTGCTGAGCCGGGGGCCGCTGACCCTCGCGCCAGAAAACGAGTGCCATCTGCTCTGCGTCCAGCTCACCGGGCAGGCAGCAGAACAGTTCCTCGCAGGGCTTTCCGAGATGCCCTTCCTCGCCCGGGGCGAGACCTGCCCGGCGGCGGCAGAGCTGATGGGGCGCCTTGCCGAAGAGCAGGACGCCTCGGAGCGGGTGCGCAGTCAGCTGGCCTTCGCGCTGCTGTGCGAGCTCTCAGACGCCGACAGCGCCGCCCCTGCCCTGCCCCCGCTGGTGGCCGCCGCCATCGAGGACATCCGCAGGAACTACGCCGGGCTCTACGGCGTGGAAGAGCTGAGCGAACGGCTGGGCGTCTCCAAGAGCCACCTCGTCCGGGCCTTTACGGCAGCGCTGGGCGTCTCGCCGGGGCGGTACCTCACCAGCGTCCGCATAGAAGCCGCCATGCGTCTGCTGCTCCACCGGGAGTACACGCTGGACGTCATCGCCAGCCTCTGCGGTTTCTCGGGGGCCAACTACCTCTGCCGCGTCTTTAAAAAAACGACCGGCCGATCTCCCACGCAGTGGCGGGCGATGGCCGGTCGGAGCGCACTGCCCGAGCTTTCGCCCGAGCAGCAGCGGTTGGAACAGGAATTGTTCATTTAAGCGGCACGCTTTTTCCGCTCCAGCAGGAAGAGGGTCAGGCAGGCCGTGATGGCCTCAGAGGCCGGGAACGCGGCCCAGACGCCGTTCATCCCGAAGAGGGCGCTCAGCACCAGAGAGCAGGCCACGATGGCCACGATGCCGCGGGAAAGCGACGTCGCAGAAGCCTCTGCGGGGCGGTCCACCGCGCCCAGATAGCCGGCGGCCACGATATTGAAGCCCGCGAAGAAATAGCCGAGGAAGTAGATGCGCATCCCGCTGAAGGCGTACTGCGCCATGAGGGCCGAGTTCTCACTGTTGAAGACCGCGACGATCGGCCCGGTGAACCCGAACAGAACTGCATACAGTGCCGCCGCCAGCGCAAGTGCTGTTCCGCTGCCCAGCAGCAGGAGCTTGCGGGCACCGGCGGCATCGTTTTTGCCGTAGCACCTGCTGACCAGCGGCTGTGCGCCCTGGGCCACGCCGTTGAAGATAGCCGTCGCCACCAGCGCATAGTTCGCCACGACGCCGTAAGCCGCCACGGCCACATTGCCCGCCAGACGCAGGAGCAGCAGGTTGAAGACGGTGGTGGTCACGCCGGAGGACATCTCTCCCACGAAGCCCGAGACGCCCAGCTGGCAGCTCTGGGCCAGCAGCTTCGGCGAGGGCAGCTGCCGCACAAGACGGACGGTGCTGCTCTTTTTGAAGAAGTGGCGGCTGCAGATCGCAATGCTCAACACCGGCGAGACTGCCGTCGCCAGCGCCGCGCCGGGCAGGCCGAGGCCCATGGGGAACATGAAGATATAGTCGAACACCACGTTGAAGAGGCTTCCGCAGAGGGTCGCCACCATGGCCAGTGAGGGGTCGCCGTCGTTGCGGACAAAGGCTGCGACGATGTAGTTGCACATGAAGAAGGGCGTGAACAGCAGGAAAATGCGGGCGTACCCCACGCCCAGTGCAACGATCTCCGCGTCGCCGCCCATGAACCGCAGCAGCACCTCGGGGCAGAAGATGCCCGCCAGCATGAAGGGCAGGGCGAACACCAGCGCCCAGAGCAGGGCGTTGGAGAAATAGCGCTCCGAGCGCTCGTCGCCCTGCGCCCGGAGGATGGCGTAGCGGGTGGCCGCACCAAGGCCCAGCATGGAGCCGATGGCGAAGATGAAGTTGTAGATAGGCAGGCAGAGGTTCAGCAGAGCCACACCGCTGGTGCCTGCCGCCTGCGAGATGAAATAGGTATCGGCCAGGATGTAGCAGGACGTACCCAGCAGACCGAAGATGTTCTGGCTGACGTATTTGAAATACTGTTTGGTAAGGCTCATGTTCTCCTCGTCAAATGTCACATTTTTATCATTCAAATTTCAGATATACTGCCATATTGCGTCAGTTTATCACAATCCGACCGAAGCTGTCAAGCTCTCCATTTGCACAAACGCCCGGATGGGTGTATACTGTAGTTTGTTTTTGAAAACAGGCAGACGGGAGGGTGCATCATGCCGGGCAAGACTTTATACTGTCTGGGCGAAGCGTGGCTGGAATTGAACAGCACCGCGCCGCTGGCGTCGGCAGAGACGTTTTCTCCCCGCATGGGCGGAAGCGCCGCCTCGCTGGCACTGGCTTATGCCGCACAGGGCGGCAGAGCCTCTCTTTTAACGCAGCTTGGCGAGGATGCTTTCGGACACCGCATCGCAGACGCTTTATCTGCTGCCGGTGTGGACATCAGCCGGGTCTGCTTCACCTCCCGCGCCCCCACGCCGCTGCTGTTCGACGGCGGCGGCGAACAGCTAGGCTGCCGCACCCGTTCTTCGGAGCTGCTCTATGCACCCGAACAGCTGGGCGCTGACTGGGCCGCAGATGCTGAAATGCTGGCCTTTTCCAGCGCCTGCCTCGTGGACAGCCCCTGCCGCTACACCCATCTTGCCGTGCTGGACACCGCCCGCACCGCCGGTGTGCCGGTCTGCTTTGTCCCCTCTCTCCGCCCGGCCCTCTGGCCCGGCGAAAAGACCCTGCGGGACACGGTGATGCAGTTTCTCCCCTTCGCGGACATCCTCGTCCTCACCGCCGACGAGATGGAGCTTCTGCTGGACACCCGGGAGTATCAGGTCGGACTGTTTGCCCTGCTGCGGGGGCATACCCAGCTGGTGGTGCTTGAGACAGAAGAGGGCGTCCACGCCTTTACCCGGGCAGTACACGCATTCCTGCCCGGGCTTTCCGCCCCGCCCGAAGAGCTGGCCGCGCGGCTGCTGTATCAAATCTCTCAGCAGGAGCTGACCCTGAAAAAGCTCATGAAATGCAGTGCTCCGGCACTCCAGACACTTCTATAACGCCGGAAAGCCCCCGCCTTTGCAGGCGGGGGCTTTCCGTTTATCCTGTCATCCGGAGGAGGATGAGCGGATCAGCTTATCAGTGAATGAACACCGGGCCAAGCGGGTTGGTGATGGGGCTGACGTAGCCGCCCAGCAGCTTGGGGATTGCAAGGCTGATGTCAGGCACGAAGGTCAGCAGCAGCAGAGCGATGAACATGCACAGATAGAACGGGAGGGTAGCCTTGACGACCTTCTCCATGGGGCGCTTTGCAACAGCAGAGCCGATGAACAGAACAGCGCCGACAGGGGGGGTCAGCAGGCCGATACCGCAGTTCAGGACCATGATGATACCGAACTGGATGGGGTCGATGCCGATGGAGGTGGCGATGGGCAGCAGGATGGGGGTAGCGATCAGGATGATGGGAGCCATATCCATGATCATGCCCAGCACCAGAATGATGAGGTCGATGAGCAGTGCGATGATGTAGGGGTTGTTGGTGACGCTGGTGATGGCGTTTGCAGCCAGATCAGGCACGTGCAGCATGGTCAGGCAGTTGCCGAACACAGCAGAGGTGGCGATCAGGATCAGGACGATGGACAGAGTGTTGACGCACTCGTCCAGAGCGTGCCAGACGCCCTTCCAGTCCAGGCCCTTGTAAACAAAGACGGAGACCAGCAGAGAGTAGATAACTGCGATAGCAGCGGACTCCGTAGCAGTAAACACACCGCCGACAACGCCGAAGACGACGATGACGACTGCGGCCAGAGCCCAGATAGAGGTACCCAGCTGCTTGATGAAGCCCTTGATGGTGAAGGGAGAGCCCTTGGGGTAATTCTCTTTCACAGAGATGATGTAGGAGCCGATCATCAGGACGATGGCCAGCAGAGCGCCGGGCAGGTAGCCGGCCAGGAACAGGCTGCCCACGGAGATGCCGCCGGCGGTGGTGGCGTAGATGACCATGTTATGGCTCGGGGGGACCAGCAGGCCCTCGCAGGAGGAGGTGATGGTGACAGCGGTGGAGAAGTCGGCGTCGTAGCCCTGATCGACCATCATGGGGATCATGATGGAGCCGATGGAAGCGGTATCTGCGGAAGCAGAACCGGAAATGCCGCCGAAGAAGTAGGAAGCAACGATGTTGACCATTGCCATGCCGCCGCGCATCCAGCCGACGCAGGCATCAGCCAGAGCGATCAGCTTTTCAGAGATGCCGCCGCTGCCCATGAGGACGCCCATGGTGATGAAGAAGGGGACGGCCATCAGGCTGAAGGACGAGATGCCCTTGACCATCAGGCGGCAGACATCAGTCAGTGCCTGACCCTGCACCATCATGCACAGCACGCTGGACAGGCCAACGGCGTATGCGATGGGGAAGCGCAGGAAGATCATGACGAAGAAGCTGACAAGAAGGACAACGATTGCCAGTGTCTGGACTGTCATATTAGTTCTCCTCCTTTACAAAAAAGCTCTTGATGTGGTTGTACAGTGCCTCGATCTCGAAGATGATCATGGCGACACCGGCCAGAGGCACGGGGAAGTACATCCAGAAACGGCTCAGCCAGGGCATCGAGACATAGAAGCCGCGGCCGCCCAGGGTGGTGGCGTAGTTCCAGCCCACAACCAGCATGATGAGGCCGAGGATGCAGACCGCCAGATCGGCGAGGATGTCCAGCACCTTGACGGCGATCTTGGGCAGATAGACGTCAAATGCGGTCATGCGGATGTGTGCGCCGCGGCGGATGGCCAGAGCAGCACTCAGCACGGCCATGTAGCTCATGCAGGTCAGAACGACTTCTTCAGACCATGCGGGGTCCGGGATGAACGGGACGTAACGACCAACGACCGACATGGTGGTGATGAGAATATCCACGATCAGCAGAATCTTGCAGATAAACAGGACCACTTTGTAGGTGACGTCGTACGCCGGCTTGATCTTATCCAGAGTGGTAAAGATTTTCGGCATAGGATCTCCTCCATACTCTTATAAAAAGCCCGGCGGGTCTGCGGGCGTATCCCGTAGTCCCCGCCGGGCTATGTACTACTTCAGGATAAAGGCGCTTTTATCAGGCCTTCATATCCAGCAGCTGCTGATACAGCTCAGCCTGATCGGAAGTGTTCTCGCTGATGACCTTAGCGCAAGCCTCCTGCCAGGGAGCCTTATCGGGGACATCGATGACGTTGCAGCCGGAAGACTTCAGCTCGTCGAGGACCTTGTTCTCAGCGGTCTCGGACAGGTCAGCGTTGAAGGCCTGCGTATCCGCAGCAGCCTCCATGATGGCAGCCTGCTGGTTCTCGGTCAGCTTGTTCCAGGCGTTGTCGGTGATGACAGCCTGGATAGCGCCCAGAGTGTGGCCGTCGAGGATCAGGTTGTTAGCGACCTCGGGGAAGGCGTTGGACTTGTAGTTTGCGATGGGCTGCTCAGCGCCATCGACAACGCCGGTCTGCAGTGCGCTGTACAGCTCGCCGAAGGAAACGACGGTGGGGTTAGCGCCCAGACCCTCGACCATGCCGTTCATGACGGGGTCGTTGGACACGCGCAGCTTCAGGCCCTTGAAATCAGCGATGCCGGAAACGGGCTTGACAGTGAAGAAGTGACGGAAGCCCTCCTCGCCGTAGAAGATGCCGCGAACGGGCAGGCCCAGCTCCTGGGGCTCGTTCAGGAACTCAGGTGCCAGCTCGCTGTTGGCAAAGTTCCAGAAGTGTGCGCGGTTCTCGAAGGTGAAGGGGATGGACAGCAGCTTGGACTTGTTGCAGCCGTAGCTGGTCAGTGCGAAAGCGGAGATACGGCTGATGTCGATGGAGGTGGAGCCGCCGAGGATAGCGTCCAGAACATCGTTCTCAGAGCCCAGAACGCCGGAAGCCTGCACATCGACGACGACGGAGCCGCCGGTCAGCTCCTCGACCTTCTCCTTGAAGTGAGAACCGGTCTGGCCGACGATGGTATCCAGCGGGTTGACCTCGGCGTAGACCAGAGTCACCTTCGGGTCGGAAGCAGCAGCTGCGGCATCACCAGCGGGAGCGGTGGAAGCTGCAGCAGAGGACGCGGTAGAGGCAGCAGTGCTGTTGCCGGAGCCACCGCAGGCGGTCAGTGCCAGAGCAGCGGCGGAAACACCGGCTGCTGCCAGAAAGCTGCGACGAGAAATCTTCTTCATGATAAAATCCTCCTTAGATTTTCCTCATTCAGGGCGGTGCGCTCTGCACGGGTCGCACACCGTCCGTTCATTTACTGTACACACTTTAGCAAATTTTTTTAGTCAGAACAAGGGCTTATGAAAAATGTCCTGTTTTTCAAAAAAATGTGAGAAACACTTTTGTGCATTCCTTACAAGCTGCGATGCAGTTTGTAAGGCATACTGCCAACAAGATGAATACAATGTAATATCTCTTGCGCTTTTTCAGGCTTCGCGAATGCGCTGGATGAGGCAGCTCTGCTCCTCAAAAACCGCGTACATGGGCTCGACTGCCGCCCGGAAGCGGGCTTTCTCGGCGGCAGAGAGGGTCGTCACCTCCACGCCCCATTCCCTCATATGCTTCTCGGCGCTGGCCTCCCGCTCCGCCCAGAGGCGGCGTTCGGTCAGAGCGCTCTCCTTTCCGCAGGCGCGGATGATGTCCGGGAAGCGCTCGTCCAGCTCCGCCAGCTTTTCCATCGCGGCCTCGCTGGCCAGCTGCAGCTCCGGCACACGGGTGTGCTCATCCTTTAAGAAATAGGGGGCCACCTCGTAGTGGCCCATGGCCTCATAGCTGGGCCAGTTGTTTTCCGCGCCGTCTATCTCGGCGTTGTGCAGGGCTGCATAGACCCGGCTGTAGACCACCTGCGCCGGCTCTGCGCCGAGGTCCAGTATCATCTCGCTCATCATGTCCGACTCCTGCACCCGGAGCGTCAGCCCCGCGAGGTCCGCCAGCGTCTCCACCTTTTCGCGGGTGTAGAAGCTGCGGACACCGGCGTCGAACCATGACAGGCTCACGAGGTCCATCGCGCCGAGGCCGGAGAGGAATTCATCGCCGATCTCACCGTCCAGCACCCGCCACATCTGGGGCGCGTCGGTATAGAGAAAAGGCAGCAGCAATACGCTCAGGGCCGGCAGATACTCGGCCAGCTGGCTCAGAGAGACGCGGGCAAAGTCGATGCCGCCATACTGCATCTGCTCGATGACGCTCTGTTCGGCCCCCAGTTCCCCGCCGCTGTAGACCACGACTTTGACCCTCCCCTCCGTCCGCTCAGCCACAAGGTCGGCGAAGGCCAGAGCGGCCTGAGTGGTGGGATAATCCTCGGGCTGGTTGTCGGCGTAGCGCAGGATGAGCTCCGGGCCGGTGTACTCTTCCGTCTTGCTGCAGCCCACAGCGCCCAGCGCTGTACAGGCGGCCAGCGCCAGCACACTGCGGCGGGAAACTTTCCGCCCGCTCACAGCCCGGCCTCCGGGTCGGCCTTTGCCTTCTGGCCGGCCTGACGGCGGTACTGGGTGGGGGTCATGCCGGTGCGTTTCTTGAACGCCCGGGCGAAGTAGCTGGCGTCCTCGTAGCCCACCATCGACGCCACCTCTGCCGAGGAGCGGAAGGGGTCGGCCAGCAGTTCCTTTGCCGCGTTGATGCGCAGCTCGGTGAGGCAGTCGAGGAAGTTCATCTTCTGGTACTTCTTGAACTGCGCCGACAGGTAGGCCGGGCTGATGTGCAGGATCTCGCCCACGCTGTCCAGCGACAGATCGAACATATAGTTATCCTCGAGGTAGCGGCGGACGTGGGCCATGACAAGGGCCGTCTGGCTGTTCTCGCTCTCCTCGGGGGCGTCTTCCGCCTCTTCTTCGGTCTCCGTCTGCTCCGGCTGGGGCTGGGCGGCGGCCAGCTCTTCCAGCTTCCGCTCCGTCTCGATCTGCCGCATAGCCCGGCGCACCGAGGCTTCCAGCTCGTCGGGGTCCACCGGCTTGAGCAGATAGTCGCAGGCCCCCAGATGCACCGCCTCATGGGCATACTGGAACAGGCTGTAGGCCGTGACGAAGATGACCCGGCAGGAAGGCCGCTGGGCCAGCACGGCGCGGGCAGCGTCGAGGCCGCTCATGCCCGGCATCTCAATATCCATCAGGATGAGGTCCGCGCCCCACAGCACCGCCGTGTCGGCAGCCTTGCGGCCATTTTCCGCCACCTCCAGGACCACTTCCCGCTCAAAACGGCGCTGGACCAGTTCTGCAAGCGCCTCCCGCTCCAGCTTTTCGTCATCCGCGATCAACAGGCGTATCATCGTCCAAATCCTCCTCCAAAAGTTCTACAAGGGGCAGGTACATCCTGATGGCCGTTCCCCGGCCCGGGTGAGAGCGGATGACCAGCCGCCCCCGTTTATCCAGAAGCCGCAGCCGTGCGGCCACATTATAGACGCCGATATGCTCCCAGCGCTCCCCGGGCTGGGCCAGCGCAGCTTTCAGCTGGGCCAGCTGTTCGGGCCGGATGCCCACGCCGTTGTCGCAGACACTGATATAGAGCAGCCCCTTATCCCGCAGCGGGTTGATGCGGATGCGCACCACGCCGCCCTCTTCCTTGGGCGAGATGCCGTGCTTGAAGGCATTCTCCACGATGGGCTGCAAGATGAAGGACGGCACCATCGTCTCCGTCAAATCGAGGGAGTCGGAGATGCGCCACACCATCTTCACACGGTCGCCGAAGCGGACGTGATAAATCGAGTAATACTCATCCACGATCCGCACTTCCCGAGCCAGCGGCACCTGCTCGTCGTTGCTCATCAGGCTGTAGCGCAGCAGGTGCGACAGAGCCGTGATGAGGGCCTGCGTGCGGTAGGCTTTTTCCTGTCCGGCGGTCTGTAAAATGACGTTCAGGGTGTTAAAAAGGAAATGGGGGTCGATCTGGCTGCGCAGCTGCTGCAAACGGCTGCGCTCCATCCGGTTCTGTAATTCCAGAGCTTCCGTCTTCTGGCGGTGGAGCTCCCGCTCCATCTCGTTTTTCTCCCGCAGGGTGGTCACCTGCTCTGCCATCGAATGCTTCATGTGGTTGAAGGCTTCGGTCAGCTGGGCCATTTCCGGCTGACGGGGCGCAGGCAGGTCGGGCGAGTCGAACTCGCCCCGGGTGACCTCCCGGGAGGCGCCGATCATCTGCTGCACCGGGGTCAGCAGCGTCAGCACCGAGAAGGCCATGACGCAGCCCAGCGCAAGGCAGAGCGCCACCACGACAGTCTGCGCCCATTTGACCCGGTCGCTGAGGGCCGACACGGTGGTGTAAGTCCCCTGGGCGTCGGTGATGGCCGTGTTCAGCAGCTGCTGGGTGTACTGGCGCAGATAGCCGCCGCAGGGTACGATTTTATTATAGTAGAGCTGGGCGGCTTTCGTGTCCTGACCGGCGGCCACCGCTTCTTCCAACTGGTCCACCAGTGCGGTGTAGCTGTCGTAGGTAGTGGAAACGGCATTGTAGAGCAGATACTGCTCTTCACTCACAGTGCCAAGGTCGCTCTCGATGCGCCAGAGCCATGCGTTGGTGACGGAAAAGGCGCTGTGGAGCTCCTCTGTCAGCGCTTTGGCGTCGCCGTACTCCCAGCGGTAATCTTCCATGGCCGAAAGGCTCCGCTCCACACCGTTCTGGAAGCGGCTGATGGCGTTGAAGTTGCCCATCTGGTCGTCCAGTTCCCGCAGCACGGTGCCGGACTGGTAAAAGCTCAAGAATATCTGCCCCGCCAGCGCCAGAAAAAACGCCGCCAGGCAAAGACTGATCTGCCCTTTCAGGGTCATCCTGCGCCCCACGCACCCATCCTCCTTCTCTGTGATATTCTGCCGCGCATCTTCCGCCTTATCCGGCCTGTCCGCCGTCAGAGCGAACGCTCCATAAACTTTCTTTTTCGTCCTATTTTAGCACATTTTAGGGCATCTGCGCAATATCATCCTTGATTGTTGGAAAATAATATGGTACTATGACCAAAAAGGAGGGTATTTTTATGTCTCAGCCGATCTCCGTTTCCGTCCAGATGGATGCTGCATCCTTCCACGATTTTGCCGCCTTCGACCTGCTGCGCCACCGCAAGGCGTGGCACCGGCCTCTGGCGTTCACGGCCATTTTGCTGGTGTCTGCCGGCTTCTGCCTGTCGCAGGTGGGCCAGAAAGACGGCGCAGCCCTGCTCACGGTGGTGCTGGCCGTGGTGGCGCTGGGCGTGCCGGCCGTCTACTTCTGGACGTTCTTCCACTCCCTGAGCCTCCAGATCAAAAAGATGGACCTGCCCCGCCCCTTCTACCGGCTGCTGCTGGACGACGACGGACTGTCGGTCTGGATGGCCGGCGAGCAGGACAAGCCTGAGGCGAGCCGCAAGTATGCGTGGCACGATATGCATCTGGCCTACCGCACCCCCAACGCCATTTACCTTTATGTCCAACAGAATCAGGCCTATCTGCTGAACGACAGCCTCGACGCCGCATGGAGCCTGCTGCAAGCCTCCCTCCCGGCAGAGCGCCTGCATGATATGCGATAAGAACGTCAAAAGCCCATCGCGCAGCTGTGCGATGGGCTTTTTTGTAACCTCTCAGTCTGCTTCGCAGACAAGGCCGGGTTGCGGCCCCCAGCATCCGCTTTGTGCTTTAAAAAGCACTTGCGTCTTGCTGGCCGCTGCCCCAACAGCGACTCCCTGTTTCCGCCACCGGCGGCGGTCGTCGCTGTTGCCCCTATCGAGGGGAGCCTCTGCGGAAAGAGATATTTCAACACAAAAACAGGCAGCGCCGTGGAAAGGAGGAGAAAGCGGCGCTGCCTGTGTATGAGAACTCCTAAACATTTGCGGCTGCTAGGAGGTTGTTGGTAGTCTGTCCGCCGCCGTGGCTATTGCCTCGCATAGGTGGGGGACAGTATTTTTTTAGGGGCGCGGCACCCGCTGCGGGGCTGCGCATGAATCCTGCCTGCATGGCATTTATGGAAAGTCAAAAGCCGGAGATGGGGGATCTCGTTCTTGTCTTCCCGACTGCACCCTTATTGTACCGGATAAAAATGGAGTTTCTTTGAGTTAGTTTTGAACAATCTGCAAACAAGATGTGGAAAGTCTGAGGGCGTTCTTTTCCGTTCTGCTTGACATTCGGCACAGAACGATGTATTGTTAAGTTTATTGTGAAATACCTATGAAATTCCTGCATTTTTGAGGGAGGAGACACTATGGCCGCACCGGCACAGCCGCAGCAGAAAAAGACCCTGCTCATGACCGAGGGCAGCATCTGGAAAAGCATCCTGCTCTTCTCGGTGCCGCTCATCCTGGGCAACCTGCTCCAGCAGCTTTACAACACCGCCGACTCCATCATCGTCGGCAACTTTCTGGGCAGCAACGCTCTGGCCGCAGTCGGTTCCAGCGGCTCGCCCATCTACCTGCTCATCGGTTTCAGTCAGGGCGTGGCCGTCGGCGCAGGCGTCGTCGTGAGCCAGTACCTCGGCGCAAAAGATAAAAAGGAAACGCGCATCGCCGTCCACACCTCGCTGGCCATCGCGGTCATCCTCGGCCTCATCCTGACGGTGGGCGGCATCGCCGTCAGCCGCAGCCTGCTGGTCTGGATGAACACCCCCGAAGAAGTCCTCGGCGACGCCGTGACTTACATGAAGCTCTACTTCGGCGGTGTGCTGTTCAGCGTCGTCTACAACATGGCAGCCGGCATCCTCAACGCGGCGGGCAACTCCCGCCGCTCGGTCATCTATCTTGCCTGCGCTTCCATCACCAACATCATCCTCGACCTGGTGCTCATCGCCGGGCTGAAGATGGGTGTGGCAGGTGCGGCCATCGCCACCGACATCAGCCAGCTGGTCTCCTGTGTGCTGAGCCTCCGCTTTCTGATGAAGGTGGACGCCGACTACAAGGTGGAGCTTTCGGCCATCCGGCCCGATCAGCGGATGACCTCCCGCATCATCCGCATCGGCCTTCCCACCGGCATCCAGAACATGGTCATCTCTTTCTCGAACGTGCTGGTGCAGTCCAGCGTCAACAGCTACGGTGCCGCCGCCATGGCAGGCTTTGCGGCCTATATGAAGATCGACGGCTTCAACATCCTGCCCGTCACCAGCTTCAGCATGGCTGCGACGACCTTCGTGGGCCAGAACTATGGCGCAGGCAACCTCAAACGAGTGAAGAATGGCATGTGGGTCACGCTGGGCATGGGCGTGCTCTACACCCTCTGCACCGGCGCTCTGCTGCTGGCGTTCCAGGATCCCATCATGCACCTGTTCACCTCCGACGAGACGGTGGTGGCCTTCGGGTGCAGCGCCATGCACTACTTCTGCCCCTTCTACTTCCTGCTGGCCATCCTCCACGGCATGGCGGGCGCAGTGCGCGGCACCGGCCGCAGCGTGCCGCCGATGGTGGTGCTGCTCATCTCGCTCTGCCTCTTCCGTGTGGTGTGGATCCAGTTCGTCCTCCCCTTCTTTGCGGGCATCGAGGGCGTGTTCGTCCTCTACCCGGTGTCGTGGGCGCTGGGTGCCGTGCTGATGGCCCTCTACGCATGGAAAGGCAGCTGGATGACTTACGAGCATTCCTGACAGGAACCGGGAACCATTCCATTTTTCCATTCGCCTTTTGGGGACGTCTGTGGTATCCTATAGGTAAAGAAACAGCAAACCCGGTATCTCAGGAGGATCCATGCAGACAACAAAACCCGAAACCGCACAGCAGCGCCCCACCGGCGCACGAATGGCCCTGCTGATGCTTCTTTACTTTATCAAAATCGGCGCGTTCACCTTTGGCAGCGGATGGAGCATCATTGCCCAGATGGAGCGGGAGTTCGTGGACGAGCGCGGCTGGATGACCAGGAGCGATCTGCTGGAGCTCATCGCCGTGGGCAAGAGCCTGCCCGGCATCATGGTGGTGAACATCACTCTGCTCTTCGGCTATCAGATGGCCGGGGTGCTGGGCGGCATCTGCGCGGCCATCGGCCTGTGCATCCCCGCCGTCGTCACCCTTACCATCGTGACGGCCATCTACGACGCCATTAAAGATAACTACTGGGTCTGGTCGGCCCTCAAGGGCGTCCAGTGCGCCGTGGCCCCCATCATCGGCGGCGCGGCCATCTCCCTGGGCAAAGATGCTCTGACCAGCGCGATGCCCATCATCATCTGTGCCGTCGCCTTTGTGCTCTGTTACTTTACGTCCATCAGCAATCTGACGCTGGTGGTGGCCGGTGTGGTCATCGCGCTGGCCTGGATGGGGGTGAGCGAACATGGCCATGTTTGAGACCCTCGTTCAGCTCTTCGCCGCGTTTGCGAAGATCGGCTTCACCAGCTTCGGCGGCACCTCCATGATCCCCCTCATCATGGATGAAATGTCCTCCCACGGCTGGATGACGGACGCCGATCTGACGAACCTCATCGCCATCGCCGAGATGACACCCGGCTCTCTGGGCGTCAATGCCGCCACCTTTGCAGGCACCAAGACCGCCGGGATGCTGGGCGGCGTCTTCGCGGTCCTGGGCGTCCTCAGCCCTACCCTGACGCTGACGCTTCTGGCGGCGGCATTCTTCCAGAAGTTCCGCACCAGCAAGGTCATGAGCTACATCATGAAGATCGTCAAGCCTGTCTGCATCGGCATGGTGCTGGGCGTGCTGGTGGGCCTCTGCCGCCAGACCTGCATCACCGAGGCAGGCGGCATCAGCCTGCCGGGCATCGCCATCGGCATCCTCTGCTTTGTGCTGCTCCAGAAATTCAAGCTCAGTGTGCCGAAGGTCATCGGCATCGCGGCGGTGCTGGGGCTGGTGTGCTTCGGGGTGTTTTGACCAGCTTTCCTTCAGCTCTCAGGCTCTCCCAAAGGGAGAGGCATTCGCTCTACTTAAAGCAAAAGCATCCGCAGCACCCTCGCCGGGTGTCTGCCGATGCTTTCTTTCTATATTATCCTTATTATTTTACCGCCAGCGGCGACGGCCTGATACTCACTTCTCCGTGGCAGAGCGCCTCGGTGCGGCCCCCTTCCCGCTGCACGATGAGCCGCCCGGCGTCGTCGATGGCCACCGCCTTTGCGGCGTAGCTCTCCGTCCCGGTGCAGACCGTGACCCAGTGGCCCGGCACAAAGCACCGGGCGCGGTACTCGTCCAGACAGTCGAAGGCCGGGCAGAGACCCAGCAGTTCCCGGGCGATGGCCCCGGCCAGTGCCGCCCGGCTCACCGGTGCAGGCCCGCCGGGGTAGAGACTGCCCGCGATGGGCCGCAGCTCCTCGGGCCAGTCCTCCGGGCGGGAGGTCAGGTTCAGGCCAATGCCCACCACCAGCCATTCCAGCTGGCCGCTCTCGATGTCGGCCCCGGCTTCCGTCAGGATACCGCAGACCTTCTTGCCGTTATAATAGAGGTCGTTGACCCACTTGATGCCCAAGTCCAGCCCGCAGAGCCGCTTCACAGCCCGGCAGACGGCCACCGCCGCGCTGACGGTGACGGCCTGTGCCTCGGTCATGGGCAGGCCGGGCCGCAGCACCAGCGAGAGATAAATGCCTTTCCCCGCCGGGCTCTCGAACCGCCGCCCCAGCCGACCCCGGCCCGCCGTCTGCTGACTTGTCAGCACCATCGTGCCGTGGGGCGCACCCTCGAGGGCCAGCGTCTTGGCCGTGCGGTTGGAGCTTTCCAGCTTGTCGTAGAGGTAGATGGGGGCGTCGTACTCCCCCACCGCCTCGGCGCAGAAGGGGTCGCCGCCCGCCAGCCGATAGCCCCGCCGGGGGGCGGCTTCCAGCGCATAGCCCTGAGCCGCCAGTGCGGCTGCAGCCTTATGGACAGCAGCGCGGCTCACACCCAGCTGCTGCGCCAGCTGCTGGCCGGAGATGCATTCGCCCTGGGCGGCGGAGAGCGCCGCCAGAAGTGCCTGTTTTGTGGCAGAGGCCATCGTGTTTTCTCCTTTGTAAGGTTTGATAAGGCCATTCTACCACATTTTCAATATTTTTCCCACGATTTTGCAGGTTTTGGCCCCGCTGGTTCGTATCGATAGACAGAGCGCTTGAAATGCCGGGCAGAAAGGAGGCGGAGAGCAGCCATTGAATGCACTGGAATTTGACAGGCTGGTACAGAAGTACCAGTCCCTCGTCTACACCATCTGCCGTCAGCTGGTGGCAGATGAGGGCTATGCGCAGGATCTGACACAGGAAACTTTTCTCTCTGCATGGCGAAGCATGGACCGCTGTCCTGCCGGATACGAAAAGCAATGGCTGGCCCGCATCGCCTCCAACAAAGCCAAGGATTACTTACGCAGCGCCTGGGCGCGCCGGGTGAACACCCCCGGCGACGATGTGCTTGCACTTGAGGGCGCACCGCCCGGCAGCGAGCCGGAAGAGCAGGTGCTGGAAGCTCTGGGCGAAGAGGAGCTGACGCAGCGCATCCTCGCTCTGCGGGAACCCTACAAGACGCCCTGCCGCCTCATGCTGCTGGAACAGCACACCGCCGCCGAAGCCGCCCGGCTCTGCGGCAGGCCCCAGAAAACAGTGGAGGCGCAGGTCTTCCGGGCAAAAAAGATGCTGGCCGCGCAGCTGAGCGCCGCCGGAAAGGAGGGCTTTTGAGATGGAATTGTTCCGTGAAGACGGCTGTCTGAGCGACGAAGGGCTGCACGCCCTCACCGCCGGGCAGCTGGACGAGCTGGGACGGCTGGAAGCCGCCGAACATCTCGCCTACTGCGACAAATGCACCGACCGTTACACCGCACTTCTGACCGCCGACGCCCTCGCCGGCCCGCCCCGGGATGTCCGCCGTACCGTGATGAGCACCATCTGGGTTCGGCTGATGCAGAGCACCTATGGCCGGGCTGCGGTGGCGGGCGTCGCCGCCGTGCTGGCGCTGACCATGTGGCGTACCGGAGCGCTGACCTTCGTCACCGACCACGGCAGCGACCTGCAGGCTCTCCTGCCCACAGTCCAGGTCACCCTGCCGGAAAAACAGCCCCCGAAGCTTCTGCCCGAAAAGCTGGGCAGGCCCGTGACTTCCCGCCCCGGCGAGAACATCTATACCCGCGTTTCCTCTGTGCTGGAAAGCCTGCTGAACGCGGCAGAAAACATAAAATCATAAAACAAGGAGATCGTTATGCTGAAAAACGGATTTTTGACCTTCTGCTGCGCGTTTATCCCCGGCGCAGGCCAGATGTATCAGGGTTACATGAAGCGGGGCCTCTCCCTCATCCTCACGGCCTGCCTCATCGGGATGGTGAGCTCACTGCTTAACCCGGTGCTGCTTCTGTTGGTGGTGGTGTGGATGTACAGCTTCTTTGACACCTTCAACCTCCGGGCGCAGATCATCGCGGACACCGCGCCGGAGGACGACTACCTCGTTCACTTCGACCCCCGCGACAAGCGGCTGGCCCGGGCTCTTCTGGACAGCCACAAGCTGGTGGGCTGGCTGCTCATCGCCTTCGGTGCGCTCATCGCCTACCAGAACCTCATCATGAACATTTTCGGCGACCTCGTCTACCGCTGGGGCCACTCCTCCCCCGTTTTCCGCGCCCTCTATCTCGTCATGGACAGCCTGCCGGATGTGGTGGTCTGTGTGGTCCTCATCGTCTGCGGCGTCTGGCTGGTGAAAGGCCCCCATCCGGCCAAAAAGCCGGATGCTTCCAAGGACGCCCCCGAGGATGCCGATTTCTGCGAGTATCACGCCGACGAGCCGGACAACGCCGCTCTGCTCTCCTCTCCTGTGGTGAATGAAAACGAGGTGACGGATGATGGAACAGAACACGACAAATAAACCCCTGCGTCGGGTGGGTACCCTGACGCTGGGCGTCTGCCTCATCGCGGCGGGCACGCTCTTCCTGCTGGCCCGCTTCCTGCCCGGCCTGCCGTGGCTGGTCATCTGGCAGGTGCTACCGGCGGCGGGGCTCATCCTGCTGGGGTGCGAGGTACTCTACTACTCGGCCCGGCCCGGCGCATGCCGGTGCGACTTCGGCTCGGTGGTGCTCTGCCTGCTGATGATGGGTGGGTGCTTCGGCGTCTCGACCCTTATGCTGCTGGCCCAGATGCTGGGCCGCGGCTGCACCATCCACCTGTGAACACAAGAAAGCCTGTGCAGCCTCCCGGCCCGGGAGCGTCTGCACAGGCTTTTTCGTTTGAAGAGAGAGGCTTACTGTACGCCGGTCAGCTCAGCCAGCTTGTGGTAGATCTCGGTGTTGTCGAAGACGCCGCGGAACTTCTCCGCGCCGACGCCCAGCGCATAGATGTTGACCATCGCGCCGGTGTGGGCGTAGGTGGTGTGGTCCATGCCGGACTTGTGGTTGATGGTGTGGCAGATGGCCATGCTGAAGGGGATGTAGGTGCCGTAGAGCTCATAGTCCTGCTGGCTCATCTCCTTCTGGGAGGCAGCGCCGACTTCCAGCGTCCGCTCGTAGGCTTTGCGCAGGTTCTCCACCTCGTAGTCGGTCAGCAGCAGCTTGCCTGCACTGGCAGCATCGGGGTCGATGGGCAGGGTCAGGCCGAAGTTTGCCTTCACGTCGGCCATGGCGGCCTCGAAGGGAGTCTTGTTGGCGATGTAACCCTTCACATAGGTGGAGTCGAACTTGGCGTAGGACATCTTCTGGTGGGTGAGGTTGGTCAGGAAGGTGTCGTAGTTGGTGGTCTTGTAGCCGATGGCCATACCGCCCGTCTCGTGGTCGGCGGTGACGAGGATGAGGGTATCGTTGGGGTGGGCGTTGTAGAAGTCCACAGCGGCCTGCACGGCGTTGCTCATCTCCAGCACATCGTGGATGGAAGCGGCGGCATCGTTGGCGTGGCAGGCCCAGTCGATCTTGCCGGACTCGGTCATCAGGAAGAAGCCCTTCTTGTTGTCCAGCAGCTCGATGCCCTTCCTGACGTAGTCGGTCAGCTGCCACTCGCCTGCGGCGGCGTCCATGGCGTAGTTCATGGCCTTGCCGTCGGCCAGTGCCTCGGCGATGATGAGGGTCTTGCCTGCACCGGCCTTGAGGGCGGCGGCGTCTGCCTGACGGGTGACGACGTTGTAGCCGTTCTGGGCGGCGATCTCGTGGTTGTTGGGGCCGGTGCCGTCGCCGTTCACCTTCTGGAACTCGCCGCCGGCAAAGTACTCGAAGCCGGAGACGGCCAGCTCCTTGCCGATGTCGTAGTAGTTCTTGCGGGTCTTCTGATGTGCATAGAAGGCAGCGGGGGTGGCGTGGTCGATGTTGACGGAGGAGACGACGCCCACCTTGTAGTTCTTCTGGGCATGGAGCTTCTCGGCGATGGTCTCATAGGGCACATCGCGGGTCCAGGGACACATATTGATGACGCCGCTCTCGGTCTTGTGGCCGGTGGCGATGGAAGTGGCAGTGGAAGCGGAATCGGGGCAGAAAGAAGTGCTGTCGTAGGTGGTCACGCTGCCCACCTCGGGGAACTGAGTGAAGCTCAGCTCGCCCTCGACGACAGCGCCGTTATTCTCTACCGTACCCTTATAGAATCGGGCGGACTGGATCTGGGCCGTACCCATGCCGTCGCCGATGAAGAGGAAAACATACTTGGGTTTTCCGCCGAACACGCCCAGCAGTCCGTTCTCTTCCTCTGCTGCGTTGGCGGCATTGGGGGCAGCAGCGTTGGCGGCAGCAGGCGCTGCGGCCAGCATACCGGCGGCGGACGCAACGGCACCGACCTTCAAAAAGCTGCGGCGGGACATTTTATTCTCTTTCATGCGAAAGTCCTCTCTTTCCATGAGCCTCATGGCTCCTTCTCTCTTTTTCGATTTACCGGGAACGGCCTTATTCTACCGCCGCAGCCTCCCGGCCCGAAACCATGCGGGCGCAAAATCGGCGTAAAATCCAGGCGGCGGCTTTGGGCCGTCTGTAAAAAAGAAGACTTCTGCTGTGCAAAAAGCGCCCCTCCGGTAAAACGGAGAGGCGCTTTTGTGTGTTACGGGTCAATTATGCGTTGAACTTTTCCTCGTTCAGCAGGCCCTCGCTCTTGGCCACGCAGATGCTGGCCACAGCGTCGCCCACAACATTCAGAGAGGTGACGAGCATCTCGATGGGGCGGTTGATGGCGAGGATGAGGGAGTAGGCCAGCAGGGCGCTGTCATTCACGAAGCCCGCACCGGACAGGATGGTGAAGAGGATGACGGCTCCTGCGCCGGGGGCGGCAGGCGTCCCCACCGAGGCCAGCAGAGCCAGCAGAGCGACCACGACCAGCTGGGCGGGAGTAACGGTGTAACCGGCGCAGCCTGCGATGAAGACGGTGGCCACCACCTGCATGATGGCGGTGCCGTCCATGTTGATGGTCATGCCCAGAGGCAGGACGAAGGAGGCGATGGACTCATCGACGCCGAAATCCTCGGTGCAGACCTTGATGTTCAGGGGGAGAGTGGCTGCGCTGGAAGAGGTGGAGAAGCCGAAGACGGCCACGTTGGCGATCTTCTTAATGAAGGTGATGGGGTTCTGCTTTGCGCCCAGCGCCACCACCAGAGGATAGGCCACCAGCAGGAAGACGAAGAGCAGGACCACCGTGACCACCACATACACCAGAGCGGGCTTGAGGTAATCAATGCCGTAGATGGCGAAGGTGCGGGTCAGCAGCACGAAGACTGCAAAGGGCGCGAAGTTTGTGACGACGAAGTTCAGGAAGACCACCACCACGTCGTTCACCTCGCCCAGCAGGCGGCGGAGGGTGGAAGTACGGCTCTCACCCAGCACATTCATGCTCAGGCCCACGGCCACGGCCAGGAACACCGAGGAGAGCACTGCGCCGTTGCTGCCAAAGGCAGTGACGATGTTGGAGGGGATGACGTTGAGCACCACGTTCAGGGGGTTGGAACCGGTGGAGCCGGCGGCTTCCGTCAGGCCCTCGATGTGGGCGTTGAACAGGCCCATGGAATAGGTGGCGTAGCCCACGCATCCGGCCAGTGCCAGCGCCATAAAGGAGCAGAGCAGGAACCAGAAGAGGGTCTTGGCCGAGATGCGGCCCATGGTGCGGGTATCGGCAATGCTGCCGATGGCCAGCGCGATGGAGGTGAAGACCATCGGGATGATGACCAGCTGCAGCGCTTTGATGAAGAGCTGGCCGATGATGTAGAAGAGGCCGAGCGCACGTTCCGCGCCCTCTGTGGTGATGTCCTGGAAGAGCAGGTCGTTGATGGTCTGCCAGATACCGCTGTTGCCGGAAGCCACGAGCTTTTCGCGCAGCATCATAAAGGCAAAGCCTGCCGCCAGACCGCAAACCAGAGACACCGCCATCTTTCTTGCCAGTGCCGAGCCGCTGTTCTTATTTTTTTCCATACGATTTTCCTCACTTTTGTCCATTTCCCAGTGTGTTTCGTTCACATTCGACCTATCCTACCACGGCAAACTATTGGATGCAAGGGAAAAATCGGCTTTTCAGGCGATTTTTTCGCAAAAGCATGACGCATGAAAATTTGATGTAAAAATTACGTTCTGGATAAAAATACGAAAAACCTCTCCGTCACGCCTACGGCGTGCCACCTCCCCTATCGAGGGGAGGCCTTGGCATTCCGTAAAGCTTCGCCTTTTCGCCAGAGGCTCCCCTCTGTAGGGGAGCTGTCGAGCGGCAGCGAGACTGAGAGGTTATTTCTTATGTATTGTCTGCGCCCAGCTCTGCGGCTTCCAGCACCTTGATGCCTTCGGCCTCGAACGCGGCGCGCAGAACCTCGGCAAAGCCGGGGCGCGGCACCTTGTTCTTGACGCAGAGGGTGATGATGCCATGCAGGCTGGTGCATTCCAGACCGATGGAAGCGCCATCCGCCGGCACCCAGGTCTGGAAGTCCTCGATGTACCGGGTCAGCTCCGGGCTGGACGGGGCGAAGGGGTCGCCCAGATAGCTCACCCAGAAGTCCGCCGGGAAGCCGCTGATGTACTCGCCCATCTGGAAGATGCGCTTTTTGATGCTGAGGCTGGCTTTCTGCTGGTAGACCCGGTAGACCCAGCCCATCTGCTCCGCAATACGGAACAGTTTTCGCTCAGCGGAAAGGTTCTCTTTCAGGTCAGCGTCCACGCCCACGGCCACTTCGGCCAGCGGGGCATCTGCCGTCAGCGGCAGCTTGCGCTGGAAGGATGCCACGCAGTTGTAGAGGGCGTTCGGCGCACCCAGCGCGTCGCGGGCGTCTGTCGAGTAGCTGTAGAGCACCTCGTCCTTATCCAGATACGCCTGCACCGCCTTACAGAGCAGGGCCGTGAGGGTACTGAAGGGCTTGACGCCGCAGCGGAGGGCGGCGTCCACAAGCCCCGCCTTTTCCAGCCGGACGCGGCAGCAGGTGGGCGTCTCTTCAAAGGTCTGCACCACGGGGCGCTGCATATCGTTGGCCACCTGACTCTCAGGGTACTTTGCAAGGATGTCCTCGATGTCGTAGGCAGGGTCCGTCTCAAGGGTCCGGCCCTCGAAAGCCGTGCCGTACCGCAGGTTGCAGTAGAACTGCAGCACCATGGTCATGAAGGGTGCTATGCCCCGGCCATCAGCCAGGAAGTGGAACCAGTCAAAGTAGACGACTTTCCCCTCATAGCTCAGGGCAACCGTAAAGCCGTTCTCGTCCGGAAATTCGGGCTTTGCGCTGCCCTGCCGCACCGGGCAGGGGGCGTCCGACGGCTCGAGGTGGAGCAGCTTTTTCTCCCACACCGGCTTCTGGAAATAGTAGGGAGCCTTTGCCCGGGCCGCATCCAGAGCCTGCTGCAAAAGCGCACCGTCCACGGCATCTTTCAGCGTGACCTGATAGCGGCAGTTGACCATGTTTTCGCGGTAATAGTAAACGATCCCCTGAAAAACAGAGCGCTGTTCGGCATCCATTCCTTATTCCCCCGCGTGTGCGGCCAGATAGTCGGCCAGATCGCTGATGGTGACGAAGTTGCGCAGCTCCTTTTCGGGGATGCGCAGGCCGAAAGTCTCCTCCAGGTCGGCGACGACGGTCAGGATCTCCATGGACGACAGGTCCAGGTCGTCCATCAGGACGCTGTTCTCGTTGACATCCTCGGGGGAAATCTCTGCAACATCTTCCAGAATTGCAAGGATCTGGGACACGATCTCGGTTCTTTCCATAGTTTGAATCTTCCTTTCGTAGTTCCATTAAAGGCGGCTGCGGCTCTTTTCCAGTATTCCGCAGCCTGCCCGGTTTATTCTTACTTGCGCAGCAGCTTGCCGGTGCCGGTGCGGGGCAGAGGCTCGGTGCTGAACTCCACGGCGCTCATCCGCTTGTAGAGCGGCAGGGTGCGGTTGGTCTCGGTGATGAAGTCGCGGACGGTCTGCTGGTCGGCCTCGCCGCAGTAGATGACGGCACAGATCTTCTTGCCCTTCTCCCTGACGATGCATTCCTTGACGGCCTCGCACTGGGACAGCAGATTTTCCAGTTCTTCGGGGCTGACGTTCTCGCCGTTGTCGAGGATGATGATATTCTTCTTGCGTCCGGTGATGTAATAGAAGCCGTCCTCGTCCACACGGGCCAGGTCTCCGGTGTGGAACCAGCCGTCAGCGTCGAGGACTTCCGCGGTGGCCTCGGGGTCCTTGTAATAGCCCAGCATGACGCAGCCGCCGCGGATGCAGATTTCGCCCGTCTCGTCCAGCTTGTACTCGGCGTGGTCGTCGGGCTTGCCCACGGCGCGGATGTGCTTTTCATCCTGCTCGTAGTTGATGATGCCGTCGCCGCAGGTCTCGGTCATGCCGTACACCTGAGTGATCATCATGCCCTGCTGTGCCAGCTCGGCCAGCATGGCGCCGTCAAACATGGCAGAGGAGCCGCAGGGGTTCCAGATGCCGTTCAGGCGGGCGCGGCGGCCCCGCTTGACGTCTTTGTAGATGGCCTCCATCAGCATGGGAGCCACAGCGATGGCATCGCTGTGCATCAGGCCGAGGTCGCGGTAGAAGTCGCGGATGTCGGCGGAGAGGTTCAGCGCCCAGCCCTTGCAGGCCCAAACGAAGAGGCAGATGAACGTACCCAGATGGAACAGGGGCAGGATGGCGAAGTTGCTCAGGACATCGTTTTTGTCCTCGGGCATATGCTCGTGCTTATAGTTCAGCATGGCGTCGCCGAATTTGACCTGGCACTCCACCGTGGTAAAAAAGTTGCGCTCCGAGAGCATGACGGCCTTGCTGCGGCCGGTGGTGCCGGAAGTGAACATCAGCACAATCAAATCATCATGGCCCACGCAGTCAACAAGCTCTGCAGGCGCGCTGTCCTTGAAGGCGTCCATCGGGCGGAGTTTATCGCCGTAGGCGGCCTCGATGTCGGGGCGGCAGCCATAGTCGATGCCGTCGTTGACGATGAGGGAAGGCTCGACAAGGCCCAGCTCATATTCCAGCTCGGGCCAGGTCTTTTTCTGGTTGATGGTCACGACGACGGCCCCGGCGAGGATCGCGCCGAAGCTGTTGACACCGTACTCATAGCAGTTGCGGCTCATGATGCCGACACGCTTGCCCTTGATGTCGGGGATATTCTCCTTAAAATAAGTAACGGCCCTGCGGATGTCCTGCACATACTGAGCGTAGGTCTTTTCCACCACAGTCTTGCCATCGGCGGCCACATAGCGGAACGCCACCCGGTCGGGGTACTGCTTCGCCATGACGTCCGTGATGAGCTCATATACAGTATTTATCATTTTTGTCGCTCCTTGCTGTTTTTCTTTCTTGCAGCGAAACGCCGGCAGCTGACATTTTCTGCCTCAACGTAATAATACCTGTTTCGACAGAGAAATGCAACTACGCGGCGTGTCCTTTTTCGCTGTTTTATTGTTTATTTGCGCAGCAGCTTGCCCAGAGCGTTGCGGGGCAGGGGCTCAGCGGTGAACTCCACAGCACTGATGCGCTTATACAGCGGCAGGCTGCGGTTGGCCTCGGTGACGAAGGCTCTGACCTCTTCCTGCTTATCCTCAGGGCAGTGGATGACGGCACAAATTTTCTGGCTCTTCTCCTTCACGATGCACTCGGTGATGGCCGGGCAGAGGGCCAGCTTCTTTTCCAGCTCTTCGGGGCTGACGTTCTCGCCGCTGGCGAGGATGATGAGGTTCTTCTTGCGGCCGGTGATGTAATAGAAGCCTTCCTCATCCATCCGGGCCAGGTCGCCGGTGTGGAACCAGCCGTCGGCGTCGATGACCTCTGCCGTGGCCTCGGGGTCCTTGTAGTAGCCCAGCATCACGCAGTCGCCCTTGATGCAGATCTCTCCGGTCTCGTCCAGCTTATACTGAACGTGGTCGTCGGGCTTGCCCACGGCACTCATCTGCTTTTCGACCTGCGTAAAGTTCAGGATGCCGTCGCCGAAGGTCTCGGTCATACCGTAGCACTGGTTGACGACGAAGCCGTTCTGGGCCAGCTCCAGCAGCATCCTGGGGTCGAGGGCAGCGGAAGAGCAACACAGGTCCCACAGGCCGTTCAGACGGCTGACGCGGCCACGCTTCATGTCGTTGTAGATGGTCTCCACCAGCATGGGGGCCGAGGCCATAACGTCGCTGTGCATCAGGCCCAGGTCGCGGTAGAAGTCGCGGATGTCGCCGCAGAGGTTCAGAGCCCATCCGGCAGGCGGGTAGGACATGACGCAGACGAAGCAGGCCATGTGGAAGAGGGGCAGCAGGGTCATATGGCTCAGCGGCAGCTTCTGGCCTGCCGGGAGGCGGTTGGTGATCCAGTTCTCTGCCACCTCCGAATAGGTGTGCAGGCTCGCGCACATATTCCGCTCCGAGAGCATGACGCCCTTGCTGCGGCCGGTGGTGCCGGAGGTGAACATCAGCATCATCAAATCATCGTGGCCCACGCAGTTGGTCAGCTCGCCGGGGGCAGTATCCTTATAGCAGTCCATGGGGCGGAGTTTCGGGCCGTAGGCGGCTTCCAGCTCGGCGCGGCAGCCGTAGTCGATGCCGTCGTTCAGGATGAGAGCGGGCTCCACGAGGCCCAGCTCATATTCCAGCTCCTCCCAGGTCTTTTTCTGGTTCAGGGTCACGAGGACGCCGCCGGCGAGGATGATGCCGTAGGACGCCACGCAGAATTCATAGCAGTTCCGGCTCAGCAGAACGATGCGCCGGCCCTTGATGTCCGGCACTTCGGCCTTGAGATAGGCCGTCATCCGGCGGATGTCCTGCGCATACCCGCGATACTTCTTCTCCACAACAGTCTTGCCGTCCTCGGCCACATAGCGGATGGCCACATGATCGGGGAACTCCTGCTCCATGCAGCGGGTCACCATGTCGTATACGCCTGCGGGTACTTTGATGTATTCAGCCATCGGTCTTTCTCCTTTTTGTCAAATTTTCAGCTCTGCATTTTTTATTTACCTTCCAGAGTCATTCCGAATCTCTGGCATTTCGAGGAAAACTTTGGCACGGCTCCTCATGGCAACAGTATACCGCAAGCAGAGCGTAAACGCAAGATTTAATTGCACAAATATGCAACTTGAGCTTGCGCTCGATTTGTGCAGGCAGATGTAATTCTTTCCTTTTGTTGCGATGCGCGAAAAGCTGTGATACACTTTTTTTCGTCAGGACGAAACTTCACCCGGAGGTCGAGTCCTTATCAAATTGACAGCAAGCCCAAAAAGCATTATACTGTTTATATCATTTGGCAAAAAAGCTCCCCGCTGAGCTTCATATTTTTATTTATATCGCGCCTAAAACACGGCCTTCCGGGGCCTCCGGGATGAATGGCGCACAAGGAGGACCCTTTTCATGGAAGGCACCAAGCCCCGCACTGTAAGCAGCCTTGGCATGTTCGACCTGCTGAAAGGCATCGGAATGCTGGCCATCGTCTTTGCCCACACGGCAGAGCTTTACCCCCTCGGCACCAACGACGTCACCCCTTTCGCGTTCGCGCTGTTCGCTTACCGCGAAGCGCTGATGGCCGCCTTTTTTATTGCCAGCGGCTACGGCTTCCGCAAGCGCTCCATCCACAAATGCATCGAGCAGCAGCTCAAGACCCTGCTCAAGCCTTACCTTTATACTGCACTGGCCACCACGGTGCTCCACGCTTTCCTTCACCACGCAGCTTTCGGCTCGTGGGATGCCGCCATCTCAGAATCGGCTAAGGTCTTAGGCGGTTTTCTGTTGGGCCTGCCCCACACGGCCACTTACTTCGGGCAGCAGTTTTTCTCCTGCGGACCCATGTGGTACTTAGTGGCCCTGATGCTGGCGTGGGTGCTTCTGGACGTGCTGCTCGAGATCTTCCCCGAGCGGTACATAACCCCCGCAGTCGTCGGCGTCACCCTGCTTGGCTGGGGCATCACGCTGGTGTGGGAGGCTCCTTTCTGCATCGCACAGGGCATGGTGTCGCTGCCCTACCTTTACATCGGCTATCTGGCCAAGAAGCGCCGCCTTTTCGAAACTCCCCTTTCCGGCAGAGCCAGAGCCGGACTTATCGTGTCCGCGCTGGGCGTCGTCGCGGGCGTTTTGCTGACCCAGAGCACCGACTGCGTTTCGCTGGGTGAGTGGACGATGGGGCCGCTGAGCATCCTGCTGGATGGCGCAGTGGGCTACGGCATCATCCGGCTCTTTTTGAAATGGCAGCGCCGAGTGGACGGCCCCATCTCCCATGCCATCGAGTGGGTGGGCCGGCGCTCGCTCTTCATCTTCTGCATCCACACTGTGGAGCTGACGGTCATCCCGTGGTATCTGATGGCTGCAAAGTATGCTGACCATCCGGTGCAGGGGATGCTGCTGCAGTTCGTGTTCTCGCTTGTGTCCATCTTCGCCGTCACCGAACTTCTGATGCGCCGCAAAGAGCTTGGCCGGAAGCTTCGGGGCGGCAAGCCTGCGGACAAGCCCCGGCAGCGGAGCAGGACCCGCCGCTATGCGGCAAAACACTGAAATTCCTGCGCTTTGGTATCCCGCCATTTTGAGGGCAGACTATAGTTACTTTTGATGCATGGGCTTGCAGCGCGGGTTGTACGCCTGGCGATAAATCGGAGGAGGCCCCGGTAATGATGAACGAAACTCCTGAAGCGGCTCTGCGCAGCCGCATTGCGGACCTTGAACAACAGCTCAAACTTGCAGACGAAGGCACTTCGCGGCTGGCCCAGCGCTGCCTCGAGCTGGAAAAGCAGCTGCAGACCTTCTATGCTGCCCACCCCCAGAAAGAGAGGCAGACCGACTCGCCTGCTCTGGTGCAGCCGCTGCTTTACTATGATGCCGGGTTCGGCTTTTCCCAGAAAGACACCGTTAAAGCCCCGGACTACGAATACGACGAGCTGAACGGCATGGTGACAGCGACCTTCGAGCTGCCGGAGACCGCGTTCAATCTCCGTTTCGACCCCGGCGAACTGCCCTGCTGCATCACTGATTTCGTCTTCTCGGATGACCGCATCCTCTGCCGCCCGGTGAACGGTGTGCCGCTCCACGGCGACGGCATCCTGTTCCTCAACGACGACCCGAATTTCATGCTGGAAGGTCTGAACCGCTTCCCCGCCGGGATGGAGCTGGGCGTGAGCTACTGCTACTTCCCGCTGGAGCCGCTGGCTGACGACCCATTGTTCGCCGCCGTTCTCGAGGGCGTACAGTATTTCCAGAAGACCCGCGTCTGCGAGCAGAAGCACCTCGACCAGCTGGAAAAGACTACGGCTGACCAGAAGCAGACCATCGAGGCCCTGCAGAAGAATCTCTCCGAGCTGCATCAGGCCAACGCCGAGCTGTGCGCCCGGAGCAAAGCCTACGAGAGCTCGCTGGAAAACGTCCTCTCTTCCAGCAGCTGGAAACTCACGCTGCCCCTGCGCCGCCTGCTGGGGCTGTTCCATCGCAGCCATTGAGCCTGCCTGCGGAGAGGAGGATACGATGTACAGCAGTTATACCACTCTGCAACGGGTTCAGCTCGCCAAACAGGAATATCTCGACACCCAGGAAGTTTTTCTCGGCGTCTATGCGCCGGGACGGAACGCCGCCCTGAAAGCTTCCCTGCAGGACCAGCTCCACCGCAAATTTTTATTGACGGACAGCCTCCGCCCCGAAGCCCTCGGCAGCGCCGTCGGTGTGCTTCTGGTCAGGGAAGACCTTTTCCTGATGCCCACGGCCCTTTCCTGCTTTGCGGACGCACTGCGCAGCGGCGCAGACTACGTCACCAGCGACGCCGTCTTCGGCTACTCAGGCGTCACCACCCTCTACCACAGTCAGGGCTTTGCAGCCTGCCCGGGCTGCGCCCTCGTCTCCCGGGAGCTGCTGCGCCGCTGTCAGGCGGAAGCCCGCGACCCGGAAAATCCCGTCGAACTGCTGACGCTGGCGGCGAAGCTCCGCCGCAGCCACGTCTGCCTCCCGCTGGCGCTGGCCCACTATGAGCGGGACATCTGCGCCGAAGACGTCTGGTCTGCAAAGGGGAAGCGCGTCTTTATCATGAGCCACCTGCTGGACATGACCGGTGCGCCCATCGTGCTGGTGAGCGCCGTGCCGGTGCTGCGCAGCATGGGCTACGAAGTGGTCGTCCTCGGCCCTGAGGACGGCGGCTCCATGCCGCTTTTCCTCGAGGCGGGAGCTACCGTCATCACCCGCAAGGGCTGTGTCCAGTCGCCCCTGCTCTGGGGGCTGGCCCTTTGCGCCGACCTCGTTCTGGCCAACACCGTCGTGGAGGCCCGGGCCGTCCGCGCCCTGAGCGGTGCGAGGGTGCCGGTGCTCTGGTGGCTCCACGATGCCTTTGCAGGCTACCCCCACATCGCCCACCAGATCCCCAGAGAGCTGGGCGAAAACATCCGGCTCTACTCCGTCGGCAGCCACGCCGCCAACGCCATGCACTCGGTGCGGCCGGAGTTCAACATCCGGCCCCTCATCTACGGCCTGCCGGACTACGCCGCCGAGAAGTTCTCCCACTACGATTTGAGCTATGCGGGCGGGCGGCCTCTGTTCGCCACCGTGGGCTCCTTCGAGAACCGGAAAGGCCAGGACATCTTCTGCAAGGCCATCCGGCTGCTGCCGCCTGAAACCATGAAGAAGGCATCCTTCCTCTTTGTGGGCAAGGCCGCAGAGGCTGAGATGATGGACGCCGTGCGGAGCCTGACCGCTGACTGCCCCGACAACGTCTTTTATGTCAAGCGGCTCACCCGCGACGAGATCAAGAGCCTGATGGCCCAGTGTACCTGCCTCGTCTGCGCCTCCCGCGACGACCCCATGCCTACTTTCGTCACCGAGGGCCTCATCTTTGGCAAGCCCGCCATCGTGTCGGAGCACACCGGCACCGCCGGGCTCATCACCGAGGGCGTGGACGGCTTCGTCTACGAGGACGACGACCCCGAAAAGCTGGCCGAGCGGCTGGCCTGGGCCATCGAGCACCCAGAAAAGCTTGCCGCCATGCGTCCCGCCTGCCGTGAGCTTTACGAGGGTCATTACTCCAAGCAGGCGTTTTCCGACAGTTTACAACAGGCTGTAAAGGAGCTCACCGGCGAATAAGCTCCCCGTTCTTTATCACTCTGCCGAAACTGAGGCAAAAAATTTGGCAGTTGTTCACAAACACACCTCCGGACTGTGATATACTCTCCTAAGAGTTTATCCCAGTCCGTTTTTGTTGAAATTTGAAAGGAGTCCCCGCATGAGTTCGTCCGCCTCCCCCGCCCCTTCGCGCCGAAAGACCCTGCTCTCGCTGGGCGTTCTGGCCCTGCTGACCGGCATCGTGGTGTTCATCTTCCGGGAGCACTGGGCCGAGATCTCCGAGGCGCTGAGCCGGCTCACCCTCGGACAGGGACTTCTGGCACTGGCCGTGGGCCTGAGCTACCCGCTTCTCGAGGGCGTATCCAGCTGGCTCATCGTCCGCAGCCGTCTGCCCCATTTCCCGCCGTGGCAGGGCATCGACAACGCATGGATGGGGACCTTCGGCAATGTGGTGGGCCTCGGCGCAGGGTCGGTGCCGTTTCAGACGTGGTATCTCCACCGGCGCGGGCTGGACGTCGGCCCCGGCGTGGGGCTGATGACCCTGCAATACGTCTTCCACAAGACAGCTGTCCTGCTTTACGCCACCGTGCTGCTTCTGGCGGGCCGTCCCTGGATGGCGGCCCACTCCGACGGCGTGCTGCGGTATCTGCCCGGGGCCTACGCTGTCGTAGCGGGCGTCATCGTGGGGCTCATCGCCCTCTGCGCCCTGCCGGTGGTGCAGCGTCTGGCCCGCTGGCTGCTGCATTTTCTGCCCGACACGGGCCGCTGGGCCGAGCGGCGGGAAAGCTGGCTCCAGCAGCTGGACACCCTGAGCACCGAGAGCCGCCATCTGCTGGCAGACAAGCCCCGCTGTGCCGCCATTCTGGGCGTGCATCTCGTCAAGCTGTTCCTGCTCTTCTGCCTGCCCTGGATGGGGCTGCGGTTCATGGGGCTGGATACCGGACTGGCCTTCTGGCAGGTGCAGCTTCTCACGTCGCTGACCCTCTTCGTCTCCAACGCCCTGCCCAACGTGGCGGGCATGGGCTCAGTGGAGACGGCCTTCCTGCTGGTGTACAGCAGCTTCCTCCCCGATGCTTCGTCCATGAGCCTGCTGATGTTCTACCGGCTGGCCAGCTATTACGCCGTCTTTGCGGCAAGTGCCGTCGGCTTTGCGCTGGCGCAGCGGCGGCTGAACCGCGGATGACTTTGTGTCTGAAGAGCGTGGACGCAGCTGCTGGCGCTACCCCCATCGCATTCGCTGCTCCTGAGCAGTAAAAATCAGCTCATAACGAAGAAAACGGCAGGTTCATTGAACCTGCCGTTTTCTTATTCTATCAAATTCAGCCCTTCATGGGGACAAAGCCCACGAGGTCCTTTACGACCTCGCCGCCGATGATGAGGCCCACGACCGACGGGACAAAGGCATTCGAGCCGGGGACGGAGCGGCGGATGGTACACTTGCGCTGGGTACCCGGAGGGCAGATGCAGTGGTGTTTGCAGCTGATGGAGTCATCCTCGATGGGAGTCATGACAGGCTCCCTGGAGTAAACGACTTTCAGGTGCTTGATGCGGCGCTTGCGGCACTCGGTGCGCATGACCTTGGCCAGCGGGCAGACGGAAGTCTTATAAATATCCGTGACCTCGAAGCGGGTAGGGTCCATCTTGTTGCCTGCACCCATGGAGCAGATGATGGGGACACCCGCCTCCTTGCACTTCATGACCAGCGCAATTTTACCGGTGACAGTGTCGATGGCGTCCACCACGTAGTCGAACTGGCTGAAATCGAAGCTGTCCTGCGTCTCAGGGCCAAAGAAGGTCTTGTAGGTGGTGACCTTGATGTTGGGGTCGATGTCGTGGACGCGCTCTTCGGCCACATCCACCTTGAACCTGCCCACCGTCTTGTGGGTGGCGATGATCTGGCGGTTCAGGTTGGTGAGGCAGACTTTGTCGTCGTCGATCAGGTCGAGAGCCCCCACGCCGCTGCGGGCCAGCGCCTCGACGGTGTAGCCGCCCACGCCGCCCACGCCGAACACGGCTACGCGGGAATCGTGCAGTTTGGTCATCGCTTCCGCGCCCAGCAGCAGCTGGGTGCGGGAATACTGGTCTTGCATATCATTTCTCCTTTAGGTTCTGCTTTTTACAGTCACGGGCTTGCCCTTATCCCTTCGCCACCTGTGTAATGGTGCCGCCTCCGAGGACGACATCGCCCTGATACAGCACGACGGCCTGCCCCGGGGTGGGGGCGCGCTGAGGCCGGTCAAATTCCAGACGGAAGCTGTTCGGCCCTGCCGGGTAGACGGTGGCAGGCTGTTCGGTCTGATGATAACGGGTGCGGGCCGTCACCCGCAGGGGGCCTTTCAGCTCCGGGATGGCGATCCAGTTCACTTCGTTCGCATAGACGATGGTATCGAACAGCTCCGACTCCGGGCCGACCGTGACGGTGTTGGCCTGCATATCCTTGGCGCAGACGTAGACCGGTGCGCCCATGGCGAGGCCCAGACCCTTCCGCTGGCCGATGGTGTACCGCACAGCGCCGCTGTGGGTGCCTACCTTTTTGCCGCCGACGTCGAGGAAATCGCCCGCCGGGTAGTGCTTGCCGGTGAAATCCTCCATAAAGCGGGCGTAGTCGCCGTCCGGCACGAAGCAGATGTCCTGACTGTCGTGCTTGCGGGCGTTCACGAAGTGCTGCTGCTCGGCGATGGCGCGCACTTCGCTCTTGTGCAGACCACCCAGCGGCAGGCGGACATGAGCCAGCTGCTCCTGCGTGAGGTTGTAGAGCACATAGCTCTGGTCTTTGTTCTCGTCCAGACCCTTTTTGAGCAGCCAGCGGCCCGTGGCCTCGTCCTGCTCCACCCGGGCATAATGGCCCGTGACCACATGATCCAGCCCGTGCGCTTCTGCCCAGCGAAGCAGGTGATCGAACTTCATATATCTGTTGCAGTCGATGCAGGGATTGGGCGTACCGCCGGCCTCATAGACCCGGATGAATTTGTCGATGATCTTTTCCTGAAAGTCTGCCGTAAAATCCAGCACCTCGTAGGGAATATCCATCGCATAGGCCACCTCGGCGGCGTCCTCAATGTCCCGCTCCGAGCAGCAGGTGTGCAGGCCCTCGGTGTTCACGGCCTCGTTGCGGGTGAGGCGCATGGTGACGCCGGTGCAGTCGAAACCGTCCCTCTGCATGAGCCATGCCGCCACCGAGCTGTCCACACCGCCGCTCATGGCGATGAGCGCCCCGGGGCGGCGGGAAGTGTTCTGTGTTTCTGTCATTCTGTTCCTCTTCTATTATAACATACTAAAACAGTAGTATAATACTACCGCAGCTTCTTTCTCTTGTCAAGCCGCAGAAAATTTGGCCGCAAAGGCCAGAAGTTCTGCTTTTTCGTTGGGCAGCCGCCCGGTGATGACCTCTTCCAGCAGCGCTTCCAGTGCGCGGCGCAGGCCCGGCCCGGGCGCGACGCCCGCCGCCATCAGATCGCGGCCATTCACGGCCAGCTGGGAGACGCGGCAGCAGGCGCTTTGGGCGGTCAGCGTCTCGGCCTCTTTTTGCAGGGCGGTAAATTCATCTTTTCTTTCCGGTTGAAGAGCGCTCCAAAGGGCAGTCAGCTGCTGCACGGTGTGGAGGCCGTATTTGCCCAACAGGCGCTTAGCCTGTAAGGTCGAGGGCAGAGTGCGGGGAGCTTTCTCCTTCACAAGTGTTGATACTCCATCTATCACAGCATTGGAGCATTTCAAGCGTTTCAGCGCCTTCCGTGTCCCATCCTCCCCCAGCGGCAGAAGCAGCGCCGCCCAACGGGTGGTCACTTCCTCTCCTCCTGCCGGAAGGGCATCTATGATCTCACGGGCTTCCGACAGATCGTCGGGCGGCAGTTCCGGCAGGACGAAGGCCAGCACTTCCGGCTCCAGATACGCCCCCGGCTTCGGGGCAGACAGAAGCTTGTCCAGCTCTTCTTCGATGCGCTCCACCGACACGCAGTCGAGGTGGGCGGCCAGCTGTTTCGCCGCCGCTTCGGTGGCCTCGTCGATCACAAAACCGAACCGGGCCGCAAAGCGGTAGAGACGCAGGATGCGCAGAGCGTCTTCTTCAAAGCGGCGCAGCGGCTCACCAACGGCCCGCACCACGCCCCGGGCCAGATCTTCCTGCCCGCCAAAGGGGTCGCACAAGCCCTCTTTGGCGCTGTAGGCCATGGCGTTGATGGTGAAGTCCCGCCGGGCCAGGTCCTCCCGGACGTCGGGTACAAAGGCCACGCTGTCGGGGTGGCGGCCATCGGAATAACTGCCCTCGGTGCGGAAGGTGGTGATCTCATAGAGCCTGCCGTCCCGCTTCACGGTCACGGTGCCATGCTGCAAGCCGGTGGGGATGCACTGCTTTTCTCCGAACAGCTCCATCACCTGCTCCGGGCGGGCGGCGGTGCAGAGGTCCCAGTCGTGGGGCGCAAGGCCCAGCAGACTGTCCCGGACGCAGCCGCCCACGGCGTAGGCCGCAAAACCTGCCCGGTGCAGTGCGTCCAGCAGGGCGGAGGCACCGGGTTCCAGGACGATGTTCATTCTTCGGCCTCCTCATATTGCAGGGTGATGCTCTTGCCGTCATAGCCGCACTCTGCCGCCGGGAAGAGGCTCTGCGCCTGGGCCAGCTCTTCTTCCGGGTCGGTGATCATGGGCGAATAGTGGACGAGCCAGAGCCGCTTCGCGCCCGCTTTGACGGCGAGGGCTGCACTCTGCCCGAAGGTGCTGTGGCCGTACTGTTTGGCCTGCGCGGCCTGCTCCGGCAGAGCATAGGTGGAGTCGCAGAGCAGAAGGTCCGCACCCGCTGCGGCCTTTTCCAATGCCGGACAGGGGGCGGTGTCGCCCGAGAAGACAAAGCTCAGCCCCTGCCGGGCCGGGCCGAGGACGGCTTCCGGCCGGATGACACGGCCACCGTCCAGCGTGATGCTCTCGCCGTGCTGGAGCGTCTTCCACTGCTTTACCGGTACGCCCAACGCCCGCGCCTGTTCGGGTGAGAACCGTCCGGCCCGGGGCAGATCGAGCCGATAGCCCTGACTGATGACCCGGTGGCGGGTCGGCACCGGCGTGAGCTTCGCGCCCTGGGGCCAGCCGCCGAATTTTTCGCAGAGCGCCGCCGGGGCGTCCAGCACCTCAGCATAAACCGGGTACGGCAGAGGCCCCGTCAGCACCCGCAGTGCCGCCCAGACTTCGCCGAGCCCCTTCGGCCCGTACAGCGCCAGCGGGCGGGTGCGGCCCTGACAGCCCAGCGTCTGCAGCAGCCCCGGCAGGCCGAAGATGTGGTCGCCGTGGTAATGGGTCAGGCAGACGGCGTCCATCTTCATCAGGTTGACTCCGGCCCGGCGGGCGGCAGTCTGGGTCCCCTCGCCGCAGTCGAACAGGAGGCTGTGTCCCCCGCATTCGGCCACCGCCGCCGTGAGGGCGCGGTCGGGCAGGGGCATGGTGGCCGCTGTCCCCAGCAGTGTAATGGTCAGCATAAAGTTTCTCCGTATCACAAAAAATCTCGATGGCTATAGTGTACCACACTCTTCGGCCCGGCACAATCGCACAGCCGCACCCTGACAGGCATAAGATGGCCCAAACCACAAAAGGAGGGGTCTTGTATGCGGCGTCAGCGGCCCGGGCATCGCATTTTGTCGTTCCACCACCGGGGGCTGCTGCTTCTGGTGGCGGCAGTGGCGGTGATGCTCTTTTTTCTCTACGGCTGCGTGGCAGGGGCGGCGTACAGCCCCCGGGGGCGGCTGGTGTTCATCCCTCTCGCACAGGTTTCAGGCAGTCGTACGACTTCGCTTTTTTCCGCTCAAAATTTTTATGGTACAATGTGCGGGCCGATATGAAAAACAAGCCCCCTCCCCTGCTGAACTCCGGCACCCTCAAGCCCATGACGGCCAGGGAGCTGGGCGGCGTTTTCTGCGATGAGCTGGTACAGCAGGAGCTGGACGACACCACGGCCTGATGGAGGCCGCCGGCGTGGAGCAGACCAGCGTCTTTGAGGCGGCAGAGCACTGAGCCAGACGGTCATTCCGCAAACAGCAAGCCAGCCGCCCTGCAAAGTAACAGGGCGGCTGGCTGCTTCTATTATGCAATTCAGGAGAATGGAGGAGAGAATAGCGTTTTTATGCTTCCGGGGGACGGAAGGTTTGCCGGAGGATCACTCGCCGCGGACGGCTGCGAAGCCTGCCTCGAGGTCGGCGATGATGTCGTCGATGTGCTCGGTGCCGATGGACAGGCGGATGGTGTTCTGGTAGATCTGCTGCTCGGCCAGCTCCGCATCGGTCAGCTGGCTGTGAGTGGTGGAAGCCGGATGGATGACCAGGCTCTTGACGTCGGCCACATTGGCCAGCAGAGAGAAGACCTTCAGGTTGTCGATGAACTTGAATGCTTCCTCACGACCGCCCTTGATGTTGAAGGTGAAGATGGAAGCGCCGCCGTTGGGGAAGTACTTCTCATACAGGGCGTGGTCGGGGTGATCCGGCAGAGAGGGATGGTTGACCTTCTCGACCTGAGGATGGTTGGCCAGGAACTCGACGACCTTCTTGGTGTTCTCCACATGGCGCTCAATGCGCAGGCTCAGGGTCTCGGTACCCTGCAGCAGCAGGAAGGCGTTGAACGGAGAGATGGTAGCACCGGTATCACGCAGCAGGATGGCGCGGATGTAGGTGACGAAAGCGGCGGGGCCGGCTGCGTCAGCGAAGGACACGCCGTGGTAGCTGGGGTTGGGGGCGGCGATGTTGCCGTACTTGCCGCTGGCCTTCCAGTCGAACTTGCCGCTGTCCACGATGATGCCGCCCAGCGTGGTGCCGTGGCCGCCGATGAACTTGGTAGCGGAGTGGACGACGATGTCAGCGCCATGCTCGATGGGACGGATCAGGTACGGGGTGCCGAAGGTGTTATCAATGACCAGCGGCAGGCCATGCTTGTGAGCGATGGCTGCGATGGCATCAATATCAGGAATATCACTGTTGGGGTTGCCCAGAGTCTCGAGGTAGACAGCCTTGGTGTTGGGCTGGATCGCGTTCTCGACCTCTTCCAGATCGTGAGCGTCCACGAAGGTGGTGGTGACGCCGAACTGGGTCAAAGTATGCTCCAGCAGGTTGTAGCTGCCGCCGTAGATGGTCTTCTGAGCCACGATGTGGTCGCCGGCCTGAGCCAGTGCCTCGATGGTGTAGGTGATGGCAGCTGCACCGGAAGCAGTAGCCAGCGCAGCCACGCCGCCTTCCAGAGCGGCAATGCGCTTCTCGAACACATCCTGGGTGGAGTTGGTCAGACGGCCATAGATGTTGCCGGCGTCGGCCAGACCAAAGCGGTCAGCGGCGTGCTGGCTGTTGCGGAAGACATAGGAAGTGGTCTGGTAGATCGGCACAGCACGGGAATCGGTAGCGGGATCGGCCTGCTCCTGGCCAACGTGAAGCTGCAGAGTCTCAAATTTATAGTTGGGCATAGTATTTTTCCTCTCTATCCGTACTCAAAGTATTATTTTTACTCATAAAAATGCCCGGCAGCGTGGGGAGTTTCACCTTTCGTCTGCCGGGCAAAGAAATCGTTCTCAGCTCAGAGCCTTTTGTCTGTCTCGGGCGTCACATTCGCTCGCACATTCGCGGCATAGAGGGCACCGTACAGCTATGGCTCAGAGTTTGTTTCTCAGCCCGGGCGCTGTACATTCGCCCACAGCGGAAGTTGGCGTGCAGAAGACTTTTCCAAATCAGCGTCATTTGAGTACCCTCCTTTCTGAAATTCCCACTTACCTACAAGGCGTGTGGTTTTGTTGTCTGCATTATATTCTCTCCTACCCATATTGTCAATAGGTTTAATCGAATTTCTTCCAAAAAAGGTTTTAAGAGTCATTCTTTTGAGAAAAATGCAAAAAGATTGCATTTTGGTCTTGCATTTCACGCAGAATCCGTGTATACTCTTCCCTGCGCCTAAATTGCAATCAGGTTGCAATTTAGGCAACTAAAGCACTTTTCGTCCCTCCGTTTATCGCAATTTTCAAAAATAGTGCCTATCAAAATGGCATATTTGCGATATGCAGTTTGCGGATGTTGCTTGTGCATTAAAAACGCAAACTGCTATATTTTGGGTGAAGACGTAAAATGGTGTAGCGGCTGCGCGCGTCGGCGCGGGGCGGATTTTATTCTTTCGGTCAAATGGCTTTGCGCTCCGCGCGGGCCAGAGGCAGAGCTGGTTTTTTCTTTGAGCTGGTTCTCGCGCTGGTAGCGCGGGGGATGTTTTTCTTTCGGTCAAATGGCTTTGCGCTCCGCGCGGGCCAGAGGCAGAGCTGGTTTTTTCTTTAAGCTGGTTCTCGCGCTGGTAGCGCGGGGGATGTTTTCTCTTTCGGTCAAACGGCTTGCGCTCCGCGCGGGCCAGAGGTAGGGAGGGGTGTTTCGAATCCCCCCTCCCTACCTCTGGACTCCACTCTCCCCGCAACGAGTTAAGGGCTGCTCGCCCTTAACAATTCCAAAGATGAGGTCGAAGCCCAAAAATGCTAGCCGCTTCGCTAAACGCATTTTTTTGTGCTTCTCCCATTTACGGCTCCGCCGAAGATTTCACGTTTCTGCTGAACTTCACGCCCTGCGAGGGCCTAACACCAGCTGCGGAGCAGCAAATCGGAGAAACGAGAAAAAAGCGTTAAGCGCAGCGACTAGCTTTTTTCCGTTTCGACAACTCCTTCGGGATTATCAAGGGCGAGCAGCCCTTGATTCGTGCCTCCCGCGCCTCGAAAGTAGCGGGTGCTTTTCTGGTTCTCTTTTGGCACGCAAAAGAGAACTTAGCCCCGCGTAACCGCGCTCTACCCCCGCGCCACCGGCGCGAGAACAAACTTTATCTTCACTTTATTTTATATCACGAGGTATCAAACAATGGAACTTTTTCTGGATGTACTGAGCGAAACTCTGGTGGACACCGCCAAGATGCTCCCCTTCCTGTTTTTAGCCTATCTCTTTATTGAATATGTCGAGACCCGCCACGGTGAGCGCATCGAGGCCCTGCTGGCGGGCGGCGGCCGCTGGGGTGCGGTGCCGGGCGCGGTGCTGGGCTGTGTGCCGCAGTGCGGCTTCTCGGCCATCGCCTCCAACTTCTACGCCTCCCGCGTCATCACGCTGGGTACGCTGATGGCCGTCTATCTCGCCACCAGCGACGAGGCTATCCCCCTGCTGGTGTCCATGCCCGCCTACTGGGATAAGCTGATCCTGCTGTTGGTCATCAAAGTCGTGTACGCTGTCTTCGTGGGCTTTCTGCTGGATTTCGTCCTCCGCAAGGCCCTGCCCCGCAGCCTGCGCGGCGGCTACACCGGCCACGCCGACGAGGTGGACTGCCACGAGGAGCACAGCGACGAAGAGGGCCATCCCCAGCCCATCTGGAAGGCCGCGCTCCGCCACACCCTCGAGATCTTTGTCTTTATCTTCGTGTTCAGCCTCGTGTTCGGCCTCATCGTCGAGGGCGTCGGCGAGGATGTCTTCGCCTCGGTGCTGGGCCGGATGGGCTTCTTCCAGCCGGTGGTGGCCGCACTGGTGGGCCTTGTCCCCAACTGTGCCGCCAGCGTCCTGATGACCCAGCTCTACGTCGAGGGCGCACTCCGCTTCTCGAGCCTCGTGGCCGGTCTCTGCACCGGCGCGGGCGTGGGCCTCGCCGTGCTGTGGCGGGTGAATCCCTCCTGGAAGCAGAACCTCTTCATCACCGGCCTGACCTGGGCCTGCGGCGCCGCTGTGGGCGTGGGCATCCAGATCGTGGTAGCATTTATCGCCTGAGTATTTGCAAAGCACCTGCACCTTTTCTTCGGAGAAGCGTGCAGGTGCTTTTTATTTTGGAGACAAAGCCTCCATTTTGTGATATACTCAGCTTATATATAGATATAAGGAGAACACCATGCAATATAAAATTCTCGCAAGCGATTACGACAACACCCTCGTCCCCTTCGGGGAGAGCCAGCCCCGTCCGGCCATGGTCAAGGCCGTGAAGAAGCTTCAGGCCGCCGGGGGAAAATTCGTGCTCAGCACAGGCCGATCCTGGCCAGCCATCAACCGGAAAGGCCAGCTGGGCGGCATCCGGTTCGACTATGCCATCACCTGCAACGGTGCCTGCGTCGTGGACAAGGACGGCACCATCGTGGCAGAGCACCCCCTGACCAACGAAGAGATGTACGCGCTGGTGGATTTCTGTGAGGATTACAACTACCCCCTGCAATTTGACTTCAAGGATGCATACTATGCTTACTGCGAGTATGACATCCTCCACAAGTGCTACGAGCAGATGAACAGCGTCGGTCTGGACTGCGTGGACGGCGAAGACCAGGACCGCCACCTCATCGATATGCCCCACGCGGCGTTCTGCATCTTCCCCGAGGGGGCGCTGGAGCGGTTCCACGAAAAGTACGGCCACCTCGGCCTTCACTTCATGCAGGTGGGCGGCCAGCGGTCCGACGGCTCCCACTTCTATGACATCGTGCGGAGCGGGGTGGACAAGGGCGCGGGCCTCGCAGACCTCTGCGAAAAGATGGGCTTCTCCCTCGCCGAGGCCGTGGCGGCAGGCGACTCCGCCAACGATGTGGGGATGCTGAAAGCAGCCGGCCTCGGCTGCTGCATGTCCAACGGCACCGACGAAGCCAAAGCCGCCGCTGACCGCGTCATCGGCGATGTGCGGGAAGACGGACTTGCTGCCCTTATTGAAGAGCTGTGGTTCGACGGCCCGAAGGCGGAGCCTTCCGACCGCAGCTTCGGCTCTGCATGGGAGACGATGGAACGATGAGCTTCGCACCCGTTTACTCTGAAAACAGCCGCGCCCTCATCCTCGGCACATGGCCCAGCCCCAAAAGCCGGGAGATGGCCTTCTACTACGGCCACCCGCAGAACCGTTTCTGGCCCATGATGGCAGCCCTCACCGGCGAACCTGTCCCCGCCCGGGAGGACATCGAGGCCAAAAAGGGCATCATCCTCCGCCATGGCCTCGCCCTGTGGGACACGCTGGAAAGCTGCACCATCACCGGGGCGTCGGACGCCTCTATCCGGGATGTGGTGCCGAACGACATTGCATCTCTTTTGGCAAAAGCGCCCATTGAGGCAGTGTTCTGCAACGGGGCCACGGCCCACCGCATTTATACCAAATACCTGCTGCCTGTCTCCGGCATCCCGGCGGTCAAGCTGCCCAGCACCAGCCCCGCCAACGCCGCCTGCCGCCCCGAAACCCTGCGCAAGGTCTGGGGCGAGGCCCTCAAAGATTATATAACCGTTTCCAACCTGTAAATTATTCATGAAACACTTGCGTTTTGTGGATAAAAGGATTTATTATGGAAGAGTACAAGGGGCGGTGCGCCCCTTCGGGAAAGGAGAAAATGCATGAGCAAAGTTATCCGCACCCAAAAGCCCAGCGTCCTGCCGTGGTATGCAGCGGCGCTGGTGTTCGCGGTGCTGTGCGCGGCGCTGCCAGCATATAAGCTGTGGGCGCTGCTGATAGCGCTGGGCGGCGCAGCCGTGATGTTCGGCGCGGCAAAGAAGGTCTGCCCGCCCCGGGTGGTGGAGCATGAAGTGCCTTTCCACACCGGCAGCGGCGATGTGGACGAGATGCTGGCCGACATCCAGCAGAAGCTGGACGCCCTCCACGCGCTGAACGAGGCCCTGCCCGACCCGGAGCTTTCCGCCGCCATGACCCGGATGGAAAAGGCAGGCCGCTCCATCGTGGAGACGGTAGAGGCCAGCCCCGCCAAGGCAAAGCAGATACGCCGCTTTGCGAACTACTATCTGCCCGACGCGGTGAATGTGCTGGAACAGTACGCAAAACTGGCCCGTCAGGGCGTGCGGGGCGAAAATGCCGCTTCGATTCGGGCAGAGGTGGAGCGGAACGCGGCTTCCATCGCCACTGCATTCGAAAACCAGCTGGATGCACTGTATGCCGCTGAAAGCATGGACCTCTCGGCGGATCTGACGGTGCTCCAAAATATGATGAAGGGGCAGGGACTGAGTTAAAACTGGCTTGCCCTCTCAGGCGCTAACGCGCCAGCTCTCCCAAAGGGAGAGCCTCTGGTGGAAACTTGCAGCATACCGGCCCCCGGAAAAGCCTCTCCCTCTGGGAGAGGTGGCAATGCGAAGCATTGACGGAGAGGGCAAGGCCGTGTATCGATTTGGAAAGGAAGGAATCTCTCATGGCTGATAATACGTTCAATTTTGACTTAGACGCACCCGCTGTCCCCACCCTGACCCTCGACCCGGTGGAAGCACCTGCCGCCGAGGAAAAGCAGCCCGAACCCGCTGCGGCCCCCGAGGCCGAACAGGTCAAGCTCAGCCCCGAGGAGCAGGCGATGGTGGACGCCTTCGCTCAGAAGATCGACATCACCAACAGCCAGCAGGTGCTGCAGTACGGCTCCGCCTGCCAGAAGAAGATCGGTGACTTCTCCGAGGCGGCACTTTCCAAAGTGTCCACCAAAGACCTTGGCGAGGTGGGAGGCATGATCAGCGACCTTATCGGGGAACTGAAGAACTTTGACGCCGCCGAAGAGGAAAAGGGCATCCTCGGCTTCTTCAAGAAAAAGGGCAACCAGCTCGACAACATGAAGACCAAGTACAGCAAAGCGGAAACGAACGTCGAGACCATCCAGTCCGCCCTCGAAAAGCATCAGGTGCAGCTGCTCAAGGATATTGCGATGCTGGACAAGATGTATGAGCTGAACATGGCCTATTTCAAAGAGCTGAGCATGTATATCCTCGCGGGCAAGAAGAAGCTGGCCGACTTCCGCGCCCACGAGCTGCAGCAGGCGATGGACAAGGCAAAGGCTTCCGGCCTGCCTGAGGACGCACAGGCCGCACGCGATCTGGCCGACCAGTGCGAGCGCTTTGAGAAAAAGCTCTACGACCTCGAGCTGACCCGCACCATCAGCCTGCAGATGGGTCCTCAGATCCGGCTTTTGCAGAACAATAACTCCATGATGGCCGAGAAGATACAGTCCACCATCGTCAACACCATCCCCCTGTGGAAGAACCAGATGGTGCTGGCACTGGGTCTGGCCCACAGCCAGCAGGCCATGCAGGCCGAACGTGCCGTCACCGACATGACCAACGAGCTGCTGAAAAAGAACGCCGACGCCCTCAAAATGGGTACCATCGAGACGGCCAGGGAGTCTCAGCGCGGTGTCGTGGACATCGAGACCCTGCAGCAGACCAACAAGAGCCTCATCGAGACGCTGGACGAGCTGAACAAGATCCAGAGCGAGGGCCGCGCAAAGCGTGCCGCCGCCGAGCAGGAGCTCACTCGCATCGAAGACGAGCTGAAACAGAAGATGATGGAGATCCGGAGCTGAAATGGCAAACGCAGATTTTTCCAGACAACAGAATCGACCCACCGGCGGCTTTGACGCTTCCAGCTATCGCGCCGCAGCGCCCGCCGAGGAGGAAGTGCGGCTGACGCCCTTCCAGCAGAAGCTGGCAGGCCTCGAAAAGGCCCTGCCCGCTGCGCTGGGCAAGCAGGCTGTTGCCGCTGCTCTGAGCATCGTGGTGATGCTGGCCTGCTTTTTCGGCTTTGGCGGGGCGAAGCTCCGGGCAAAGTACGACACGGTGAAGAACGGGTTCACCACTGGCGTGGCCGCAGACAGCGGCTATACCCTGAATGAGGAATTGACCACACGGCTCAACACGGCCGCCAACATCATCACCACCGCGTCCAACACACTGGGTGCCGACAGCACCGAAGTGCAGACGGCACAGGCTGCGCTGGACTCTTTTTCCGCCTGCCTCGGGGCGGTGCAGTCCGATGGCAAGATCCACGCACCGGACTCTCTGAGTGTTTACACCGGCGGCAGGATGCATATGCTCTACCAGTCGAACGAGACGCTTGGCACAGCCATCAGCCAGCTCTATGCCAAATTGCAGGAGCAGGCCGCAGACCCCATGAAGATGGGCGCGGTGCAGGGGCAGTACAGCCAGTTCAACAGTGCGCAGACCATCATCAGCAACCTGCATTATAACGATGCGGTCCAGAGCTATCAGAAAGACGTCGGCGGCTTCCCAGCCAGCGTGCTGGGCAAGCTGTTCGGCATACAGGAGGTGGAACTTTTCGCATGAAGACGATGAAAACATTCTCCCGCCGCATTGCGGCACTGCTTCTTGTCGTGACCGTCGGCATCACGGCGCTGGCCCCGGCGGCTTCGGCTGCCAACATCCAGCTGCCCAGCCTGCCGAAAGATCAATGCGTGGTGGACGACGCCGGTGTGCTGAGCGACAGCACCACCTCGGAGCTCGAGACCCTCAACGCACAGCTCTCTTCCAGCTGCGACGGCGCACAGATTGGCGTGCTGACCGTGGACTACACCGGCAGCGCCACCACCGAGGACTACGCCACTGAAGCCTTCAACACCTGGGGCATCGGCAGTTCCAGCAAGAACAACGGCGTACTCATCCTGCTGGTGATGCAGTCGGACCAGTACGCCGACGGCGACTACTATCTGACCTACGGCGACGGCTTCCGCAGCACCATGCTGGCCGACCAGGCAAGCTCCCTCGTGCAGACCATGGAGGACGATTTCGCCGCCAAGAAGTACGACGCCGCCGTCCTCACCTGCGCCACCAATGTGGCCAATACCATCGCGGAGGTGTACGGGGTCACTCTGAGCGGCGGGACCATCTATTCCGACGGCTCTGACACCCAGACCACCCGGCCCTCTGTCGAGCCCGTCCCGCCCCAGAAGCACTACTCCATCTGGGAAAGCTTTATCGGCGGCATTTTCTCCATGCTTGCTTATATCATCCTGTTTATCGCAGTTTTCTTTATCTTTATCACCCCTCTCGGCCACTCCTTCGGCTGGTTCTGGGGGCCGTTTGGCTGGTTCGGCGCACGGCGTTGGCGCAGAGGCCCGCGCCCTCCCCGCGGCCCTTACGATGACTTCGGCCCCGGCGGTGGTTTCTATGGCGGCCCTCGCGGCCCGAGAGGCCCCCGTGGGCCTCGTCCTCCCCGGGGCGGCGGCTTCGGTGGAAGCGGCTTTGGCGGTATGGGCGGCGGCTCCGGTTTTGGCGGAGCCGGGCGCGGCGGCGGCAGCTTCGGCGGCTTCGGCGGTATGGGCGGCGGCAGCAGCCACGGCGGCGGAGCCGGACGCGGACGCTGATATTATGACAAAAGGGAAGCCCCATCTGATGGTGGGGCTTCCCTTTTGTCTATTTGTTATTTGATGCAGCTCGAGCAGGGGCTGTAGCCTGCGGCCACAGCTTCATCATAGCTGGAAAAGAGGACTTGGTTCTTTTCTGCAGGCAGGTTGGGACAGGTGGGCAGATGGAACTTTTTGCTGTTCACGTTGCCGATGTAGGCCTGCTGCGCGGTGCTGGAGGACGACGGGTCGGTGGGGTTCAGCTGGCTGTCCGGCACAAAGCGCTCGGTGCCCACGGTGAAGTTCTGGCCGTCGCTGCCGATGGTGATGGTGCCTTGCAGGTCGGTGCGGTAGACGTCCACCTTTGCGTCCCGCAGGATGCTTAACGTCTCCTCGTGGGGGTGGCCGTACTTGTTGCCTGTGCCGCAGGAGATGACGCCCATTTCCGGCAGCACTGCGTTCAGAAACAGGTAGCTGGTGCTGGTGCTGGAGCCGTGGTGCCCTACCTGCAGCACATCGGCTTTCAGGTTGGCACCGCTGTTTACAAGGTCAGTCTCGGCGGTATTTTCCATGTCGCCGGTCAGCAGAAAGCTGGTGACGCCGTAGTCGATGCGCAGCACCAGCGAGGTGTTGTTGGTCTCGCTGTACTGCGTTACCGGGCCCAGCAGGGTAACGGTGGCGCTGCCCAGCGGCCAGACGGTGCCCACGGAGGGCACTTCCAGCTGCAAGCCCTGCTGCTGGGTGTACTTGACAAAATCGTTGAAGCATTTGGTGCTGCCCTCGGTCACAGGGCTGTAAGCGTGCCCCGCCGGGAATTTTGCCATTACGGCGGCAAGCCCGCCTACATGGTCCTCGTGGGCGTGAGAGCAGAACACATATTGCAGCTGCTCCACCCCCTGCTTTTGCAGGTAGGATACCACCAGACTGCCGTCGTCCACATTGCCGCCGTCGTAGAGCATGAACTGTCCGTCGCACTCCACCAGCACGCTCAGCGCCTGCCCCACGTCGATGAAGTGCATTTGGAAGGCGGCGTCCTGCCCGTCGGAAGGCGTCGTTCCGGTCTGAGAAGCTGCCGGGTTCGGCATAACGTCGCCGCTGCCTCCCGGGACGATGGAAGAGGTGTCACAGCCCACGAGACTCAGCGCAAGGGCTGCGGCCAGCGCCAGCGCAGCGAGGCGGCTCATGAGCGTTTGAGCGGTCACTTTTTCTTTTTTGAAGTTTTCCACGATGTATTCTCTTTCTGTTGATTACTTTTCGATTTATGCGCAGGAGCCGAATGGGGCGCAAAACGTGCGCCGGGGCTGGGCTGACGGCCTGCCGGGCTGCGGCCCGCCGGGGCGGTGGAGCGGCTCTGCGGCTTGCCGCCCTTGCCTCTGGGCCGGACGGTGTAGGTGCCGTCGCCGTGGATGGTCACATCGGCGGCCTCGGCTCTGCGGGCCGAACGCTGGACCGCAATGCGGCCCTCAGCGGGAACCAGCAGGGGGATGAGGTCTTCGCGGTGGGTCATTTTCAGCGCCTTGATGACCTTTTCGGCGTTGCGGGGCTCATAATACTGGAGCAGGGCGCGCTGAAGTGCCTTGCCCTCAGCGGTCTTTTCCACAAACACCGGCTTCAAAGTATAGGGGTCGAGGCCGGTGTAGAACATACAGGTGCTCACGGTGCCGGGCGTGGGATAAAAATCCTGCACCTGCTCGGGGCGCATATGGTTCTTGTAGAGGTATTCGGCCAGATAGACGGCATCCTTGAGGGTGCTGCCCGGGTGGCTGGACATGAGATACGGCACGAGGTACTGCTTTTTTCCTGCCTTCCTGCTCAGCTCGTAGAACTTATCCTTGAACTTGTTGAAGGTCTCGATCGGCGGCTTGCCCATGTAGGCGAGGGTGTTGGGGGCGCAGTGCTCCGGCGCGACTTTCAGCTGGCCGGAAACGTGGTACTCCACCAGCTCCTTAAAGAACGTGTCGTCAGGGTCGGCCATCAGATAATCGAAGCGGATGCCGCTGCGGATGAACACCTTCTTGACGCCGGGCAGCTCCCGGACGCGGCGGAGGATTTTCAGGTAATCGCTGTGGTCCACGATCATGTGGGAACAGGTGGTGGGGGCGAGGCAGTGCTTGCCGCCGTTGCACATACCCCGCAGCATCTGCTCGCGGCAGGATGGGAAACGGAAGTTGGCGGTGGGGCCGCCGATGTCGTGGATGTAGCCCTTGAAATCCGGCTCGTGGGTCATCCGCTCTGCTTCGGCCACGATGCTGTCGGCGCTGCGGCTGGTGACGCGTCGGCCCTGATGCAGCTGGATGGCGCAGAAATTGCAACCGCCAAAGCAGCCGCGGTTCTGGATGATGGAGAACTGCACCTCCCGGATGGCAGGCACACCGCCCATGGCCTCGTAGATGGGGTGGTAGCGGCGGGTGTACGGCAGGGCGTAGACTTTATCCAGCTCCCAGCGGACGAGGGGCTTTGCGGGGATGTTCTGCACGAGGTACTTCTCGCTCTGCTTCTGGACGATGATATTGCCGCTGACGACGTCCTGATTGTCCATCTGGATGCGGCAGGCTTTTGCATAAGCCACCTTATCGGAGGCGACCTTCCTGAAGCCCGCGCACTCCACATACCGCTCGGGCAGGTGGTCGAAGTCGGTCAGGTAGCAGGTGCCGTCCACATCGGTGATGCTCTCCACCGGCTCCCCTGCCGCCAGACGGCGGGCGATCTCCACGGTCTGGTGTTCACCCATGCCGAAGCTGATGATGTCCGCGCCAGAGTCCTCGGCGATGCTGGGCAGGACGGTGTCCAGCCAGTAGTCGTAGTGGGCAAAGCGGCGGAGCGATGCTTCCAGACCGCCCAGAATGACGGGCAGGTCAGGGTATGCCTGCTTGGCAAGTCTGGTGTAGACGGTGGCGCTGCGGTCGGGCCGTGCGCCGCCCTTGCCGCCGGGCGAATACTCGTCCTCCGCGCGGGGGATCTTTGCGACGGAATAGTGACTCACCATGCTGTCCACATTGCCGCCGCCGATGAAGAAGCCGTACTTCGGCTTTCCGAACCGCTTGAAGTCCTCACAGTCGGTGTAGCGGGGCTGGGCCAGCACGCCCACCTTGTAGCCCTCGGCTTCCAGCAGGCGGCTGATGATGGCGGTGCCAAAGCTGGGGTGGTCCACATAGGCGTCGCCGCCCACCACCACGAAGTCCAGCTGGTCCCATTCCCGGGCCTCCATGTCGGCCCGGCTGATGGGGAGAAATTCGGTGTAATGTTCCATAGTTATCCTTTTTCTTTCATGATGCCTGCCCTATACAGCAGGGCTCTATTGCTTCCGAAATCAAAAATTTTATTCATCCGGCTGATTCATCTGCATTTCCAGCCACTGCTGGCGGCTGATGAGGACAGCGCGGGGCTTTGCGCCCTCGTAGGGGCCGATGATGCCCTTTTCTTCCATCTCGTCCATGATGCGGGCGGCGCGGGCATAACCCAGCTTGCAGCGGCGCTGCAGCAGGCTGGTGGACGCCTGGCCGGCGTCGATGACCACCTCCACGGCCTGCTTGAGCATCGGGTCACTGCCGCCCTCCTCGTCGGAGTCGGCAGAACTGCTGCCCTTTTTGCCGTCCTGGATGGCGTGTTTTTCCATGGCCTCTATCATGGCTTCGTCGTACTGGACGGTGGCGCTCTTCTTGATGAAGTCCAGCACACGGCTGATCTCCTCGTCCCGCACAAAGGTACCCTGGATACGGGTGGGCTTGGGTGCGCCCACGGGCATGAAGAGCATATCGCCCATGCCCAGCAGCTTTTCGGCACCGGCACCGTCGAGGATGGTGCGGCTGTCCACCTGACTGGACACGGCGAAGGCGATGCGGCTGGGGATGTTGGCCTTGATGAGGCCGGTGATGACGTCCACGCTGGGGCGCTGGGTCGCCACGATGAGGTGCATACCGGCGGCACGGGCCTTCTGGGCGATGCGGCAGATGGAGTCTTCGACATCCTTGCCGACGACCATCATCAGATCGGCCAGCTCGTCGATGATGATGGCGATATAGGGCATCTTCTCGAGGTTCGGGTCCGCTGCCGCCAGCTTATTGAAGGACTTGATGTCGCGGACGTTGTTCTCCGCGAAGAGGTGGTAGCGGCGCTCCATCTCCTGCACTGCGCCGCCCAGTGCGCCGGCCGCCTTGCGGGGCTCGGTGACGACGGGCATCAGCAGGTGGGGGATGCCGTTGTACTCAGCCAGCTCGACGACCTTGGGGTCGATGAGCAGGAGCTTGACGTCCTCAGGACTGGAGCGAAACAGCAGGCTCATGATGATGCTGTTGACACAGACCGATTTACCGCTGCCGGTGCTGCCCGCGATGAGCAGATGGGGCATCTTGCACAGGTCGGCCACCTGGGCCACGCCGGCGATGTCCTTGCCCAGCGCAATGCCCATCGGCGAGGTCATCCGCAAAAAGCTCTGGCTCTCGAAAACGCTGCGGATGTAGACCGGCGTTTTCTTATGGTTCGGCACCTCGATGCCCACGGCAGGCTTGCCGGGGATGGGTGCCTCCATGCGGACATCGGCCACCGCCAGGTTCAGGGCGATGTCGTCCGCCAGCGAAGTGATGCGGCTTATCTTGACGCCCGCCATGGGCTGGACTTCATACCGGGTGACCGACGGGCCGCGGGAAATATCCAGCACACGGGTGCGGACGCCGAAACTTTCCAGCGTGTCCACCAGCTTCTGGGCGTTGGCTTTCAGCTCGTCTTCCGCGCCGGAGTCGCTTTCCTCCGGGGCGCGCTCGAACAGCTCGATGGACGGGTACTGATACTGGAAGCTCTCCTCCGTCTCCGCCTCTTCGGCGGGGGCGTTCGCGGCCTGCTCCTCGGAGACAGCGGGCTTTTCCATGGCGGCTGCCACCAGAGTGTTGAGGTCTTTTTCCTCCACCGGGTCGCTGGTGATGCTGATCCAGCCGTCCTCATCCGGCTCAGAGCGGAACGCCACCGCATTCTCGGCGCTGACCGGCTGCGGGGCCGGTTCCGGAGTCGGGGTCAAATCATAGAGCGGGATGCCGAAGGAGAGCGGCGGCTCAGACGCGGGCTGCTGTTCCGGCTCTTCTGCCGGGGCGGCGGGCGTGACGGTGGGCGTCACCGTCGGCTCGGGCTGGGCCGTGAAGAAGTCCTCGGCGGCGGTATCCACAGCGTCCGGGACGATGGGCGTCACGGTGGCGCGGATGGGCGCACGGCGGAGCGGGTCCATGCCGAAGGTGCCGCCGGGGCCGAGGATGATGGGCTCGATGGGCTCACTGCCGCCCTCGGTGACGGTGGTATGGTCAGGGCCTAAATCAATATCAAAGGGCGCACGGGGCCGGGGCTTTTCCACCTGTACGGGGGCAGGCTCGGGCTGAGGCGGGGTCTGCGCTTCCGGTGCGGGCGCAGGGGCAGGCTCTGCCTGTTCGCCGCCCTGCATCACCTGATGACCCCAGTGGAAAACGCCAGCCAGCCAGCCGGGAGGCTGGATATGGAAGGCGGGCGCGGCAGGCTCTTCGCCGCCGCAGCAGTCCCCGCCCACTTCGTCTTCCGGCAGGTCGTCGCCATAGTCCTCATATTCCTCTGCCGCGGCCTCCTCGGCGGCGCGTTCTGCCAGACGCTCGGCCCGGCGGGCGGCATTCTGCTCGTGGACGGCAAGGCCCTTTTCTTGGACGCTGCCGCCCACGTTGCAGAGCCACTGCCAGCACTCGGCGGGCGTAACGTCAAAAATGTACAGGCTGGCGCAGGCCGCCAGCGCCGCCATGACCAGATTGGCGGCGGGCCTGCCGCAGAGCAGCAGGAGCGTCCCGCCCAGCACAGCGCCCAGCGCACCGCCCGAGAGCCATGCGCTCATACCATTCTGATAACAGGCGGCAGTCATCTGCGCGGCGGTCTGGTCGGTGGGGATGTCAGAAAAGACGATGACCGTGCCGCTGGCGAAGATGAGCCCCAGCGTAAGCTTGGCGATATGGGGCAGCAGGTCTTCGCCCCGGGTGTAGAGGATGGCCAGATAGCACAGCGCTGCGCCCAGCACGAAACTTCCGCAGCCGAACACGCCGAACAGGACATCGTGCATCGTGCGCCAGGCCGAACTGCCCGGCACGAAAGCCAGCGCCATGAGCACCAGCCCCGCAAACAGGGTGATGAGCCCCGCGGGCATCCGGTCCTGTGTCCGGTTCTTGCGGCGCGAGGCTGTGCTGCGCCCGGAGGTCTTGCGTTTTCTCTTTGCCATGTTTCCTAAAACCCATTCCTTATTTTATATCATGAAGCAGGGCGCGCTCAGGGCGGCTCTGTCGGTGACGATGGAAGAATTTCGATACTACTCGATTCTTTCATTGTACCACGGGAAAAGTCAAATGGCAATTTATTTTCCCTCGATTTCTCGGTAGAGCCATGCCAGCGCATCCGACAGCCCGCCCAGCTCGTCGATAAGCTTTTCCCGCACGGCTTTTCGGCCATCCAGCACGGTGCCGACGTCCATGACCAGCTCGCCCGTGCGCATCATCAGCTCAGTATAACGCTTCTCCGAGATGCCGCTGTGGGACGCCACGAAGCCGGTGATGCGCTCCTGCATCTGCTCGAACCAGCGCATGGTCTGCGGCACACCCAGGATCATGCCGGAATGGCGGACGGGGTGGACCGTCATGGTGGCAGTAGGCACGATGAAGCTCCGCTGGGCGCTGACGGCCAGCGGGATGCCGATGGAGTGGCCGCCGCCCAGCACCACCGCCGCACTGGGCTTGGAGATGCTGGCGATGAGCTCCGCCAGCGCAAGCCCCGCCTCCACATCCCCGCCCACGGTGTTGAGCAGGACCAGCAGGCCCTCGATGGCGGGGTCCTCCTGCACGGCCACCAGCTGGGGGATGACGTGCTCATACTTGGTGGTCTTCTGGCCCTGGGGCGCTTCCACATGGCCCTCCACCTGCCCGATGACCGTCAGGCAGTGGATGGCGTGAGCTCCCCGGGTGCGGTAAACGCTGCCCATATCCTCGATCTGCTCTTTTTCCAGCCGCTGCTGCTCCACGGGGACGTTCTTCTCTTCCTGTGACATTCTGCGCATCCTCCTTTTTGCTTCATTTCAGCTTGTCCGGCATTCCTGCCGGTTATACTTCGGTAAAGATTTCTTTTCTTTCTCAAAAAAATGTGCCAAATGGTTTGACATTCTGTCTTCGCGCTGTATACTTTATACTAGAGATAAGATTGTCAAATATGTATCATTATTGTACAAGAAAGTACAAATCTTTTGCCGGAGCACCCTGCCGCTGCGCACTTCTCCCCGGCAATGCTGCGGATAAAAAGAAAGGAGACCCCCCTATGAACACTCCCGGCAAAGCTTCTCTGCCCGTCATCAAGCGCCTGCCCAAATACTATCGCTACCTGCGCACCCTGAAGAACGACGGCATCACCAGCATCTCGTCCCGTGAGCTGGCCGCCCAGATGGGTACCACTGCCTCTCAGGTTCGGCAGGACTTCAACTGCATCGGCGACGTGAATGGCCGTCAGGGCATCGGCTACTCGGTGGAGAACCTGCTGAGCATCCTTGAGCATCTGCTCTTTGGCAACGGCGACCTCCTGCCCACCATCCTTATCGGCTGCGGCCGTCTGGGCAAGGCTGTGAGCCGCTTCATCACCACCGACACCAACGGCTACAAGCTCATCGCCGCCTTCGACAACGCCCCCGACGAGGTGGGCAAAGAGATCAACGGCATCCAGATCTTACACATTGATGAGCTGGAAGCTTTCTGCGCCGAGCACCACCCCGAGGTGGCTGTGCTCTGTCTGCCCCGCAGCGGCGCAGAGGAGATCAGCGGCCGCTTGGTGGCTCTGGGCATCCAAGGCTTCTGGAACTTCTCCCACTACGATCTGTCTGTCTCCTACCCCGACGTGGTGGTGGAGAACGTCCACCTCGGCGACAGCCTGATGAGCCTGGGCTACCGGCTGCGCAATCAGGACTGAGCAGATACTATCGATAATACAGGCCCTCTCCGTCAGGCTTTGGCTGAGAGAGTCCTTTCATGAGGAGACTTTTTCGACATGGCAAAGCTTTATTTCCGTTACGGCGCAATGAACAGCGGCAAGAGCACCGCGCTGATGCAGGTGGCTCACAACTACGAGGAGCAGGGGATGCGGGTGCTCATCCTCAAGCCGAAGGTGGACACCAAGGGCAGCGGCGACCTCGTGAGCCGTCTGGGCGTCCGCCGCCCTGCCGATCTGCTGGTGCCGCCGGACATGGACCTGGTGGAGGCCGTCCGGGCCGCCAGCAGCGAGGGCCGGCCTCTGGCCTGTGTGCTCTGTGACGAGAGCCAGTTCCTCACTGCCGAGCAGGCCGAACAGCTGTTCATGGTGACGGTAGAGCTGAACATCCCCGTCATCTGCTACGGCCTGCGCTCCGACTTCTCCCTCAAGGGCTTCCCCGGCTCCACCCGGCTTCTGGAGCTGGCCCACACCATCGAGGAGATGAAGACCATCTGCACCTGCGGCCGCAAGGCTACCTGCAACTGCCGCAAGGTCAATGGCCGCTTCGTCTTTGAGGGCGAACAGGTCGCCATCGACCTTGAGAACGACGTCCAGTACGTCAGCATGTGTCCCCAGTGCTATTTCCGGGAGCGCAGCGCCTTCTACGCCGCCCGCCGGTGACTCTTTTCCCTGATTTTATGCCGTCCGCGCGCCGGGCGGCATTTTTGTATCTTTTCTGCATCCGTGATATATCAGTCTGGGCCTGATTCGCGCGTTTTTTGCACTATTGATATATCAGCTCAGGGCCGGAACTCTCTGTTATCGTTGCTTTTGATGTATACAACGCTCTTTCAACAAATTCTGCCCCTGTTACAAAATTCTTGCAATTCAGGCCAATCTTCTCCTGTTGCATCCCAGTTTTCTATGCAAATCGTTGAAGTATACAAGTTGCACAGTTTTTCGGTCCAAGTTTATTCATTATGGCAATGACGTCAAAAGCGGGCAAAAAATAAGCGCAATATTTGTACGTTTTCTGCCGCTATCACTACAATTTGCATCTTTCTTTTTTTTCTTGCCTTTGGTATTATATTTGTATACAACGGATGCTTTGCAGAGGCGTCCGTGCAAGAAGATGTTTTCTACATAGGAGGAGAACGAAAATGAGCAAGGCAATTTCTCGTCGTGACTTTCTGAAGGTCTCTGGCGCTGTGGGTGCTGCCGGCCTGCTGGCCGCCTGCGGCGGTTCCGGCAATGCTGGTTCTACCGCCACTTCCACCGCTGCTTCTTCCGCAGCAGCTTCTGTGGCCGGCCTGTCTTCCGACCCCGTCACCCTGACCATGAGCTGGTGGGGCGGCGAGTCCCGTCACAACGCTTACCAGGAGGCCATCAAGGCTTTCTCTGCTGAGCACAGCACCATCACCGTCAACCCCACCTTCGCTGCATGGTCCGGCTGGGAGGACACCATGTCCACCAAGTTCGCCGGCGGTGTCGCTGAGGATGTCTGCCAGATCAACTGGAACTGGCTGTATAACTACTCCAAGAACGGCCAGACCTTCATCGACCTGAACAGCGTCTCCGAGTACCTCGACCTGACCCAGTGGGATGAGGCCAAGCTGGCTGCCTGCAACGTGGCAAACGCTCAGCAGTGCGTACCCGTCTCCATGACCGGCCGTATCTTCTACTGGAACAAGACCACCTTCGACAAGGCCGGCATCTCCTTCCCCACCACTCTGGACGAGCTGATGGCTGCCGGCAAGACCTTCCAGGAGAAGCTGGGCGATGACTACTATCCCCTGCACCTGGGCGCATACGACCGTATGATCCTGATGGTGTTCTACCTCGAGAGCAAGTACGGCAAGGACTGGGCCGACCCCTCCACCTCCACCCTGAACTACGATGCCGACCAGATCGCTGAGGGCATCGACTTCATCAAGAGCCTGGTCGAGGGCCACGTCATCATGAGCCTGCCCACCTACTACGGCTCCAACGGCGACAACGCCGCTCACCAGTCCACCGAGTGGATCACCGGCAAGCTGGCCGGCTGCTTCGAGTGGGACTCCTCCGCTACCAAGTACGCTGACGCTCTGGACGAGGAGAACAAGGCTGGCTTCACCGTGGGCGAGGAGATCAAGTTCGGCGATTACAACGGCGGCTTCTCCAAGGTCTCCATGGGTCTGGCCATCACCAAGACCTGCGAGCATCCCGCAGAGGCAGCTACCCTCATCAACTTCCTGCTGAACGAGACCGCAGGTGCCGAGATCATGGGCTCCGAGTGCGGCATCCCCGCCTCCAAGGCTGGTCTGGCTGCTGCTCAGAGCGCCGGCAAGATCAAGGAGCTGGTGGCTGAGGCAAACGGCAAGGTCATGGCCTTCGTTTCCAACCAGCTCGACCCCCTGTTCGAGTCCAACGACCTGAAGGCTACCGGCACCGGCGTCTATCAGGAAGTGTTCGACACTCTGGATTACGACAATGTTTCCGGCGCTGACCTGGTCGATACCCTGCTGGACGGCATGGAGTCTGTCGGCTACACCGTCTGATTTCCGCCTCATGGACTTTTTGCGGCCCGCACACGCGCGGTGTTGACAACGGGCCGCCCCGCATAAAAGAGTCTTGCAAGGGGCATCCCTTCCACCTACGGACGGATGCCCCTTTTTTGCAAGACGGTGATGACATTTTTTTGACAAAAATGTGTCCAAACGATTGTGCGGCGTACGAGACATATCCTTATAAAAGGAGGATCCCCGGATGAAAGAAAGCAAAGCGCCCTCTCTCGGGCGTACCCCGGCCCAGAAGTTTTTTGACAAATGGCAGGGCCTGTTCTACCTGATCCCCTGGATCATCGGCTTCGTCGTCTTCAAGGCCATCCCGTTCGGCCAGTCTCTGTACTACAGCTTTACGGATATGGACTTCTTCAACGGCATCCATCAGTATGGCATCATGAACTATGTGGACGCCTTCTCCACTCCCAAGATCACCAAGGCGCTCATCACCACCTTCAAGTACAGCTTCATCACTGTGCCTCTGAAGCTGGTCTTCGCACTGTTCATCGCCTACATCCTGAACTTCAAGATCGCCTGCGTGAACGTGTTCCGCACCGTCTACTACATCCCCTCCATCCTCGGCGGCTCTGTTGCGATCGCCGTGCTGTGGAAGGCCGTGTTCCGTGATGACGGTCTGGTCAACACCCTCATCCGTATGCTGACCTTCGGCCACTTCCAGGGTCCTTCCTGGCTGAGCGACCCCAGCTACGCACTGTGGATCATCTGCTTCCTGCGTATCTGGCAGTTCGGCTCCGCCATGGTGCTGTTCCTCGCCGCTCTGAAGGGCGTGCCGGCCGACCTGTACGAGGCCGCCACCATCGACGGCGCTGGCAAATGGAAGCAGTTCTTCTCCATCACCGTCCCGATGATCACCCCCATCATCTTCTACAACCTGGTCACTCAGATCTGCCAGGCTTTCCAGGAGTTCAATGGCCCGTTCATCATCACCAACGGCGGTCCCCGCGGTTCCACCACCCTCATCTCCATTCTGGTCTACAACTACGCATTCAAGTCCAACCAGATGGGCATGGCTTCCGCACTGGCATGGATCATGTTCGTCATCGTCTGCATCCTGACGATCATCGCCTTCACCAGCCAGAAGAAGTGGGTCTACTACTCGGATGAAAGGTAAGGTGTGACAGTATGGGAATGAAAGCTTCTAACGCCATCGCGACGTTTTTCAAGTACTTCGTCCTGATCCTGGTGGGCCTCATCATGATCTATCCCCTGCTGTGGATGATCAGCGCCACCTTTAAGGACAACAGCGAGATCTTTGCAGGCATCGGCCTGTGGATCAAGAACCCCACTCTGGAGGGCTACAAGAACGCGCTGAACAACTTCGGCGGTTCCATCAACATCCTGCAGGCCATGCTGAACACTTACAGCTACGTCCTGCCCAAGGTCATCTGCACCGTGGTCTCCTCCTGCATTGCAGCTTACGGCTTTGGCCGCTTCGACTTCCCGGGCCGGAAGATCCTGTTCAGCATCATGCTGGCCACCCTGTTCCTGCCTCAGGTCGTCCTGAACGTGCCTCAGTTCCTGCTGTACACCAAGTTCGGCTGGGTCAACAGCCCGTTCTATCTGGCCATCTGGGTCCACTGCGCATTCGCAACTGAGACCTACTTCGTCTACCAGCTGGTGCAGTTCATGCGCAACGTCCCCCGCGACCTGGACGAGGCTGCCGCCATCGACGGCTGCTCCTCCTTCCAGACCCTGTACAAGGTCATCGTCCCGATGCTGATGCCCGCTCTGGTGTCCTGCGCACTGTTCCAGTTCATGTGGAGCTGCAACGACTTCATGGGCCCCCTGCTTTACGTCCAGACCCCTGCAAAGTACCCCATGTCCCTGTTCGTCAAGCTGTCCATGGACGGTGATACGGGCTTTGCCTGGAACCGTATTCTGGCCCTGTCCCTGATCTCTATCCTGCCGCAGCTCATCGTGTTCTTCTGCGCACAGGATCAGTTCGTCGAAGGTATCTCCGCCGGTGCTGTCAAGGGCTAAGCTGAAGCCCCCGCCGCTCGGATCATCCTGACAAACATGAATGCCCCCTGTGCCTCTTCCCATAGAGAGGACGCAGGGGGCATTTCTAATGTCAAAGGCTCTCCCCTTGGGAGAGCTGGCGCGTGAGCGCCTGAGAGGGCAAGGACGCTGACAAATATATGCAGGCGCTGCGATAATATCGTTTTAACAAAGAGCCTGCTTATCGCTGCGCAGCGGCTTTATCGAAGCTGGCTTGCCCTCTCCGTCACCTTCGGTGACACCTCTCCCAAGGGGAGAGGCTTTTTCAGGCGGTCACTTTCTGCTCTTCCGGTATTGCAGCGGCCCGACGCCCATCGTCTCCCGGAAGACGCGGCGGAAGTGGGCCGCAGAGGCGAAACCGGTCTGCTCGGCCACGCTGCCGATACTCAGCTCTGTCGTTTCCAGAAGCTTCTGTGCCGCCTCGATGCGGCGGGCGTTGATGTAGTCCACGATGGACTGTCCCGTCACCCGCCGGAACAGCCGGCTCAGATAGTAGGGCGAGATGTAGAACCGCGCCGCCACCTCGGTGAGGGAAAGCTTCTGCTGGTAGTTTGCCGCAAGGTAGGCGCAGATCTGCTCCACCGTCTCGTTGCGGGGGCGGGCGTCGGCGGCGCTCTGCGCCCGGTGCTCCTGCTCCACATAGTGGAGCGTCAGTGCCAGGTACAGCCCGCCGGGATACTCCGGCTCGCCCATGGCGCTCCGCATCATCTCCAGCAGCGTCCGCAGACGGCTGGCCCACTGGACGCTGCCGTAAAGGGCCATCTGGCTTCCCGGTGCAAAAAGGCGGAGGAAATCTTCGCCGGTGGCGTTCTTCATCTCGTGGAGGGCCGCCTGTGGGAAACTGCATCCCAGCATTTCCGGCTGGGTGTGGCCTGCCTGCGATACCGCCCACGCCCCCGGCCCCAGCAGCAGTGCGCAGCCGGGGCTGACCAGGAGCGACGTATCCCCGCACTGGACCGTGCAGCTGCCGCCCGAAAACAGAACGATATGGCACATCTCGGCAGGCAGCTCGAGCCGCCCGCCGGCCAGCTTGAGCGCTCCCGCCGTGATCTTCGCGTTGAGTTTTTCCCGTTCGGCGCGCATCTGCCCTTCCCCCTTCTTGCTATGCCTGCCCCGCCGGGGCAGTGCTCTGATCTTCTTATCCCCAGTGTACCATGCCCGCCCTCTGCGGGCAAGCCGCAAATCTACGCAAATAACTCAGGAGGCTGTAAAAATGAATCTGTCTCTCATCCGTTCCATGACCCGCAGCGCCGTCTTCGAGCTGGAAAACGGCAAGTGCTTCCGCCCGGAGCACCCCTTCGCCGTGGCTCTGAACGGCAAGACCATTTACGAAAGCTGCAACACCAACGTGTTCTCCCTCTTCTCTCTGACGCCGTCCACCGCCTACACCGTGGAGGTGGACGCCGAGGGTGAGCACCTGAAGCTGGACTTCACCACCGAGGCCGAGAGCTTCTTTGTGGACGCATCCCGCTACGGCCTCGTCGCCGACGGCGAGACCGACAACACCGGCAGGCTGCAGGCTGCTCTTTCCACCTGCCCCAGGGGCGGCACGGTATATGTCCCCGCTGGCCGCTACCGCACCGCCAGCCTCTTCATGAAGAGCTGCACCACCCTCTACCTCGAGAAGGGCGCTGTGCTACTGGGCGACAATGACCGCACCCACTACCCCATCCTGCCCGGCGTCATCCCCAGCGAGAACGAAGTGGACGAATACTACCTCACCGGCTGGGAGGGAAACCCGCTGAACAGCTTTGCGGGCCTGCTGAACATCACCCAGGTGCATGACGTCGTCGTCACCGGCGAAGGCACACTGGACTGCGACGCCCAGAACGGCGACTGGTGGATCGACCCCAAGGTCAAGCGCATCGCATGGCGTCCCCGCGCCGTGGCGATGGTGGACAGTGAGAACGTCTGCCTCCACGGCATCACCGTGCAGAACAGCTACTCCTGGACCATCCACCCCATCTTCGTCAAACACCTCGACCTGCTGAACTTCAACATCAACAACCCCTACAACGCCCCCAACACCGACGGCATCGACCCCGAGAGCTGCGAGTACACCCGCATCATCGGCGTGAACATCCACGTCGGCGACGACTGCATCGCCATGAAGGCCAGCAAGGTCTTCCTCGGCATGAAGCTCAAGAAGAGCTGCGAGCACACCGTCATCCGCAACTGCCTGCTGGACAAGGGCCATGGCGGCATCGTCATCGGCAGCGAGATGAGCGGCGGCGTCAAGGACATGGTGGTCACCCAGTGCCTCATGGATCACACCGACCGCGGCCTTCGCGTCAAGACCCGCCGCGGCCGCGGCAACACCGCCGTCATCGACGGTCTGGTGTTCCGCAACGTGGAGATGCGGGGCGTCAAGGCTCCCTTCGTCATCAATATGTTCTACTTCTGCGACCCGGACGGCCACAGCCCCTATGTCCAGTGCCGCGAGGCTCTGCCCGTGGACGAGTACACCCCGAAGCTCGGCACCCTGACCATGGAAGACATCGTGGCCACCGATGCACAGTTTGCGGGCTGCTACTTTGACGGCCTGCCCGAGCAGCCCATCGAGGGCGTCTCCATGAAGAACGTCACCATCACCTTCGACCCCGACGCCAAGGAGGGTCAGGCTGCCATGGCCGACAACCGCCCGCTGGTCAAGAAGCTGGCCATCTACGCCGAGAACGTCAAGAACATCGAGCTGCACAACGTCAAGATCGAGGGCTACGAGGGCGAGCGCCTGCGCTTTGCCAACGTCGGCCATTTTGAGGAGGACTAAGCCATGACTCATGAAGAGATTTTGTCCATGCTGGGCGATTATGTGGACTACCTTATCGCCAATTCCAGCGCCGAGGCCCCCATGTGGAACATCGAGAAGGTCCGCAGCGGCAAGCCCAACAAGTGGAACTACATCGACGGCTGCATGATCACCGCCTGCCTGAGCCTGTATAAGACTACCGGCGACGAGAAGTACCTGAAATTTTCCAGGGATTTCATCGACTGGTTCGTGCAGGAAGACGGCTCCATCAAGACCTACGACCCGAAGGAGTACAACCTTGACAACGTGAATCAGGGCAAAAACCTGTTCATCCTCTACGACATCTTCGGCGACGAGAAGTACCGCAAGGCCATCGACACCATCCGCAGCCAGCTGCTCACCCAGCCCCGCACCAGGGAGGGCAACTTCTGGCACAAGGACATTTATCCGTGGCAGGTCTGGCTGGACGGCACCTACATGGCCCAGCCCTTCTATATGGAGTACGAGACCCGCTACAACAAGATGCAGGGCTGCATCGACAGCTATAAGCAGTTCATGAACATCAAGAAGCACATGAGGGATGAGAAGACCGGCCTGTACTACCACGGCTACGACGAGAGCCGCCAGATGTACTGGGCCGACCCCGTCACCGGCTGCAGCCCCAACTTCTGGCTGCGGGCCATGGGCTGGTTCATGGTGGCGATGGTGGACGTGCTGGAGCGGATGGACGAGCAGCTCTACAACGAGTACCGCGGCATCATGGCGATGCTCAAGCAGACCATCGAGGACGTCCACAAGTTCCAGGACGAGGAGACCGGCATGTTCTGGCAGGTGATGGACCACCCCGGCGTCGAGGGCAACTACCTCGAGACCAGCGGCACGGCCCTCTTCGCCTACGCGGTGCTCAAGGGCGTGCGTCTCGGCTACCTGCCCAAGCGGATGGCCGCATGGGCCGAGAAAGCCTTCTACGGCACCTGTGACAAGTATCTGAGCAAGAACCCGGACGGCAGCCTGCAGCTGGATGGCATCTGCCTCGTGGCCGGCCTCGGCGGCAAGGATCACCGCGACGGCTCGCTGGCTTACTATTTCAGTGAGCCGGTGGTCTGCAACGACGCCAAGGGCGTCGGCCCGCTGGTGCTGGCCTATACCGAGATGATCGCACGGAAGTGACCTCTTCCCTATAGCAAAAGACCTCCGCCGCCTTTCAGGGCTGCGGAGGTCTTTTTTACATTGGAATTTATTTTTTCTCTTCAGGGCCAAAGAAATGCAGGACCCTCAGCGGAGCCTCCGCATACAGTGTAAATCTTCCCGTTCCAGCGGGGACAAAGAGCTGGTCGGTCTTTTTCAGAGGCAGGCTGCGGCCGTTTGCGCTCAGGGTCCCTGCGCCTTCCAGCACATAGATGCCGCTGCCGCGGGGCGGGCAGTCCACCGTCAGGGTGTCGGAGACCTTTACTTCGTCCAGACGGAAGAGCGGCGTATTGCGATAGCCCACCAGCGTCGTGATGCTTCCGCCCGCCGTTTTCAGCACCGTTTCCGGTTCGATGAACCAGCGGTCGTGGATCTCCTCGCGGCTGTGCGGCTCATAGTGGAAGCATTCGAACATCTTTTCAAAGCCAAGCCCCTGATGGCACATACTGTCGGCCACGGCAAAGCCGCTGGGCGTCGTGCGCTCCACCCGGATCGTATAATCCGTCGGCTCCTGGATCTCCACGAGGAAGCAGCCCGCGCCGATGGCGTGGGGCATCCCGCCCTCGATCAGGATGGTGTCGCCCGGATGCACCGGGTATTTCTGCATCCCGGCCAGCATCCCGGGAATATCCTGTGCGTGGAACAGCGCTTCCCACCGCGCGCGGGTCATGTCCGGCTGGAAACCGTAGTAGATGCAGGGCTCTTCGCCATTCACGGGATGGCCGCTGAGGATGTGCCAGCACTCGGTCTTGCCGTACTGGCTCTGGAACAGCCGCAGGGCCGTCGGCTTGTCGGGATGCACCTGCAAGGTCAGGCGCTCGGCGCTGTCGATGAGCTTGGTCAGCACGCCGAGGGTGGGCTGCGCTGCGCCTTTGCCGAGATAGCCCTCCGTATCGCTTTCCAGCACCGATTTCAGGGTGACGTCGGTGCCGCGCAGGTGGCTCATACCCTCTTCGGGGAACTGCTCCCGTCCGGCGTTGCGGGCGGCGACGGTGGAAAGTATCCACTCTTCGGGGAAATGCCCGTCCTCGCCGTCGGTGTCACCGTGCAGGGCGTCCAGCATCCGGCCTCCCAGATAGGTGCGCCACGCACGGGGGTTATCCAGCAGGAAAGGGAAATCTGTTGTCGGCTTCATAAAGACCTCCATAAAAGGCACAGAGCCTGCCTTTCCAAGGCAGGAAAGACAGGCTCTGCTTTATTATTTGATAGAAGAATCAGAGAGATGTGGAACGCTTGATTTAAGCACCGTACACGAGGTTCGGCAGGAAGAGCACCGCCTGCGGGAAGAATATCATGAACAGGATGACACACACGATCGCAAGGTAGAAGGGCCAGCCTTTCTTGAAGGTCTCCTCAATGGGACACTCCATGATGTCAGACACGGCATACAGCGCGGTGCCGACAGGGGGAGTCATGACGCCGAAGGTGACGGTGGTCATCATGATCATGCCGAACACGACTTCGTTGACGCCGATGCTGCGCATGACGGGCAGCAGGATGGGGGTCAGGATCAGGGCGATAACGGTGGTCTCCATGAACATACCGCAGATCAGCAGGAAGACGACGACCAGCAGCAGCAGGATCGCGCTGTTGCTGGTGATGCCCAGCAGAGCGTTTGCAATGGTGACAGTGATGTTATCGAACACGATGCCGTAGCCGAACACGCCGGAGAACGCCAGAATGATGGTGATGACGGTGATGTCCTTCACGCTGTCGCGCAGGGTCTGCAGCAGGCTCTCCCAAGTCAGCTCGTGGTAGAACACGGTGCCGACCAGCAGGGCGTATGCGCAGGCAAAGGAGCCGGACTCGGTGGGGCTCATGATGCCGAAGCGGATCAGGACGATCAGCAGGACAGGGAACAGAATGGCCCAGATACTATCCAGCAGAGCTTTCAGGATCTCAGACAGTGGAGCCGGATGATCATGCTCGGGCTTGTAGCCGAAGCGGCGGGCGCTCCAGGTGACGGCCAGCATCAGCAGCACGCACATCAGGATGCCGGGGACCCAGCCAGCCATGAACAGACGGCCAATGGAGACCTCGCCGACGGTGCCGTAGATGATCAGGCCCATGCTCGGCGGAATGGTGGCGACGATCAGGCCGGACAGGCCGTTGATGGCGGCAGACCAGCCGCGGTCGTAGCCCAGACGGGTCATCTCAGGTCCGAGGATGCGGCACTCCATCGAAGCATCTGCAACCGCAGAACCGGAGACGCCGCCCATCAGGGTGGACATCAGGCAGGAGACCTGACCGATGTTGCCGTACATATGGCCGGTGCAGGCGTTGGCAAAGCGCATCAGGCGCTTGGTGATGCCGCAGCTGTTCATCAGGTTGCCGGCCAGAATGAACAGGGGGATGGCCAGCATGGTAAAGCTCTGAGAAGTGGAAATGGATTTCTGCACCAGAACGGTCATGGGCAGGTCGCGGATCATAAAGAACGAGAAGCCCGACAGACCGATGGAGAATGCCACGGGCATACCCAGCAGCAGAAACACAAAGAAGATACCGATTGCAATAAACATTAGCCGACGTCCCTCCCTGCTTCGTGTTTGACTTCCTGACCAGCGGGCGTCTTGACGCGCTCAATGATGTTCAGGATGGTGGAGATGAGCATAAAGAAGGAGCCGACAGGCACAGCCATCGTGACCCAGCTGTAGCTGATGTGCAGAGAAGTGATCTGACGTGCCCAGCCGGTGGTGGTCATGCCGTAGCCGTAGTAGATCAGCACGCAGAGGAACGCTGCGATGATGACCTTGAACAGGATGTCCAGCACCTTCTGCACCCCGGCGGGGAACTTCTTGACGAACAGATCAACGCCGATCAGGCCGGAGCCGCGCATTGCGACATCGCTGCCGAGGAAGATCAGCCATGCGAAGGCGATCAGTGCAACGTCCTGTGCCCAGTTCAGCGGATGGCCAAAGGTACGCATCAGCGCCGAAACAAAGACGAGGACCGCAATGCCTGCAACCAGGATCAGAGCGATCAGCTCTTCCAGCTTACAGACTTTTTCATAAAATTTCTTCATAGAAAGTCGTCCTTATTCACAATACCTCCTGCACAGCGAGCTGCCATGCAGGAGGACATTTACGTTACGGTCGATTCAGCTTTTTAAGGGATCAGGCCTCGACGCCGGCTTCCTTGTACAGCTGCTCGCGCAGCTCGGTCCAGCCCAGCTTCTCGTATGCGGGCTTGACAGCCTCACGGAAGATGTCCTTATCGACCTCGACGATGGTCATGCCGTTGTCGGTCAGGGTCTTCTCCATGTCATCCTGAGCAGCGATGATGTCCTGAGCATTGTTGTATGCGCAGTCGTTGAAGTCCTTCTTCATGACTTCCTGATACTCGGCGGGCAGCTTGTCGAACCATGCCTGACCGCAGATGACCATGTTGAACAGGTTGATGTGCTCGGTCTTGCTGACGTACTCGCAGACCTCGTAGATCTTGCTGGAAACAGCGGAGGTGTACTGGACTTCGCAGCCGTCGATGGACTTGGTCTGGATGCCGTTGTAGACCTCAGACCATGCGATGTTGTAGGGGGTAGCGCCCATAGCGGAGATGGACTCAACGTACGGGTCAGCACCGGGGGTGCGGATGACAGCGCCCTTCAGATCGGCGGGGGTTTTGTAAGGCTTGTGGCCCATGAAGGAACGAGCACCGTCGTAGTAGTTGTAGCACAGGCCGCAGATGCCGTTGTTGGCCAGGTCAGCGTCCCAGCCCTTGAAGGTGTCGGTAGCCATCAGCTTCATGCCGTCCTCGTAGTTGTCCACGATGTAGGCCATGTTCATGATGCCGATGTCGTTGACGTAGCTGGACAGACGGCCTGCGTCGGTCAGGACGGCGATGCCCATGCCCTGCAGAGCCTGGTCGATCATGTCTTCCTCACCGCCCAGCTGGCTGGAAGGATAGATGGTGACCTTCACATGGCCGTCGGTGTCCTCAGCGACCTTGTCGGCAGCAGCCTGCAGGCCCTGATAGATCATGGAAGTATCGGTCTGGGTGGTGGAGAGCTTCAGCTCAAAGACCTCACCGGATGCAGCAGAACCAGCAGTGGAGCCGGAAGCAGCAGTGCCGGCAGTAGAAGCGGAAGAACCGCCGCAGGCGGTCAGGGCAGCAGTTGCAGCCATAGCGCCGCAGACAGCGAGAAACGAACGACGAGAAATCTTCTTCATGTGATTTTTCCTCCTGATTTTTCCAAACAGATCTTGCTCTTCTCGGATGAGCCTCGCGCAGGCCCATCTGATTTTCATGGCTTTATCATACCATGTTCATGTCCTGTTCACAGCTGTAGAATGTCACAAGCAGAATATGACATTCCACCAAACAAAGCATGACAAATGTCACTTCTTTCGTCAAATAGCCGAATAAAAGCCCGCTTTTATGCAGCAGTTTGCACAAAAGCGGGCTTTCTGCGTGGATTTTTTGTCAGCTTGTCAATGTGACGTCGAGCTGCTGCTGAATTTGCAGCAGCTGCAATTCAAAGTTCTTGTCTGCCGACATGGCCTCGGTGATCAGGCGGTCGGCGCTCTCCATCGCCTGATGATACCGCGCAAAGCGGGGCGTGGCAAGCGTATCCTCCATGATGGTAGGCAGAGTAGACATTCCGCGGGAGGCGGTGTCCTGCGAGTCCAGCTGAAGCAGCCGGGCGACCTCATCCGATTCCGTCACACTGTGCAGGGCGGACACGCCGCTCAACTCGGTGTAGACCATCGTCTGCATCTCCTCCGTGCAGGCAATGGTCTTCAGCAGCTCCCACGCCAGCCGGGAGTGCTCTGTGCGCTGGCTGATGCCCAGCATGAGGGTGCTCAGCCGGGAGTAGTTGCCGCCGCCGACGCTTGTGCCGCTGGGCATGGCGATGCAGTCCCACTCAAAGTTCGACGAGCGCTTGATGCGCCACGGATACGGCTCATAGCTGCGGTACTCGGAAAAGAGCATCGGGCGGAACGCCACTCTGCCCTCGTCGAAGGTCTTTTCGCTCAGATCCGTTCCGGCGTTGAGCTGGTAGATCTTCCGCGCAAACTGCATGGCGGACTCCTGCGCGCTCTGGTTCAGCAGGCAGTGCTGGCCGTCCTCACTGAACAGCGAACAGCCGTTGGCCACCAGCGCCTCTTCCCAGCCGTAATCGTAGACGCCGAACTGGTCAACGATGCCGTCCCCGTCCGTGTCTCTCGTCAGCTGCTCACACAGGCTGTAAAACTCATCCCACGTCCAATCGTTATCCGGGATGCGGATGTGCTCTTTCTGCAAGAGCGTCTTGTTGATGAACATCATCTGCGGCACGCATTCCAGCGGCAGCGCATACTGTTTTCCCTTGTCGGCTCCGGCCTGCAATGCCGCCGGGTAAAAGCCGCTCAGATCCGCTTCCGGGTCTTGCTTCATGAACGGATCCAGCTCCCGCAGGGAAGCTGTATCGCTGAAAATCACAAAGTCCTCGGGAAGGATCACCATCACATCCGGCTCCTGCCCCAGCAGGTACTGGCCGCTGAGCCATTCGGTGTAGTCTTCGACCCGGATGCCGCTGGTGTACTCGACTTTCACGTTGGGGTGCTCTGCCTCAAACTTTTCAATGGCGGCGTCAATAAAGGTATAGTAGTTCTCGCCCGGGACATTCCAATAGCTGTCACACGGGAAGCCGATGTGCAGCACCACCGGACGGCTGGCAGCCGCCAGAATGATGACCGCCGCCAGCAGAAAGGGCAGCGCGGCTTTCCAGTACCGGCTCATACGTCTGCCTCCGGCTGGCTGTTCTGGTTCTGCACCGCCCAGATGGCCAGCTGGGTGCGGTCACGGAGTTCCAGCTTGCGCAGGATGCTGCTGATGTAGTTGCGCACCGTGCCTTCGGAGAGATAGAGTCTGCCCGCGATCTCCTTGTTGGAGAGGCCGCAGCCCACCTCGCGGATGACCTGCCGCTCCATCTTGGTCAGCTCCAGCGCATTCTTTTTGTTCACGCGCACCTGCACGTCGCCCTGTGCCATGCGGGAGAACATCTGCAAGACCTTGGACGCCACATCCGGGGCGATGATGGAGCCGCCGCGCGCGGCCTCCCGCACGGCGTTGGTCAGGCCGTCCACCGAGACGCCCTTGAGCAGGTAGCCGGAAGCTCCGTACCGCAGAGCGTCAAACACATAATCGTCATCGTCAAAGGTGGTCAGGATGATGACCTTGATGCCCGGAAACTCCTGCTTGATGCGGCGGGTACACTCCACGCCGTCCATCTCGGGCATCCGAATGTCCAGCAGCACCACGTCGGGCTGCTTTTCCTCCACGAGTTCCAGCGCTTCACAGCCATTGGCGGCTGTACCCACCATCTCAATGTCTTCCTGCTTGCTCATCACAAAGCTGAGGCTCTGACGGATCAGTTCCTGGTCGTCGGCCAGAAGCACCTTTATCATACCGTTTCCTCCTGTTTCCTCTTTTCACTGCCCGGGGTCTTGCGCAGAGGGATCTCTGCCCGGATGCAGAACCCGTCGCTGTTCTCATACCAGAACGTGCCGCCCAGCATGAGCATCCGCTCCTGCATATGCTGCAGGCCAAAGCCCGGCGTCACGCTCTTGCAGCCGATGCCGTTGTCCCTCACCGACACTTCCAGCACGCCGTCCTCGATATGGCACCGCACCTGGACCCGGGTGGCGTGGCCGTGGCGGATGGCGTTGGTGATGCCCTCCTGCACGGTGCGGTAGACGCAGTCTTCCTCATCCTGCGAGAGCGTCAGCCCGGCCAGCGACTCTTCCAGCTGGATCTGTGTGCCGCTGCTCTGCGCCATGCTGGTACACATCTTGTTGAGCGCACCCGAGAGGTTTTCTTTTTCCAGCGAGTCCGGCCGCAGTGCCTTGACCGAGCGCCGGACATCGTTCATTCCGTTGCGGGCGGTGTCGGCTATCAGCTCCATCTGATGCCGTGCCATCTCGGGCGAGTCGTCCATCATCTGGATGCAGGCGTCTGCGCCCGCTGTGATGCCCGTGAGCACATGGCCTAACGTGTCGTGGATCTCGCGCGCAAGGCGGTTGCGTTCCTGCACCTGTGCGGTGTGGGCGCTCTCCTCGGCGTAGATGCGCAGCTGCTCGTTGGCCTGCTGCAGCTGCTGGTTCAGGTTCAGGATCTCCTGTTTCTCGCTGGTCTGCTGGCTGATGAACAGCACCATGTACAGGATGAAGAGTATCATTTCCAGCGCCGACAGGCTCTCGATCACCAGCTGCAGGACGCTGCGGGTGTGCAGGCTGTAAAAAGCCAGGTATTGTTTCAGCGTCACGGCATGGAGGGCGCTGGTGGCGGCGTCCATGTTGCAGAAAAGGTACACCACGATCATGGCGCTCAGAAAGCGCTTCTGCCGGAGAGAGCGCGGGTCGTCCACCATATCCACGATCGCAAACAGAGCAATTTTGTCGCAGTTCTGCTGGAAGATCAGCGCCGAAGCACTGTACAGCACGCCCTCCAATAAATATAGCTGCCAGCTGCTGCGGGAGAGAAAGCCGCTGTCCACCTCATGGGAGCACTTGCTCAGGATGGTGCCCACCGCTGCCAGCATCACGCCCAGGGCAAGCACACCGGGGCGGTAGGGCAGCCATTGCAGCTGCTGCAAAAACGAGTCTGCACGGCCAACTCTCACCGCGTAGAGCGGCGTGATGATCTGCACCGCAAAGATGAGCAGGATCAGAAATACCGTCAGCCACTCAATGGCATGGTAGAGCACCCGGAGGCCGATGGACAAATTTTCAGTTTTCATTGCCAGCCCTCCGTGCCGTAGCGCAGAATATCCTCCTGCGTGATTTGATTTACCGGCACCACGATGTTGGTCAGGTACGGCTTGCCCTCCAGGATCTCATACACCACCTCTGCCGCCATCCGGCCGATGCGGAGGGGCGACTGCGCCGAGGTGGCCGTCATCAGCCCTTCGGAGATCAGGGCTTTCGCCTCCGGTGAGCCGTCTACGCTGTAGACCAAAGTGGACGAGAGCACGCCTTTTTCTTCCAGCGCCGCCATTGCCCCCAGGGCCGCCTGCTCGTTGACGGCCATCACGACGTCAATGCGCGGGAAGGTCTCCAACAGCTGCTCCATCGCGCGCATGGCACGGTTCAGCTCGCCGCCGCAGTCCCGCAGCTCCAGGATCCGGTAGTCGTTGCCGCTTTTGGTCAGGGTCTGGCAGAAGCCTGAAAGCCTGTCCCAGCTGGAGAACGAATCCGAGTTGGACAGCAGCACGATGCGGGCGCTCTTGGTCTGGCTGATGAGGTGGCGGGCGTCCAGCAGACCGGCGCCGTAGTTGTTGGAGGTAATGGTGCAGGTGACAAGCTCCGGGTCGTCCACCTTGGAGTCGATGAGGATGACCGGCACGCCCTTTTCCCTCGCCTTTTCCAGTGCAGGCGTCACGCCCACATAATCCACCGGATTCACGATGAGCAGCTCAATGCCCTTATTGAGCATATCCTCGATCTCCTGATTCTGCCGCTCTTGATCTTGCCCCGGGTCGCGCACCAGGAGCAGATCGCCGTTGCTCTTGATCTGCATCTGGATCTCATCGTTGATGGTCTCATAAAACGGGTCACTCAGGGTCGTATACGTCGCCCCGATCATCCGCGTATGAGTCGGCAGACGCACCGCGTCGATAAACCTTCCCTGCACCCAGATGCCCACTGACACCGCAACCACCAGCATCAGCATCCCCGCCAATGTCCGCCGAAACAGCTCCATCTGCATCCCCTCCTTCCGGCTAATGAGTGGTTTTATTATAGCCCAGTTTCCATCCGGGAACAAGGGCAAGTTTTTCGGTACACCGTCTCCCCTTCATCTTGACAACCACACGGCGGCAGGGTATGCTTTAACCATCCAACCACATCTGATTTTACAAGAGGGTCTATGAATATTTACGATATTGCACGGGAAGCCGGCGTCTCGATCGCCACCGTCTCCCGCGTGCTCAACCGCAAAGATACCGTCCGCGCCGACACCCGCGCCAAGGTGGAAAAGGTGCTTAAACGCTGCAACTACGCTCCCAGTGCCATTGCACAGGGCATGGTCAGCAAGAGCCTGCACACGGTGGCCGTGCTCACAGTGGACATCCGGGATTCCCATTATGCCCGCACAGCCTACACCATCGAGCGCGAGTTTGGCCGCAGAGGGTACGAGGTCATCCTCTGCAACACCGGCGGCGACAGGGCCGAGACGCTGCGCACGTTACAAGCCGTGGCGCAGAAGCAGGTGGACGGCCTCATTCTGGTCGGCTCGATTTTCAACACCATCTGTCAGGGGGCAGAGATGGAGAACCTTCTGCGCAAAATGCCCGTCGTCCTTGCCAACGGCACGCTGGCTCTGCCGGACGCCTATTCGGTCATGGTCGATGACTGCCGGGGCGTCGAGATGGCCGTGGAGCATCTGGTGAAGACCGGACGCCGGAACCTCTACTATATCAAGGATAAGTCCACCGACAGCGCTGCTGCCAAGGCGAAGGGCTTCCTCTCCGGGATGGCCGCTGCCGGTCTGGACGCAGACGGGCATATTCTCGAAACCGGCGAGACGCTGGAGGACGGCATCCGCGTGGTGCAGCAGCTTTTGGCCGAGGGCATCCGCCCGGACGGCATTCTCTGCGGTGAGGATCTGACCGCTGCCGGTGTGCTGAAAGCCCTGCTCCGGGCGGGCATCCGCGTCCCCGGGGAGACCGCCGTGGTGGGCTATGATAATTCCACCTATGCCCGCCTGTGCGAGCCGGAATTGACTTCCGTGGACAACAAACCGGAGCAGGTAGCCTTGCTCTGCGTCCAGCTGCTGCAGAGCCGCATCGAGCACGGCGAGGACTATTCTTCTGTCACCTTGCAGCCGGAACTCGTTCAGAGGCAGAGCAGTTAAAGTGTAAAATCTTAGGAGTGTGTGTCCCTCGAAATGTAAGCGGTTACACAAATTTTGCAAAAGCGCTTGATTTTTGCTTTTGTTATGCTATAATCACGTTAAGAAAGCGCTTACATTATTCTTTTCAAACACTGCTCAGGAGGAACTTTTCATGAAACGTGTCGCCTACGAAGAAATGGTCGCTCAGTTCACCCGCGTGCTGGAAAAGCACGGCTTCACCCCGGCGGACGCCAAAGACGCCGCTGTGATTTTCGCCCAGAACAGCCTTTCCGGCGTGTACAGCCACGGTCTGAATCGCTTTCCGCGCGTGGTGAGCTACCTCGAAAAGGGCGAGATCGACCCGCTTGCCCGCGCCGAGTGCATCTCCCGCATGGGCAGTATGGAGCGCTGGGACGGCCACCGCGGCTTCGGCCCGCTGAACGCACAGCGCGCAATGGAGCGTGCCTGCGCCCTCGCCAAGGAGAACGGCGTCGGCATCGTGGCATTGGGCAACAACAACCACTGGATGCGCGGCGGCACCTACGGCTGGCTGGCCGCCGAAAAAGGCTGCATCGGCATCTGCTGGTCGAACACCGCCCCCAATATGCCTGCTTGGGGCGCCAAAGACTGCCGCATCGGCAATAACCCGCTCATCCTCGCTGTCCCCCGCTCCGACGGTCAGCACGTCATGGTGGACTGCGCCTTGAGCCAGTTCAGCTACGGCAAGCTGGAGAGTACCCGTCTGGCTGGCAGGCAGCTGCCCGTACCCGGTGGCTGCGACGAGGACGGCCAGCTCACGACAGACCCCGCCGCCATCGAAAAGAGCGGCCGCGCACTGCCCATCGGCTACTGGAAGGGCAGCGGCCTCTCCATCCTGCTGGATTTGATTGCCACCCTCCTTTCCGGCGGCAATGCCGTCCACACCATCGGGACCTTCGGCGACGAGATCGGTCTGACCCAAATCATGATCGCGATCGACCCCACTAAATTTGGCACCGTCGAGGAAAACGACGCCGTCATCAGCGCCATCCTTGCGGACATCAAGGCCAGCACCCCGGCCAGACCGGATGGCGAAGTCCGCTGGCCCGGCGAGGGAATGCTGCGCACCATCAAAGAAAACCGCGAGCTTGGTGTTCCGGTGGTCGAGGAGATCTGGGAGTCGGTTTTGAAGATGTAAGAAAACCTCCATGTTTTTCACATTTGCTTCTCCTGCGGTGGAAAGTTCTGTCTGTCCGTTTGCAGATCCATGAATCCACTTTGTGATGCAGCCCTTTACAGGTCTACACCCATCCACCACACGCCCGATTCTTACACCAAAACTAGAACAACGCTCTTTTTGCTCTGCACAAAATCCTGCATCGTTTGGCGTAAAATTGGCGTATGGCGTAGTTTTTACTGGAAATTCATCAAAAGAAAAAGCCTGAAACCTCTCGGTACATCAAGAAGTTTCAGGCTTTTCTAATTACAAATTGGAAATTTACTGCTCAATCGGCTTCATCGTGGGGAACAGCAGCACGTCACGGATAGAAGCGCTGTCCGTCAGCAGCATGACCAGACGGTCAACACCGAAGCCGAGGCCGCCCGTGGGAGGCAGACCGTACTCCAGAGCGTTGACGTAGTCGTAATCGACCTGTGCCTTGCAGTCGGGCTCGATGGCCTTGCGCTCGGCGACCTGACGCTCGAAGCGGCCCTTCTGGTCGATGGGGTCGTTCAGCTCGCTGAAAGCGTTGCCGTACTCGGTGCAGTCGATGAAGTACTCAAAACGCTCGGTGAAAGCGGGATCATCCGGCTTGCGCTTGGCCAGCGGGCTGATCTCGACGGGGTAGTCGTAGATGAAGGTGGGCTGGATGAGCTTGTCCTCGACGAAGGCGTCGAAGAACTCGGCCAGGATGGCGCCCTTGGTGGGAACCTCGGGCAGCTCCACATGGTGCTCCTTGGCAGCGGCGATGGCGTCCTCATCGGTCTTCCAGTCGTTGAAGTCAACGCCGGAATACTTCTTGACGGCCTCGACCATGGTCAGACGCTCCCAGTGGCCCATGTCGATCTGCTTGCCCTGATAGGGGATGACCAGGCTGCCGCAGATTTTCTGAGCGAGGCGCTTATACAGCTCCTCCACCAGGTCCATCATGCCGTGGAAATCGGTGAATGCCTGATACAGCTCGATGCTGGTGAACTCGGGGTTGTGCTTGGGGTCCATGCCCTCGTTGCGGAAGATGCGGCCCACCTCGTACACACGGTCCATGCCGCCCACGATGAGGCGCTTGAGGTACAGCTCGGTCTCGATGCGGAGCACCATGTCCATGTTCAGGCTGTTGTGATGGGTGTAGAAGGGACGTGCGGACGCACCGATCTCGAACGGGGTCAGGATGGGGGTATCGACCTCCAGGAAGCCCTTCTCGTCCAGATAAGCACGGATCTCCTTCAGGATCTGGCTGCGCTTGACAAAGGTCTCCTTGACCTCGGGGTTTGCGATGAGGTCAACATAGCGCTGACGATAACGCATCTCGGTATCGGTCAGGCCGTGGAACTTCTCGGGCAGGGGGCGCAGGCTCTTGGCCAGCAGGGTGATCTCCTCAGCGCGGGCGCTCAGCTCGCCGGTCTTGGTGCGGAACACCTCACCCTTGACGCCGATGATGTCGCCCACGTCCAGCTTCTTGAAAGCAGCGTAAGCATCGTCGCCCAGCTCGTCACGGCGGACGTAGAGCTGGATGTCGCCCTTATCGTCGCGCAGATGGGCAAAGCTTGCCTTGCCCATGACGCGCTTGGACATCAGACGACCGGCCAGTGCGACCTTCTTACCGCTGTCGGTCTCGTTGGGCAGGTCCTTGAACTCTTCCTTCAGGTCAGCAGAGTAAGCATCCTGAGGGAACTTGGTCAGGGTAAAGGGGTCGTGGCCTGCAGCCTGCAAGTCTGCCAGCTTCTGGCGGCGCACCTGCACCTGCTCGCTCTCAGACAGGCCCTGTGCGGGGTTCTTCTTCTGTTCTTCCATAATTTCCTCCCGCTTGGCTCAGTTTGCAGAGTGGGTGATGCCCAGCACCTTGTAGTTGACGGTATGGCCGGTGGGCAGCAGGACTTCGGCGGTGTCGCCGACAGCCTTCTCCAGCAGGGCGTGGCCCACGGGGCTCTCGTCGCTGATCTTGCCGTTCAGGGGGTCGGCCTCGGTGCGGCCCACGATGTCGTACTCCTCGGTCTCGTCCTCACCCTCCATCTGGATGGTGACGTGGGTACCGACAGAGACGTTCTCAACGCTCAGCTCGCTCTCGTCGATGACGACAGCGTTCTTGACCATCTGCTCCAGCTCGGTGATGCGGTTCTCGACCAGACCCTGAGTGTTCTTGGCCTCATCGTACTCGCTGTTCTCGGACAGGTCGCCGTGGCTGCGGGCTTCCTTGATCTCTTCTGCCAGCTCCTTGCGGCGGACAGTCTTCAGGTATTCCAGTTCCTCCTGCATTGCCTTCAGGCCAGCAGCGGACATCTTGATCTCTTGTGCCATTTGGAAATCTCCTTATCTATTTTTTGGGGTACGGCAGAGTGTCATAAAACATAAAACCGCACACGAATGCCATTTTGACTTATTCATTATAATAGCAAGCCGCGGCCTTGTCAATAAAAACTGCCGCCCTGCGGGCCAAAAAGGCCGCAAAAAAGCCCCGCCGACAGAGGGAAGTGCCGACAGGGCTTGGAAAATGTCTTATTTAGTCGTCTGCGGACTCGTCCAGATTGCCCAGCTTCCTGGCCTGCTCGACCACAGCGGGGACCAGCATCTCAGGCAGGATCTCGTAGCGGGCGAACTCGGTAGTGAACCAGCCGCGGCCCTGAGTGGTCTGACGGATGAAGGTGGTAAAGTTGGCCAGCTCAGCCAGAGGCACTTCGGCGATGATGGTCTGCAGGCCGTCCTCGTCGGGCTCCATGCCCAGCACACGGCCGCGGCGCTTGGTGACGTCGCCCATGATGTCGCCGGTATTGTCGTTGGGGACATGAGCTTTCAGGGTGTGGATCGGCTCGAGGATGACGGGGCCGGCCTCGGGCATTGCGGCCTTATAAGCCAGCTTTGCAGCCATGATAAAGGCCATTTCGGAGCTGTCCACGGGGTGGTAGCTGCCGTCCAGCAGGGTAGCTTTCAGGCCGACCACGGGATAACCGGCCAGCACGCCCTTCTCAGCGGCAAGGCGGACGCCCTTTTCAACAGCCGGGAAGAAGTTCTTCGGCACGCTGCCGCCAAACACCTTCTCTTCGAAGACGACCTGCTCGCTGTCGCAGGGCTCGAAGTTGATGACGACATCGCCGAACTGGCCGTGGCCGCCGGTCTGCTTCTTATGACGGCCCTGCTTCTGGCAGGCCTTGCGGATGGACTCGCGGTAGGCGATACGCGGAGCCTCGAGGCCGATCTCCACGCCGAACTTATTCTTCAGCTTGGCCTTGACCACGTCGAGGTGCTGCTCACCCAGACCGCCGATGATCTGCTGATGGGTCTCGGCGTTGTTGAGGTAGCTCAGGGTGGGGTCTTCTTCCATCAGACGGGCCAAAGCGCTGCTGATCTTGCCCTCGTCGCCCTTTTTGGCGACGGTGACAGCCATGAACAGGCTGGGCTTCGGGAAGACGGGTGCGGGAAGCTTGACCACGCGGGAAGCGTCGCAGAGGGTGTCGCCGGTCTTTGCGCTGACCAGCTTTGCCACAGCGCCGATGTCACCGGCACCGATGCTCTCGGCCTCAGTCTGCTTCTTGCCCAGAACCGTGAGGGGCTTGCCCATCTTCTCGGTCTCGCCGGTGCGGGCGTTGACGAGAGAAGCGCCTGCGGTGATCTTGCCGCTGACGACGCGCAGATAGCTCAGCTTGCCCACGAAGGGGTCGGCCACCGTCTTGAAGACGTAGGCCACGGTGGGGGCGGCCTCGGAGCAGGTCAGCTCCACCGGCTCGCCGTTTGCATCCTCAGCCAGAACGCTGTTGTGCTCCGGGCTGGGCAGCAGCTTGTGCATATTGTACAGCAGCATATCCAGAGCCTGCTGGTTGACAGCGCTGCCGCAGAACACGGGGGTGATGAGGCCGTCCTTGACGCCCTTGCGCATTCCCTCAACGATCTCCTCGGTGGTGAATGCCTCGCCGCCGAAGAACTTCTCCATCAGCTCGTCGTCGGTCTCGGCGATGGCCTCGCTCATGGCCTCGATCAGGCCCTGGAAGCGGTGGCCGATGTCGGGCAGGTCCACCTGCACCTGCTTGCCGCCCTCATACTTGAAGGCCTTCTGGCTGAACAGGTTGATGTACACGGGGGTGCCGTCGTCGAGCTTGGCCGGGACGACGCAGGGGCAGACGGTGGCGCCGAACTTGATCTTCATGTCCTCGAGGATCTTGAAGTAGTTCGCGTTCTCCAGATCGCACTTCGAGACAAAGACCATCGTGGCCTTGCCGTTCTTGCGGGCCAGCTGGAAGGCCTTTTCTGCGCCCACGGTCACGCCGCTGCGGCCCGACACGCACACCAGCACGCTCTCGGCTGCCCGGATGCCCTCGTACTCGCCTGCCTCAAAGTCGAACAGGCCCGGAGCGTCGATGAGGTTGTACTTGATGCCCTCATACTCCACCGGCACGACCGATGCCGACAGGCTGGCCTTCCGCTTTGCTTCCTCGGGGTCAAAGTCCGAAATCGTGGTGCCGTCCTCGACCCGGCCCATACGCTCGGCAGCGCCCGAAAAATAGACCAATGCCTCGGTCAGCGTCGTTTTGCCGCTGCCGGCATGGCCCGCGATCAAGATATTGCGGATGTTGTTGCTTGCGTATTTCATATCGGTTTTTCCCTCATTTCCGCCGCACGGAGCATTCTCTCCGTTTTTGTGGCATATTTTACAAAGATAATACCACACTTCAAACGATTTTTGAATATTTCATTTGAAATTTCCGGCTTTTACCCTGCCAAACTTCCCGGCTTTGTTTTGTGCATATTGCCTTGAGGGCAAATATTTTATTGTAAAAGCTGCCGTAGCACGCTATAATAGGGCCACCGAACCCAATTTTTATGCAGAACAAGGAGCGCCACACGATGAAACGCACGGATTATATCAACTGGGACGAATACTTCATGGGCATTGCCCTGCTCACGGCCATGCGCTCCAAAGACCCCAGCAGTCAGGTGGGCGCCTGCATCGTCAGCCCGGAAAACAAGATCCTCTCTCTGGGCTACAACGGTATGCCCATCGGCTGCGACGACGACGCCATGCCGTGGGAGCGGGAGGGTGAGCCGCTGAACACGAAATATATGTACGTCTGCCACGCCGAGCTGAACGCCATCCTCAACAGCGCCCACAACAACCTCAAGGGCGCACGGGTGTACGTCACCCTCTTCCCCTGCAACGAGTGTACCAAGGCCATCATCCAGTCCGGCATCGCCGAGGTCGTCTACTACAGCGACAAGTACCACGACACCGATTCCAGCGTGGCCGCCCGGTTCATGTTCCAAAAGGCCGGCGTCCGGCTCACCCCCTACCAGCCCAGCGGGCGGAAGGCGGAGCTGGAGTTGTAAGATGTAGTCCGTCTGACCATTGAGGTCATGGAGAAGACTTCTCAGAAGAAAAACGATGATAACAAAAAAGATTGACCGCCCCAAGCGTTCCAAACTTAGCGGTCAATCTTTTTGATTCTGGGATGGAAAGCTGGCCATGCAGTCAGCGCCCCTTCTGTTTGTAGTATAATCGAATCACCGTTCTTTGTCAAGGAGTTCATTCACACTTGACCACTTCGTTCCTTCGTATTATAATAGAGTTTGTGAAAGTATAAATATTCAAATTTCAGTGCATAGAGAGGAATATATACAATGGATCTTACGAACCGCAGCTTTTTGAAGCTTCTTGATTACACTCCCGAAGAGATCGAAGGTCTGCTGGACCTCGCCGCCGACCTGAAGGCAAAGAAAAAGGCCGGAATCCGCCACGACGCCCTGCGCGGCAAGAATATTGCCCTTATCTTCGAAAAGACCTCCACCCGCACCCGCTGCAGCTTTGAGGTCGCCGCCCACGACCTGGGCATGGAAGTCACCTACCTCGACCCGTCGGGCAGCCAGATCGGCAAGAAGGAGTCCATCGCCGACACCGCCCGGGTGCTGGGCCGGATGTTCGACGGCATCGAGTACCGCGGCTACGGCCAGAGCATCGTGGAAGAGCTGGCCCGCTACGCCGGTGTGCCGGTGTGGAACGGCCTGACCAACGAGTTCCACCCCACCCAGATCCTCGCCGACTTCCTCACCATCCGGGAGCACTTCGGCCGCCTCAAGGGCATCAACTTCGTTTACTTCGGCGACGCCCGCTACAACATGGGCAACAGCCTGATGGTGGGCTGCGCCAAGATGGGCCTCAACTTCACCGCCTGCGCCCCCAAAAAGTACCAGCCGGACGCCGCGCTGGTGGAGCAGTGCAGGGCCATCGCCGCCGAGACGGGTGCGGCCATCTCCTTCGAGGAAGATCCTGCCAAGGCCGCAAAGGGCGCAGACGTCCTCTACACCGACGTCTGGGTGTCCATGGGCGAGCCGGTCGAGGTCTGGGCCGAGCGCATCAACGACCTGGCCGCATATCAAATCAACCAGCAGCTGATGGACATTGCCGGCCCCAAGGCCGTGTTCATGCACTGCCTGCCCGCCTACCACGACCACAAGACCACCGTGGGCAGGGAGATGGGCGAGCGCTTTGGCCGCGACGCGATGGAGGTCACCGACGAAGTCTTCGAAGGCCCCCAGAGCATCGTCTTCGACGAGGCCGAGAACCGGATGCACACCATCAAGGCTGTCATGGCGGCCACGCTGGGCTATAACGGCTGATGGGCGGAGGACACGTTTCGCGCCCCGATTTCGGGATGCCGCAGCCCGACCCGGCCTACCCGCTGACGGAGTTTTACTGCCTGCTGCAGCGAGCCTTAGACCGGGAGGGCGTGTTTGCCCTGCCCGCGCTGTATGCGCAGTTCCGCGCTCCGGCCCGGCGCATCTACGCCGACGAGGCGGCGGATTTTCTCACCCTTCTGCCCGATGAGGAAGAGGGCGCGTCCCGTCTGCTGGCCCCGGCGCAGCTGCAACTGCTCTATTCCTCCCTGCACGTCATGCCGGATGGTGCGCCCGCCGCGCTGCTGCTCACCGAGGAATGCACCCGGACGGTGTACGCCGTCCAGCTGCTGCCACCCTTCGTCTGGGAAGACCCGCTCCCGCCCCTGCCGGACGCTCCGGCGGCGCTGAGCCTCACCCTCACCATGCGGGATGTGGAAGAGATAGACGCCTACCCCGCCGCGCTGGGCCACCGTCTCGCCTGCGACAAGGCGGGCAAGCGCTGGCTCCACCACCCCCGGGCCGAGACCTATCTCTCCGAGCGGGTAGCCCTCTTCCAGCGGCTCTACCGATAACCGAACAGAAGCTCTCAGGGTCATTTGCCAAAACATGGCGGCAAATGGCCCTTTTGTTTTGGGCGTATTCATGTTATACTTTGGGTACCTTGTGCGATGCCGGGCGGAAGATTTTTCCGCTCTGCACCATAAACTGCAATAATCGGGGCCGCTCATCCGTATACAGGGTGAATGTCCCCGATCAAAGATGATTTTTCCACCGGGTCCTGCTGTACACAGGACATCAAAGGAGCATAGAACTATGGGACAGCTGACCAAAAACGAGATTTTTGCGCTGGCCGTGCAGCGATACAGTGACACGGTGTTCCGAGCCGCCATGCACAACTGCAGCTGCACCGCCGATGCGGAAGATGTGGTGCAGGATGTTTTCGAAAAGCTGCTGTGCTACAATGGCCGCTTCGAGAGCGAGGAACACCTGAAAGCCTGGCTGCTGCGTGTGACCATCAACCGCTGCCACGACCTGACCCGTGCCGCCCACCAGAAGGACACCGAGCTGGACGAGAATCTTCCCGCTCCGGACCAGATGGAAGACGGCAGCGTGCTGGACGCCGTGCGCGCCCTGCCCGAGAACTACCGCAACGCGGTCTACCTCCACTACTACGAGGGGTACACCGCCGCCGAGGTGGGCCGGATGCTGGGCGCACCCACCAACACGGTGCTCAGCTGGCTTCGCCGCGCCCGCGCACAGTTACATACGATGCTGAAGGAGGAGATCGAAGATGAGGTGGTATGAGTACAAGATGGAGGTAGACGACCTTCACGCTTCGGACGACCTGAAAGCAAAGCTCCTCGCCATGCAGCCGGCAGAAGAGGCACCGAGACCCGCCAAAAAGCCCAAAAAAGCCATCCACTTTCCCCGCAAGGCTCTGAGCATTGCCGCCTGCGGCCTGCTCTGCGGCGTTGGTCTGTATGCGGCAGTCCACTCCCCCATCAGCCTGCTGCCTGCGGGCGGCGCGGCCCTCAGCTCTGCCGCTGAGACGGCCTCCTACGCCGCCTACTCGATGGACGACGTGAACAGCTCCCTTGCCGCACCCAAGATGGCCGTCCCGGCCGGTGGAAGCGCCGATGCCATGAGCGACCGCGATGCAGGCGGCCTCAGCGCCGAGGCCGCGCAGACGAGCACAAAGCTCATCTACACGGCCAACCTCACCATCGAGAGCAAGGACTTTGACGCCGCCCGCACCGCCCTCACCGACGCCGTGAGCGCCGCCGGAGGCTATCTGGAATCCAGCAGCGAATCCTCTTACACCGGCTCGAGCCGCACCCTCTCCCTCACCATCCGCGTCCCGCAGGACAACTACGCGAGCTTCCTCGAAGCCGCCGCGCAGGCGGGCAACCTCGTGGACAAGAGCGAGCAGGTGCAGGACGTCACCACCCAGTATATGGACATCGAGGCCCGGCTCTCCAACCTGACGGCCCAGCGCACACGTTTGCAGGAGCTTCAGGCCAGCGCCGAAAACCTCGCCGACCTGCTGGAGATTGAATCTTCCCTCAGCGACGTCCAGTACCAGATCGAGAGCTGGCAGTCGCAGCTGGACTGGTACAGCCAGCAGGTGTCCTGCTCCACGGTCTACCTCTCGCTGGACGAGGTGAAGGAATACACCCCCACCGAGGGATCCTACCTCTCCCAGCTGTCCAGCGCCCTCCGCAATGGCTGGACGGGCTTCGTCTCCGGCATCCAGCAGCTGACGGTCTGGGTCGTGGGCGTCTGGCCCGTGCTGGTCATTCTGGCCGCAGCCGCCCTCGTCGTCCGCTTCGTGCGCCGCCGCACCCGCAAGTGATATTCGCTCTGTCGAAGCGCCCCGGAATGGGGCGCTTTTTGTTTCCGGCAGCGGCCTTTTCAAAAAAGTCATATTCTTTTTGAAAAAACGCTTGACAAGTCCCCCGCCTTGTGGTATTATACTTGAGCAGTCAGCGAGAGGCCGACAGCAAAAAGTAAATATCGCGGGGTGGAGCAGTCTGGTAGCTCGTCGGGCTCATAACCCGAAGGTCGTTGGTTCAAATCCGGCCCCCGCAACCACCAAGCATCTTGATCTTATCAAGATGCTTTTTCTTTTTTGCATACAAAACGAGAGGCCGCACAGCTGTGCGGCCCCTCGTTTGCGTTTATATCTTTTACAGCATCCCGTGCCGACGCTGTTCGGCTTCCAGCTCCTGATTCAGGGCCGCCTTGCGGTGGTCGAGCAGGAGGTCTTTGTTGTACTGGAAATACCGCTCACAGCCGTTTTCGGCAATGAACGCATGGGCGGCGGGCGAGAGGGTCAGTTCGGTGACGAAGACTACCATCTCCTGACTCTCGGCGAATGCCTGCTCCATAAAGTCGAAGGCCGCTTCCAGCGCGGCGCTGGCCGTCTGCTGGGCGGTGTCCCGGGCGTCCGACAGGGTGCCGAACTGGGTGCGCAGCACCTTGAAGGCGGCGTCCCCGTCCGGCGCGGCGGCGCGCAGAAGCTCTTTCTCCCAGCTGCGCAGGGTCTTGGCGGTCTGCAAGCGGGCCTCCAGCGTGGGCTTATCCAGCAGACCGGCGGTGCGCTTTTTCTGGGTCTCGGCCTCGTAGTCGGCGGTCATCTGGTCAAAGAGCTGCGCCCAGCAGTTCGGCTCCTGCGCCAGCTCTGCGGGCATCTCGGCAAAGGCTTTCTTCGTCTCCCGCAGGAAGGCATAGCAGCTGTCGGCCGCAGCGTCTGCCCGCCGGGAGGCAGAGAAGCGCGTCTCGAGGCCGGACAGGATCAGGCTCACGAGGCTCAGCTTCTCGTCGAAGGGGGCCTGCAGCAGCCGCGCAAAAGCGGCAGGCTTGGCCTGACCGGCCAGAATATCCTCCACGCCGTAGTCGTCACGGTACTTATAGTAGAGGTCGAGGTAGGCCGAGAAGTCCTCGGCGATCTTCTGGTGCTGGATATACTGGCGGATGAGCTCTTCGTCGGCCTGCAGGCCCAGCGACTCATAGGTATTGAGCAGGTTGGAAAGGTCTTCCCAGCCGCGGGCGGTGACGAACTGGGTGCCGTCCACGTCGGCGTTTATCTGGTAGAAGTTCTGGGGGTGCAGTTCGAGATAGCTCAGGATCGCGCTGTGGATGTGGGCTGCACGGGCGTAGTCCTTCCAGACCGGCAGATCCGGCTCAATGTCCATCCGGCGGACGCGGTCGAGGGTGACGATATCGAAATCGCGGACGGATTTATTGTACTCCGGCGGGTTGCCTGCCGCCACGATGACCCAGCCCGCAGGCACGGCCTGATTGCCGAAGGTCTTGCACTGCAGAAACTGCAGCATGGTGGGGGCCAGCGTCTCGGAGACGCAGTTGATCTCGTCGATGAAGAGGATGCCCTCTTTCAGGCCGGTGGCCTCCATCTTGGCGTAGACGCTGGCGATGATCTCGCTCATGGTGTACTCCGTCACAGAGACGTCCCGGCCGCCGTAGTTGCGCTGACGGATGAAGGGCAGGCCCACGGCGCTCTGGCGGGTGTGATGGGTGATGGTATAGGCCACCAGCGCCACGCCGCACTCCCGCGCCGCCTGCTCCATGACCTGGGTCTTGCCGATGCCCGGAGGCCCCATCAGCAGGATGGGGCGCTGGCGGATGGCCGGGATGGCGTATTCGCCCAGAGCATCTTTGGCGAGGTACGCTTTGACGGTATGCTCGATCTCTTCTTTGGCTCGTTTGATGTTCATATTCTTTCCCTCGTTATCACGAATTGTTGAGGTCACGGTAGAGGTCGTCTTCCTCCGCCAGCGCTTCGGACAGGGCCGAGGCGCTGCGGGCGGCCTCGCCGGTAAATTCTTCTTCGTCCAGTATCACTTTCATCGCCCAGGGCGGCACATTGGCGTCGTCGAAGCGGTCGCCCAGAAACAGAAATGCCGTGTCGTAAGCCGGGCGTCGGACCGGGTAAGTCCCCATACCGTCGGTAAAATAGAGCAGACCCCGGAGGTTCGAGAACTTCTTCTCGGCGCAGAGCTGGCTGACGTACTCGAAGGCGGGCCGGAAATCGGTGCCGCCGCCGCCCCGCAGCTCGAAATGGTTCATGGCACGGATGAGGTCGTCTTCGTTTTTGACGGGAATATCCTGCCGCACCGCGTTGTCGGCCTGGATGAGGTGGAGATTCATCCGATGGAAGAAATTCTCCCTGCCCTTCAGCAGAGTGTACGTCTCGGCCAGAAAGGCCCGCACCAGCTCACCCGAGGTGGAGTAGCTGGTGTCGATGACGAGGGCCAGCTCTTCTATCTTCTTGCTCTCCCGGGTCTCCAGCGGCTCGATGAGGGGCAGGTTGCCGTAGACCGACAGGCCGTAGGTGTAAAAGTTCAGATCGAACTCGTCCGGGTCGAGGTGGACTTCCTCCCGGGTGACGCAGAACCGGCGCAGGAAGTCGCCGTAGCTGCGGCGGCTGCGGTTTGCGGCTTTGATCTGCTCCCGCATGGCATCCGCGCCCTCACCGGCCTCTTTGTCCCGGAGTTCCAGCTCTGTCTGCATCCGCTCGCCGATCTTCTGCCACGTCTTCTGGGGCAGAGGGGTGGGCATCTGTTGGGGCTGTTCGGGGGCATCTTTGGGCCAGAGGCGGTGGTCGTCGGTGTAGAATTCTTTTTCCAGCTGGCGGAGAACGCCGGGCGTCTGCCGCACCAGCCAGCGGTAGATGGGAGCTGCAGCAGCCACTTTTTCCTGCGCGATGATCTCCTCATAGGCGTGTTGGCGCACCCACGTCAGGGGGCGCTGGACGCTCTTGCGGCCAAGACCGTCGATGACGTTCTCCACCGCAATGTCACACGCAAGGTCCCACAGGCGTTTGTCCCGCTTGCCGCGCAGCCAGAGATGGCGGAAGATGCAGTGGAACACCGTGTGGAGATAGAGCCGGTTGAGATATTTGGGGTTCTTCTGGTAGAGCCTCAGCAGGGCGCTTGGCTGGTAGCAGAGGATGGTCCCATCCGTCGCCAGCACACCGCACCGCTCGTCGGCGGTGGGCGTCAGGGCCGAGAGGGCCTGGTCTAAAAAGCGGAAGTCCAGATACAGCCCGCTGCGCACCACGGCCAGCACCTCGCCGCCCATCCGGGCCTGCCACTCTTCGTGAGTCTCGGGCCGGGCCGACTGGAAGGGCTTGCGGGGGTCAAAAAACGTTTCCTTCTCAGAAATCAAAATCATACCTCTTCTTTTGGGGCGCAGCGGCACGCTTTTTGTGCTCTGCGTCGGCCAGCAGGGCGGCAGCTTCGGCATTGTCGGCCTTGGCCGCGAGGGCTGCACCCTCGGCAAAAGCGTCGGCGTCCATCACATCCAGCGCCAGCAGGGCTTTGATGCCCTCGGTGTCCTGCGCCTTGAGCAGACGGGTCAGCACCCGCCCGGTGTTGGTCTTGAGGAAGTCCCGGTAGGCATCCCGGGCGGCATCGCTCAGCTGCCACGGCCAGCGCAGGCGGTCGAAGCAGAGCATCGCCATCACGGAAGCGTCGTCGGCGTCGTGGCCCTGCGGGAAGATGGCGTCGTACTCCGCCGGGAGAAGCTTATTTTCGAGAAAGCACTGCCGGTAGTGGTAGCCCTGCCCCGAAAAGGTGTGGAGCAGGATGTGGGCGGGCGTCTCCTCGATGTCCTCCCAGTAGGCGGGATACCACAGCCCCGCACGGGGTGCAGCCTCCCCTACCGGCCAGAACAGCGCCCGCACGGCCTCGGTGATGCTGCCCACGAGGGCGAACAGGCCGGTGGCCTGCTCGGGCGTGGCGCGGACGATGAGGTCTTCCAGCGCAAAGCAGTTGAGGAAGACATCGCTGCCCATGGTCAGCTCTCCTGTCCCGGCAGTCAGGCGGCGCAGCCTGCGGCAGTTGTAGAATGTGCAGCTGCCGATGACCCGCAGACTCTCCGGCAGGGTGACTTCTTCCAGGAAGTTCCCGCAGATGGGGTGGAGCTCGTCGTCCTGCGCCGGGGCAGCGGGGGCGTCGAAGTCAAAGCTGTACCGCTCTTTGCCGCTCACATCCCGGCCAAAAGCACGGGTCAGACAGAGCTTGCCGTCCTCGGCCCGCTCATAGCGGCAGGTCTTTTCCGGCCCGGGCAGACCCCGGGGCTTTTCGGAAAAACAGTAATCTCCCAGTTCGGTGATGGGCCACCGGCCCTCCCCTTCCGGCGCAGGAACAGCCCCGGGCAGCTTTACGCAGGGCTCACCGCCGTACACCCGCACAAGGCGGGCCGTGCCGCCCGCCAGCGGCAGAATATCCAGTATCATAAGAACCTCGCTCACAAAAAAGCTGCCGCACAGACACGCCGTGCAGCAGCTCCGTTCAAAACTTCATCACTGTGCGGCCTGTGCAAGGCAATCGTTCATTGCCGCAAATACCGCGTCGCTGGTCATGGTGCTGCCGGAGACAGCATCCACTCCGACGGTCGAGCCAGCCGCCAGCAGGGAGGCTGACAGCGTCTCTGCCGCCTTGCCGCCCAGCTCCGGCGTCTCGCCGGAAGCGTCGATCACAACATTCGTTACCTTGCCGCCGGTGATGGTCACGGTGACGCCCACCTCGCTCAGACAGCCCTGCGCGCTGGCGGTGTAGGTGCCGTCGGTGTAGGTGTCGGCGTTATCGGCAGCCGGAACCGTGCCGGTGTTGGCGATATAGAGGGCCAGCACGATGCCGAGGACGACGTCCAGCACCAGCATGAGGATCATGTTGCGGGTCATGTGTTTTTTCATGGTCTGTGAAGTGCTCCTTTTGCGATGTTTGGGGTCCGCTCGTTACTTTGCGGGCTTGAAGCTGTCGCGCAGGGTCACGACACGATTGTACACGCCGGGGTTCTTCGAGTCGGGAGTGAAGAAACCGGTGCGCACGAACTGGAACTTATCGCCGGGCTTTGCGTCGGCCAGAGCCTCTTCCAGCTTGCAGCCCTTGCGGACGACAACGCTGTCGGGATTCAGATAATCCTTGTAGTCGCTGCCCTCGGGGATGGCATTCATGTTCGCCTCGGTGAAGAGCTTGTCGTACAGGCGTACCTCGGCATCCACGGCGTGGGCGGCGCTCACCCAGTGGATGGTACCCTTGACCTTGCGGCCATCGGCAGGGCTGCCGTTGCCGGTCTCGAGGTCGGCGGTGCAGTGGATGACAGCAATGCTGCCGTCGGGGTTCTTCTCGACGCTCTCGCACTTGACGATATAGCCGCCCATCAGACGGACTTCGCCGCCGACGGTCAGGCGCTTGAACTTCGGAGGCGGCACCTCGGCGAAGTCCTCGTTCTCGATCCACAGCTCCCGGGTGAAGGCGACCTTGCGGGTGGTGGTGTCGTTGGCTTCACGGTTGGGGTTGTTGGCGATGTCAAAATACTCGGTCTTGTCGGCGGGGTAGTTGTCCACCACCAGCTTGACGGGGTCCAGCACGGCGATGCGGCGCTGTGCGGTCAGGTCCAGCTCGCTGCGGATGCAGGCTTCCAGCTGGCGCATATCAATGAGGTTGTCGGACTTGGAGATGCCGGCCTCCCGCACGAAGGTAAAGATCGAAGAAGCGGTGTAGCCGCGGCGGCGCAGGCCGCACAGGGTGGGCATGCGGGGGTCATCCCAGCCGTCCACAATGCCCATCTCCACCAGCTCACGCAGATAGCGCTTGCTCATGACGGTGTTGGTCATGTTCAGGCGGGCAAACTCCCGCTGCTTGGGGAACTCGGTGCCAAAAATGTTCTCGATGACCCAGTTGTACAGCGGGCGGTGGTTCTCGAACTCGAGGCTGCACATACTGTGGGTGATGCCCTCGATGGCGTCCTGGATGGGGTGGGCGAAGTCGTACATCGGGTAGATGCACCACTTATTGCCCTGACGGTGATGCTCGGCGTACTTGATGCGGTAGATGGCCGGGTCACGCAGATTCATGTTGGGGCTGGCCAGGTCGATCTTGGCGCGGAGGGTCTTTTCGCCCTCCTTGAACTCGCCTGCACGCATCCGGCGGAAGAGGTCGAGGTTCTCTTCCGGGGTGCGGTCGCGCCACGGAGAGGGACGGGAGGGCTTGCCTGCGTCGCTGCCGCGGTACTCGCGCATCTCGTCGCGGGTCAGGTCATCGACGTATGCCTTGCCCTCGAGGATGAGCTTCTCGGCATACTCGTAGCACTTGTCGAAGTAGTCGCTGCCGTAGAAGATGCCGCCGTTGGGGTCGGCACCCAGCCAGTGCAGGTCCTCGATGATGCTGTTGACATACTCCTCCCCTTCGCGGGCGGGGTTGGTGTCGTCGAGGCGGAGGTTGAACTTGCCGCCGTACTGGTTTGCGATGGACCAGTTGATATAGATCGCCTTGGCGCTGCCGATGTGCAGGTAGCCGTTGGGCTCCGGCGGGAAGCGGGTGTGGATCTCGCGGATCTGTCCTTCGGCGAGGTCGGCGTCAATGATCTCGGTCAAAAAGTTTTTATCTGCCATAGTGGCGTTCCCCCTGTCAGGGCATAGCAAGCCCGGAATTACACATTTGATACCCCTTATAATACACTATTTCCCGCTTTCCTTCAAGGTGGAAAGCCGAAGTTCCATCTGTTTTCGGCGTCGTTTTGCGAAAAAGCTTTCCCTGTCTCCCGCTTTTTGCAAAAAAAGCGAAATTCATGCTTGACATTCCGCACAGAATCTTATATAATAATCAAGCATTCAGCGAATGCGACAGATAGATAGGGGTATAGCTCAGTTGGTAGAGCAGCGGTCTCCAAAACCGCGTGCCGTGAGTTCGAGACTTACTACCCCTGCCACAAGCGCACAGAGAGTACTCTGTGCGTTTTGTTTTTGTATTTTTCCCTGAATGTCGGACTTTCCAAAACTTTTTTGACATTTTCTGAAATTCATGCTTGACAACCGCGCGTTTCTCAGGTATAATAACACACGTTCCGGCGGTCAACCGCCAGAAACGATGCACTTGAGCGATCATGGCCCGGTAGCTCAGTTGGTTAGAGCACCAGCCTGTCACGCTGGGGGTCGTCGGTTCGAGCCCGATCCGGGTCGCCATTTGCTGCTATAGCTCAGTTGGTAGAGCGCATCCTTGGTAAGGATGAGGTCTCCAGTTCGAATCTGGATAGCAGCTCCATCGAGAAAAACCACTTGAATCCTTGCGGTTCAGGTGGTTTTTTTGTATTTCCGGTCATTTTTACCACCCGGTTTTCTTTTTGCTGCACAAAAAGGCCCCCCGGCACCATGCGGACGTGTCGGGGGGCTTTGCAATATGGAGGAAGCAGGGCGATGCGGTACGCCCCGCCGGGGTAAGTCAGTGGATCAGCTCGTTATGAACTGCGCCGTTGATGGTGAGCTGAGCCTCGCCGCCGTTGTGGGCAAGCACAAAGGGGGTAACGTCGGGGCCCATGGCCAGCATCTCGTCGATGACAAGGCTGGACTCCCGGCTCCGGGTGCGGAACACCACCACATCGGCACCCTGTGCCTTGATGGCCCGCAGGTCGCCCAGCACAGCGTTGAGGGCGGCATCCTCAGAGGGTACCGCAATGATGTACCGGCCATCCACCACAGAGGTCTCGTAGGTCTCTGCGCCGGTCACGGTGTAGTTGGGGGCCGCAGAGCCGTTCTCCTGCGGCTCCGGTGCGCCGCAGCGGATGCAGACGCCGTTCTTGTACTCGTGGCCCAGAGGGGCAACGAGGTTGGTGCGCTCACCCTCCTCCTCGTGGCAGCGGGTGCACTTCTGTACCGTGTAGCCGCTTTCCGTGCAGGTGGGGGCAACGGTGGTCTCGACATACTGATGGTCCAGAGCATTAACGAAACTGAAATGCGAGCCGTATTCCTGGTGGCAGCGGCTGCACTTGTATACCTGGTAGCCCTTCTCGGTGCAGGTGGGCTTGACTGTTACCGTCTCCCCGTAAAGATGGTTGTTATTTACAGGAAGCTCGACCGTATTGACGACCTCACCGCAGGAGCGGCACCGGTAGTACCGATAGCCCTTTTCCGTACAATTCGGGAAAACAGTCTCTTCATAGATATAGTAGCTGCCCTTCTGATGCTTGCACTCTTCCGGGGTCTGCTCCTCATCCCCCTCGGTCACCCAATCGCCGTTCCGGCGTGTTTTGGTCACCGTGTTCGAGCTGTTATGGCCTATATTGGTCATTTCTACTTTTGCACCGTCCTGGATGCTGCCCTTGTCAGTGGTAAATTGATTCTCGCCCTTCTGGACGGTACCAGTGTTGCTCCAACCAGCCGTTCCGCCATTGCCAATGGCAGCGCCCGCGCCATAACTATCATACAGTCTGTAGTGCTCGGCACTGCCGGTGGCCTTGACCTGCGCTTTGCCGCCAATGATCACTTCGCCGGTGCCATTTGCGCCGCCGCCGTATTCGTAATTTTCTGCCGTTACCTGAGCATTGCCCTGAATGGTGACCTTGGCGTAGCTATTTTTGTCTCTGCTGCTTGCGCCGCCACCGATCACCGCACCGGCACCTTGATAGCTCAAATTACGATTTTCCCTATCCTCGGCTTTCGCGTTCACTACTGCATTGCCGGAGATGGTGATCTCGGCTGTGCCGCCATAACCGCCGCCGATCACTGCATGGTCAGCGTCGGAGCCATGATAGTATCTATCTCCGGGATTCGCCTTATCTGTAGCGGTCACCTTAGCGTTGCCGGAGATGGTAATGCTGGTTCGCTCATCTTCATAGCCTCCGCCGATGCCGCCATTGGCGTTGACCACAGCATCACCTGTGATCACGATATTTTCAGCCGAACCGCCACCAGTTCCGCTGCCGATTCTGCCCTGGGTATTCACCGTGCCGCCCTTGATCTCAATGTTTTTGGTGCCATGGCCGCTGCCATCCGTGTCGCTCCCATACCAGCCATGTCCATTTCCGCCAATGGCAGCACCACGGACATCTGCGTTCACGTTAAGGGTCTGGTCTTTGTCTTCTGCCGTAATGGTGAGCTTGCCGGTGCTGACATCATCATTTTTCTGGATGCCGGCACTGTTTCCATATCCGTTCAGGGTGTTATTGCCCTCCACTTTGATCTCCACATTGCCGCTGCCCTGAATATCAATGGCTGCCATGCCACGAGTATTCGTATCAGCAGCATGCGGCTGGTCGATGGTGGCATCCTTCAGCTTCAGCTTGACCAGCGTGTTGGCGAAGATCTGGATGATGCCTCTGTGTTCTCCCTCGCCGCTGCTGCGGGCCGGAGCCTTGCGGGGGCCATTGGAGGCGTCGTCAGAGGCGCTGGCAGTAGCCTCGGCAGAGGCCTTGGCCTCTGGCTTGGGCTGGCCCTCGTCCTCTGCTTTGGGCTCCTGCCCCTCGCCAGCGGAAGCATTCAGCTCCCCGTTTGCAGGGGCATTCTGCTCCTTCTTTTCCTCGTCAGCAGGGTCGCTGTTGTTATCCTTATTTTCGGTCTCGGTATTCTGCTCCGGGTCAGCCGGAGCTTCGGTATCCTTCTGCTCCTGCTTTTTCTCAGCAGCGGGGGCGTCCTCTGCCTCCGGGGTCTCCTTCGGGGTCTCCTCCTTGGCCGGAGCCTTGGCCGGGGTCACAGGCTGGTTTTCTTCCTGCTGGTTCTCCTCAGCGGTCTGCATAGCTCCACCGGCGGAGTTATAGGTGCCGGTAATCACGATCTCATCATCTTTGCCGATCGTAGACGCCGCTCCGTTGCCCTGCGTCACGGTGATGCCGCTTTCATCCGCCTTGATCACAAGGCCGCCGTTGGCAAGATTAAACTCGGCCGCAAATGCCGGGGCGGAAAGGGATACCGCCATGCTCAGGGCCACGGCCGCCGCCGCGACTTGCCGGAGCAATTTTTTTCTTCGCATGATTTTTACCTCCCGTTTTGTATTTTGTGGCTTTTCTGCCAAATTCATTATACCCCCCCCCCCTACTTCCTGTGCAATATAACGGTTAGACAATCTTGCTCCACTTTTTTTAGCAAAAATGACAAAAAACGCCGTTGACCCGCACCTTTTGTGCAGGCCAACAGCGTTATCGTCCATGTATCCCGGCTAAAATATCACGATGGTGCGTTTGCCCCCACTGCCCCAACCGGCCGGAGCAAACAAAAAAACACCCCGAAGCCTTGATGGCTTCAGGGTGTTCTGAGCTGGAGCTGCTATCCAGATTCGAACTGGAGACCTCATCCTTACCAAGGATGCGCTCTACCAACTGAGCTATAGCAGCACACTCACAGCTCAATTATAATACCATAAACTCTGCCGCATTGCAAGCGTTTTTTGCAAAAAAATCTGGCATTTTGCGTTTTTTCTGCCCAGATACAGAAAAACGGCTGCCGTTTTCCACGGCAGCCGTCTGCATTGTTGAAACTATCACTCGATGAGGCCGTTCAGCAGGGCCAGGCACTTGCGGCTGTGCAGCTTGCGGATGGCCTTTGCCTCGATCTGGCGGACGCGCTCACGGGTAACGCCGAAGTCGCGGCCCACCTCTTCCAGCGTGCGGGGACGGCCATCGTCCAGACCAAAGCGGAGACGGATGACCTTCTCTTCACGGGGAGTCAGGCTCTTGAGGGCCTGATTGATCTGCTGGGCCACCATAGCGCGGTCAGCAGCCTTGCCGGGAGCCTCGGCGTTCTCGTCGGCGACGAAATCGCCCAGAGAGGAATCCTCTTCCTCGCCCACGGGGCTCTCCAGGCTGGCGGGCTCCTGTGCCATCCGCTGGATCTCACGCACACGCTCCACGCTCATGTCCATGGCCTTTGCCAGCTCTTCCGGGGTGGGCTCGTGGCCGTTCTGGTAGACCAGCTGGTTGGTGGCCTGACGCATCCGGTTGATGGTCTCGACCATGTGCACCGGGATGCGGATGGTGCGGGCCTGGTCGGCGATGGCGCGGGTGATGGCCTGACGGATCCACCAGGTCGCATAAGTAGAGAAGCGGAAGCCGCGGTCGCAGTCGAACTTCTCAGCCGCCTTGATGAGGCCGATGTTGCCCTCCTGGATGAGGTCGAGGAAGGCCAGATTGTGGCCCACGTGCTTCTTGGCGATGGAGACCACCAGACGGAGGTTCGCTTCGCTCAGGCTGCGGCGGGCGTTCAGGCCGTCGCGGCGGGTCTTCAGCAGCTCCTGACGGCGCTCCTCGGTCAGGGGGCCGTTCTCCACAGCCTCCATGGCCTCTTCCTCAGCAGCCTTTTCCTCGGCGTCCACGCTGGGCTTCTCGCTGCCCTCTTCGTCGATGTCCTCGGTGTAGCTGCGGCTGTTCTCGTCCTCCTCGAACGAGAAGCGGGCGCTGTTCTTCTTGATGTACTCGGGCGCACCGTACTTCTGGCGGTCGGCCTGCAGGATATGGGCAGCCTCGGCGCCGGCGTGGATGCGCTTGCTCAGGTCAACTTCCTGCTCCGCGCTCAGCAGAGGGATCTGGCCGATCTGCTTGAGGTAGTTCTTGACGGGGTCGTCCAGCAGCTCATCCATCGCAGCCTTCAGGTCGGCGGGGTTCTCCTCGGCGGCTTCTTCCTCGTCCTCGCCGCCCAGACCCAGCTCGTCGCTGTTGTTCTCGGCGTTTTCCACCTCGGCGATGATGCTGTCCACGTCCAGATTCACATCGGCGTCGGCCTCATCCTCGATGATCTTGATGCCGCGCTCTTCAAGGAGCGTATAGAGCGTTTCCACATCCATCCTGCACTGTGCAGCCAAAGTTTTGGCCTCCTGTGCCGACAGGGTGCCTTCGCCTTTCGTCAACAGTTCCTTCAAAGTCATGCCCATTTCGCTCTCTCCTTCTCACTGCGGGGGAAGCGCCCCGCAAGTGAACTTGTCTCATAGTTTCGGCCTTGCTGCATCAGATCACAAGACCTCCGTTGACGCCGAACACCTGGCCGGTGATGTAGCCGGCGTCTTCTCCGGCGAGGTACAGCAGAAGCTTTGCCACCTCTTCGGCGGTGCCGAGACGGCCCACAGGGGTCTCTTCGGCCAATGCCGCTTTGTCCTCAGCAGTGAACGAGGCCATCATATCGGTGTCGATGACGCCGGGGGCCACACAGTTCACAGTAATGCCGCTGGGACCTTCTTCTTTTGCCAGCGCCTTGGTCAGGCCGATGAGGCCCGCCTTGGCGGCGGAATAGTGTACCTCGCAGCTGCCGCCGGTCTGGCCCCACATGCTGCTCACGGTGAGGATGCGGCCCGCTTTGCGGCGTATCATCCCGGGCAGGGCCAGCTGGCAGAGGTTGAACGCACCGGTCAGGTTGACGTCCAGCATCCGTTGCCACTCTTCCGGCGTGATGTCGGTGAACAGCTTCTGCTGGGCGATGCCCGCGTTGCTCACCAGCACATCCACCCGGCCCAGCGCCTGCTCGGCGGCGCGGAAAGCCAGCTCACAGCTGGCCCGGCTGGCCACGTCGCACTGGATGGCCAGTACGCCCGGCAGCTCCTTCTGCAGGGCTGCGGCGGCCTCGGCGTTGGTGTGGTAGAACACCGCCACCCGATAACCCGCCGCATAGAATGCGCGGGCTGCTGCTGCGCCGATGCCCCGGTCGCCGCCCGAGATGAGGACGGTGCGGCCCTTCGCCGCCGGGGCAGTGCTCTGGGGCTCTGCCGCTGGTTCCGGCTCGCGTTCCGGTGCCGGTGTGTTCTCCGGCGCAGCGCTGACCGGCGTTTCCCTCGTTTCCTGCACCGGCGGTGCGGCCACAGCCGCTTCTTCCGGCTCGGGCAGGGTCGGCCTGCGCTGTTCTTTCTTCGGCCCGGCGTCTGCAAGGTCAAATGTCAGCTCAAATTCGTCGTTGTACAAGAGTCAAACCCTCCTGTCCACTATTTTCGGCCGCAGCGCCTCTTCGTGTCAAAGCCTCTGCGGCGGGAAAGGAAACAGCTTCCCCCACCCCGCCGGAGCTGCGCTCTGCTCACTTTTTCCGGTCTAGGCCGGCTCTGCGGCGCGCCCGGCGGCATTTGTGTGGTTTCGACAAGTTTCCATTGAATAATATAGCACAATCGGGCGAAAAAATAAAGTGGTCACCGGTGATTTTTTCACGCAGTTCCCACTTTTTTCACAGATTCAGGGGTTCACGGGCGGCTTCCAGCGGGGCTTTGCGGCCCGCCTGGCCCGCAGTGAAACGAAAAATTCCTGCAAAAGCTGCTGTGCCTCGTCGGCCCGCAGTCCCTTCTCGATGACGGGGTGATGGTTGAAGGGCTGGGCGAAGAGGTCTGTCACCGAGCCGCAGCAGCCCGCCTTGACGTCGGCGGCACCGTACACCACCCGCTTGATGCGGCTGTTGATGATGGCGCCGCTGCACATGGGGCAGGGTTCCAGCGTCACGAACAGCTCACACTGCCACAGCCGCCAGCCGCCCAGCTTTTTGCAGGCCGCGTCGATGGCCAGCAGCTCCGCGTGGTGGAGGGCGTTTTTCTCCGTCTCGCGGGTGTTGTGGGCGGCAGAGATGATCTCTCCGTCCTTCGCCACGACCGCGCCCACCGGCACTTCGCCCAGCGCAGCGGCCTTCCGGGCCTCTTCCAGCGCCGCGCCCATCAGCTCAAAATCGGTCATCCCATTCCCCTTTCTGCCAGCCGTGCGGCAAACACGAGGCAGTTATTTATAATATGTAACGCGCTGCCGGGCCATACGCTCTTCGCTTTCCGGGCCGCCCAGCCGAAGATGAGCCCCATGCCCAGCCCATAGGCCCGGGCCGTCCAGCTGCCGTGCAGAGCCGCAAAAAGCACCGCCTGCACCACCACAGCCCCCGCGCCGCCCAGCGGCTGCAAAAGATAGAGCGCCCCGCCCCGGAAGGCAAGCTCTTCTGCCAGAGGGGTCACAAGGCAGATGCGCAGCGCAGCCCACCCGAGGGCCGCGCCCTCGGGCAGAGCCGTCTTTTCCGCCGGGAGCAGCAGCTGTGCTCCCGCCGCCAGCAGCCCCCAGAGCACCGCCGCCTCGGCCAGGACCCGGCACCGAGCCGGAAAAGACGGCTTTTCCGGTTCCCTGATCAGTCTTTTCACGGCGTCCCCTCCTGTCGGCGGACATTGTACCATACTGCCGCCCCGTTTTGCAAGCAGTTTTTCGTTCATTCGAAGAAATTTCACTCAAAAGATTGACATACCGCCCGGCGTTCTGGTATACTTTGTACGACTTTTTTATAGATTTGTCGTTTTACCAAAGACACACGATGAACGCACCCATGGAGGTACGAGCTATATGATACGCATTCTTACCGATTCCGCATCCGACATCCTGCCCGCCGAGGCCGCGCAGCTGGGTGTGGACGTCATCCCCCTCAACGTCACCCTCGAGGACGGCACCGTCATCCGGGACGGCGTGGACCTGACTCCCAGCGAGTACTACGAGCACATGGCCGGCTGCAAAAAGCTGCCCACCACCAGCCAGCCCAGCCCTGAGCTGTTCGAAAAGTTCTACGCCGAGGCCGCTGCCGCCGGAGACGAGGTCGTGGGCATCTTCCTGTCCCATGAGCTGTCCGGCACCTATCAGTGTGCGAAGCTGGCCGCAGACCTGGCCAACGTGGACAACGTCCTCTTCGTGGACAGCACCAATGTCTGCCTCGGCGAGGGTCTGCTGGTGCGTCTGGCCGCACACCTGCGGGACGAAGGCAAGTCTGCCGTCCAGATCGCCGCCACCCTCGAGCACGCCAAGGAGCACCTGCACCTCGTCGCCGCCATCGACGACCTGAAGTATCTGCGCAAGGGCGGCCGTCTGCCCGCCGCCGTCGCCGTGGCCGGCGGGATGCTGGGCATCAAGCCCCTCATCACCATCAAGGAGGGCAAAGTCGCCATGGCCGGCAAGGCCCGGGGTCTGCCCGGCGCATACGTCGCCCTCTTCAAGAAGATCGAGGAGCTGGGCGGCGTCAACCCCCGTTTCCCCTCTCTGGCCGGTTACACCATCAGCCCCCGCGAGGTGAACCCCATCCAGACCTATCTGGTGGACAATCTCGGCCTTTCCGAGCCGCTGGTGCGCCAGATCGGCTGCGTCATCGGCACCCACGCCGGTCCCGGTGCGTTTGGTCTGGCCTTCTTCGATAACGGGCTGGTCATCGACTAAGAGTATATAGGAAGAGGCTGCTGTGCATCTGCACGGCAGCCTCTTTTCGTTTTTCCTTACAGCATATCCGTGATGAGCTTGCCCAGCAGGAGCACCAGCACCACGAGCATCATGGGGCGGATGAACTTTGCGCCCTTTCTCAGGGCGAAGTGGGAGCCGATGATGTTGCCGACGATGTTGCTGATGGCGCAGGGAATACCCACCGGAAAGACCACCAGCCCGCTGCCCAGATAGGTGATGAGGCTGGCGTAGTTGCTGGCGAGGTTGAGCACCTTGGCGTTGCCGTTGGCGGTGCGCAGGTCGAAGCCCATCAGGCTGGTGAAAGCGATGATGGCAAAGGTCCCGGTGCCAGGCCCCACCATGCCGTCGTACAGACCGATGCCGAGGCCGATGCCCAGGGCCAGCAGGGCCTTTTTCAAATTCAGGGTGCCGTCATCCCGGTTCTCGTCCGGGAGGTTGCGCTGCCACAGAATGATGACCGCCGCGATGGGCAGGATGATGAACATCATCATCTGCAGCACCTCATCGCTGAGCATCAGGACGATGTGTGCGCCCAAGGCACTGCCCGCAAAGCTTCCGATGGCGGCGAGGATGCCGACCTTGAGGTTCATCGCGCCGTTCTTGAAGAAGCTGGCCGTGGCGAACGTCGTGCCGCAGGCGGCGCTGAATTTATTGGTGGCGTAAGTATAGTGAGGCGGCAGGCCCGCGAAGAGATAGGCCGGCAGACTGATGAGTCCGCCGCCGCCCGCTGCCGAATCGACAAAGCCCGCAAAGCCGGTCATGAACACCAGAAATGCCATCATCGGCAGGCTGATTTGAATACCCATTGTTATGATTCCCCTTAATATTCCTATTTTTTCCACGATTTTACTTGTACAGCTCACCCTCGCAGGCCAAGATCTGGTCGAGGATCATCCGGGACACCCGGGCGCCGTAGACCATGGAGGGATGGTCATTGTACTCGATGATGTCGTGGAAGTCCTTGTTCATCAGGACGATGACATACTCGCCGTAGGGGGTGTGGACGATGCCGCCGTCGTTGCGGCAGGCGTTCATGCTGCCGCTCTTGCTGGCCACCCAGATGAGTTCCGGCTCGCCGGTCTCCTCGCAGTCGAGATAGAACTGAGGGAAGTCGTGGGTCAGCATGGTATTGTAGTGCTGCTGACGGAAGATGGCCAGCATCTCGGCGCTGGCCTCAGCGCTGACGAGCGTTCCCTTTGCCACCTGCGCAAACAGCGAGGCGTAGTCCCGGGGCGTCGTGGTGCCGAGGTCGTTGTAAATATCAAAGTGGAGCGGGTTGTGCAGGACGGTGTGGGCAAAGCCCATCTCCCGGATGCAGGCGTTGATGGTGTCCAGCCCCAGATAGTCGATGACCATGTTGGTGGCGATGTTGTCGGAGCAGATGATCATCATGGTGGCAGCGTCTTTAACTTTCAGACTTGCGCCCACGCCCAGCGCCCGGAGCATACCAGAACCGTCCACAAAGTGCTCGGGCTTGTAGGTGATTTTTTCCTCGAGGCTGGCTTTGCCCCGGCTGGCCTGCAGATACAGGGCTGCGAGGATATATGCCTTGATGGTGGAAGCCGTCTCAAATTCCTCGTCAGCGCCGATTTCGACCGTGTGGCCGTGCAAATCGTCCACAAAGACGCTCATCTTGCCCTGATAGGAATACAGCTCGGCGGCAATACGCTTTTCCAGCGTCATGTTTTTATCCATTTTGGAATCTCCCTGTCGTTTTATACATTATTTAGAGGTTTTCTTCGAAGAACCGCCGGGCGTTGCGGTAGAAGATGGCCTCCACCTCGTCCTCGGTGAAGCCCTCGCGGCGGAGTGCGTCGGCCAGCAGCGGGAGCTTGGAACAGTCGTCCATTTCCAGCTTGCCGCCGATGCCGTCGAAGTCACTGCCCAGACCGATGATCTCAATGCCGCCCACCTGCTTGAAGTGGGCCGCGTGCTTTGCCATCAGGGCCGTGGTGCTGCGGCAGAGCTTTTCTTCGGGCTGGTTGTCGAGGAAGCCGCTGCAGTAGTTCAGACCCACGAGGCCGCCCTTGTTGGCGAGGGCGCGGATCATCTCGTCGGTGAGGTTGCGGCAGTGGGGCGCGAGGGCGCGGCAGTTGGAGTGGCTGGCCGCAAAGGGGCGGGTGGAGTGCTCCACAATGTCCCAGAAGCCCTTGTCGGACAGGTGGCTCACGTCTGCGATGATGTGCAGACGCTCCATCTCAGCCAGGAACTCGAAGCCCTTCTCCTTCAAGCCCGTCTCGGTGTTGGGGGCGCAGGGCCAGATGTTGTGGCCCCCGCCGGGGACGACGTTGGGGCTGGCAAGCTCGTTCTCGTGGTTCCAGGTCAGGGTCATCATGCGGACGCCCAGCTCATACATCCGGCGCAGCACGCCGATGCTGCCCTTGCAGCAGCCGCCCTCTTCGATGGTGAGCATTCCGCTGATCTTGCCCTCGGCGGCGTTCTTGCGGATGTCAGAGGGTTGATACACCGGAGCAATATCCTCCGGGTATTTTTCCATGATGCGTTTGAAGACGTCGATTTCTTCCAGCGCCGTCACCAGCGGGTCGGCACCGGGGGTCTTGTCCCCCAGATTGACAAAGGCAGCGAAGCACTGCAGCATATAGTCGCCCTTTTTCAGTTTCTGCAAGTCGATGTGCAGATCATTCTGCGCAAAGCTCTTGGGCGTACCCGCCTTTTCGGCGTAGCGCAGCTCACTCAGGGTGTCACAATGTAGATCAAAGACTTTCATTTTTGGTTCTCCTTTGATAGATGGAAGATGCTTCTTCCATCGGGTCGAGGTTTCTTTTAAGTAAAATCACGCGCCTGTGGCGCGGATTTGGATTTCTTTTTCGGTCAAATGGCTTTGCGCTCCGCGCGGGCCAGAGGCAGAGCTGGTTTTTTCTTTGAGCTGGTTTTCGCGCTGGTGGCGCGGGGCTGGTTTTTTCTTTTGGTCAAGTGGCTTGCGCTCCGCGCGGGCCAGAGGTAGGGAGGGGTGTTTCGACTCCCCCCTCCCTACCTCTGGACTCCACTCTCCCCGCAACGAGTTAAGGGCTGCTCGCCCTTAACAAGCCCAAAGAAGAAGTCGAAGCCCAAAAATGCTAGCCGCTTCGCTAAACGCATTTTTTTGTGCTTCTCCCATTTACGGCTCCGCCGAAGATTTCACCTTTCTGCTGAACTTCACGCCCTGCGAGGGCCTAACACCAGCTGCGAAGCAGCAAATCGGAGAAACGAGAAAAAAGCGTTAAGCGAAGCGGCTAGCTTTTTTCCGTTTCGACAACCCCTTCGGGGTCTGAAAGGGGCGAGCAGCCCCTTTCTCGTGGATCCAGCGCGTCGAAATCGCTGGTGGTTTTCTGGTTCTCTTTTGACATCAAAAGAGAATAATTAGCCTTAATGAAAAAGCGCTCTGCCCCGCGCACAGGCGCGAGAACCATTTCTGGTTCTCTTTTGGCACGCAAAAGAGAACTTAACCTCGCGTAACCGCGCTCTCCCCCCGCGCCACCGGCGCGCGATCCCACTTAAATTAAATCAGAACACACTCCCCACCGCATACAAACACTTCACCAGATCCTCCCGATACAGCGGGTCGCTCGGCTCAAGGCTGTTGACGACCACACCGCCGCTGGCAGCGGCACCGGTGGAGTGGATATACCGCCCTTCGCCCAGATAAAGCGCCACATGGCCGGGGAAGAAGAGCGCATCGCCTGGCTTTTTGTTCTCGAAGGCCACCTCATGCATCGGCCAGCCCTCGATGATCTTTGCGTCGCGGTAGATGAGCACACCACACTGCATATAGGCGCTGCTGACGAGGCCCGAGCAGTCGATGCCCCGGCCCGACTTGCCGCCCCAGCGGTACTCGGTCCCCATATACTTCTTTGCCTGCTCACAGACAGCGGCGCGGAAGGCATCTTCGCTGCCGCCGTACCAGCGTGCCACAGCTTCCGGCACGAGCTTTTCCGCCGTCGTGTCCAGCGTCTCGGCCAGCGCGTCATTGAAGGCAAGACCCTCTCTCTGGGAGAAGACCGCCGTCATCTCATATTTCACCGGCTCCAGCGCCACGTCCCGGACATAGCCCGTCCGGCCATCCGTCAGCAGGACTTTCGCCCAGCCCTTGTGGGCCTCGGACTCTTCGGCCGTCTCAGGCTGGCTGCGGAGAACGCCTCCCCGCTCCAATTCCATCATCCGGACGCCCTGCACCTTGGGCAGGCTGAGGACATCCGTAGCGCGGCCCACGAGAACGAGGTCTGCCCCCAGATACTCCCACAGCTCCTCCTCGCGGACAAACTGCAATTCCCGCTGATTCACATAGCCATGGTAGCCGTAAAAGCTGACCACTTCGGCCACATCGGGCGGAAGCCGGACGCCCGCAGCGGTCACGCTGCCGGGCGCAGTCCGCACCTGACAGGCCTGCCCATACAGGCCCTCATCTCCGATGGTGGAGACAAGACCCTCCTCGCCCTCTTTGATGATCTGGGGCAGGTCGTAAATGGTGCCTACCGGCACCGAAAACAATGCGTATTTCATGGTTCGCTCCCTTCCAGCAGCTGCAGCAGCTCATCCGGCCGCATCGAGAGGATGGCACCATCGGCGGTGCCGGTCACGGTGTCGGCCAGCGACTGCTTGGCCTGCTGCAATTCCACGATTTTTTCTTCAATGGTATCCTGTGCAATGAGCTTATACACCTGCACCGGGTTCTGCTGGCCGATGCGGTAGGCGCGGTCGGTGGCCTGATTCTGGGCGGCGACGTTCCACCACGGGTCATAGTGGATGACGATGTCCGCCGCCGTCAGGTTAAGGCCGGTGCCGCCGGCCCGCAGCGAGATGAGGAAAACGCTCACCTCTCCGCCGTTGAACCGCCGGACCAGCTCCGCCCGGACGGGCTTCGGCGTCGAGCCCTGCAGCGTAAAGTGGCTGATGCCCTCGGCGTCCAGACGCTTTGCCAGCAGCTCGAGCATCGAGGTGAACTGGCTGAACAGCAGGATGCGGTGGCCGCCCTCCACGGCGCTGGAGACAAGCTCCGCGCAGGCGTCCAGCTTGGCGCTGCCGCCCTCCCAGTTGTCTGCGATAAGGCGCGGGTCGCAGCAGATCTCCCGCAGCCGCATGAGGACGGCGAACACCGCCATCTTGTCCTCGGGTTTTGCGGCCTGCAGCTTCTCCCGGGCGTCCACCACAGCGGCCAGATAGAGCTTGCGCTGCTCCTCTTCCAGCTCGATGCGGTAGACATTCTCGGTCTTGGGCGGCAGCTCCTTGAGCACGTCCGACTTCATGCGGCGGAGGATGAAGGGGCCGGTCAGCTGATTGAGACGCCGCACGGCGGTCTGGTCTTCCTCCTGCACGATGGGCTTCTCGAACCGGCTGCAAAAGCTCTTATACGACGGCAGATAGCCCGGCATCAGGAAGGAGAAGATGCTCCACAGCTCGCCCAGCCGGTTCTCCACCGGCGTACCGGTGAGGGCGAACCGCACCCGGCTGCGCACTTTGCAGACGGCCTTGTATTTCTGGGTGGTGTGGTTCTTGATGGCCTGCGCCTCGTCGAGGATGCAGGCGTAAAACTCCTGTCCCTCGTAAAGCGCCTCGTCACGCCGCAGCAAATCGTAGCTGGTCACCACGAGGTCGGCGGCGGGCCAGCTCTCAGCCAGCTCGGCTCGGTGGGCAGCGTCGCCGTCCACCACCACGCAGGAAAGTTCGGGCGTGAATTTCTGACACTCCTCGGCCCAGTTCAGCACCAGCGAGGCCGGGCAGACGATAAGGCTGGGCAGAGTCTGGCCGTTCTGCTTCATGGCCAGCAGGTAGCTCAGCACCTGCACCGTCTTGCCCAGGCCCATATCGTCGGCGAGGATGCCGCCCATGCCGTAACCGTCCAGCGTCCGCAGCCAGCGGTAGCCGTCCCGCTGATATTTGCGCAGGGTCTTTTGCAGGGAGACAGGCGGGGCATACTCGCTGTCCTTGACGGCGTGGAAGCTCCGGCTGATGCGCCGGAAGGCGTCATCCCGGTTGAAGCTCACACCGGTCTGGCCCGACAGCGCCCAGTCGAGGCTGGGCGCACGGTAAAGCGGAAGCTGCGCATGATTCTGGCCCAGCTTTGCGCCGGAGAGCTCCAGCGTTTCGTTCAGTTCGTCCAGCACTTCCAGCGAGTCATCCAGCCGCAGCAATCGGCCATCCCGCAGGCGGTGGTAGCGCTTTTTCTGGTGGAGCGACTTGAGCAGAGCTTTCAGCTCGCTCACCGGGAATTCGCCGGTGTCCACCTCCAGATCAAGCACACTGCCCTGTACCGACACACCCACCGAGATCTTCGGCGGCGCAGCCTGCAAGTCGCGGAATGCATCGCTGAGGTAGACTTCGCCCTCTGCCAGCAGGGCAGGCACCCCCTCTTCAAGGAAAGTAACAAGGGTATCCTCGTCGTCTGTGCCATATTCGGCGGGGCTGGTGTCGGTCTGCTGGGTCAGATAAGTTTGGAGCAGCCGCCCGGCCCGACGCTCTGCGCGGGCGTCCCTCAATAAATCGGTCGGGGCCGCAAAAGGTGTCACCCGGTCTTCCCCATACAAAAATTCCGGATGGGCGCGGACGGACCCCATGTGGGGCGCATCCAGATAAAACTGCACCACCGGCTCCAGCGGTATCTGATTCAAAAGCAGCCGGTCAGGGTCGTCGATGGTGATCTTCCGGCCCAGCTCCGGCAGCACAAAGCTGCAAAACGACACGGCATCCTTGCTGGTGAAAAAGAGTCCGCTGCCGCAGAGGGCGTTCAGCGCGGGCAGCAAACGGGCCGCCTCGGCTCGTTCCAGCTTCCAGATGGTGTCTTCATTATAAAGGTAGCTGTAGTCGAGGCCCTGCAGGGTGTGCAGGCTTGGTTCCACCACGATGTGTACGCCGCCCCTCTTCTTCTCGACCCTCAGCGTCAGCGCGGGCAGGCCCTTTCGCAAGGCGTAACCGCCCACCTCGCCCCTCGGCTCATATAATACCACCAGTTCATCCAGCAGCTCACCCGACAGCGGCACACTTCCAGCGGGGCCATTTGCGATGCTGCGGGTCGGGCGGCCTGTGGCGGCTTCCATGCTCTTTACCGTGTCCTGCTGGCGGCGGAGCAGCGTCAGAATTTTCTGCGCCTCGGAGGTAAAGGCGTCCCAGCGGTGGACAAAGGCCAGCGTTTTGCCGTAGCTGACGCTCCGCTCTTTCTCGATGGCCGTCAGCAGTTCCGGGATGCTTTTTACGACATACTGCCGCCCGCCGTCCGAAATGCGGAGGCGCAGCAGCGGCGGCTGTCCGGAGTAGTCCAGGATGAGTTCCGGTTCCAGTTCTGCGAAGCCTCGCTGCTGGCCGTCCGAGGCCGTCAGACTCTCCACCTCGGACAGCGCGTCCTCCTGATAGGCCCGGAGAAGCTCCTGCGCCCGCACATCCGAGACAGGTTCATCGCCTCGCCATTTCCTGCCGAACAGCATCTCGAGGCCGGAGACATAGCTATCCTTCCGGGCTGCGGCTTCTTTCGCAAATTCCGTCCCCCGCTGCACGCCCGGGATGTCCAGCAGTGCCTTCTTTTCCGGTTTTGACTCCCTCTTTTCTTCCGGCTCATCCACCTCATGCAGCAGCAGCGCACCGATGTGCTTGCAGCAGGGACCTTCGCCGTTTTCATTGAAAGGGCAGGTACAGCTGGCGCTGACGAAACTGCCGTTCTGGCGCAGCCACGCCTGGGTCCGGTAGAGGTTCCGGCCGCTGCCCCGCACATCGGCGCTCAGATGGCGCACGCCGTTCTCTGCCGTCTCACATTCCAGATCCTGCACCCGGTTCTCGTATGCCTTGGCCCGTGCATAGATCGTGCTGCCCAGCAGATAGCGGATCTCTTCTCTGTCCATGTCTCTGCCCTCCCTCTTGCAAACGTCCTATTGGTTAAGCATACCGCACCCGCCGACCAGATGCAAGAGCTTTGGACGAAAAAAGCAAAAAGAAAACGCCCTAAGATCTCTCTTAGAGCGTTTTGATCAAGTCGGCGGCTACCTATTTTCACAAGCCGTTTCCAGCTAACTATCTTGGGCACGAGTGAGCTTAACTGCTGTGTTCGGAATGGGAACAGGTGGAACCTCACCGTCATCGTCACCGACCATATGACTGACACAGTAT
>ENA-OQNO01000032-OQNO01000032.1-human-gut-metagenome-genome-assembly--contig:-NODE-32-length-186173-cov-5.120846_pt1 | contig 186173 bp, 146 predicted proteins | sample MGYA00242629_ERZ504880 | MGnify/ENA primary metagenome ERZ504880 (study PRJEB26092, sample SAMD00036377) | human gut metagenome | host: Homo sapiens | study: EMG produced TPA metagenomics assembly of... | reverse complement strand
AGCCTGCCATCGCCGAAAGTACTGCGGGGCCAGCCCGTGGGAGGACAGGACGTCGCGCTCGCGGAGGGCGTTTCAGCGCCGAGGGGCCCCGGATCCGAGCGATCCGGGGCCCTTTCCGCGTTTCGGGGCCCGTTCCCGGGAGGGGGCGGGCCCTTGCGCGTTTCGGGGGCTAGAGGGCGACGATCCGCGCCCTGAAGGCGCCCGCGACGCCGCCGTCGCCGGCGAAGTCGTCGGCCGTGCCCCCGGCGTCGCGCAGGTCGACCATGTCGGGCAGGAAGCCGCAGCCCACGTCGGCCACGGCGTACTCGATGCCGAGCCAGCCGGTGGCCGCGGGATTCTGCGTTTCGTAGTAGCACCGCACGGCCGTGACGGGCGAGCCGTCGCCTGCGCAGCCATGTTCCCGATCGCTCGCATCGTAGCCCCGCACGGCGGGCAGCCACCCGTTTCGCTGCGTGCACGTCTGGTACCAGCCGGGCATGTCGATGGCGAGGTAGAGGATGGGCGAGCCGTCGCCGGCGTAGTCGTCTCCCGATCCCGACGGATCGGGACGGCGCGGCTCCAGGATTGTGCAAAGAGGCGTTCTGTCGACGCTAAGGGGCGAAAGAAGGGGCTGTTCGCCCCTTCTTTCGTATTTGCCGCCAAACGAATCGGACTCGTCAACTATAATCGTCGCATCGTTTAGGCCATGGAGAGGGGCGTGTTCCATGAAGAAGGGCAAGTTGCTATCGTTGGCACTATCCGTTGTTCTTGCGGTTGGTATGATGCCGTCGATTGCGTATGCGGAAGCGGAAGCCGAGCAGGTTCCAGTGGTGCCGGGGGAGGCGGAGGGTCTCGTCGACGAGCCTTCCCAAGAAGCGGGCGGCACCGTCGAGCCACCCGCCGCTGAGCCCCTGCCCGAGGAAGAGCAGGTTCCTGCGGAGGAGCCGACGGTTGAGGGTGGCGAGGATGTCGCTGACGTGCCTGCGGAGACGGTTGAATCCCCTTCCGCAATCGAGGTGCCCGAAGCCGATAACGCTTCGACCGAAGAGCCTGTTGCGGTATCCGAAGAGCAGGCTTCCATATCCTACACTGCTCATGTCTCCAACATCGGCTGGCAGCCTTCCGTGCGGGATGGCGCATCTGCCGGAACGACGGGACGTGCGCTGAGCATGGAGGCGCTCAAGGTTTCTCTCGGAGGGGGCATCGAGGGTGGCGTGAGCGTTGAGGCTCACGTGGCGAACATCGGCTGGCAACAGGCGGTGGGCGCGGGGGAGATCGCGGGAACCACGGGTCGCTCTCTTCAAATGGAAGCGGTGCGTCTTTCGTTGACCGGCGCTGCGGCCGATTCGTACGACGTGTACTACCGCGTGCATGCTGCCCATTTCGGTTGGCTTGGCTGGGCGAAAAATGGCGAAGAGGCTGGCTCCCAGGGGTACGGCTATCACATGGAAGCAATCGAGATATGTTTGGTGGCAAAAGGCGGACAAGCTCCGGAAGGCTCTGGAGAGGCGTTCAGGCATCCGTTGGTCTCCTACGCTGCGCATGTGTCCAATGTGGGTTGGCAATCGTCGGTTCGCGACGGCGCGATGGCCGGCACGACGGGACGCGCCTTGAGTATGGAAGCGCTCGAGGTCTCGCTCGGCTCCGGCGTCGAGGGTGGGCTGAGCGTCGAAGCTCACGTGGCGAATATCGGGTGGCAGGCGGCGGTGGGAGCCGGGCAAGTTGCCGGCACCACGGGTCGATCTCTTCAGATGGAGGCTATACGCATCTCGCTTACGGGCGGTGCCGCCAACAACTATGATATATATTATCGTGTCCATTCGGCACACTTCGGATGGCTCGGTTGGGCGAAGAACGGCGAAGAGGCCGGCTCGCAAGGGTTTGGCTATCGCATGGAGGCCATCGAGATTCAGCTCGTGCCCAAAGGCGGTCAGGCACCGGGAGGCGGCGAGGCGTTCAAGAAGCCCATCTGGGAAGCGGCGTACGCTCAGCAAGGGGAAACGACGTCAGCGATGGTGACGCTGCCGACGCTGGCGAAGCTGAAAGCCGAAGGCGTGACGAGCGTGTCCCTAACTGCGCGCATGTCGTACGGATCTGCTGTGACGCGCGAAGTGAAGCTAGAGAAGAAACTGTCCGAGATAACCGATGCGGGGTTTAAGTTCGATTTCGGCGATTACGGTCCCTTCTCGGTTACCGCCGATTTCAAGAAAGGCAGTTCGATCGTCGGGAGTAAGACGCAGTCGGTGGGCATTTCGGCCAGCGAATACAACCTAGCGCCTTTAAGCGCAACGTTCCCCGTGGTGCTGTTCTCGCTCTCGTTGTGGGACATTGCATAGGGTTCTCCGACTATCATGATGCTTGATAGGCCTTCGGCGTACGATTGGAACAGTTTGCCTCAAAATGCGTACGGTATGCCGTATTTGTCAAAGAGCGCTATTAAGACAACGTCGGATTACACGGCGTATGCCCAGTATGTGAAAGATCTCTACTCGCTCAACCCGAACGCCCAATTCAATCTCTATATCAACGATATCACCTGTAGCTTGGTTCATTCGATGATCTATGCAAACGGAATCCCGCAGGGGAAGTACAAGATCACGCTCATATCGGACGGCACGGCATCGTACAGCTTCTTCAACGAGGCATATGCGGTCGCCGATCCGGAGCAGAAGCATCAGCAGCTCGTGGATCAATGGAATAGTGCGAAAGCGTCTGCTTATGCAACAGGAAAAGTAAGCGCGGGCTATGGATGGCATGGGCATTGGGATTCCATGTATGCCGCGCTTGAATGTGAGCCAAACGCCGAGTGGTGGGTTGCTCGCAAAAACCTGTTCACGCAAGGCGGAACGATTCTGACGCGTCTTCAATCCGACGGTCGCGTTATTCAGAAAAGCGTTGGAGGTATGCTGAACGAATTAACCGGGAAAGGCGATAGCGCGATCTCTGGGTTCAAAGAGCTTTACGACTTCAACGACGGCTATTTTGCGGAGGCTGAGCGGCAGGGCAAGCAGGTTATGATGATCTTGGGGACGTATCCCGAAAGCGACCTTGAGAGCTATATACGTCTTGTTCAGGCCTATTACGGCGACGAATACCTGTATTACTACAAAGGGCATCCCAATAACCCCACCGCATTGAATCCTGATCGGCAATCGATTCTCGATCGAACGGGTGTCATCGATGTCGATTCGTCAATAGCTGCCGAATTGATCCTGTTTTTCAATCCGACAATCAAGATATCGGGCTACGATACGAGTACGTTTGATTCCGTCACCGATGCAACCATGGCCTGCGGTTTGTTCAATATGCGAAAATCTGACGCCCTCGCTGGAGATTTGGCTTCGCGTCATGCGAAGATGGATTGGTTCGTCACCCCGGTGACCGAAACGATTGAGCAGGAGATCAAGGATTTGTGCCCGTCGGGTGATGCTTGCTACCTGGTCGAACTCTCAGATGACGCTATCGCCTCGACGGGCAATGATATTGCCATTTTCGACGCGACGAAAGATGTCATTGCATATTACGTCAAGAGTGACATGGGATATTCCTTGACTAAAACAGTCAATAATGCTGGGAACGTGCGCTATTCTGGTCATGTTTCATCAGAGGGATGGCAGGGCTGGGTTAAAGATGGAGCTGTGGCGGGCACTACGGGAAAGGCGCTGAGTTTGGAGGCGCTGAAGATATCCCTCCCGAACCAACAGGTGTCAGGCTCTATCCGCTATAGCGCTCATGTTGCAAATAAGGGATGGCTCGGTTGGGTGGAGAACGGCGCAATTGCCGGTACGGTTGGTGAATCAAGGCAGATGGAAGCGATCAAGATATCGCTTACCGGGGCGATGGCCGATTCGTACGATGTCAGGTATCGAGCTCATGTGGCCGGCAAGGGCTGGATGGATTGGGTGAAGAACGGCGCGGTAGCCGGTACGACAAGCTCGGGGCTGCAGCTTGAAGCCATCGAGATAGAGCTCATCCCCAAATAAACGTGGTATCGAAACAAACGTCCTCGCATGATCTTATGTGAGGACGTTTGTCGTTTCTTCCTGCATATTCGTCAAAATTTGCTATGATAAAGCACGCTTATACCCTTCTCGAGAGGCAGAAAACATGCGGCAACGAAACAAACTATTTTCTGTATTCATGAGCTTCGTGCTCGCATTCACTCTGTTCGGTGTGCCGGCGTATGCCGATGAGACTGATGAGCCTGCCGCGGAGCAAACGATGCCGGAGGCGGATTCCGGCGTTGATTCGGGTGGTTCGACAGTGCAGCAAGGCGACGAACAGCCGTCTTCCGACGAGCAGGAGCAAGATGCCGCGAGCGCTGGGGACGTCGAGAAGTCTGCCGAGGGGCAGGCATCTGATTCCGACGGAGAAGAGCGCAACGACGAGGACCGCTCGTCCGTTGATGGGCAGAAGAAAGAAGAGACGGCTAAGGATTCCGACGCTTTGAAAGCGCCCGCTTCCGATGTGGTTGGTTTCGTATACGTGGACGAATCCGTTATAGCCGTGGGCCAGGAGCAAAATATTGCGATCGGTCTCGTCGACGAAGAGGCCGTTATCTCGCATGCTCGCCTCGATCTGGTATCGCTTGATGACGAAACAACGGTTGAGGTCGACGCTGCGACCGTAGCGGGCGACACCATGCTGTTCAAGAAGACGTTTGAGGATCAGGGAGATGCGGCCGCCTATCAACTAGTAGGCGTTCGCTACGAGCTTGACGATAAGGCTTATTATGCTGATTTAACGGCGACGGATGACGAAATGTCGTATACCTTTGATGTCGTGTCTCAATCGGTTGCCGATGCGATGAAGGATTCGAGTGAGGTCGCTGAAGACGGCGAGGTGTCTGCTTTTACGATTGAGGGCGACGGAGAGTTGGTTGCGAAGGAGAGCGTCGAAGCCGCTATTCAAACTGCAGACACCGAAGGTGTGCAAAACGTTGAGGCGGGAGCCTCGGTTGTCGATCAAGAGATGCTTGATTTGGGGATAACCGGAGAAGCGTCGATTGACTCCGAAAACGAAGCAGCGTCGGACGAAGCCTCGGGCGACTTCTTTGCAGGTGCATTTGGCGCTAAAAGCGCATGGGCGGCCGCCTCCTCGGCTCGAGAGGACTATCTCATTGTGGCGCTCGATCCTGGACATGGCGGATCGGACGGCGGCGCTTCCGGGTACGGAGTGGTTGAGAAGAACGTGAATCTTTCGATTGCCCAATATTGCTATAACGAGCTCAGCACGTATACGGGCGTTACTCCTTACATGACGCGCAATGGTGATGAATATGTCGGTCTGCAAGGCCGAGTGAATCGCGCTGTGGCGGTGGGTGCCGACGTGTTTGTGAGCATTCATTGCAATTCCGGTGGTGGCACGGGCGCCGAGGTGTGGGTGCCGAACGGTAGCAGCTACAACTACGGGACGCACGTCGAAGGTTCGGATCTGGGTAATAAGATATTGGCAAAGCTGACGGCGTTGGGGCTTGCAGATCGCGGCATCAAGGTGCGCAATTCCGAACGCGTTGATGGTGAAGGCCCTTTTTATTATCCCGATGGGAGCATTCAGGATTACTACACAGTTATTGAGGCTAGTCGTGAGGAGGGGATCCCCGGCATCATTGTCGAGCATGCCTTTGTTGACAATGCCTCCGACGCATCGAAGCTGAATAGCGATTCGTTCCGTCAACAACTCGGGGTTGCCGACGCAACGGGAATCGCGCAGAAATATAGCTTGGTGAAAGATGCGGTGGCGAAGAGCCAATCGCTCGTGAAGGCAAAGGGGCACATCGGAAACGCCGGATGGTTGAGCGATGTGTATGACCAAAAAGTCATCGGCACAACCGGCAAAGCGAAGGGTTTGCAAGCGTTTCAAGCCAGCCTGCAAAACGCCGCAGCGTCGGCCGGTGGCATAGAGTATCGATCGTATGTTGGAAACGCGTGGCAGGATTGGGTTGGCAATGGTGCCACGTCGGGAACCACGGGTCAGGGTGTTGCGCTTCAGGCGATTCAGATGAAGCTGACCGGTTCCGCTGCAAACAATTATGACGTGTATTATCGCGCGCATGTTGCCAACGTCGGATGGCTTGGCTGGGCGAGCAACGGACAGTCGGCGGGCAGCATTGGGTATGGCTACGACGCTGAGGCGATTGAAATCGTTATCGTGGCGAAAGGCGCAGCTGCTCCTGGAGATACGACTACTCCGTTGAAAACAAAGACAGAAACCATTAGCTACCAGGCTCATGTTGCAAATACCGGATGGCAGAACGCGGTGACTTCGGGAGCTACTGCCGGCACAACGGGGCGTGGGCTCTCTATCGAAGCGCTGAAAGTTTCCATTGCCAATCAAACCACGAATGGTTCCGTTGAGTACAACGTCCATTGTGCCAACATCGGTTGGCAGGGGTGGAAGTCAAACGGTGCCCTCGGCGGTACGACGGGTCAAGCGAGGCAGACCGAAGCGATCCAAATCAAGCTGACCGGCGAACTGACAAATAAGTACGACGTGTATTACCGTGTGCATTCGGCGCAGCTCGGGTGGCTCGATTGGGCAAAAAATGGTGAGACGGCTGGTACGGAGGGCTATGGCTACTCGATGCAGGCCATCCAGGTCAAGCTCGTGAAGAAAGGCGATGCGTCTCCTGGTTCCACGGCGAATCCCAATCGCAAGGCGCTGATCGGCTATGATGCACATGTTACCAATATTGGCTGGCAGTCGAAGGTTCTCGATGGTGCAACGGCTGGGACTTCTGGACGCTCGTTGGCTATTGAAGCGCTGGAGATATCCCTTCCCACCCAGGCGTATGCGGGCGGTATCACCTATCGTGCCCATTGCGCGGGCATTGGCTGGCAGAGCTGGCGCAGCGACGGTTCGATGGCAGGAACTACGGGACAGGCGCGTCAGGTCGAGGCTATTGAGATCAAATTAACGGGTGAGATGGCAAGCCATTACGATGTCTACTACCGCGTGCATTCTCGCAATTTTGGTTGGTTGGGTTGGGCGAAAAACGGCGAATCGGCAGGAACTGCGGGATATGCTTACCGCATGGAGGCCATTCAGATCGTTCTGGTAGACAAGGGTGGCTCAGCTCCGGGTGCGACGGATGAAGCATTCAAGGATGCGACAGCATCCGATATCATGGGAGCTACGCAAGCTTCGTCTGCCCAAATGGCGAACTATTACAATGCTTCAGGTCGTTCTTACCCCGCATCGATCTATGCTTCGAAGGGGGCTGGCTCGATCGAACAGTTTTGCGAGCTTGTTATTGAAGAAGCTAACGCTGAAGGCGTCCGAGCCGAGGTTCTGTTCTGCCAAGCAATGAAAGAGACGGGTTGGCTGGGATTCGGGGGAGATGTCAAGGCGCAACAGTGTAACTTTGGGGGCCTTGGAGCAACGGGCGGTGGAGCTGGCGGTGCCACCTTTTCCGATGTTCGCACGGGCCTGAGAGCGCAGGCGCAGCATTTGAAGGCATACGCTTCCACGGCGGCCCTCAATAATCCGTGTGTGGATCCGCGATTTGGTTTGGTCACGCGTGGCATTGCCCCCAAGCTTGAGGATCTAAATGGGCGATGGGCGGTTCCCGGGAACAATTACGGTCAGGATATCTTGAATATGATCAATACGTTGTTGCGATACTAATCGGGAACGTGCAAAGGCCTACTATGCAGTACGATGACGAAACGTTAAGACGGCTTCAGCTTGCGCAGCTTGCCATTTTGAAAGATATTGACTCGCTATGCAGCCGCCATGGTATTACGTATTTCTTGGACTCGGGTACCGTGCTTGGTGCTGTGCGACATGGTGGATTCATACCGTGGGATGACGACGTCGACATTGCCATGCTTCGCCCTGATTACGATAGATTTCTCGCTTTGGCAGGTGAGGGGGCAATGGGCGAGGGGTATACGATATGCAGCCCTGACGTGGAGGATCGTTGGTCTGGGATGTTTGCTAAGGTGTGGAAAAAGGGTACGAAATTCTACACCGAAGAAACTATTGAAGGCGGTATACCACAAGGTATTTTCGTGGATATATTCCCTTACGATGTCGTATGTTCGGACGACGCTGATGCTCGAAGGCAGATGAGCCGTTGCCGAACATGGCAGAGCATATCGTATTTGTACCATGCGAAAACTCTCGTAGTTCCGCACAGGGGGCTACTCGGTGCGTTAGAAAAAGGACTTTGCAGCGTCGCTCATCAGATTGTGCGCAGATTGTTCAAACCTGAGAGAATACGTGCGTCTTTCGAATGCGCTGCGCGTGCAGCAGCGAATCAGCAGGATCGTTCATATTACGCTGATATGGCGTATACCAAAGCTGGCGCCTGCCCGCGGTCGATTCTGGTCCCACCTCGTCCTCTGGAGTTCGAGGGATGCTCGTTTCCCGGTCCGGCTGATCCGATTGCATATTTACGCTACATGTACGGTGAGACTTGGAGCGAGCTTCCTCCGGAAGATCGTCGCCGCAATCATGCTCCGGTCGAACTCGATTTTGGAGAATAGTATCCGCGTCTACAGAAAGAACCCGTGTGCAGCCAGCTTGAGGCCGGGCTTACTCTTGTATTGGGGGAGTGTTGGATTTTAAGAAACTCGTCAATGATTTCTTCTTCGCTCTTTCGGCGCAGGGATTGAGCGTCGGGGCGAGTGTTGTCTTGACGCTGATTCTCCCGAAGATACTCGGTGTTGAAGAGTTCGGGTATTGGCAGCTTTTTATATTTTACGCTGGCTACGTGGGCTTTTTCCATTTAGGAATCAATGACGGCGTGTATTTGCTTAAGGGAGGGGAGTCTCGACAAGAGATCGACAAAAGGGGGATCAACTCTCAATTCTGGATGAGTGCAAGTATCCAGCTTGTAATATCGTGTGTGATCATGTCTTTTGCCGTGTTTGGTCCTTTTGACGAGCAGCGCGAGTTCGTTGTATTTATGACAGGGTTACTCATCGTCATTAATAACGCAGGTCTGTTCTTCGGATTCGTGTTTCAGGCGATGAACGAGACGAGGCTCTTTTCTATCTCCGTTGTTCTTGAAAGCTTGGCATTGCTTATATGCCTGGTCGTGCTGATCGTGATGGACGTGAAAACTTTTCAGCCTTATGTGCTGTGTTATCTCGCTGCGAAGATTATTCGACTTGCATATTGTGCATGGAAGTCGCGTGACTTTTTCGCATCGGGCCTATCAAGTTGCCGCCATACCTTCGATTTGTGCGTCAAGAGCATCCGTGTGGGAATCAAGCTTATGTTCGCAAATATCGTCGGGTCTCTGATCCTCGGCGTAGCGCGATTTCTTGTGGATCTCGAATGGGGCGTTGAGGTGTTTTCGATCGTGTCTTTTTCACTATCGATAACCTCTTTTTTCATGCTGTTCATTTCTCAAGCAAGTATGGTGCTGTTTCCCGCATTGAGGCAATCGGCAGAATCGAATGTCAAGCAGTTTTTCATTGCCGTACGAGACAGTCTTAATGCCTTCCTGCCCGCACTGTACCTTTTGTACCTTCCCATTGTTTACGCTCTCGGGGTTTGGTTGCCAGACTATGCGGCGAGCCTTACTTTGTTCAGTCTGGTATTCCCGTTATGCATTTTCGACGGGAAGATGGACATTCTTGGAATTACGTATTTAAAAGTATTGCGTAAAGAAAAAACTCTGCTCGTGATCAACGTCGTCGTTTTGATTTGCAGTGTCACCGTGTCGTTCGTTAGCACCTACGTGTTTCATTCGGTCGATCTTATGCTGGTTGCTATTGTCGTTATCTTGGGAGTGAGAGAGTTGTTCTCCGAGGGGTTGATTGAGCGAGAGCTCTCAATCAACCCCTCGCGCATGAGCATTGTTTCTTTCGCGATAAGCTTATTGTTTGTCGCTCTCAATTATTGCTTTGATGCTCCTGTTGCTTCAGGGTGGTTTGCAATCACGTATCTTGTATTTCTGCTGGTATTTAGGAAGAATGTCAAATCTTCTCTCGGGCAAATACGAGCAGCGATTGCAAAGTGATGAGGGTCACCGTCGCTTTCTTGCACTTCGAATGAAGTCCCAAAGTGCGCTTTCTATTACGCATAATCCATAATATGGTTTTATGCAAGCGATTGCTGTTTCAGAAATGCCTCGGTATTTTCTTAGGTATTTGATGTTGCTTTCGAGAACGATCTTCTTTGCATCTCCAAAGCCCTTAATAGACTTGCTTACTGACACCGAGTGTTCATGCAGGTATTCGTAGCTTGTTAAGAGGAACGTGTTCCACCCCTTGTCCTTCAGTTTGTGGGCGATGCATTTCTCCTCTTCGTAAAGGAAGAAATCCTCATCGTAGAGTCCGATGTCGAACAACGCTTCGACTCGGGCCATGAAGAAACAGCCTGAAACGGCGTAGACTTTGCAGACCTCTTGCTCGAAGAAGGAGGCAGGGTAATAGCGCGGTTGAAACAGCTTATTAAGAAGAATGCTATTGAATATGAGGTCACCCGCGAGCCCCGTTTCCTTCCAAGCCGAGTAACGGGATGCGTTCTTCTGAGAGCATGCGACAATGGCGCAGGTGGGATCGTGCGCGATATAGTTTAAAAGGGCGGACACGGTTTCGTTTTCAAAAATCACATCAGGGTTGGCGATGACGCAATATTCATCGTGCAGTACATCCCGAACGTATTTTATCCCCACGTTATTACCGTAGCCGTAACCGCCGTTCTTGTCGGATGAGATAACATGGATATGGTCGCATGCGTAGGTTGTTAAGCGCTCGAAAGAATCGTCGGTCGATAGATTGTCGACAACGACGAGTTTATTGAACGCAGTAAAATCTTTGCTGTGCTCGATGAGTCGTATTGTCGTGTCGGCGTCGTTGTAGTTTAGAATGATGCAACTGACGGATGCTTCCATTGATGATGCCAATCTCTAAGAGTATCGTAGCAGCCATTATAATAGCGTGAGTAAGCGAGAGGCGAGGTGAAAGCTTGGCAGAGAGAATCCTCCATGTTATCGGCGCGATGGATCGCGGCGGTGCTGAGACGTTCATCATGAATATGTATAGGGCGATGGATAGGGAGCGCATCCAATTCGATTTTCTCGTTCACGAACAACGCACATGCGACTACGATGAGGAAATAGCCGGTCTCGGTGGACGTCTATACCGCTTGCCGCGCTACAACGGTTTGAATTATATTGCGTATCGTTCGCAATGCAGGGCTCTTTTCTCTGATGGGTGCGATCATGCTGTTGTCCATGGTCATATCGGTAGTTCTGCGCCGATCTATCTCGGAGAAGCGCGCCGCGCAGGTCGATACACGATCGCTCATAGCCATGCTCAGAGCTACGAGCGAGGTTTATCGGGGCTTGCTTTCAGGATGGTCAGTGCTCCCGTTCGGAACGTTGCGGATTACTTCATGGCGTGTTCTCGCGAGGCGGGTATAGATAGGTTCGGCGAACGTGTCGTGGATGGAGATCGATTCCGCGTCGTTCCCAACGGCGTCGACCTCGATGCGTTTCGTTTCGATGTGAGCGAGCGGTTGGAAATGCGGAAAAAACTGGGCCTTGATGAAGTGCCCGTGTTCGGGCATGTGGGCAGGTTGACGGAAGTGAAGAACCATGCTTTCCTGCTTCGTGTTTTTTCTCGCATTCGAGAGACTCTTCCGAATGCCGTGCTGTTGCTGATTGGAAGGGGACCCCTGGACAAGGAGCTGCAGCAAAAAGCGGTATCCTTGGGATTGGGCGAATCCGTGCGCTTCATGGGGGTAAGGGAAGACGTAAGCTGCTTGCTTCAGGCCATGGATATGTTGGTGTTCCCTTCTCTCAAAGAAGGTCTTCCTGTTGCGGTCGTTGAGGCCCAAGCAACTGGGCTGCCGTGTGTATTGTCTACGGGTATTCCAGACATGGCTGTTGCAACTTCCATGTGCAAGCGACTTCCTTTATCGCTGGATGCTGACGCATGGGCTGCCGAATGTGTCGAGCTGTATAACGTTGTGGATCGAAGCCGTCGTGAAACTATTTCGAATGAGATGCGATCAAGCGAATTCGACATCCATAACATTGCTGATGATATCAGTAAGTTTTATCTGTCGCATGTCAAGCATTCGTTTGAGTGAGCAATATGAATAGAACGTTTTGCATTTTTTCAGCGAACTACGTGCCAAATATTGGTGGTGTCGAGAAATATACGAAATACCTTGCCGAAGAACTCGTGCGACAGGGCGATCGAGCGATCGTGGTGACAAACGATGTCTTTGATATCGGTCTTTTCGAGCGGACTCCCGAAGGCGTCGAGATAACGAGACTACCGTGTCGAAAGGTTCTCAACGGGCGTTATCCTCTTCCGCTGCGTAACGTTGTGTATCGCGAAGCGCTCGCGCATATTCGTGAAGAGGCGGTTGATTACGTCGTGGTCAATACACGCTTCTATCCGCACTCTCTTGAGGGCGTTGCGCTTGCCGAATCGCTTGGCGTAAAGCCCGTTGTGATCGACCATGGATCGGCTCATTTGACAATGGGGAACCAAATCGTAGACATTGGCGTTGCTGCCGTAGAGCATGCGATGACGGGCCTCATGAAGCGTCATGAGGCAGACTATTACGGCGTCTCGAAGGCGAGCGTTCAATGGCTTGAGCATTTTGGTATTGATGCTCTCGGAATATTGAACAATTCGATCGATGCAGAAAAATTCGTGGCATCCTCATCGGGCCGCAAGTGGAGGAGCGAGCTGCATCTCGATGAGGGGGACTTCGTAGTTGCATTCACCGGCAGGCTTATTCCGGAAAAGGGAATCGTGTCGCTCGTTGAAGCTGCTGAGCTCGTGTCGGGGAAATCCGCTATCAAATTCTTGATAGCGGGAGATGGCCCTATGCGAGAATATGTTGAGCGTTCAGATTCGCAAAATCTTATGCTCCTTGGCAATTTGACCGCCTCGGATATTGCGGCACTGCTGTTGACGGCGGACGCTTTTTGTCTACCGACAAGATCCGAGGGGTTCTCCACCTCCCTGTTGGAAGCGGCGGCATGTTCGACGACGCCGATTTTGCCACGAGTAGGTGGCGTCGATGAGCTCATGCCATCGGAAGACTATGGCGTCGTGCTCGGAACGACGGATTCCGGCGAAGTTGCGCGCGCGATCGTGGCACTGTGTGAAAATCGGGCTGAGACAAAGAGACGAGCCGGAAATATCCATGCTCGAGTGCTCGAAGAGTTTTCTTGGAAAAATACCGCTGACAAGGTAAGGAAAGCTTGCGAACGGGCTAATGCCTAATGCTGCTTGTGTCGCTCTTCGAGTGATTCAAGGCGCTTGGTGAGGAGGGCTTGATCTTGGATCAAATTTTTAATGCGGATAGCCTGTTTGCTGATGATGACGCTCAATGACAGGCAAATCGTCATCAGGAGAAAGAGCCCTAGGAAAAAGATGAGGTTCGATGGATTTTCGAATCCTATGAGATACGCGATATTGTACAACGGAATCGGGAAAAGTGCGCATAGTACTGCGACCGCTGCAAGAAGCATCCAAAGAAGCGAATACTTGAGCAGCAATTTGTCCTGAGCGACCAGCCGTGCAACGTACGCGAAGAATGCGATCGCTGCCGCAATGACGATTATCTGCAAGATGGTTAGCATGTATCTTCGTCCCGTTCGTGGTGTTTTGGCTTGGAAAACCTGGCAATAGAGATGGCGAGTGTCACCTTGATCATGTAGTAAAGACTCGAAAGACCCCCAATGGAAGATGTTCCGCCTTGTCTTGCATGCATGGTAACCGAGACGTCTTCAACTGAGAGTCCTGAGCGCAGCGCATATACGATAGATTCTGGTTCCGGATAGTCGATAGGGTAGGACTTGCAGAAGAGTTCGATTGCCGATCTGCTGCAAGCTCGAAAACCCGATGTTGGATCGGAAACCGCTCTTCCGGTAAACAGACGTATCCATGTAGAAAGCCAAAGTATCCCCACGCGTCTCAGGCGTGTCGAGCGGAAATTCTCATCATCGGTCAGAAATCGAGATCCAATAGCAAGGTCGGCGCCTCGGTCGATGGCGTTGATCAGATCCTCAATGCAAGCAACGTCGTGCTGGCCATCGCCGTCGAATTGCACATCGATAGCGTATCCGCGCTCTAAAGCATATTTGTGTCCCGTTTGTACGCCTCCGCCTATACCGAGATTCTGGGGAAGCGTTACAACGTTGAGTCCTCGCTTTTCGCAGAGGGAAAGAGTTGCGTCGGTTGAGCCATCGTTGACAATCACGTAGTCGTAACCAGCCCTTGAAACGCTTTGTGCCACCTCGACGATAGTCTCCTGCTCGTTATAGGCGGGAATGATGATAAGCACGTCGCGGTTTTTCTTGTTGATTTTTTCTTCCAAATTCTCCATATCGCAAATTATACCGTGTTCTCTAACTTTGCGTTGCGAAGGCGTATGAGTAATGGCGAAAAGTCCAGGTTCTCGTCTTCTGCTCGGTGTCATTCGGGTTCGGGTCTTCGATACCTAATCCTAGGTCTTCCTCTACTTCAAACCACTTTGCCCCTGTTCAAGTGGGTATGCTCATGCCTGACATCAATTTTGCGCTAGATTCTTGTAGGAAGATATGGGATTGTAAAAAAAGAAAGGGATTGGTACGAAGCAGGAGACGTCGAGGATCAAATTCCAGCCTTCCTCGTTGCGCAGTCCTTCATGGAGCACAAAGGCCAAGAATTCTATGGGCTATCCGGAAGCGCAGAGAACTCGGGTGTTGTGAGACGTTCGGCGGAGATGTTTATTTATGCGGGATACGTGTGCTGAGGTCGATCTTGAGGGCGTCTGGGCGGATATTCCGTCTGGATATGGCGTCAACTACACCTGTGTTTCGTGTTGAGCGATACAAGTGCACGAGCTTGTTGAAAAAGCTGTTTAATACATGATTTGAGATGCGTGCATTCTGTTTGCTGAGGATGTTGTCCTTGCCTGATAAGCCGAATGTCCTAGAATTAATAAGCTCTAGGATGCTTAATGGAACGCTATGCAGAACATTTTTTCGTAACGGTTGCGTGATGGGAGAAGTGCGGGAAGTCCGCTAAAATAGCTATGAAAAAAAAGTTATCTGAAGTTTTGTCGAGGCATAAAACCGACTGCATGTTGATTCTCATCATTCTTTTCCTGATGGTTCATGCATTGTATTGCTTTTCGTTTAGCGATTCGCGTGCCGCGTTCCTGTTCTCTGGCATCACTATTTTGATGACGGCTTTCGTGTACCTTACGATGCGCATTCTTGAGTCGAAGGGGCGCCTTCGAGTAGAAACGGCGTTTCTCATTGGCGTCTTGGTTTGCGGGGTATTGTATTCGGCTGTCTTTGCTCCAGGGACCGTCCCCGATGAGACGTACCACTTTGAAGCATCGTATAAACTCGCTGACTACCTCATGCTTCAGGGCCCAACAAACGACTCCCTTCCGATGCGAGGCGACGATTCGGCTATGTTGCAGGGGATGCTTGATTCGTGGACGCTCGGATATCAAAAGTATCAGATGGTTGCTGATCAATTTACGCTATTCGTTCAGCAGCCGTCATTTGGCTCAGTTGTTCCTGCGTCTACGTTCGACTGGAGCGCAAACCCGCCTTATATTAAGCTTCCTTCCGCTTTGGGCATTATGATTTCGGTGCTGTTCCACTTCGGAAGCTATCCGCTGTTTTATATTGGCCGATTCTTTAATCTACTGACGTTTGCATTGCTGGCATACTTTGCGGTTCGCATCACTCCGGTAGGAAAAAACGCTATGATGGTGGCGGGTCTCCTTCCGATGACGCTTCATGTTGCTTCATCGTATTCGTACGATGCGGGGATTATCGGGCTAGCGTTTTTGCTGACAGCCATGTGCTTGAGGGCTGTATACGGCAAAGGGCTGATGAGTCGACGTCATAAGATCGAACTCGTCGTTGTCGCTGTGTTGCTTGCGCCGTGCAAGGTGGTGTACATCGTCATTGTTTTGCTTGTGCTGCTTGTTCCGAGGGAACGGTTCTCTTCAAAGGCCGCTTCAGTGCGATTCAAGACGCTCGCTATCGGGTGTTCGTTTCTTGCTATTGCGGTTATTCGCGCGGCTGGTATTTTGCAGATGGCGGGCGTGACCGCGTCCGCTTCTACAGCGGGTGTTCGAGGGGCGGAGCAGGGCACATTCTACAGTCTTCCAGGACTTATTGGCGACCCGATCAACGCGATTCTTCTCTTTTTGCGAACGTTTGATGTGCAGGGCCCCTTTTATATCGAGACGCTTGTTGGTGGGTCGCTTGGATGGTTTCAAGCTGAACTTCAGGCTCCGTTGTATATTACTTTCGCACTCCTGCTCGTCGTGCTTCTATCGGGGCAGCGCTCGAGGGATGATGATACCAAGGTTCCCGCCCCTCATCGCGCGCTCTTCGGTGTATTGACGCTTGCAAGCTGTCTGGGGGTTGTTCTTTCGATGGCGCTCGGGTGGACATTTACGGGTGAAAGCGTTATACAGGGTGTTCAAGGCCGGTATTTTCTTCCACTGCTTCCTTTGGCGGTTTTAGCTTTGCGGAGCAGTCGCACCATCATCGATCTGCCTCTTGGAGTTTGGCTTGTGTATGCCATGGTTGCATTAAACTCCGCATACCTTGCAAGAACCTTCGCTATCGCAGTGGGAGTATGACGAGACACCGAAGAACTGGCTACCGATTGATAGCTCTCGCGGCGCATCGTCGCTGTGCGTTGACTACAACCGCAGTCCGTCTCAATAGATCAAAGCTAAGGAAAGGGCAGACCATATGCATGTTTCGTATTGCGGCCTGTGTCGCGGCCATGGGAAGATATTCATCGATCTGCGTATTTCGTCTCTCGGATTTGGTAGCACTGTCCAAGTTCGGTCTCGCACGGATGCCGGTGATGCGCTTCCATGCGATGTGTACCGCAAGTGTGATGGCTCTTATGTCGTTGCCATCCCTATTCTCGATATCGATCAGATCCTTCTGGTTGAAGAGCTCGATAGCAGAGGCGTGGTGAAGGAAACATATCGGAAGAAGATTGGCTCGCGCTGGGCAAAGTGGGAATCGCGCTTACGATATCGTTTTGACCGAGCATTGATAGAGAGAATTCGTAATTACGACGGTGTATTCCGGCTTGAGGAGAACCACCTGGAATTCATACAGGCCATTTCCGACAAAGATCGTTTCATCGTGCGGGCTGCGCTCATAGTGTCGAAGGATACATCGCTCGATGATGCGTCGATAACGTGCATTACATCAGATGGACGTGTGCTTGATGTCCCGACCGTGTTTTGTGGGGAGACTGTTGTCCGTCCGGTAAAGGGCTCCAACTACTCGTACTCCTGTATGTCGGTTTCCATCAGCATTCCCAAGTCGCTTGAGAATTATTGCTTTGTGGTTCGAGATGCGTCGAATGCCGATAGAACTCGTTTTAGCGTTCTTGAGGGCTGGCTGCTTGGCTGTATGCTTGATGATTTTGGGAAGATGACGAGAAGCGCGCAAATTGACCAAGCTTATCCGGTGTGGTTCTCGAAGCATCGTGCCGACGAAGCGGTTCTTCGTTTGCAGCGAGAGGTCCAGGGAACTCAATTTGAGACGGCTTTGAAGTTCAGCGTCGTAGTTCCCCTCTACAAAACACCGCTTTCTTTTTTTGAGGAAATGGTACGATCGGTGCAAAATCAGACGTATGCACATTGGGAGCTCATCCTGGTCAATGCTAGCCCCGAAGATGAGGGTCTGGCGCGAGCTGTGAGCGTCATTTGCGAAAGTGATTCGCGTATTAAGGCGATAAAGCTTGATGAGAATAAGGGAATATCGGAGAATTCCAATGTGGGTATTCTCGCTGCAACGGGTGATTTCGTGAGTTTCCTCGATCATGATGACCTTATTGAACCCGATCTCCTTTATGAGTATGCTTTGGCTATCGAAGAGCATCCTGATACGGATTTACTGTACTGCGATGAGGATAAAATAGGTGATGATAATCGTCATTTCGATCCTTTTTTCAAACCTGACTTCAATCTCGATCTCCTTCGGAATAACAACTATATTTGCCATATGTTGACTGTGAGACGGGCTATATTCGACGAAGTTGGCCTGTTGGATCCATCGTGCGATGGAGCCCAAGACCACGATTTGACTATGCGAGTATCCGAACGTGCGCGTCACATCCACCATGTTGCAAAGATCTTGTATCACTGGCGCGTCAGCGCCGGGTCGACTGCGGGTGGCGTCGATGGCAGCAAACCCTACGCAACTCTTGCAGGTATCCGGGCTGTGGAGAAGCACCTGAAGAGGCTTAATCTTTCCGCGACTGTAGATCGAGCCGGGAGGCCCGCGACGTATCGCGTCAAATATCACGTGCCGTCCGACCATCCGCTCGTGACGATCGTTATTCCCAACAAAGACAACCGCGCTATTCTTTCGAAATGCATCAATTCGATTGTCGACAAATCGACCTATGATACATACGAGATCGTGATTGTGGAGAACAATAGTACGGAAGAGGAGACGTTCTCCTACTACGACGAGATAACGCAAGCTGAGAATATTCGGTGTGTCCAATACGATGGTTCGTTCAATTTCTCGAAAATCATCAATAAGGGTGTGGACGAATCGAAAGGGGAGTATTGCATACTTCTTAATAACGATACGGAAATCATTACTCCCGATTGGATTGAATGGATGCTCGGTCTGTGCGCTCGTCCAGAGGTCGGTGCTGTTGGAGTCAAGCTGTATTATCCTGATGACACGATTCAGCATGCAGGCATCGGCATTGCTCCCGCTGTGGCTGCATGTCTCCATCAGTTGCTCCCGCGTGGTGATTCGGGGTATTTTGCCTTGAATGATGCTCAGCAAGATATGAGCGCGGTGACGGCGGCATGCATGATGACGAAACGTAGCGCCTTCGAGCGTGTTGGAGGAATGACGGAAGATCTAGCGGTCGCATTCAACGATCTTGACTATTGTTTGAAACTGAGAGAGCTGGATTATTTGGTAGTATACACCCCTGAGGTTGAGCTCTATCACTATGAATCCTTATCACGAGGGGCTGAGAATACCGTTGAGAAAGTGACCCGATTTCTCAAGGAGATTGCCTATATGAATGATCGATGGGCAAAGTATTATGCCGCAGGGGATCCGTACCTTAATGTGAATCTTAGCCGCAGAGAGCCGGGATCGTATTACTTTTGTCTGCCCGGAGATGAAGAATAGTGAATTCGACGCAATGGGCGCAAGGCTTTCCTATGCTTTTCGTCAGATTGACTAGCTGTAATGGCTGGTTGCATTACAATAATGATTCTCTGGCATGGTGAAGGAGAGGCAATATGAAGGGCATAATTCTCGCAGGTGGTAGTGGCACGCGGCTGTATCCGCTTACTACGGTGACGTCGAAGCAGCTGCTTCCGGTGTACGACAAGCCGATGATCTATTACCCGCTGTCGGTGCTCATGATGGCGGGCATCCGCGACATCCTGGTCATCTCGACGCCGCAGGACCTGCCGAACTTCGAGCGCCTGCTCAAGGACGGTTCGGACTACGGCGTGCGCCTGTCCTACGCCGAGCAGCCCTCGCCCGACGGCCTCGCGCAGGCGTTCATCATCGGCGAGGAGTTCGTCGACGGCGACTCGTGCGCGCTCGTGCTGGGCGACAACATCTTCTACGGCAACGGCCTGGGCCGTCATCTGCTGCATGCGGTGGAGACCGCCGAGCAGCGCGGTGGGGCCACCGTGTTCGGCTACCACGTGGACGACCCCGAGCGCTTCGGCGTGGTGGAGTTCGACGAGGACTTCAACGCCATCTCCATCGAGGAGAAGCCCGTCCATCCTAAGAGCAACTACGCCGTGACGGGCCTGTACTTCTACGACAGCCGCGTGTGCGAGCTCGCCAAGCAGGTGAAGCCGTCGGCGCGCGGGGAGCTCGAGATCACCGACCTCAACCGCCTGTACCTCGAGGCGGGCTCCCTCAACGTGGTCACGCTCGGGCGGGGCTACGCGTGGCTCGACACGGGCACCATGGAGTCGCTGCACGAGGCGAGCGAGTTCGTGCGCGCCGTCGAGCGCAGCCAGGGGCTGAGCGTGTCGGTGCTCGAGGAGACCGCCTACCAGAACGGCTGGATCGACCGCGAGAAGCTGCTCGAGTGCGCCGAGCGCTACGGCAAGTCCCCCTACGGCCAGCACCTGCGCAAGGTGGCCGAGGGCAAGATCGTCCCTCACAGGGAAGGGGCGTACGCATGAGGATCCTCGTAACCGGCGGCAACGGCCAGCTCGGCAACGAGCTGCAGCGCCTTCTGCGCGACGGGGCATCCGAGATCGGGCCCATCCCCGCGCTGTACGAAGGCGCCGAGGTCGTGGCCACCGACGTCGAAACGCTTGACATCACCGACGCCGACGCCGTGATGGCGTTCGTGTCGGAGGGCTCCTTCGACCTGGTGGTCAACTGCGCCGCCATGACGAACGTCGACGGCTGCGAGACGGCCGAGGACGCGGCTTTCCGCGTGAACGCCGAAGCGCCGGGCAACCTGGCGCGCGCCGCCGAGTCCGCCGGCGCCAAGTTCGTGCAGGTGTCGACCGACTACGTCTTCCCCGGCACCGACCCCGAGCCGCGCGAGGAGGACGACCCGACGGGGCCCGTTTCCGCGTACGGGCGCACGAAGCTCGCCGGGGAGGAACGCTCGCTCGAGGCGTGCAGCCGCTGCTTCGTGGTGCGCACGGCCTGGCTGTACGGCTACGTGGGCAAGAACTTCGTCAAGACGATGATGCGCCTGGGCGCGGAGCGCGACGAGGTGACCGTGGTGGGCGACCAGCTGGGCAACCCCACGTCGGCGAACGACCTGGCACACGAGATACTGGCTATCGCCGCGACCGAGCACTACGGCGTGTACCACTGCACGAACGGGGGGACCTGCTCCTGGGCGGACTTCGCCCAGGCGATCATGGAGGGCGCGCATCTCGATTGCGCCGTCGCGCGCTGCACGAGCGAGGAGTACGCGGCCATGAACCCTGCATCGGCGAAGCGCCCGGCGTACTCGTCGCTGCGCAACAAGCACCTCGAGGACACCGTGGGCGACGAGATGCGCCCCTGGCGCGAGGCGCTGTCCGCGTATCTGAAGAACCTACCCGAACTGGAAGGCTAGAGGAATGTCTGAGATCTTCGAACCGAAGCGGATCATCGTGACCGGCGGCGCCGGTTTTATCGGTAGCAACTTCGTCCACTGGGTGGTGGACAATAGGCCCGAGGTGCACGTGGTGGTGCTCGATGCGCTCACCTATGCGGGCAACCGCGATAACCTCGCCGGCATCCCGGAGGAGCGCATGACGTTCGTCCACGGCGACATCTGCGATACCGAGCTGCTCGAGGAGCTCGTGCCCGGCACGGACGTTATCGTGCACTTCGCCGCCGAGTCGCACAACGACAACTCCATCGCCGACCCCGAGCCGTTCATCCGCACCAATGTGCACGGCACGTTCTGCCTGCTCGAGGCTGCGCGCAAGCACGACGTGCGCTTCCACCACATCTCGACCGACGAGGTCTACGGCGACCTCGCGCTCGACGATCCCGCGCGCTTCACCGAGGACACGCCGTACTGCCCGAGCAGCCCGTACAGCTCGTCCAAGGCGTCGTCCGACCTGCTCGTGCGCGCCTGGTTCCGCACCTACGGCGTGCGCGCCACCATTTCGAACTGCTCGAACAACTACGGGCCGCGCCAACACGTGGAGAAGTTCATCCCGCGCCAGATCACGAACGTGCTGACGGGCGTGCGCCCCAAGCTCTACGGTGACGGGCTGAACGTGCGCGACTGGATACACACCGAGGACCACTCCTCGGCCGTGTGGGCCATCCTGGAAAAGGGCCGCATGGGCGAGACGTACCTGATCGGCGCCGACGGCGAGAAGAACAACATCGACGTGCTGCACGCCATCCTGCAGAATATGGGCAAGGACGCCGACGACTTCGACTGGGTGCGCGACCGTCCCGGCCACGACCGCCGTTACGCCATCGACTCCTCGAAGCTGCGCGCGGAGCTGGGCTGGGAGCCCAAGCACACCGACTTCGACGAGGGACTGGCGGCCACCATTGCGTGGTACCGGGACAACCCCGGTTGGTGGCAGGGCGCCAAGGACGCCACCGAGGCCAAGTACGCAAAGCTTGGACAGTAGGGAGGCGTCATGGCGGCAGGAGACAGCGTCAAGCACGGCAACTTCACGTTCACCGAGACGTCCATCGAGGACGTCCTGATCGTCGACGTGACGGCGTACGGTGACGAGCGCGGCTACTTCGTGGAGACCTACAAGCGTCCCGACTTCGTCGCGGGCGGCGTCGGTGCGGAGTTCGTCCAGGACAACCAGTCCTCCTCGACGAGGGGCGTTTTGCGCGGGCTGCACTTCCAGATCGAGCATCCGCAGTCGAAGCTCGTGCGCGTCGTGTCGGGCGAAGTGTTCGATGTAGCCGTCGACCTGCGCCCCGGCAGCGCCACGTACGGAAAGTGGGAGGGCGTTGTGCTGTCCGCCGAGAACCGGCGGCAGTTCTTCGTGCCGCGCGGCTTCGCCCACGGCTTCCTCGTGCTGTCCGACGTCGCGGAGTTCTGCTACAAGTGCGACGACGTGTACCATCCCAACGACGAGGGCGGCCTCATGTGGAACGACCCCGAAATCGGGATCGCATGGCCCATCCCCGAGGGCATGGAACTCGTGCTGAGCGAGAAGGACCAGGCGCACCCGTCGCTGAGTGAGCTCGCGTAGCCTATGAAGATCAAAAGTCTCGGCGTATGTCGAGGTGATAGCAAGGGGTATGCGCGGATAGCCGTATCCGGCCCCGTTGGCGGAAACCTGTCGATTCGTGCCGTGCTCGAGGGCGGCACGCCGGTGCCCTCGCTTTGGTTGAAGGAGTCGGCATCGCCTTCCGAGCTTCGAGGTATCGTCGTATTTCCTTTGCTGGACGATTCCGCGATCCTCGTGCAAGCGTGGAGCGACGAAGCGGAAGCGTCGGCCTGTTCGCTGCGCTTGTCGCCTGGGAAGTTGAAGTGGCTGTCCCGGTTGAACTACCGCACCCGTCCCGCTCTGTGCACCGCCTTGCGCGGTGCCGATGAGCGAGACGCGAGCCGGTTGCGCCTCTCACTGGTGCTGTGCATGCCCGACGGGGATGGCTCGGTATGGCGGATTGCCGCCGATTCGCCGGCGCTCGATTCGGACATCGTGTTTTCAGTATGGGACGGTTCCGGGATCCCTCTCGACGTTGAGCCGATATTCTTCGAAGGTCAGCGCATACCTGACGGAACCTCGGAAGGTGCGCGGCATCGTTGCGTGGTATCGCTCCGACTGCCTGCTGGCGTCAGGAGTTTTTTCGTCGTCGGGGAGGATCGGTCGGGTGCGGCGCTGGTTGGTATGCTGGGCTTCGATCGAGATGCGTTCGGAGGAGCGTTGCACGATGCCCTTCATCGGACGCGGACCGCCGCGGACCGTGAAGACTATCGCCGTTGGCGCGAGCGCGCTGAAACTGCGCGACCCGATGCGCTTCGACGCGGTACCTCGTATTCCTACGAACCTCTCGTGAGCATTGTCGTTCCTTGCTATCGGGTGAATGAATCCTATTTCAAGGAAATGCTCGAATCGGTGCTTGCTCAAACCTATCGCTCGTGGGAATTGGTGCTTGTCGACTCCGAATGCGCCTCCTCCAGCGTGTCGAGTATGGTGGATCGCTATCAGGACGAGCGTATCGTCGTCGTGCCCATGCAGGAAAACGAGGGAATCGTCGGTAATACGAACAGGGGAGTCGAACGCGCTCGAGGCGACTATATCGCGTTCCTCGACTATGACGACGTGCTTGAGGATCGCGCGCTTGAGGAATACGTGCGCGCCATCAACGCCCACCCTGAAGCCGGTTTGTTCTATTGCGACGAGGACGCATTCGAGGTCCTCGGGGATTTCCGCGATCCGGTGTTCAAAACCGACTTCAATCGGGATCTGCTTTACTCGCACAACTGCATTACGCATTGGTTGATGGTGAGCAGGGCGGCGTTCGACGAGGTGGGACCTTCGTTGCCCGAGGTGAACGGTGCCCAGGATTACGACCTTGCGCTGCGCGTTGTCGAAACGGGACGAGAGATCGTGCACGTGCCCCATATGCTCTACCATTGGCGCGTGCATGCGGAATCGACTGCGGGCGACAATCTCGGAAGCAAGCCGTATGCCCATGAGGCGGGCAAGCTCGCCTTGACGCGGTATTTTTCCCGGCGCGGCATTTCGGTGAACATCGAGGACGGTGACGGTCCTTTCGTGTATCGGGTTCGCTATGAGCTTCCGGACCCCGTGCCGACGGTGGAGATCCTCATTCCGAGCAAGGATCACACGGACGTGCTCGATCGTTGCGTCGCCAGCATTCTCGACCGGTCCACGTACGGGCGCTACCGTATCACCGTCATCGAGAACAACAGCACCGACGAGGATACGTTTGCCTACTATCGTGCTCTCGAGGCCCGTACCGACCGCGTTCGGGTGATCAAGTGGCCACACGAGTTCAATTACGCGAAGATCATGAACTTCGGAGCCGCCAGTACCGTTGCGGACGTCTTGCTGCTGCTCAACAACGATACCGAAGCGATCACCCCGGATTTCATTGAGGAGATGGTCGGGTATCTGCAACGTCCCGAGGTGGGCGTCGTGGGCGCGAAGCTGCTGTATTACGACGGTCTCGTGCAGCATGCGGGCATGCTGATCGGCCCTGACGGCACGGTCGTTCATGTCAACCAGAACGTTCCCGACTCGTCGGGATGCTATCTGGGGCGCTCGTTGCGCCCGGGCAACTTCTCGAGCGTCACGGGAGCCTGCCAGATGGTCAGGCGCGCCGTGTTCGAGGAAGTGGGAGGCTATTCCGAAGAGTTCGCCGTAGGATACAACGACGCCGATTTCTGCTGCAAGGTGAACGCGGCGGGCTACTCCGTCGTGTTCACGCCCTATGCGAAGCTCTATCACAACGAGTTCGTGTCGCGCGGGCGCGAAGAGGGAGATGCGTCGAAAATGGAACGCTGGCGGCGCGAGCGCACGCGCTTCCAGGAGAAGTGGCCGCAGTATTTCGAGGCGGGGGACCCGTATACGAATCCCAATCTCGATAGGGACAGTCTGTACTTCGCGTTGCCGTCGCCGGAGGCACGCCCGTAGGGCTCTCTATCTACCGAGCAGTACCTTCAGGGGCTTCAGAACGGCATCTCCGGTTCGATAGGTTTTCGAGGAGCGCAGCTCATCGGCATCGCGTCGTGCGCGCAGAGCGTTGTTCTGCTGCTCTTCGACTCGTCGATTGGCATCCCTGAATCGAGCGAAGAGGAAGTCGTCCGCGCTGTCGTGCAGCAGATGCTGTATCTGCCCGTATGCGTTCGGGTTCAAAAAATCGCTTTCGTCCATGGCGTTTATGCCGAGCAGCGCGCACCCGCGCAGCTGCATTTCTCGACGGAGCTCTTCAAAGGCCGCTCGGGACTTGAGGCTGTCGAGGTTGAAGAGCACCGATTCGGCGGCCCAATTTCTGAAGCCGCGTTCCAGGCTGTCGAACAGGCCGTTCTTTTCAAGATAATCCTTGACGGCGAGGAATGATCGATAGAAATCGAGCGGTGCGCGCTCGTTCGTGGCGATGTTGCTGTTGGGATTGTTCACGCGATAGTGGTAGAGAACCTCGTCCACGGTTGCGATGCGCTTGGCGCGTGCGAGGGCGCAGCACACGAAGTAGAGGTCGGCGCTGCGCTGTATCTCATGGAAGCGCAGCTCGCAATCGCTGATGAACTCCGCACGGAAGAGCTTGTTCCACGTCCAGTTCTGGAAGGCGTAAAAGAGCCTGTCGGGGTTTGCGAGTGGTGAGAAAACGCGTTGGGGAAACGCCTCGGTGTCGAGCGACCAGGGAAGGGGCAGCGTCTCTCCGGTCTCGTCGTTGTAGGAGTCCACACGGTATACGACGATGTCCGCATCGGTCTCGTTCGCGTAAGCGACCGTGTGCTCGAGCAACTGCGGCTCGGTGAAATCGTCTGCATCGAAGAACGAGAGATAGCGTCCGGCGGCGACGTCAAGCCCGGCGTTTCGAGCGGCACCTTCGCCCCTGTTCTCTTGGTGGATCGTCCGCATGCGCTCGTCGCGTGCAGCCAACTCGTCGAGAATGGCTGCAGTGCCGTCGATGGATCCGTCGTTTACGCAGATGAGCTCGAAATCGCGCATCGTCTGTCCGAGGATGCTCTCGACGCACTGGCGGATATGGCGTTCTCCGTTGTACACGGGAACGATGACGGAGACAAGCGGAGCATCCTTCATTGTGGGGTCTGCTCCTTACTCGGTGTGTGCATCGTCGAATGCCTCGACGAGCAGCTCGCGATCGAGACGGGCGACGCCGCTCTCCTTGCCGATGAACACCAGCTTGTCGATTTTGCCGGCGCTATCGTGTACGAAGTCGAGACACTGAGCGATATCGTCGAGGTCGGTGGGGTTCTCGAGGAGCAGTGCACCGCCGACCTTGGCCGCATAGGCGCCGCAGCCAAGCAGCTCGGGCCACTGCGAGAGCGAGAGCGATGCGACGCACAGCTCGTTCGCGCAGTCCCTTGTTGCCCGGATATGCTCGAGCGTGCGCTTGCAAATAGCCGTGCAGGTGGCTTGCGGTGTGCCATGCGCGATGCGCTCCACTTTCACGCCGAGTTGGCGCAGGCGTTCGTCAATCTTGTCATCGGCGGTGTTGCCGATGACAAGGGCCCTGCTCTGCCTGCCTTGAGAGAGTGCTTCGGCGATGCGGTCGAGGGGCGTGGCGCCTCGAGTCGTAATAACTGGGCTTCGATTCAAACAAGCCAATGGTGCGGCTGCAAGCGATTCCGGATTATCGTCGAAATCAACGATAATCGTTTCGTCTCTCCAAAGATCGCGTGCGATGCCATAACGGTACATTTCAAGAGAGAGATCGAGTATGTTGCCATTGTTTACGAAGGGCACAACGACGGGTGACCACGGTAAATCTTCGAGTGCTGTAAGTGGTTCTAGCGCGTTTGCTTCGCAATCGACGAAGAAGATGGTTGACGGTTTCGTCTCCCGTAGCAACGAGGCGACGGCGTCGGGGATCCGATCGGGTTTTACAGGCAAGATGGGTGCATTGAGAGCTCCCGCAAGGCCGTTTGCCATGATTGCGTTAATGTGAGTAGCGCCGCATACCAATACGACGGTATCGAAACCGTCTTTCCAACCTTGCGCGGCCATCTGCACCGCCGTGCCGTTGGCGTCGTCGCCAGAGATCGTAGTGAAATCCCCGTCCTCGTGCTCGCCGCCGCTTTTCAGCGCCTCGAACACGCGCTGCTCGGCCTCCGGGCTGCCGGTACGGCCGCCGAGGCCTCCGTACACGCGGCATACGGATGAGGCGTCGCCCATCATGCGTGTATGGCCCTTTTCAATCCAGATGACCTTGTTGCATAGGCGTTCCACCTGCGCATTGCTGTGCGAAACGATGAGAACCGTCACGCCGTGCTTTTCTATGAGCTCGGTGATGCGGTCTTCGCACTTCTTCTGGAACATGAAGTCGCCGACTGACAGCACTTCGTCTACCACGAGGATTTCGGGAACGATCACCGTTGCGATGGCAAAGGCGATACGAGCCACCATGCCCGAAGAATAGTTCTTCAGCGGCATGTCCAGGAACTTCTCGATCTCAGCGAATTCCACGATTTCGTCGAAATGGTCGGTGATGAAATCTTTTGAGTATCCGAGCAAAGCTCCGTTCAGGTAGATATTCTCTCGAGCGGACAGCTCGTCGTCGAAGCCGGCGCCGAGCTCGATGAGCGGTGCGATGTTGCCGTTGATCTCGCAGGTACCCTTCGATGGTTCCAGAACGCCGGCGATGATCTTGAGCATGGTGGATTTGCCTGACCCGTTCGTGCCGATGATGCCGAACACATCCCCCTTTTTCACCTCGAACGATATATCGTCGAGTGCGGTGAAACCCTCGAAGAAAAGCTTGCGTCGAGCGATTTGGATGGCGTATTCCTTTAGGCTGTTAAGCTGTTCGGATGCCATGTTGAAGACCATGGACACGTGGTCGACCTTGACCATGGTCGGGCGGTTGTCGCTGCTGAGGTCTTCGATAACGTCAGCCAGTGCTGAAGTGTTGACTGTTTCGGGCATAACGAACCTTCGTTTCTAAACGTACAGTATGAATTTCTTTTGCTGCTTGCGGAATACAAGGGCGCCAATGACGAGCGCGATTGCCCCGCATCCGAAGCATATGATGTTTTGCATTAGGCTCGGAGTGATGCCGTACATGGCGACGTCGCGGAAGTACGTGACGTAGTAGTACATCGGATTGAATTGCATGACGCTTACCATCCAATCCGGAAGTATATCGACGGAGTAGAACAGAGGCGTCGCATACGTCCAGGCCGTCAAGATGACGCCCCAGAGGTGCATGATGTCGCGGAAGAACACGGACAACGATGAAAGCAGGAGCCCGAGGCCCAGGCTGAACATGAACAGGTAAGCGAGCAGAACCGGCACAAGCAGAAGGTTGATGGTGGGTGCCACCTGGAAGAATAGCATGACGAGGGCTACTGCGATCAAAGAGATTGCATAGTTCAAGAGCGCGAACAGCACCTTTTCGAGAGGGAACAGCATCTTGTTGATTCGAATCTTCTTAATAAGGGGTGCCGAATCGATGATCGATCCCATGGCTCCGGACGTGGCGTCGGACATAAAGGTAAACAGGGTCATGCCGAGGATCAGGTACACGGGGAATGGCCCGTCGACGCTCCCGCGGAAGACGACTGAGAAAACAGCGGAGAGCACGATCATCATGAGCAGCGGATTAAGCACCGACCAAAGCACGCCGAGCACGCTGCGGCGATATTTGAGCTTGAAATCCTTCGAGACGAGGGAGGTTAGGATGAACCAATCCCTCTTGAACTGTGTCTTAGCTACGCTCATAATGCAGATCGCTGCCTCTCCTGTGCGACGCGCGCCCCTGCGCGCTTCCCGTTGTGCAATCATCGCAAAGTAGCATGATACCATGGGGTGCAATTCCGCCCTTTGTTTTCATGAGTTTCGCGTAAGATGATATGCTTGTGCGAACGATACTGCGAGCTTGAGGAGATGGAATGTGGGCTGAGTTCTGCCTAGCGTTTTTGCTGGGGGCGGTGATGCTCTATCTGCCTGGGTATGTTGCATTTCGGGCGATACGGATTCCCCATCTGGCTTCTTTGTCTTGCGCCCCGCTCTTCTCGGTGGCTGCGTATTGTCTGCTGGGAATCGCGTTGTACTCCGGAGGCGTTCGTTCATCATTCTTGACAGTGGTGCTCCCCGTGCTTTTCGTCGTCTTCGTGGCGTACGGGGCGATGCTGGTTGCGAAACATCGTGCCACCCCTTCGCCGTCGATCGATCGGCGGGAGCTTCGCTTCGATGGCATGGTCGCGTGCCTGTACGTAGTGGTGGGGCTCGCGGTGGCGGCATTCGTTTTCGTGCTTCCCTTGAACGGCCCTGACTCTGCGGCTCAAACCTACGATAACGTGCATCATTTCGCTTTAGTCCGCAGCTTTGCGGATTCGGGTGCATGGTCGTCGCTCCATACGTCCGCATATCTGGCCGTCGACCCTGCTGCGAATCCTTTGCCGGGAGCTTCGTATTATCCAGCGGGCTGGCACGTTCTTTGCGCCTGCTTGGTTGATACGCTTGGGATCGAAGTTTCCCTCGCGGCTAATGCGATCAACTTCCTGCTCGTTGCCGCGGTATTCCCGTTGAACGTCGCCCTGCTGATCAGGTTTCTGTTTCCCGGCAATCGCATGGTGGCCATACTCGGGGCTTTCTGCGCTCCCGCTGTGGGCGCCTTCCCTTGGGTGCTGGTCGAAGTGTGGCCGCTCTACCCGAATGCGATGTCCTTGGCGATGCTGCCTTCCGTCGCCGTTTGCTTCATGGCGATATGCTCGTGCGGCCTCGGAAGGGGGAGGCGGCTCGCTTTTGGGGCGGCGTTCCTGTTCGGACTTGCGTACATGGTGTTCACTCAGCCGAATACCGCATTCTCCGTGGGCGTGTTTCTGATTCCTTTCTGTCTCTATCGCATGGGGAGCGAAGCGAATCGACGATGGGCCGGCCATGGTCGCCGACCGATGATCGTAGCTGGGTCGTGTGTGCTGGTTGGCGTTCTCATCGCTTGCGCATGGGTTGTTTTGTGCAACTTGTCGTTCATGCAGGGAGTGGTGGGCTACTATTGGCCGCCTATCGTCTCCTGGCCGCAAGCGTTGCTCAGCGTTGCGGGCATGTCGTTTGCCGGTTCGGCTGTGCAGCCGATTGCTGCTGTGGCGGTCGTTGCCGGCGTTTTGTATTCGCTTCGCAGACGGCACTACCTTTGGCTTTCGTGTTCGTATGCGGGAGCTTGCTTCATCTACTGCGTTTCGGCTGCTGAGGGCGATACGTGGCTGAAGCATCTTGTTTCGGGATTCTGGTACACCGATCCGTATCGAACTGCGGCGTTCGCTGCCGTGCTGGCCATTCCTGTCATGGCGATGGGCTTGTATGGCGCCTACGCTGCGTTGAGGCGTTTGCTGGCAACGCGGCACGTCGGGAGTGACGTTGCGAGAAAAACCGCGTCCGCGGTGACGGTCGTGCTGGTGTTCGCGACTTTGAACTATCTTCCTGTGCGAGCCATGCTGGGAGGCGGGCAGGATGCGTTTGCGGGAATCGCATCGTTTTCTGCGGCACTCAACGACGGTTCGGCCATGGATGTGTATGACGAGGCTGAGCGGCAGTTCGTCGAAGAGGTGGAAAGCGCTGTCTCCGACGAGGCGCTCGTGGTCAACCAACCGTACGATGGCTCATTGTTCGCTTACGGCTTGAGCGGGTTGAACCTGTACTATCGCGATATGTCCGGCTACGGCAGTCAGGACGAAGAGTCGCGGAGCGTCGCCTTGAGAGAGGGGCTCGTCTCCTGGCCTGCAGATGGCCGGGTGGAGGATGCGATTCGTTCGACGGGAGCGGAGTACGTCTTGATTTTGGAGCGCGATCCTGAGCGCGCGAAGGAATTCTTCGCCTTGTATAATGAAGGCGATTGGGCGGGTATCGAAGCTATCGACGACAGCACTCCCGGTTTCGAGGTTGTTTTGGCTGAGGACGACATGCGTCTGTATCGAATAACGGATGCTGATCCTTTACAATAACGGCATCGGGTGCACGTTCAAGAAAAGGCAGGTCCGTTCATGCAGAATGCACATCCCAGCGTTTCGGTGCTGGTTCCTATATACAACGTGCAGCGTTACCTGCCGCAATGCCTTGAGGCGCTGTGCGGGCAGACGTTGCGAGATTTGGAGATCGTGGCCATCAACGACGGCTCGACCGATGATTCGCTGGCGATCCTGCAGGAATGGGCGGCGAAAGACGATCGGATCGTGATCGTGGACAAGCCGAATTCGGGATACGGCGCTTCGATGAACTGCGGTATCGAAACGGCGCGCGGCACGTACGTCGGCATCGTCGAACCGGATGATTTTCCTGATCGCAGCATGTTCAAGCGGCTGCTGCGCATGGCGCAACGGCACGATTGCGATCTGGTGAAATGCAATTTTTACGAGCATTACGACGATCACGAAGACCGTATCCGCAACTTCGCCGCCTTTCCGTACAACACGCTGTTCGACCCGGTGGACAAACCGGGCATCATCTGCACGATTCCGGCTATCTGGGCGGGACTCTATCGCAAAGCGCTCCTCGACGATGCGGGCATCCGCTTTCGCGAGACGCCGGGCGCGTCGTTTCAAGACACCTCGTTCGTCATGAAGGCATGGTTTGCGGCATCGCGCTGCGCGCTCGTGCGCAAGCCGCTGCTGCACTACCGCATGGACAACCCAGGATCGTCGGTAAAAACCACGGATAAGGTGTTCGTCGTGTGCGACGAGCTTGAGGAATGCGAGCGATTTTTGCGCGCACGGCCCGAACGGTGCCGGGCGCTGCTTCCGTGGTTCTACGTCGACAAGTGGAGCAAGTATCGCTGGAACTATGAGCGCATTGATGCGAGTGCTCACGAGGCGTTCGCGGCGCGTATCGTCGATGAGTATCGAGCGGCGCGCGAGGCGGGGGAGCTTGACGTGTCGCTGTTCGATCCCGATAGCAGGGCGGCGCTTGAGGCGTTGCTCGCGAACGGTGCCGCCCGGTTCGCGGCCGACCATCCGGAAACCTACTAGGAGGTTGCTGTGGAGCGCGAGCGAGCGAATCCTATCGTGTCGGTCATCGTCCCTACGTACAATGCGGACGAATTCGTCGCGCAGTGCATCGACAGCGTGCTGGGGCAGTCGTTGAGCGATTTCGAGCTCATCTGCGTGGACGATGGCTCGACCGACGGTACCTGCGCCCTTGTCGAGGAGCGTGCGCAGCGCGACGCGCGCGTGTCGCTCATCCGTCAGGCGAACGCGGGTCCGGGCGTTGCGCGCAATGCGGGGCTCGATCAGGCGCGCGGCACGTACGTGTACTGCCTCGATGCCGACGACTATCTCGAGCGCGATATGCTGTTGCAGTGCGCGCGTGCGCTTGACGAGACCGGCGCCGACATGGCGCTCGTGGCGTTCCGCACGTTCAACCAGCGGGTTGGTCGGGCGTTTCCGGCCGAGTGGGGAATGCGTCACGAGGAGGTCTATCCCGCGTACCCGGCCGGAACGTTCACGTGGGAGACGGCGCCCGAGCTTTTCTTCGAGACGGTGCAGAACGTACCGTGGAACAAGGTGGTGCGTCGCTCCCTGCTCGAGGAGCGGGGGATTCGCTTTCAGGAGCTGCGGCTGACGGAGGACTTGATGTATTCGCTGCCCGCGGCGGTGGCGTCGGGCAGCATCGTGCGGATCGCGCAACCGCTCATGGTGCATCGCGAATTCGCGGGCACGAATGCGATGGCCGACAAAGGTCGCTATCCGCTCGACGTTCTCGAGGCGTTCGAAGCGCTTCGGGCGTGGTTGCGGGAGGCGGGCCTCTACGAGCAGCTGCGTGCGGCGTATCAGACGTGGTTGCTCGATGCGGTGTATTACAACCTGCCGACGTATCGCGATCACGAAGGGTTCGTCGCAGCCTACGCGCGCCTTACGGCCGAAGATCTGGCCGCGTTCGACTTGGCCGAGGTTGATCCGTGCGAGGTGCGCGACCCTCGCTATCGCGCGTTGCTCGAGGGGCTGCGTACGGGGTCGCGCGAGCGGTTCTTGCTCGCCTGCGCGAATATCGAAGCCGCCGAAGTGCAAGAGCAGAAGTGCGGATTCCAAGATGCGCAGGCTTCGATCAAGTGGCTCGCGCAGCGCTTGAAAGACCGTTTGCGGTCGTAAGAGGCTGCCTCGCATACCGGAGGGGGCCGTTCAGCTAATGCTGCTATAATGCTTTGGTTGAAGATGCGTGCCGTCTTGGGGAATCGACAAGGACAATCATGGAATGGTATCAGGCGGTAGTCGTGTTTGCCGTGGCCTTTGCGGTCACGTACTGCATGGTGCCCGTTTCCAAGAAAATCGCGTTTCGGATCGGTGCGATCGATTATCCGGGGTATCGTCGCATGAATCGCGAGCCTATTCCAAGGTGCGGCGGCATTGCGCTGTATCTGGGTCTGATCGCAGCGTGCTTCACCGTGTTTTTGGGCGTCCGATTCTTCGATTGGTCGCTGCACGACCTGTACATCTTGAGCGACGTGAACTATATCCTGCTGTTCGTCGGCGTGACGGCGATGTTCACCGTGGGGCTCGTGGACGACATCACGCAGCTCTCGCCGGGGGTGAAGCTGCTCGGGCAAATCGCGGCGGCCACCATTGTGACGGTTTCCGGCATCACCATCGGGGCCGTGCGCACCATGGTCGTGGGAGATTACCTTGCGCTCGGGTGGATCGATTATCCGCTCACCGTGCTGTATCTCGTCGTGTTCGTCAATATCACGAACCTGATCGACGGGCTGGATGGGCTCGCGTCTGGTTTGGTGGCTATCGTGGCCGCGGGCCTGCTGTACCTCGTATGGATGCGGGGCAGTTTCACGCTCGTGCTCGTGTGCCTTGCGCTTATCGCCGTTTGCCTGGCGTTTCTCCGTTACAACTTTTTCCCGGCATCGGTGTTCATGGGTGATTCGGGGTCGTTGCTGCTCGGACTCGTCGTTGGCATCGTCTCCGTAGTTGGGGTCGTGCGCACCCAGAGCTTCGTGGTCATGCTCGTGCCGCTCATCATCGCCGGCGTGCCCGTGCTCGATACGGTGTCGGCCGTCATCCGTCGCAAGCGCGTTCACCAACCGGTTAAGGATGCCGATCTGGGGCACATTCATCATCGTCTCATGCGCGCGGGTCTCAGCCAGAAGCGCTCGGTGGCCGTGCTGTGGCTGTGCTCGGCCGCGCTTGTACTCGTAGGCTGTCTGATGGGAAGTTTCTCCGGCCCGCTGCGGTGGACGGTATGCATTGTTCTGGCTGTGGTTTTGTTCTTCGTTATCTGGAAATTTGGCTTGTTCAAGCCCGTTTTGAAGCATCATTACGACAACCGAGGCAAGCGCGGCCCCCGCGTTCCGCGTCAACGATGAATTGGTGGGATTGTGGCTGAGATCACCGAAGCACATAAGAAACAATCGCGAAGGACGGCCGCTGCGGCGGTCGCCGTCGTTGCGGTGCTGTCTCTGGCGTTTATCGGGCTCGTGACGTTCTTGGATGCGACGGCCGATCAGGTGCAGGCGGGTAACGTCTCCATCGGCTCCACCTCGTCAACGGAACCGTTTTATACGCTGCTCATTGGCTCCGATTCACGCAAGGGCACGGCGCTTTATACGGGCAAGAAGACCGACCACGCACAGGTTGATCAGCATTCGGACATCATGACGCTCATGCGCGTCGATCCTGCGACCTACACGATCACGCTCGTGAGCATTCCTCGCGATACCGTGTTGGAAGGGTCGTCGTCGAAGATCAACGATGCATTGCTCAATGGTGACCCCGAAGAAGTGGTTGCGGTTGCCGAGCGGCTCACGGGCGTCGAGATCGATTACTACATGATGACGACGTTTACTTCATTCGAGGCGCTCGTTAACGCTCTTGGCGGCGTGACGGTGGACGTGCCGAAGGACGTGACGGTTCCCGATCCCATGACCGCCGACAACATCTCGCTCAAAGCAGGTGCCTCCCAACAGCTAGACGGTTCGGAGGCGCTCGTGCTTGCGCGCGCACGCAAGGAATACGGTGCCGATCAGGAGGCCCTGCGCCAGCTCAACGTTCGCAATATCGAGACGGCTATGATCCAGAAGGTGCTTTCGCTTGACAGCGAAAAGAGCGCGAATGCTGTCCTGATCGATCTTGAGGAGTACACGGACACGAATTTGGATATGGCGTCCATGGGGTATCTGGTGATCGATTTCGTCGCGCATCGCGAAGAGGTCACCGTGTATTCGACGTCGGGTCCTTATGCGGGCGGGGAGAACGCTGAAGGGCTATGGGTCGTGCGGGAGGATCCCTTGACATGGGGCCAGTTGATGGCGGCTGTTGATGCGGGGGAGGATCCGACCGGCATCGTCAAGGTGCCGACTCACTCGTAAAAACGATGGCAAATCGTTTTCGAATGGTGGCTATGCTATTATATCCGTTTGTCTATTCGAAGCGTTGAATGGAGCATTGTGCTGAACACTCTTGCAACAATATTGAAAGACAACTGGCAATGGCGCAAGCAGATCGGCCATCTGGCCATTTTCGAGCTTATGAAGCAAGCGCGTGGTGCCGTGCTGGGGTGGGCATGGTTGGCCGTCAAGCCCATCGTGTTCATCGCCGTGTTTTGGTTTGCGCTTGAAATCGGATTGCGCGCTGGTGATTCCTCGAGTCCCAACTACCCCTATTTCGTTTGGCTTGTTTCAGGGCTGATACCTTGGTTCTACATTGCAGACATGATAGGAACCGGCACGGATGTGCTGCACCGCTATTCGTATCTTGTTGATAAGGTCAAATTCCCCCTGAGCGGCATCTCGACTTTGTACTCGCTTTCAACGCTTATCGTCAACGCGGTTCTCTTCATTCTTCTTTTCGTGATCTACGCCGCCTATGGTATGCCTTGGGATATCTACCTTATCCAAGTGCCCATTCTCATGCTTTTGATGTTCGTCTATTGGAATATGGTATCGATCCTGTGTTCTCAGCTCTCCGGCATCAGCAAGGATTTCGGACAGTTGATGAAAGCTCTGAGTCAGCCTGCTTTTTGGCTTTCGGGCATTCTTTTCAATATCCAGGTGTTGGCCTCGTCGGGATTCGGGTGGGCCTCGAACGTCATGCTGTTCAACCCTATCACGTTCTTCGTCACGGCGTTTCGCGGTGCTCTCTGCGATAAGGTGTGGTTCTGGCAGGATCCGGTATTCTTCGGCTCGTTTGTCATAGTGTTCGTGGTGACTCTTGTCCTCATGCTTGCTGTCTACAAGCACTTCAACGAGGAGGTTGCTGATGTCCTTTAAGTCGGAGGAAGCCCAGTTGCTCGAAGCGCTCGGGCCTCGTGCTGCAAGCAGCGAGGAGGCTGTGGTCAAGTTCGAGCATGTGACCAAAACGTATAAGTTATATAAGAACGATCGAAGTCGCTTCTTGGGCTTTTTCAAGCGTAACGGACATGAACTCGTAGGCATCGTGAACGCGAATGACGACCTTTCGTTCGAGGTGAAGAAGGGCGAAGCGGTCGCTCTTATTGGGCGCAACGGTGCTGGTAAGTCCACGGCGCTCAAGATGGTCACAGGAGTGAGCCATCCCACCCAGGGCACCGTAACGGTAAACGGTCGCGTGAGCGCTCTGCTGGAGCTCAATGCTGGTTTTGACGGGCAACTGACCGGTAGAGAAAACCTGAAGCTCCGAAGTCAGGTCCTCGGTATGAGCAAAGCCGAATATCGAGATATGGAGGATCGCATCATCGATTTTGCGGAGTTGGGTATCTACATCGATCAGCCGATGAAATCGTATTCGAGCGGTATGAAGGCGCGACTCGGTTTTGCGTTCGCGGCTTCCATCGATCCCAATATTCTCGTTGTGGATGAGGCGCTCTCCGTGGGCGACAAGCAGTTCAGGGCGAAATGCATTAAGCGCATGCGCGAGGTCATGTCGGATGAAGACGTGACGGTGCTGTTCGTGACCCATGAATCCTCTGCTGCGCAGGAATTCTGTACGAGGGGAATCGTGCTGGAGTCGGGCAAGAGCGTGTTCGATGGAAGCATTGACGATGCGGTCGCCTTTTACGATGAAAGTTGCAAGGGGTAATATGAGCACATCACAGAAACCGGCCAAGGCCTTCGCAGCTATCCTTGCAGGGGGTTCGGGTACGCGCATGGGCAACCCCGATAAGCCGAAGCAGTTCCTCATGCTGGGTTCGAAGCCCATTCTGGTGCATACCGTCGAGAAGTTCTGCGCGACCGGCGAGTTCGATGCCGTGCTCGTGCTCTGCCCCGACACATGGATGCAGCAGACGAGGGACATCCTCGCCAAGTACAGCCCCCAATTCGCCGACGAGGTGACGGTTGTTGCAGGTGGCATGACGCGCAACGATACGGTTATGAACGCGCTGACCTTCCTTGAGCAGCATTACGAAGTGAACGAAGATTCCGTTCTCGTCACCCATGATGCCGTGCGTCCTTTCGTGACGCATCGCATTATTGAAGACAATTTGAAAGCCGCGCGGGCCGACGGAGCGTGCGACACGGTCATTCCCGCAACCGATACCATCGTCGAAAGCCTCGACGCGGCAACGATTTCGTCGATACCCACGAGAAAAGACCTGTACCAGGGGCAGACGCCGCAGTCGTTCAGCCTGCTCAAGCTCAAGCGGCTTATGGACAGCTTGTCGGATGAGGAAAAGGAACTGCTCACCGACGCGTGCAAGATTTTCGTGCTGCGCGGCGAAAAGGTGTCGCTCGTTATGGGCGAGACGTCCAACATGAAGATCACCTATCCTCAGGATATGAGGCTTGCGTCTGCTTTGCTGGAGGCGTAGCGATGCTGAACAGCGTATACCGATTGATTGCGCCGCGTTCGTTCGAACCCGTCGAGATCGAGATGCCTGACGATCCGTCGCTCGTGATCGTACGGCCGACCTATCTGTCTATCTGCAACGCCGACATGCGCTACTATCAAGGAAATCGCAGTGCGGAAGCGCTCGCGAAGAAGTTGCCGATGGCGCTCATCCACGAGGGTATCGGTCGCGTTGTGCGTGATGCGACGGGCGCATTCGAGCGTGGCGCAAACGTGGTCATGCTTCCGAACAACCCGCACGAATTCGATCCGAACATCGCTGAAAACTACCTGCGCAGCAGCGAGTTTTGCGGCAGCGGCTTCGACGGGTTCATGCAGGAATACCTGGCGATGCCCGCTCGTCGTCTCGTACTCTTGCCCGATGGCGTCGATGAGACGGTTGCGGCGTTTACCGAACTGGTCAGCGTTGCCATGCATGCGGTGAACAGGTTCGATTCGATCGCTCATGATGGCCGGGACACCGTCGGGGTATGGGGCGATGGGAATCTCGGCTTTATCGTGAGCCTGATTCTGCGCATGCGTTTCCCCGGCATGCGCATCGTCGTATTCGGTCGGAATAGCTACAAGCTGAACGATTTCACGTTCGTCGACGAAACCCATCTGACCTACGATGTCGGCGAAGGCCTCTCGGTCGACCATGCATTCGAATGTTGCGGCGGGGATGGATCCGTTGCCGCCATTCGTCAGATCATCGATGTCGTGAAACCCGAGGCCACCGTTTCGCTGCTCGGCGTGTCGGAGAACCCGGTGCCCGTCGATACGCGCATGGTGCTTGAGAAGGGCCTGCGCTTGTTCGGCAGCAGCAGGAGTGGGCGAAAGGACTTCGAGGACACGATCGCTTTGTATGAGGCCCACCCTGAAATGCTCGGCTATTTGTCGGCGCTCGCGGGAAGCGTCGTCGAGGTGGGCTCCATAGCCCAGATCGTCCAAGCGTTCGAAATCGATGTGCGCAAAAGCATGGGTAAAACCGTCATGAAATGGAACATGTAGGTGCGCCAGTTGGCTGTTGGAAGCGAGAAAGACCTCAGCATCATCATTCCTGTGTACAACGCGGTAGATGTCTTGCCGAAGTGCATCGATTCCATTTTGGCGCAGACGATTGATTTGTCGCGGATTGAGGTGCTGCTCATCGACGACGGGTCCACCGATGGATCTGGTGCTTTGTGCGATACTTATGCAAGGGAGTATCCGGAGTTGTTTCGGGTTCGTCACCAGCATAATTCAGGAGGTCCGGCCTCACCGAGGAATCACGGGATCGAAGATGCGCGCGGGACGTATGTTTTCTTTTGCGACAACGACGACCATTTTGGCGAAGAGGCGCTTGAGCGAATGATTGCGCATGCGTTCGAATGGAGCTCCGATGTGCTCCTGGTCAAAATGGGGGAGACAGGAAGAAAAGCGTATCCGCGCTCGATGTTCAAAGAGAATGCTGCCTCGGTCGATCTTCATTCGTCAAAGGTTTTGAAAACGCTTGGACCGTGGAAAGCATATCGGCGTTCGATGATTATTGAACATGGTATCCGCTTTCCCGAGGATTGCTCGCTTGATGACTCGGTTTTTACTTTGTCGGCGTATCTGCATGCCGGCGCGATATCGGTGGCGGCGGACTACGATTACTATTATTGGACCATTCGCGAGGATGGTGGCAACCTGAGTTCGCAGGGTGGATCTTCGGCGAGTGTCTGGCGCGATGTCTCTTTGCGAAATGCTGGGTGTGTGAAAATGCTCGATCTTGTTGAGACTCATGTGCCTGACGAGAAGCGCGCTCCTTATTACGATAAGATTATCGGAGGGCTGGCATATAATACGTTGAATATCGCCATCGCTGATGATAGCGATCGATCCGTCTCGAACTTATCCAGCATGAAAGAACTCCTGTCAAAATATGCTTTGCGAGGAAGTCTCGACAAGTTGCCGTTAAGCAAGCGCGCCGTGTTCTCGTGTGTTATGGATGGTAATTCTCCTGAATGCATTCGTGCGATCAAGAGCGCCCCTCCTTCTTCCTTGGATGACTTCGCTATCGTGTCGCGAACGTACCGTTGCGAGTATGCAAGGGATCGCGGGTTAGATTGCGGAGGATGTCATAAGCAATTCAAAGGTTCGATTAGGCGTAGAAAACTGAAAAAGAACCCCGTTGTGCGCAGAGTGCTCTCTACTCGATTGGGCGCATGTTTAAAGAAGCTGACGAAAAGGTAGCGAATAAAATTGATCAAGCGCATGAGAAAAAAGGCGCTCTCTTTGGTGAGACGCCTTGCAAAGGATATTTCTCTCGGAACGTATTTTCCGTTTGTTTATCGGGATGCGGCCAAGGAAGCGGTCGTTGCGTCCAAGATCGTTTTTCTCGAGAACAAGAGCAACCAACTTCCCGATGCTTACAAGGTGCTCTATGCGAGATTGATCGAGGATTATTCCTTTGATGTGAGCTTCATCTCCCTCGGGCAAAATCGCGTTCGTCTGCGCCAGTATTATTACAACTGCCGTGACGCGGTGAAGGAGATCGCGACGGCAAAGTATGTATTCCTGAACGACGCCTCCGACCTAATCAGTTGTTTGCCCCTGCGGGAGGAGACAAAGGTTGTGCAGCTCTGGCATGCGTGCGGTGCGTTCAAGAAATGGGGGATGAGCACGGCTGATCTCAAGTTCGGTGGAACGCGCGAGGACCTGCTTCGGCACCCCTTTTATAAGAACCTGTCGCTGGTGACCGTGAGCAGCCCTGAGGTATCCTGGGCATATGTCGAAGCGATGGTGTTGGAAGATCGGCCGGAAATTGTGAAGCCAATCGGCGTGAGCAGGACCGACGTGTTCTTCGATGAAGATCGCCTGATCAAGGCTCGAGAGCGTATCAACCGATTCGTGCCTTGCGCGGAGGGTAAAAGGATAATTCTATACGCTCCGACGTTTCGTGGCCGCGTCGCTTCGGCCCAAGGTCCCGATCAACTTGATATCGAACGATTCAAAGAAGCATTTGGCGAAGATTCGGTTCTTCTGATCAAACATCACCCGTTCGTGAAAAAGCCGCATTCGATCCCCGATGGATGCGAAGACTTCGCATACGATGTTTCCGGCGACTTGAGTATAGACGAGCTTTTGTGCGTGGCGGACGTGTGCATATCCGATTACTCGTCGTTGGTTTTCGAGTATTCCTTGTTTGAAAAGCCCATGGTCTTTTTCGCGTACGATATCGAGGATTACGGAGACTGGCGAGGGTTCTATTACGACTACGACGAGCTCACGCCTGGTCCGGTATTCTCGGACAACGACTTCATGATCGATTATCTGCAACACCTCGACGAACGCTTCGACGTCGAACGAGTTCGGGCGTTTCGCGAGAAATTCATGAGCGCGTGTGATGGGTATGCGACCGAACGGATTTGCGAGGAAGTGTTCGGCGACGCGCTCGGGATGTATCGAAAGCCGACCGTTCTCGATACCTTGCGTGCCGAGGATCCCGACGGCATCGATATCAGCATCGTGATCCCCGCTTACAATGCGATGCCCGAGTTCAAGAAGACGTTGGAGTCTTTGGTGGGCCAAACCTACGATCTTTCCCGCATGGAGGTCATTGTTACCGATGACTGCTCGTCAGACGACACGTGGGACGAAGTGCGACGCTTTGCGGCATCCTACCCTGATTTGTTCGTCCTCGAGCGTTTGGACGAGCCTTCGGGCTCTCCTGCGAAGCCCCGTAACGTAGGGTTGGAGAAAGCTCGTGGCACGTATGTATTCTTCCTCGATGCCGATGATTGGCTGGGCGAAAAAGCCGTCGAGAAGATGCTCGACCATGCGGTGGAATGGGATTCCGACGTCCTGTTGGTCAAAATGAAGGGCGAGAATGGCCGCGACGTGCCGAAATCCATGTTCAAGGGCAACCGGCCGAAAGTGGATGTCTGCACCTCGAAGGTTATGTGGAGCATCGGGCCGCTAAAACTCTTCCGACGTAGTCTGATCGAGGATCATGGGCTGCGATTCTTCGAAGGGGGCATGCCGGAGGACCTTCATCTTGTTATTCCGGCGCTTCGATTTGCGAACGTGGTTTCCGTTGCTTCGGATTACGATTACTACCATGTAAGTTGGCGCGAGGATGAGGAGCAGAACGCTTCGAACTCCATTTGGACTGATTACGATTCGAATATGAGATCATATACTCATCTTATTGACTTCATTGACGAGCACTTCAATGAAGCCGAGCGCAGCGCCGTATTGATGAAGCGTATATTCAGGCTTGACGTCCTCAATATGCTCGAACATTTATCGCAAGAAACATCAGAAGATCAAGAGCGACACCTTGCTTGCATCAAGAAACTGTTCGGCCCGTATTACGTTGAAGAAGCGTATAAGACGTGTCCTCTTCAGAAGAGGCTGATTTTAGATGCTGCCTTTTTTGGCGATAGCGCATTGTTAGCAACCGTGGTTGCTAACGGCGAGCAACTTGCGAATCGCTGCTCGTACGAAGTGGTGGACGGGAGAATTGTCTGTAGCATTCCGGCGAGCATGGGAACCTTGTCACTTGACGTATCTGAGACTGTGTCTTTGAAATGCAAGATAGAACGAGCGGTAGGGACGGCTGAGAGTGTTGAACTTGACGGCTCTGTTGTGGTTCCGCGTTCGCTTGCTGGGGCCGAATGCTTCTTGGTTCTCGAGCGTGCTGGCGATGGGCGTCGTATTGAGATGCCAATGCTGGTGAAAGAATCGGGTGTTTGCATCGAGACGAAATGTGACATCCCATCTGTTCGTATAACGTGGGCTCTTGCGCTTCCATTTGAAAAAGTCTTTTCCAAAGTTGCTGATGGCGAGTGGAGGCTCAGTTTGCTTTGTCGCTTCCAAGACTGGGAAAAAGAAGACCGTTTAGGCCCCGAACGAAGTGCGGGTGTCAAAGGCTCTTACTCATCGATCAGATCGTCGGACGGATCTCGTAGTTTGGTGTGTTCGCTTGGAAGCCAGAGCGACTTGCTTATTAGAGTAAAGCAGACTCGGTAACGCACGATGAAGCGCGTAATGGTTTTATTGGCTAAGCTTGTTTTCAACATGATGTATGGCGGGTCTTGCCTCTTGCGTTCCGATCGGCGAGATGAGGTACTTTTCGTTTCGCGCCAGACGAACGAGCCGAGCTACGACTATCGTGAATTGGCAAAAGATTTCGAACGCGAGGGTTGGACCGCTCGGATCCATGTTAAAAAGCTCACGAAGCGCTCGCTTCTTTCTTACACTGTACACGTCGTGAAAGAGATATGGTATCTATCGAGCTGCAAAGTGGTCATTCTCGACCGATACGACCCCGTTGTCAGTCTTATTGATTTCAAGTGTGAGGATGTGCATAAAAGCGATGTCCTCCCTGGTCAGCATTTTGAGTTTCCGTGCGAGCCGGTTGTCGTACAGATTTGGCACGCGTTTGGTGCGTTCAAGAAATTCGGATTCCAAAGCATCGATACGATCGAAGGCCATACAAGCAAAGCGTTCAATGATTTCAGCATCCATCGAAACTATTCCTGGATTATTTGCTCGGGAGAAGGGTGCAGAAAAGCGTTTTCGGAGGCGTTTTCTTATCCGATCGAGCGGGTTGTCGTTGGTCGTCGTCCTGAGTACGACAAATTGATCGGTCTTCGTGATAGCAAAGAATCACAAGACGAGGCGACTAGTAAAAAGCAGACGATTTTATTCGCGCCAACGTTACGCAAAAGCAAAGAATCAGAGCACCCCTTCCGCAGCCTTTACGAGCGCAGGGTTTTTCTGGAAGAGCAGCTGGATGCGAATCTGATCTGGTCGTTCCATCCGCTAGAAAGTGGTCTGCCGGCACCAGGCGATGTCTCTGATGCGCTGTTGCAAGCGGATATCGTGGTTACTGATTACTCGTCAATCGTGTATGAAGCATATCTTCTGGGGAAGAAGGTGCTGTTCTACGTACCCGACATCGAAAGCTACCGAAAGAGCCCCGGATTGAACGTTGATCCTTCTGACTTCTGCAAAGATCTTATTGGGAAAACCGATGAGGGATTGGTGGTTCTTGTTCGATCTAGGGTTTGCGGTTTGAGGGGCTGCGGGCAATTGTGCGATTTTGTTTCGAATGGGCTTGATGCGAATGCGGAGACGATATTTGATATTGCGTTTCGCATGGTGGGAGATGATCATTAGGGCTATCGGATAATCTCAATATTGCGCAAAGTCGGATTGCTCGGGGCTTTCCCTGCCGCATTTAGCTATCTGATATACTACGGTTACTAACCCGACAAAAGTATAGGTGATGTTTTGAAAACCATCCTCTTAGTCTTTGGCACTCGACCTGAAGCAATAAAGATGTGCCCTCTTGTTAACGAGCTTAAGCGACATCCGAATGCTTTCAAGACAGTCGTGTGTGTTACTGGTCAGCATCGAGAGATGCTTGATCAAGTGCTTACGGCTTTTGAGGTAGTGCCGGAATATGACCTTGCTGTAATGAAGGAGTCTCAAACTCTTTTCAGCATCACTTCCGAAGTCCTTCTCAAGATGGAACAAGTGCTAGACGTCGTGTGCCCCGATATCGTGTTGGTTCATGGTGATACAACGACAAGCTTCGCTGCTGCCACAGCTGCGTTTTACAAGCAGATATCGGTTGGGCATGTTGAAGCTGGTTTGCGAACCCATAATCTTGCATCACCGTTTCCGGAAGAGTTTAATAGACAGGCGGTCGACGTTGTTTCTCGGTACTACTTTGCGCCGACGCAGGACTCAAGGGATAATTTGCTGAGAGAAGGCAAAGATGATTGCCGAATTGTTGTGACGGGCAATACGGGAATTGATGCGCTAAGAACAACCGTTGTAGATAATTATCGGCATCCTGTGCTCGATTGGGCGGATGGTTTCCGCACTATCCTCATTACGGCTCATAGAAGAGAAAACCTCGGCGCGCCCATGCATGCCATGTTTCGTGCGATTAGAAGAGTTGTTGATGAGTATTCCGACGTCAAGGCTATCTACCCCGTCCATCTCAATCCGGCGGTTCAAAGGGCTGCGCAACAGGAGTTAGCCGGCTGTGATCGTATCCGTCTCATCGATCCGCTTGATGTTCTCGATTTCCATAATTTCATGGCTAAGAGTCATATGATCCTTACCGATAGCGGAGGTATTCAAGAGGAAGCCCCTTCGTTGGGGAAACCTGTTCTTGTGATGCGTGACACTACGGAACGACCGGAAGGTATCTTGGCGGGCACCTTGAAGTTGGTAGGTACGGACGAAGACACGATTTATCGCGAGTGCTCACTTTTGCTCGACGACTCGGTTCGGTATGAAGCGATGTCCAGAGCCTCGAATCCTTATGGGGATGGTTTTGCGTCGGAGCGGATTGTGCAGGCTTTGCTTTCGGATATGTGATGTTCGATGCTCTCAGAAGGTAAGGAATCAATGATGGATCATCAGCCTCTTGGCGAAAATGATGTGCCGGATCGCGAATTGGAAAAGCTGAAGAATGAAAATGAGAATTTGGAGCTTTCGCTTTCATATGCCAGTCGGCTATTTGCCGAAGAACGACATGCGAAAGAGGCTGCGTCCAAAGAGGCTAACAAGATCGCACGTATAGCTTTGCGTTATCAGAAAGAGTATAGAAAACTTCTTGGAAGCAGGACCGTTAAGATTTGGTTGGGGATGCGCGGATTGCTTGGGAAACCTTATAAGCGATACAATGAGCAGATTCCTCTTCGATTTATTAATTCCGAACCAGACGTTAATCCCATCAACCATCAATTTATCGAACGAAGTGCGGAACTGACCAAACGGATTCCTGACAGCAACGGAAGTGCTTACTATTCGAAAGCAAAAATGAAGATCGGAATAATTACCGATGAATTCATGTTCAATTACTATAAAGATGCTGTTGAGCTCGTATATCTAAGCCCGGAAAACTATCAAGAGATTATTGATTCAGGTGAAATGCAGTGTTTGCTGTACGTATCAGCTTGGCGAGGGCTTGGATATCGAGAAGGGTGCAGTGAGCCGGAGTTCGCCGACTACTATGGTAGTCAAGGTTTTGAAAGAGTACTGGATATTGTTGACTACGCGAAGTCGAAATCTGTTCCTGTACTTTTTCAGACAATAGAGGATCCACCGGATTACGATCGTTTTCTCTGCATTGCAAAAAAAGCTGACTATATTTTTACTTCAGCAGAAGAAAAAGTAGCTGATTACATAGCTGATACGGGCAACGAAAGAGTTTTTCCGATTGAGTACGGAATCAATCCCGCTATTCATAATCCTATCGGCTTTCTTCTGAAGCATGCCTGGGACGAAGAGTGCTTAAAGGGCGGTGTCTTTTTTGCGGGCTCTTGGTATCCGTTATTCAAAAAGCGTTGCGATGACACGAAAATGATCTTCGATGGTATTCGGGCTACTATGGGAGCGCGGTTATATTTAGCTGACCGCAATTTCTATATGCCATATCGTAAGCGCCATGAATTTCCTAGCGAGTTTTCCGATTGCCTTGTTCCGTCTTTTCGTCACGATGAGCTACAAAAGGTTCACAAGCTTTTTGATGCTACGGTGAATGTAAACTCAGTTACGGGAAGCAAGACGATGTGCGCTATGCGCGTATATGAAGTTCAGGCTTTGGGCGGAATTGTTCTGTCGAACTATGCCCTATCGGTTAGCCGTCTGTTCCCGGGTGTATTTACCATTCATGATCGTCGAGAAGTATCTGACATTCTAAGAAATTACACCAGACGTGAAATCATCAATATGCAAATCGAGGGAATCCGTCGGGTCTTTAGTGCTTGTACGGTATTTGATCGTTTGAATTATATCTTCGCTTGTTCGAACGTGGACTTTGCATTTGCTGCTAAACCGGTTTTTATTATTGTTCCTGAGGGGTCGACACTCAACGAGGAAGCGCTTTCTCGTCAGACGATGCGCAACTATCGGGTGATCCGGGAGGCGGATGCTCTATCCGCTTTGAGTGGAGAAGATGGTTTCGCAATTGTGTGGGATGCCGATACTACTAATCGTGATTACTTGCTTGACATGGTCAATGCATTCAAGTTCGTTGATACCGCCTATGTGAATTACGTGTCTGAATCGGATTGGCGTAATGGTTACTCCTACTCGCATGGATTGGCCGAAAGCAGGAACACCCTCTTCAATTTATGCGCGGTAGATATTTCGAAAGTGATACGTGGTGATACTCAATACCTTTCTCAGCTAGATGGTTTCAGCATCTTGGCTGAAAAGTGGGGGAGGGATACGTCGGGTGCAGAAAAGGAGCTGGCTGTAATCATCCCGATTCACAACAACGGGAATTATCTTAAGGATCGTAGCTTCAGAAGTCTTTTGCGGAGCTCCATATTCGAGAAGATGCATATTTATTTGATAGATGATGGCTCTACCGATGAGGTAACGCCTTTTATAGTTGAAGAACTTGCTCGTGATTACGACAATGTGACATCCTTCTATTTTAATGACGGAGGAAGTGGCAGCGCTTCTCGACCGCGCAATAAGGGGCTCGAACTTTGTGAAGAGCCATATGTGACATATCTTGATCCGGACAATGAAGCCATCAACGACGGTTATGCGTATTTGCTTGATAAAGTTAAGAATGAGGATGCCGATTTTTCATTTGGATCGGTAACCTTTGTCAAGGGCGATGGGGAATGTCCTGGTACTTTGCGTTTTTGGAACAAAGAGGAGATGATAGACGATCCTCGTGAAGCCTTGATTGAGAAACGTTTCGCCGCGCAAAGTATGCAGGCGTGTGTAATTAAGCGTGATTTTCTTGTTGATAACAATTTGAAATGTGTCGAGGGGGCAATCGGAGAAGACACGCTTTTCTTTTACGAGCTTGTTGTAGCTGCTGATAGCATGTATAGCGTTACGCTGCCCATTCATGTCTATTATGCGGATCGCGATGGTAGTTCTGTCAACGATGTCGGCGTGTCGTTTTTCAAGCGGTCTTTACTTTGCGAACAAGCGCAGGTGGCTTTCCTGAAGAGGGAGGGGTTGCTGGACGCTTATAAGGCATCCGCTTTGAACAGATTTATGAATGGCTGGTACAAAGATAAACTTATGCATGCAAGAAACGAAGAATTGGAAGCTTGCGGTGCGGTAATCCAGGATATCTGGAAGCTGTATCAGGATTGCGGAGATTCCGGCGCGAACTGATTAATGCGGCTGTGCGGTAGGTCTTCTACGTTGGGGATAAGAAGTGGTTTTTAGCAAGTTTTCCGTTCTTACGGTTCAAGTTTGAATGGGGAACTTGCTCTACGATGGCCTTGTTGGTCGCTCGTATGGGTACCGTTTTGTGTCGGGGATAAGCTCGGTTGTGTATGTGCTAATCTAAGTTTCGATTTCTTCCCCACGGGCGGGTTGTTCGTCGTTTGTTCCGTATCCGGCTAGAATCTAATTTGCGAATTTGAGACAGGAAAGCTGATTTGAACATTCTGCAGGTAACAGAGCGTTTTTCTGAGGGCGGACTTGAAAAATTCATCGGTAGTCTTACGAGCGAGTTGCAGCGTCGGGGCCATGAATGCTACCTTGCCGTGGGCGATCTTGAACGCACATCCAATTTGCCGTTTCGAGATAGCGACATATTCGATAGCTTTAGATTTCAGAATGGTTTTAATGAATCTGTAGGGGATTTCGTTGGCGATGTTGATCGTTTATGTCAATTAATCTCGAAATTCGACATCGACTACGTCGTAGTTCATCCTTTTTATTCTCTCTATCCTGCGGTTGCTGCTGCGAAGATAATGAAGAAACCTGTCGCTTTTATTCTTCATGGCGCATTAAGCGCAACGTTTCCTCTGACGTTTTCCGAGAATGCTTTATATAGGCTCGCCGTCGATTCTTCGATCGATTGCATTTTTTCTGTCCAACGGGAACTCGGGAAGAGTGTCACGCAGAATGCCCCCGTGACTCATATTAAAAATCCCATTGAAAAAAAGCCAATGCGTTCAGCGAGTTCTGACGCAATCAGATCGAAGAGATGGGCGCTTTGTTCGAGGATCGATGATTACAAGATAGACTCTATCAGGCTGTTTTTATCTTGGGTTCCCGAACTCGATATCGACCATATTGATGTGTATGGCGGAGGGCCACGTGTCGAAGAATTGAAGCGTTTCGCTCAAGAGACTGGCTTATCGCGTATGCTGACCTGGCACTCATTTGATCCCGAGTGGCAGGATAAAATACGCGAAAGCAACGCTGGAGTTATTGGCGTCGGTCGAGTCGCTATAGAGGCTTTGGCTATGAACTTGCCAGTTCTCATGCTCAGCGTGGACGATAATCCTTACGGCCTCGTCGACAGATCCCTCTTCGAGGCATCCAAGGATGCAAATTTTTCTCGACCAGACTCGCCGGTGCTTAATGGCCCCGAACGCCTTCAAGCTCAACTCGATTGTTTACTCCAGGATCCTCGCCAATTTCTCTTTGGAGAAGAAGCCGCATCTCTCTTTTCGGTCGAAGCGGTGGCAGATACCTTTCTTGAAACGGTACGCCCGTCGGAAGGATCAATTGCTTCGCGGATTGTGCCTGCATGGAAGGATGTTGTGGATGAATTGCGTATGGTCGATGATCAAGATTCCCCGTATTTCCACGTATTGGAACGTAAGAATACGCTATGGAATTGTTTTCATCTCGATGCTTTTCAGGAGTCGGCGCGATCGGCGCTCCTGTTATCCGCATTGGCTTCGCATCAGGCGGCCGAAACTGATCGCAGATTAGCCTTTGCTGCGCAAATCGAGACAAGAACGAGCTTAATGGAAGAGACGAATTCCCACCTGAGCAATCAACTGGAGGGTCTTTTGCATGAAAGCGAAGAGCTGCGTGTGATGCGATCCTTTTGCAGCGAGCTGTCTCGCTCCGTCGAAGATCAGTCTGACAAACTTGAAGACGCGCGGCGTTGCATGGAAATGCTTCATGACGATATTGCAGATATCAAACGTTCGAATTCGTGGAAAATTGGACGTGCTATCACTGCGTTTCCTCGTTGGTTGAAACGTAAGATTGGATAATGGTATTGATTCCTGTTGTACGACTCCATTTTTTAGGCTCGTCGATCCGCTCGTTTTACAGCGCACATTGAGCTTCGTGGTACTATAGTTGCGTTTGTATTCGTGTGGTGGGAAGGCGTAGGTTTGACGGAGCCGGATTATTCGAGGGACGCTGCTCGATACTCGACGTCTTCGAGGCGGCCTTCGCATGTCCCGAGACAGGTCGGCGGCCCTTCGGTCCATCGAGGGCGCGAGGTTCCGGTTCCTCGAGGGGTTCCGGCGCAGCGACGGGGCTATCCGTCCCGAAATGCACAGGCGGCGCCCGCCGCCGCACCCCGGCCTACCGCTCAGCAGCTGTATCCTGGGTATCTCAAGAAGCGTAGGCGTTCTCGCCTCCTCAAGCGTATCGGCGTGTGCGTGCTAGCGGTTTTGCTTGTTGCCGTATGCGCGACGGGGGGCTATGCGCTTTGGTATTCGGCTGCGCTCGACGGCGCTCTTTCCATGGGCAGCGAGCAGGATGCAAACGTCGATTCCGTTCTTGTTCCCGCTGAGCCGGGGAAGCCTTTCTACATGCTGCTGCTTGGCTCGGATTCTCGAGAGGGCTCGGGCACGTCGAACAGGGCGGACGAGTCGGGGGATGCTCAGCGTTCCGACGTCATGATCCTTGCGCGGGTTGACGCGGCGAACCGGCAGGTGACGCTTGTGAGCATTCCCCGCGATACGCGTTACGTGATGGATGACGGCACCCTGGTCAAGATAAACGAGGCGTACAACCTTGGCGGGCCCGCCGAGTCCATCAAGGCGGTGACTTCCGTGACGGGCACCCCCATCTCCCATTATGCTGAAGTGCATTTTTCGGAATTCCAAGAGCTCGTCGACAAGCTGGATGGCATTACGGTCGACGTGCCCATTGAGATATCCTACAAGGATGCGTTGACGGGGGAGACGGTGACGCTGCAGCCCGGCGTGCAAACGCTCGACGGCCAACAAGCTCAGATTTTCGCGCGCGTTCGTCACGAATATGGCGATAACCAGGAGGCAAAGCGGCAAAGCAACATCCGTCAGATACTGTCCGCCATCATCGAAAAGGTGCTGCAGAAGCCGGTGACGGAGCTTCCCGGTACCATACTCGATCTCGCTGAAAGCGTGGGCACCGACATGGACACATCCGATATCGTATCCTTGGGCCTGACGTTTTCCGGCGGTTCGGGCGGCATGACGATGTACAGTTGCACCGGCCCGAGCAACGGAGACTTCGACGAGGCGAACAACGGCCTTTGGTTGTGCTACGAGAATCCCGAAGGGTGGGCGAAACTCATGGGGGTCGTTGATTCCGGAGAGGATCCCAGCGGGTTGGATGTCGAATCTACTGCCATCGTTCCCCCGGCGCTCGACGAGGCCGCATAACGAGAAAGGGGCGTTCCCGTGGCGGATATTTCCATTGTCATTCCCATGTACAACGTCGGAGCGTATATTTCCGAGTGTCTGACGTCGCTCCAACGTCAAACGTTTCAGAGCTTTGAGGCCGTCTGCATCGACGATGGTTCGACCGACGACACCCTTGCTATCGCGCGAAAGACCGTGGGCGACGACGATCGCTTCTCGTTCGTCTCGCAAGAGAACGCCGGGCAATCGGCTGCGCGCAATGTCGGCATCGCGCGCTCGACGGGGAAGTACCTCCTGTTTCTCGATGCCGACGACTATTACGAGAGCCGGACCCTCGAGGTGCTGCTTGAGCAGGCGGAGCGCGATGAGCTGGACGATCTCTTCTTCTCGGCGCGCACCGTATACGAAGATGCCGAAGCCCGCGCGCGGTATCGCGACGATTACGACGATCGTGCGACCATTGAAGGCGTCATGACCGGGCAAGAGCTGCTCGTACGGTTCGTTCAGGCGGACTCGTTTTGCGTCTCGCCCGCGCTCCAGTTCGTCCGCCGCGAGTTCCTGATGGGATCGGGCATCCTGTTCTATGAGGGGATCGTCCACGAGGACAACCTCTTCACCTGTCTCATGCTTGCCGCGGCGCCGCGCGCCGCGTTTCTCAATGAGCCGTTGTACGTTCGAAGGGTGCGCGCGGAGTCCACGATGACGGCGAAGCGGGAGCTGCGACACGTCTACGGGCATTTCAAATGCGCGTACGAGCTCGAGGCATGGCTGCGACAGCGCGCCGAAGCCTGCTCTCGGGCGTTTTCGCAGGCACTGCTGCATCATATTGCGTTTTGCTACGACAGGGCGGCGTTCGACGCCTTGTCGCTTGAGCCCGCAGCGTTGGAAGCGTGCGCGGAGCGTCTCGATGCGGACGAGTGTATTTCGTTTCGTTTGCACGTGATCGAGCATGCCGAGGAAATGGCCGGAGTTCGTAAAGAGTACCTCGATTCGACGACGTACAAGGTGGGTCGTGCTATCATGGCGATGCCTTGCTGGCTTAAAGAGAAACTGAGCCGCTAGGGGGTTCGCGTTCATTCGAAAGGAATGGTTCTGGTGAAGTTGAGAAAGATTGCCCGCTACGGCGTGGTTGCAGCACTTCTGGCGCTGTCGATGATGGTTGTCGCGGGTTGCCAGGGGCCTGCCGCGCCGGCAGAATCCGATACGAATCTGATGCAAGAGGCGGTTGACGGCGGCAAAGAGCCCGTCAATACCATAGACACGCCGTTTTACGTGCTTGTGATCGGCAACGATTCCCGCGTTGGGACGACGGAAGCGTCCAGCGAGATGTACGCTGATGGCAAGGGTCGTTCCGACACCATGATGCTTGTCCGCGTCGATCCGAAAACGTATCAGGTCGCCCTCGTGACCATTCCCCGTGATACGGAAACGACCATTGACGGCGGCGTGGCCAAGATCAACGAGGCGTATCACTTCGGCGGCATCGACATGGCCGTCGATCAGGTGGAGAGCCTGACGGGCGTCCACGTGCAGTATTACTTGGATATGACGTTCGTCGACTTCGAGAATTTCGTTAACGAACTCGGAGGGGTGACAGCGAACGTTCCTATCGACATGCACCTGAAGGACATCGTGAGCGGCGGCACTATCGAGCTCAGTGCGGGCGAGCAGGCTCTCGATGGCCCTCAGGCGCTCGTTCTTGCTCGCGTTCGTAAGCTGTATGCTGCCGACATCGAAGCATGCCGCCAGATTCAGGACCGCCAGATCGTTGAAGCAGCGGTTAAGCAGGTTGCCGCCGATCCGGCAAACGCAGCTGCGCACGTGGATACGCTTATGGGCAACGTCGATACGAATTGGCCGGTTGAAGAGTTCACGAACATGGTGGCGGATTTTGCGGCAAACGCTGACAAGATCACGTTCCAGTCGGGTACTGGCCCGTATGTTGGCGACTTCATGGAAGAGCATGACGGGCTGTGGATGACGCCGCGCGATGAAGAGACGTGGAGAAAGGTCATCGAAGTCGTCGAGGCCGGAGGCGATCCGACGACGGTGGTTCCGCTGCCTGAAGTGGAAGCGGCGTAGGCGATCGTTATCCTTGCAAGAGAGGGCGGTTGGGAATCCAACCGCCCTCTTTATTTCCCTCCTTCGCGCTTGCTTTTCTGGACCGCATACTTCTTCAGCGTGTGCAGGGTGAACGAGGGGCCGACGTTTTTCAGGTTGTACAGCCCCTGCTTGACGAGTCCCCATACGTAAGGCGCGCTCTTGACGTACGGTTCGGGCATGCCGCGCAACTCCGCGAACATGCGCTTGCAGCCCGGGGGGATCTCGGCATCCGACAACACGAGGTCCGCGTCCATGCGCTCGAACATACGCGTTGCGGCCGCGCGCACGTCGTCGTTCGACAAATCCACTTCTTCGAGCACGCCGCCCAGATACGTGAATCCGCGGCTATTGTGGGCGCGCAGCACGGCTTCGTCGCGGATGCCGATGCGTTCGAGCAGGTCCATCATGTCGTTCCAACGATCAAAGGGGAGCAACGTGCTGTTGAGCGCGAACGACTTCGACTTCTCAGGCGTTTCCTCGCGATAGCAGTAGTACGGTGTATCGAGGTAGGCGATACGGTCGGTCTGGCACAGCGTCTCGATGAGGAACGGGTTGTCGGCCCATCCGGCACCGGGATATTCGCGAAAGCGAATGTTATGCGCGTCGAGGAACGATTTCCGGTAGATCGCCGACCAGATGGACGGATGGTGGGTGAGCAGATGGGCGGCATCGCTGATGGCGAAGGGTTGGCGCGGCGGCTTGATACGGCTGCGGTAGCTGCAATTGAGCTTGCGCTGCTCAGGCGTGTCGGGCATCCAAATGCGCCAGTACGGGGTTTTCACGATGTCGGCAGAATCCCCGAGCTTCGCGGCGAAAGCGAGCATGTCGGCGTACATGTCGGGTTCGATCCAGTCGTCCGGCTCAACGATGGATATCCAGGTGCCATGCGCTTCATCGAGCCCGCGGTTGCAGGTAGCGCCGTAGCCTTGGTTGGGCTTATCGATGACGCGTATGCGCTCGTCGCGTGCCGCATAGGCTTGCATGATGGCAAGGGAGTTGTCGGTGCTGCCATCGTTTAGGCACATGATGTCGAGCTCGTGATGCGTTTGCGCCAGAATACTGTCGAGGCACTGCTCGAGGTACGGCTCCGCGTTGAATATGGGGATGATGATGCTGACGAGCTGATTATCTGCGGACATGAATCCTTGCTCCTTTTCGATATGGTGCATCCAGCCATGATACCATGCTGCTGCCCGATGGCGTACAATATGCGGAGGTGCTGCACAAGGCCTGCAGCGTGGGAGGGCAAGAGAGGGTATCATGTGGGGGTTGTTTTTCGCGTCGGTCGCGGTGGCGACGCTGTTTCTCTATGCGCCGGGATACCTGTTCTTGCGAGCTTTGAGAATCGCGAGGCTCGTGAGCGTCGTATGCGCGCCGCTTGTGACGGTGTCGGTGTACGGCGTGCTGACGATCCTGTACGCGAAGGCGGGAATTTTTTGCTCGTGGACGACGCTTGTTTTGCCTGTCGCGATTGCTTGCGCCGCGTTATGCGTGGTCGGCTGTTTGGTGGGTTCCAAGAAGGAGCACGTGCTCGGGTTCTCGATCGGTGATCGTTCGCATCGTCGCGATTGGCTGCATCTCGGTCTGTACGTTGTCGTTGCTTTTCTCATCGCCATGTTTCTGTTCGTGAGAAGCCTGGACGGTTTGGACTCGTATGTTCAGGATTTCGATAACATCCACCATCTCGGAGTGACGCTCGGATATGTCGAATCGGGCGATTGGTCGCCGTTCAGCGCGACGCTGTACGCAACGGCCGATGACGCCCTTATCAACCCTCTTCCCGAATCCGCTTTCTATCCAGCGGCGTGGAATTGGATTGCGGCTTTGCTCGTCAGCTCGATCGGAGCCTCGGTTCCTCTTGCGGCGAATGCCGTAAACTTCGTTCTTGTCGTCCTCGTTTTCCCCATGAATATGTTCTTGCTCATGCGGCTTGTATTTCGCGACATGCCGTCTGTCGTGCCGTTCGGCGCGCTCGTTACGCTCGGATTTTCTGCGTTTCCGTGGGGCTTTTTCACGTTCGGCCCGCTCTATCCCAATATGATGGCGTTCAGCATGCTCCCGTCGGTGGCATGCTGCTTTATCAGCTTGTTTCAGAAGGATGCATGCAGAAGATCGCGCATCGTTGCAGGTGCGGTGTTCTGCATCGGGCTCGTTTGCTTCGTGTTCTCTCAACCGAATGCCCTGTTCACCATGGGCGTTTTCCTTATACCGTTCTGCGTGTATCAGGTCGCGTTGGCGGCTGATCGGCTTTCCGTGTCTCAGCCTCGCAAGACATATGTGAAAGGGGCGCTTTGCGTTCTGTGCATCATGCTGATAGCGATCGTTTGGCTCGCGTTTTACCATGCTCCGTTCATGCAGGGCGTGGTGAGCCATTCCTGGCCTGCGTTCTCCACGAGATCGCAGGCTCTGGTTGATGTGCTGCTTCTTGTGTTCCGAGAGCAAGGTACGCAACTCGTTCTTGCGGCGTTGGTTGTCGCGGGAATCCTCTACACGTTGAAGAACCGAACGTATCTGTGGATATCGTGCGCCTACGTCATGATGTGCGCGATGTTCATTGTTGATGTGACATCGGATGCTCCGGTAAAATTTCTGCTCACCGGATTCTGGTATACCGATTCGTGCCGTGTTGCTGCTTCCGCCGCGCTGTTCGCCATGCCTTTGGCTGCTTTGGGGCTGTGGCTTGCGGCTCGAGCTGTGCGGTACCTTCTCTCGCTGACGTCGAATATGAAGAGGAAGTCGAGGTCGATTGCAGCAGCGTGCGCAGTCGCAGGGGTGTTCCTTCTGGCAAACTTGTATCCCAGCTTTATCTTGGCCGGATTCGGTGCGGTGAAGACGGGTATGGGTACGATGACGAACACGCTGGTGACGAAGAACGGGTATCAGTATCCGCGCGTGTACGATGCCGACGAAATTGCGTTCGTGAGGGAAGTCGTGAACACCATACCTGCCGACTCGCTCGTCATCAATATCCCCGACGACGGGAGTGCGTTTTCGTACCCAACGTCAGCGCTCAACACATATTATCGGTACCTCCGAACGTATGGAGAGGAAAACGAGACAAAGGAGAGCAGGATCATTCGAAACAGCCTGTCTCGAATAACGTCAGACGATCGCGTGCGCGCTGCAGTCGATCAGATAGGCGCCGAATACGTGCTCGTTCTCGATCAGGGCGAGGGCGACAGGCCCCGTTTCTTCACGTATGAAAACGGCAAGAACTGGCGCGGGATAGAATCGATCCGCGATACCACACCAGGGTTTGAGGTCGTGTTGGGACGTGGGGACATGCGCCTCTATCGAATCATGAGCTCCGACGAAGCAGTGTAATGCGTACCTACAGGAAAGCGATAGGATCATGTTGAACGAATGCGGCGAAGAAGCGAACTCAGAGGAACAGAAGGACGAGCGTCTTGCGAAGCTCCACCGGGTGCTTTTGGATATGCTCAAGGATTTTGCGGGGGTGTGTGAGCGTCACAACCTTCGCTGGTTCGTTGCGTTTGGCACGGCGCTCGGTGCCGTGCGCAATAAGGGATTTATTCCATGGGACGACGACCTGGATATTTGCATGCCGCGCGAGGATCTCGACGCGTTCGTGAAAATCATGCAAGAAGATGCCTCGGGCAGGTACAGCGTGATGAATTCGCAGATTGATGCGAACTATCCTCTGGCGACGACGCGTCTGATGCTCAATGGAACCGAGTTCCGAGACGCCGCTCTTCGGACTGCCGATTTTGAGTCATGCATATTCCTCGATCTATTTCCTCTCGACAGTCTTCCGGATGACGATCGATCGTTTCGCAGGCAAGCATGGCGCGCATGGCTGTGCAACAAGCTGTCTATCGTGAAATTGGTCAAGAGTCCTTATATCGGCGGCGGGGGCGTGCGTGCTTTGATCTTACGAACGGGAACGTTCGTTATGCGGGGAGTGCTCAAGCTTCCCGGCTTGCGTTCGCTCGACTTCAACGAGCTTTCTCTTCGAGAGCAGACGCGCTTCGCGGGGGAACAAACACGGCGAGTCGGTTTTTTGTGCGAAACCGATCGGTTCTCGTGCATCTATGATCGATGCGATCTGTTTCCCGTGCGCACGGTGCCGTTCGAAGACACCCTGGTTCCTATTGCCTATCGGGCGGAGAAGCTGTTGGAGTCGTTGTATGGTGACTTCATGACCCCTCCGCCTTTAGATCAGCGACGCGAGCACTATCCGGATATCCTTGATTTCGGCGAGTATGCTGAGGTTTGATTGCGCTATGAAGCTTGCCCTCTGAAATCCCCTCGAGTCGACGTCTGGAAGTGACATGCTGCTACGCACGACTGCATCGCAGAAGCGTGTATTCATATGGAACAGTGTGGGGAGCGCGATATACGCGATCTCCTCTTTTCTGCTGCTCATCATCGTGGTGCGCGTATGCGGCGTTGACGAGGGCGGAATTTTTTCTATTGGGTACGCCATCGCTCAGCTTATGCTCACCATCGGCGTGTTCGAGGCGACTACGTACTTTGCCACCGATGCGGAGGATCGCTTCACCTATGCGCAGTACCTCGGTTTCAAATTGGTCACGTGCGGGCTGATGATCGTGGCAAGCGTCGTATACATTACCTCGTTCGGCTACGATGCGCACAAGACGCTCGTGGCGTACGCGCTTTGCGCGTACCGGCTCTTCGAGGCATTGTCGCAGTACTGGTTCGCCGCATTCCAGAAAGAGAACCGACTGGATATCGGCGGATTCTCCACGACGTGGAGGTCGGTGATCTCCATCGTGGTGTTCGCGTCGGCGCTCGTGTTGACGAAGGACATCGTGCTGTCGATGCTCCTTTCCTCTGCGAGCGAGGCCGTATGGATATGCTGCTACGACATTCCCCGTTTACGCAGGATCAGAAGAGTGGGGAAGCCGGATTTTTCCCTCAAGCCCCTTGCTTCGCTTTTTGCGGCCTGCTTTCCGCTCTTCATCAGTTCGTTTTTGGCGATTTACTTAGGGAACGTGTGCAAATACGCCATCGATGCCGTAGGCACCGCAGAAATGCAGACGATATTCAACGTGCTGTTCATGCCGTCGTTCGTCATCAACTTGTTCGTCAACTTCTTCATCAGGCCCTCCCTTACGCATATGGCCGAGCTTTGGTTGAAACGGGAGGTTCGGGCGTTCATGAAGACCATCGTCAAGCTGCTTGGCGCGGTCGTCGGCGTCACGTTGTTCGTGGTGGTCGGATGCATAATCGTCGGCATCCCCATCCTCGAGGCGTTCTACGGCATCGATTTGGAGGGTTGCCTGCCGGCGTTGCTCATCCTGCTGTTCGGGGGCGGCTTCTTATCGGCGTCGGTGGTGTTCTTCAACGCGATGGTGATTATTCGCGCTCAGAACGGCGTGCTTGTCGGTTACGTCCTGGGTATCGTGATCGCCCAGCTTATCGCAACGCCGTTCGTTGTGGCTGCGGGCGTCATGGGAGCAAGCGTCGCGTATGCGATTTCGTGCGCGGGTCTCTTGCTATGCTTCGTGCTCGTGTTCGCATGGTCGGCTCGCGTTCGTATGAAGAAGTGGGGAAGTTGGAGCTAATCTGCTTCCTTCTTGTCAGCACCTGTCCCTTTTGAAAGGGCGATGGATTGCGAAAGCTCCTGTACTTGCATCTCCAGTTTCGATACGTGCATGCTGGTGAAGAATAGTTTGACGATCAGCACGAAGATGAAGAACATGAAGATGAAGTTGGTGGAAGAGTATATTCCCATAAGAGAGGAGAGGGTGCTCGCAATCTCCGGGAATACTCCCAGCAAAATCAGCAGGAAGCACAATCCGAGCCAGAAAATGGAATCCTCGATCTTCGCACGAGTCTGGGCGACTCTCCTGAGCATGAGCACGGCAAGCGCGATCGATGCAACGATGAGAATGGATTGAAACAGTAACGTCATGCTGACTCCTTACCTGCGGAAAGGTTGGATGATCACGATGGATACCGTCATGCGGAGCATGTAGAGGATAGCTGCTTTGGCATTGAGATAGCTCGTTCCCGCCGTGCGCTCGCGCATGGTGACCGGAACCTCGACGACCGAAGCCTCCTTCTTCTTGATGAAGTAGGCAAGGGTGTCGGGCTCGGGTCCGCAATTGCTGTCGTTGGCGAATGCGCGCATCGATTTCTTGCTGAACAGCCGCATGCCCGAGGTGGGATCCTTAAGGTGAACGCCTGAAGTCAGACGTATCGCCGCGGTTATCAGCGCACTACCCACCATGCGAAGCGAGAGGGGCTTCTTCTCCGTTGCGAAGCGCGATCCAATGACGATGTCGTGATTGTCGGCTTGCTCGAGAATGCTTGAAATGAAGCGGGGGTCGTGCTGTCCGTCCGCATCGAACTGCAGAACGAAATCGTACCCGTTCTCGTACGCGAATTTAATGCCCGTCTGAAACGCGCCCGACAGCCCAACATTGACGGGCAGGCTGAGATGGCGGAAGCCGCGCTCGCGACATATCGCTTCGGTGCGGTCGCGCGACCCGTCGTTGATGATGAGATAATGGCACGAGGGTATCGTGGACAGCAACTCGTCGAGAGTCCCCGAAAGCGAGCTTTCTTCGTTGTAGGCGGGGATCACGATGAGCGTTCGTTCGATCATCGCCCCGCAGCGCTCGCCGAGCGTACGAGAATCAGTGCTCTGATCTTGCGATTCGTTGTTAGACATAGAGGCTCGGGAACTTTCTTTCCGGTTTTTTGCTGTAAGGGGTATTGTATACTACTCGTAAGAAATGCTCCCGTCTCAAACGACGATGACTTTATAACTACGGAGAGGCATATGCGCTACGACGACGAAACCCTGCGAAACATGCAGCTTATGGAACTGGATATTCTCAAAGAGGTTGATCGGGTATGCCGCGAGCACGGAATCGAGTATTTTCTCGATTCCGGATCGGCGTTGGGGGCGGCCCGTCACGATGGGTTCATTCCTTGGGACGACGATATCGATATCGGCATGATGCGCGACGATTACGACACGTTCCTCGCGCTCGGGTCTGAAGCTCTTGGCGATCGTTTCGTGCTTTCGGAGCCGGCGACGAACGCGAGTCACTCCGCAATGTTCGCGAAGGTGTGGCTGAAAGGGACGAAGTTCTATACGGAGGAAACCCTTGACGCGGGTATGCGCCAAGGCGTCGGAATCGATATCATGCCGTACGACGTGCTGTCGGAAGATGAAGCGGTTGCGCGAAAACAGCAACGAAGCTGCGACCTGCTCCAAAAGCTTCTGTATCTGTATCATTCCAAGAACGTGGTGGTTCCCCATAAGGGCTTGCCTGGTGCGTTTGAGCGTGCGGCTTGCGTCGTTGCCCATGGTGTTCTGCGGGCGTTCTCCAGTCATGAACGCTTGGTCGAGCGATTTCAGCGTTCCGCTTTGGCGGGTGCGGATAATCCGGGCAGCACGAGCGCATGCATGCCGTATGTTTCGATTGGAATCTACCCGACGAGCGCCCTTGTTCCCGTTGGATATCGCAAGTTCGAAGACGGTCGATTCCCGGTTCCCGCTGAACTCGAAACGTATCTTGAGATCATGTTCGGAAACTGGCAAGAACTACCCCCTGTTGAAGAAAGAAGGCAGCACGCGCCAGTGGAACTTGATCTCAACATCGAAGAGTGAGCGTTTGAGCCGTGTAGTTCTTCGTTCAATGTTTACATTTACTTGATATAAAATGAACATTTGAGCTACTATACGTCTCACATAAAGGTGATCGAGAATCAAGGGGTACCGTGTTGACGGGACGAAACATGAGCCGGCGATCGTTTTTAGCGATCGCGGCGGGGACGGCTGCGTCGCTTGCCTTGTCGGGGTGCAGTTCGGCGAGTGGCAATACCGTCGTCATCTACTCGTGCGGCGAGGGCGAAGCGAACGAGGTGCTGCTCGAGGCCATGCATCGCGATCTGCCGCAGTACGACATCCGTCTGCATTACGTGTCCACGGGCACGTGTGCGGCGAAACTTCAGAACGAGGGTACGTCAAGCGAGGCCGATATCGTCCTCATGCTCGAAGGCGGTTACCTCAGGCAGATTCAGCCGAGCCTTGCCCGCCTAACTTCCTACGATTACGAGGTCTTCGAAGACGATCTGCTCGACGGGTCGGGCACCTATCTGCCTTTCAGGCGCGAAAGTGCATGCGTTGCCATGAACGTCGGCGAACTGACCAAGCGCGGCATCGCCGTCCCTGAAACGTACGACGACTTGCTCGATCCAGCGTACCGCGGGCTCGTCAGCATGGCGAATCCGAAATCTTCCGGCACGGGCTACAACTTCGTGAAGAGCCTCGTGAATACGCGTGGGGAAGACGAAGCCTTCGCCTATTTCGATAAGTTGGCGGAAAACGTGTACCAGTTCTCGTCATCGGGCTCCGGTCCGGTCAACGCCCTTGTACAGGGAGAGGCCCTGATCGGGTTCGGTCTCACCTACCAGGCCGTATCCGAAATCAACAAGGGCGTCCCTATCGAAGTTCGGTTCTTCGAGGAAGGCTCGCCTTGGACGATGAACGGTGTGGCGGTGGTGGATGGCAAGCAGGACAAGCCGGCGGTGCAAGCGGTAATGGACTGGATGTTCAGCACGGGCATTCTGCTCGACAAGCAGGAGTTCGTCCCCGATAAGGTGTTTGTCGATCAGCACACTGAGATTCCGAATTATCCTCAGGACACGCGCTATGCGGATATGGAGGGCGTGTTCGATATCGACGAGAAGAAGCGGCTGTTAGGGAAATGGAAGTACTGATGACAAGCGAACGGGAACAGACGATGACGAGCACGACGAAAAACCGCGACGTCCAAGCAGGGGAGCCGAAACTCCGCATCAGCAATCTGGTCAAACGCTTCGGGGGCGCTGAGGTGCTGCACGGCCTCAATTTCGATGTGCGGGATGGCGAATTCCTTTCCATCCTCGGGCCGTCGGGATGCGGGAAGACGACCACGCTGCGCATTCTTATCGGCCTCCTGGCACCGGATGGGGGAACGATTACCCTCGACGGCCGCGATATCACGACGGCGCCGCCCGATGCGCGGGGCATGGGCATCGTGTTTCAGAATTACGCACTGTTTGAGAACATGACGGTACGGGGCAATGTCGAATATGCGTTGAAATTCAAGCCCGAGCTGAAGGCCCAACGGCGCGAGATCGCTCAACGCGTGCTCGAGCAGCTCGGTCTTGCCGAGCACCTCGACAAGAGCGTGCGCCAGCTGTCGGGCGGCCAGCAGCAGCGCGTATCCATCGCCCGTACCCTTGCACTCAATCCCGAGGTCATCTTGTTCGACGAGCCGATGAGCGCGCTCGACGTGGAAACGCGTCTGTCGCTGCGTCTCGAACTCAAGCGCATCCAGCGTGAATTCGGCACGACGATGGTGTATATCACGCACGACCAGGAAGAGGCGTTCGCCTTATCCGACCGCGTGATGGTGATGGGCGAAGGCAGCATCCACCAGCTGGCGGCGCCCGACGAGATCATCGCCCATCCGGCCGACGATTACGTCGCCGACTTCGTGGTGAAGAACCTCAACATCAAGATGGACTCGCTCGCCCGCTTCATGGATCGGTAGGAATCGTGAAACGAAACGGTACGTTCAATCTCACCCGGGTGGTCTTGGCCGCCTTCTTCCTCTTCGCCGCGGTTCTGCCTTTGCTCGGGATGTTCTCTCAGCTGGCTAGTCCGGGAGCGTCCGAGGTGTTCGGCACGGAGCAATTCAAGGTCGCGTGTCTCAACTCGGTGGGCGTGTCGCTCACTTCGACGGTGATTTCGCTGGCATTGGCGCTGGCTATGTCGTGGGTGCTTTGCCGCACGAACATACGCGCCAAAGGAGCCATCGCCGTGGTCATGACGCTGCCGATGCTCATTCCGTCGCTCGCGCTCGGCATGGGGCTCGTGTTCCTGCTTGGATCGAACGGCATCGTCACCAATGCGCTTGGTCTCGATTTCTCGCTGTACGGGTTCTGGGGCATCGTCATGGGTTCGGTGCTGTATTCGTTCCCCTCGGCGTTTTTGCTGCTGTACGACGTGCTCAAGTACGAAGACGCCTCGCCGTATGAAGCAGCCGATGTACTGGGAATTCCGAAGATCAACCAGTTCCTCAGCATCACGCTGCCGTATCTGCGCAAGCCCCTCATTTCGGCCGTGTTCGCCACGTTTACCCTTGTGGTGACCGACTACGGTGTGCCGCTCATGGTGGGTGGCAAGACCACGACGCTGCCGGTGCTCATGTACCAGGAGGTTATCGGCCTGCTGAATTACAACACCGGCGTGGCTATCGGTTTCGTGCTCCTGTTGCCTGCCGTGGTGGCATTTCTCGTCGATGTGCTCAATGCGGACAAGGGGAAGTCCTCATTCGTGTCCAAAGCGTTCGATATCAAGCGCAATGTGCTGCGCGACGTGATCGGCTACGTGGCTGGTATCGTGGTGTCGGTGGCCATCGTCTTGCCGCTTGGATCGTTCGTGCTCGTGTCCTTCGTGCGCAAGTACCCCGTGGATTTGACGGTGACGCTCGATAACGTGGGCCGTGCGCTCAACATGAACGTGGGTGACTATTGGATCAACTCGATCATCATCGCCTGCGCAGTGGCCCTCATCGGCACGACGCTCGCTTATTTCGCAGCATACGTGACGGCGCGCTTGGGCGGTCGGTTCGCGAAGATGCTGCACCTCGTCTGCATCACGACGCTCGCCATTCCCGGCATCGTGCTGGGCTTGTCGTACGTGCTGTTCTTCAAAGGCTCGTTGCTGTACGGCACGTTCGCCATCTTGATCTTGGCCAACCTCGTTCACTTCTTCGCTTCTCCGTATCTCATGGCATACAATTCGCTGGGTAAGGTGAACGAGAATCTGGAGGCGGTCGGCTCAACCATGGGAATCGGGCGGGGGAGCATCCTGAAGGACGTTCTTATTCCCCAAACAACGGGCACCATCGTCGAGATGGTGGGGTATTTCTTCGTGAACTGCATGGTTACCATTTCAGCGGTTGCGTTCTTGTCCACGACGCTCGACATGCCGCTCGCGTTGCTTATTACCGATCTCGACGCGCAGCGCCTGACGGAATGCGCTGCGTTCGTCTCGCTGCTCATCTTGCTCACCAACATCGCTTTCAAGCTCGTGCTTGCAGGCGTGAAGAAAGCCATCAACCGTGCCGGTTCGCCCTCCGCTTCGGCGGCTTAGCGAACGCGACGCTGTCAAATGAGGAAAGGTACGCTCATGGTTCGTTCGCTCGACGTGAAGGATTTCAAGATACTGACTGCGCTTGAGTCGCGTGTGGGCGAGTCGCTCACGCAACGCGAGATCGCCGCGGCGGCTGATTTGTCGGTGGGCACGGTGAACCGCGCTATGGCCGATTTACACGAGCGCGGATTCGTGCGCGAAGGAATGCTGTCTGCTGCTGGCTTGGAGGCGCTTGAACCTTACCGCGTCAAGCGCGCGGTGCTCATTGCCGCCGGGTTCGGCTCGCGTTTGGTTCCCATCACGCTGAACACGCCCAAGCCGCTCATCCGCGTACAGGGCCAGCGCATCATCGACTCGCTGCTCGATGCGGTGTCCGCTGCGGGCATCGAGGAGGTGTACGTGGTGCGCGGGTACCTTGCCGAGCAGTTCGATCAGCTGCTGTACAAGTACCCTCATATCAAGTTTATCGAGAATCCTTTCTACAACGAGGCGAACAACATCTCGTCGGCCGTGGCGGCGAAGGACTTGCTTCAGAACGCCTATGTGTTCGAGTCTGATCTGCTGCTGTACAATCCGAAACTCATCGCGAAGTATCAGTACTCGTCGAACTATCTTGGCGTGCCGGTGCCGGTGACCGACGATTGGTGCTTTCAGACGCGCCGCGGCGTGATCACGGGCCTCACTGTGGGCGGAACAGACTGCCATCATATGTTCGGGATCTCCTATTGGACCGAGGAGGACGGCAAAAAGCTTGCGGAAGACGTCCCGGCGACGTTTGCCATGCCGGGCGGCAAGGAACGCTATTGGGACGAGGTCGCTCTGCGTTATTTCGCGCGCAACTACGAGGTGTCGGTGCGTGAATGCACGTTCGACGACATCATCGAGATCGATACGTATCGCGAGCTCCAGCAGCTCGACAAGTCGTACCTGGTTGATTAACTCAAACGGCTACCTGTCAAAGCACCCCTCTCGCATGAAGTTTCGTCGAGAGGGGTGCTTTCGTATTGTGTTCAAATACTAAATTGTATTTACATAATTGAACGCACTTGATATTATCTTTACATTCCGGCAAGGGATGATAATCGTACCTCAAGAAATATAGTGTTCATATTTATACGAAACAACCGGGAACTGTACAAACAGGCCTCTTCTTTCGTATACCCAAAATCGGGAAGAATGAAGGCGGTGAGTAAGGTCGGGATATGCTCGACCTTGATGTGATGCTTCAACTGACGCGAAAAGAATTCCTGCTCGGCATGCTCGGCGCAGCGTGCGCTTTAGCGTTGCCGGGCTGCTCAGGTCGATCGGAGAACACGGTTGTCGTGTACTCGTGCGCCGAGGGCGTGCGCAACGAGTCGTTGCTTGCGGCGATGCACGATCGGTTTCCCTCGTACGATATCCGGCTGCGATACATTCCCACGGGCAACTGCGCGGCGAAACTCAAGATGGAAGGCGCCCAGTCTGAGGCCGATATCGTATTAGGCCTTGAGGGCGGCTATCTCAAACAAGTATCGGATCAGCTCGAGGAGCTTCCGGCGTCCGATGCCTCTCGCTACTGCACCGACCTTGTGGATGCCGACAACCGCTTCTTTCCCTTTTCGAGGGAGAGTGCCTGCATCGCGATCAACGAGACGGCGTTCTCGCAGCGGGGCCTTGCCGTCCCCCAATGCTACGAAGATCTTACCGATCCATCGTTCCGCGGTTTGGTGACCATGCCGAATCCCAAGTCGTCGGGCACGGGCTACAACTTCGTGAAGAGTCTCGTGAACGCATGGGGCGAGGATGAGGCGTTCTCGTATTTTGATCGTTTGGCCGAAAACGTGTACCAGTTCACCTCGTCGGGATCGGGTCCGGTGAATGCACTTGTGCAGGGAGAGGCCGCCGTTGGATTCGGCATGACGTTCCAAGCTGTTTCCGAGATCAACCAGAGCGTGCCGTTGAGGGTGCTGTTCTTCGAGGAAGGCGCCCCGTGGGCCGTGTACGGCCTCGGCATAGTTCAGGGCAAGGGGGATCGTGCTGCCATCCGCGAGGTGTTCGATTGGCTTGCTACTGAGGGCGTGAAGATAGACAACGCAACATATGTACCCGATCAAGTGCTCGTGGACTTCAAGGCCGAAATCCCGAATTATCCCACCGACATGGTATATGCCGACATGACGGGTATCACTGATCCTGACGAGAAGCAGCGATTGTTGTCAAGGTGGAAATACTAGCGCATCTTTTAGGCGGCGATTACTGTTGCAGGATATCCAACGCTTCGACGACGGCTTCGTGGGATTGCTTGAGCTCGGGCATGAGGGCTTGGGCACCTGCGAGGTCGTCGCTGCGCAACGCGTCGGTGATACGCGTGGCCAGGTCGTAGAGCTGCGTGAACGAAAGATTACCGGCGACGCCCTTGAGGGAATGGGCTTCGCGCTCGCCGGCGGCAGCGTCGCCTTCCGCCATGGCGGCTTCGAGCGCATGGAAATGCGGGTCGTTCAAATACTTCGTGGCAAGACGAACGAAGAGGTCTTCGTTGCCGCCGAAGCGATCCATCGCCTCAGCGTAATCGATACCTGCCCGTCCCAGAAGGTCGATCCTGCTGGCCATCATACGTTCCCTCGTTTCGCTCTGTCTCGTATGCTCGTGTTGAATAGAGAACATGGTACTCATCATCCTGCGGAACGCCATGTTCGTGCGGAATTTGTCATTCGAACGTTGCTGAGAAATCCGCTGGTGGTTGTGAAGAAAAGAGTAGCTTTCGTATAGACGATGCGGTAGAGTTCATTTTTGCGGCTCTATGGCAAAAACTGAACAAACGTATCTGCGAGCATCACGGGGGAGATGCCAATGTTGTCTAAAAAGGAATTCGACGTTGTATTGGCTTTGCATGCCGGATCCGTTTCGAATCAACGATCTTTGGCGAATGAAACAGGTCTGTCCCTAGGCTCGGTCAACGCCACGTTGAAGAAGCTTGCTTCGAAAGGGCTCGTACAAGGCTACGAGCTGACGTCCGAGGGCTGCGATGTCCTTGCGAGCCATAAGGTTGACAATGCGGTCATTTTGGCGGCGGGGCTCTCTTCACGATTCGCACCCATCTCCTACGAGAAACCCAAAGGCATCTTGCAGGTACGTGACGAGGTACTGATCGAGCGGCAGATTCGGCAGCTAAAAGAAGCCGGCATCGATGACATCACGGTTGTGGTGGGCTACAAAAAGGAGTATTTCTTCTACTTGGAAGACGCGCTTGGCGTGTCCATCGTCGTCAACGAAGAGTATGCTTCCCGCAACAACCATTCCTCGCTCATGGTGGTAAGAGACCGACTGAAAAATACCTATATATGCTCGTCGGACGATTATTTCGTTGAGAACCCCTTTGAACCGTATGTATGGAAGGCGTACTATGCCGCGCAATACGTCGAAGGGCCGACGCGGGAATGGTGCATCGGCGTCGGGTCGGGCGATCGTATCACCTCGGTTGAGATCGGTGGATCGGATGCCTGGGTGATGATCGGTCACGTGTATTTCGATCAACGTTTCTCGGAAGGGTTCTCTCGCATCCTGGTCGATGAGTACGATCGACCGGACACGGTGGGGAAGCTATGGGAAGATCTCTACGCGGATCATCTGAGTGAGTTCGACATGCTGATACGCCGATACGATCCTCCGATCGCTTACGAATTTGACACGCTCGATGAAGTGCGAGAGTTCGACCCTCATTTCATCTCGAATGTCGACTCAGCGGCGTTCGACAACATCGTGAAGGTAGTAGGGTGCGCTAAGGAAGAGATTCGGGACATCTATCCGCTCAAGCAAGGGCTTACCAACCTTTCCTGCCATGTGAGCGCGGGGACGGGCGAGTATGTGTATCGGCATCCCGGAGTAGGCACGGAGCAGATCATCGATCGAAATGCGGAGCTTTCGGCTTTGACGGTGGCGAAGGAGCTCGGGCTTGACGGCACCTTCCTGTTCGAGGATCCTGCGCAGGGTTGGAAGGTGTCGCGCTTCATCCCGGGATGCAGAGAACTTGACCCACGCGACAAAGAACAGGTGAAGCTTGCTATGCGTATGGCACGACGCCTGCACGATTCAGGAGCGTCGGTCACCCGCACCTTCGATTTTTACGATGAAGGAAAACGATATGAGGCGCTTATGCAGGCAAAGGCGCCTGTTGATGTGCCGGGATACGCCGAGATGTCCGAGAAGGCCGAGCGGCTCCATTCTTGCGCCGCTCGAGACGGCGTTGCGCCTTGCCTCACCCATAACGACTTCTTTCATTTGAACTTTCTCATCGATGCCGCAGATCGTATGCACCTGATCGATTGGGAATATGCGGGTATGTCCGATTACGCAAGCGATTTCGGCACGTTCACCGTGTGCTCTCAGCTGTCTGAAGAGGAAGCGGATTGGGCCTTAGCGTGCTATTTCGATCGCGAGCCGACGTTTGAGGAGCGACGACATAATTACGCGTTTGTCGCGTTGGCCGGATGGTGCTGGTACGTGTGGTCGCTGTACAAGGAATCCGAAGGCGAATGCGTGGGGGCGTGGCTCTACGTGTACTACGACTACGCACGCAGGTACCTAGATAAGGTGTTGGGTTGGTATGAGCGCGGTTCGACGGAAGAAGTTGCATGAGATACGGTTTGATGAGCGGCCTGCTCTGGGGCCTCGACACGGTAATCCTCGGCATCGCGCTCTCGATGGTTCCCTATATCGGCACCGACGAGGCCGTTGCGTTCGCTGCTATAGCGAGTGCGTTTCTCCACGATGCCTTTTGCGCATGTTGGTTGTTTCTTTACATGGCCGTGCGCGGGCGTCTGAAGGATACGCTTGCCGCGCTGAAAACGCGTAGCGGTAAAGTGGTTATGCTGGGAGCGTTGTTGGGCGGTCCGCTCGGCATGACGGGGTATGTCATAGCGATCAGCAATATCGGTGCAGGCTACACGGCCATCATTTCCGCGTTCTATCCTGCTTTCGGGGCGCTGATGGCGTTTCTCATTCTCAAGGAGCGCATGGCTTTGCGGCAGTTCGTAGCGCTGCTGGCCGCTTTGTGCGGCGTGATGGTGATGGGGTACGCTTCTTCCGGTTCGTCCGAGCTTGGCAATGCTCCGCTGGGTCTTTTGGGCGCTATGGTGTGCGTTGTGGGCTGGGGTTCTGAGGCGGTTTTGTGCGCATGGGGCATGCGGGATGATGCGGTCGACAACGAGACGGCTCTTCAGATCAGGGAGACGACATCCGCCCTGGTGTATGCGCTCGTCGTTGTGCCTCTCTTCGGAGCATGGGCCTTCACGGCATCAGCGTTTCCAAGCATGGCGACGGGGGTCGTCGCGTTGGCGGGCTTGGCGGGTGCCGTATCGTATCTGTTCTACTACAAAGGCATTGCCACCATCGGCGCGGCTCGAGGCATGGCGCTCAATATTTCGTACTCCGCGTGGGCGGTTGTGTTCGGGCTCTTGCTATTGGGGACGGTTCCCAGCTTTTTGCAGATTGCGTGCTGCGTCGTCATCGTGTGCGGAACGGTGTTGGCGGCGAGCGATTGGAATGAGCTTTTCCGAGGATCGAAGAAGGAGGTTGCGTAACGCTTCCTCGGGACGTTACTTCCTCTGCTCGTCTTCGCCTTCTACGAACACGCCTTCTTGGTTGAATACGGCGGAGAACGTCTTGAAGAACACCTTCACATCGAGCGGGAAGCTGACGTTGCGGACGTAGAACACGTCGAGCGCGAGACGGTCGTGCCAGGGCAGCGAGTTGCGGCCGTAGACGGCGGCGTAGCCGGTCACCCCCGGCTTCACGGTGAGCTTGAGATGCTCGTCGCCTTCGTAGAGCTCCGTCTCGCGGCGCAGGTCGGGGCGCGGCCCGACGACGCTCATATCGCCCTTGAGCACGTTGAGGAACTGCGGCATCTCGTCGAGCGACGTCTTGCGCATGAAGGCGCCCACGCGCGTCATGCGCGGGTCGTCGGCTCCGTTGTACGTGGATCCGTCCTCCATGACGAGGTCGGGCGCGTTCACGCGCATCGAGCGCAGCTTGTACATCTTGAAGTCGCGCCCGTCTTTTCCCACGCGCGGCGCGTTGTAGAACACGGGCCCCTTGTCCTCGAAATGGATGAACGGTGCCAGCACCGCGATGATAAGCAGCACGAAGGGCAGCGCGACCAGGCCCACGACGAGGTCGCACACGCGCTTTCCGAAACGCACGTACATCAGCAGACGCCCTCCGCTTCAAGCTCGTCGCAGGCGCGCTTGAACGATGCCGCCACGTACTCCACGTCGTCGTCGGAGAGCAGCGTGTGCAAAGGCAGCGTCACCTCGTTCTCGAACTGGGCGAACGCGTTCGGGAAGTCGGCGATATCGAAGCCGAGCGCGCGGTAGGCGGAAAGCAGCGGCAGCGGCTTGTAGTGCACGTTCGTGGCCACGCCGTCGTCGGCCATGCGCTCGATAAGCGCGTTGCGGAACGTCTGCGACTTGCCCGTCAGGCGCACGAGCATGAGATGCCCGCTCGACGCGAAGCCGTCGCCGTAGTGCTGCAGCAGCTCGACGTCGCGATCTGCCAGGGCGTGCTCGTAGCGCTCGACGATGGCGCGCCGACGGGCGAGCGAGGCGGGGTAGCGGCGCAGCTGCGCGAGGCCGAGTGCGGCCTGGATATCGGTCATGTTGCACTTCCAGCCGGGGAAGGCGATGTCGTACTCCCAGGCGCCTGCGCGGTTCTTCGCGAGCGCGTCCTTCGTCTGGCCGTGCAGCGACTGCAGCATGAACTGGCGGTACAACTCGTCGGAGTCGAACGCGCCTGCGCGCCAGGCGAGCGCACCTCCTTCGGCCGTGGTCAGGTTCTTCACTGCGTGGAACGAGAACGCCGTGAAGTCGGCCACCGATCCGGAGGGCTGGCCCTGATACGTTGCGCCGAACGAGTGCGCCGCGTCGGCCACCACGATCACGCGGTTGAAGGCGCGCTGCAGCTCGGTTGCCGGCGTCCAGCGATCGCGTGCGGCGTCGAGGGCCGTGAACAGCCGGTCGTAGTCCACCATGCGGCCCGCTATATCCACGGGGATGATGGCGCGCGTGCGCTCGGTGACGAGCCCGTCCAGGGCGTCGTAGTCCATCTCGTAGGAGCCGGGCGCCACGTCGCACAGCACGGGGGTCGCCCCCACGTGGCAGATGACCGAGCAGGAGGCCGTGTAGGTGTAGGCGCTCGTGATGACCTCGTCGCCGGGTCCGATGCCGAGCGCACGCAGGGCGCATTCGAGCGCTGCCGTGGCCGATGCGAACGTGGCGGCGCGGTCGGCCTGCGTGAATCGGGCGATCTCGCGCTCGAACTCCTTCGTCTTCGGACCGGTGGTGATCCACCCGCTTTTCAGCGCGTCGGCCACCTCGTCGAGTTCGGCCTGCGTGATGTCCGGCGGGGAAAACGAAATGCGTTTTTGCTCAGTCAAGATTGCTCCTTGTGTACCCTGTGAAACAGCGCACGACCTGGACGATCGAGCGCAATCGGTGTATGCCAAGCTCCCTATTTTGACGCGACCCGCCCGCTTTGGCGAGCCGCTCAACCAAAATCACAGCAACGTGCGCAGCAAATCCACGATCTCGCGATACGCACGGGGCTGGTCGAACTCGTTCTCCGCGACGGCGCGGGCCTTCGCGCCCATGATCTTGCGCAGCGATGCGTGCTCGGCAAGCTTCTCGATGGCGTCCGCAAGCGCTTGCGCGTCCTCCGCCTCCACGTTCACGCCGAAGCCGTCGGACGTCACCTTCGTGCGGAATTCGGGGCTCGAGCCCGTGTTGATCATGGGGTTGCCGCTGGCCAGGTAGTCGCCGATCTTCGTGACGATGCTCTGCGCCGCCGACGTTACCAGCGAGTTCACCGTGATGTCGGATGCGCACAGATATGCCGCCATGAGATCGTAGGCCGTGTAGCCCAGGAAATCGACCGGCGCGTCGAGTTCGGCGGCGCGCGCTTCGAGCTTCTTGCGATCGGGGCCGTCGCCGAGCACCTTCACGCGCACGGGCGGCAGCGCGAGCGCGGGGTCGGCACCCTTCGCGGCGGCCTGCGTCAGGCGCTTGCGCTCGAGCAGGTCGGCCGCCTCGACGAGCGTGATCACGTCGTAGCTTGCGCCGAGCGTTCCGGCGTAGGTGACCCACAGCTCGCCGGCAGGCTTGTTCACGTCGGCGGCGTGCTCGCGCGCGCCCGCATCGAAGGAGGCCAGGTCGTTGCCCACGTACACGGTGGCGCGCGGGTAGGGCTTCTCGCGATCCTTCGCGGGGCGGGCCGCGTACTCGTCGGACGTGCCCACGGCGGCGGCCAGCAGCTGGTACACGCGTTTCGCATCGCGGGCGAACGGGAAGAACGCCAGGTCGCTGACTACGGGAACGTCCACCACCATGCGCATGGCCTCGGGCCACAGGTCGTTGATGTCGGCCACGAACGGGATGTGCAGCGCGTTCGCGGCTTCGGCGCACGCGCGTGCGACGTCGTTCGGCGGAATCTCCGCATAGATGAGGTCGTACGTGCCGGCCGTGCGCTCGAAGTGCGCGCGCAGGTTCTTCGCGGCCACGCGATGGCTGAGGATGCGTCCGAGATCGAGGTTCTTCGTGTAGCCCGGCTCGTCGATGAACACGACGCGGTAGGGAAGGTCCTGGTAGCACGCCTTCGAGCAGTCGCGCTGCGCCTTCTCCCAATGCTGGAACGACGACGTGATGAGATCGACGGCGAAGCCCTCGCGCGCGAGCAGCTCCGACAGGAAGCGGAAGCGCGTGTAGCCGCGCGTCTCGTCCCCCAGCTTCACGCCCATCGTAACGACAGCGATATGCTTGGGAGGGCGCGCGTTTCGAACGGGGCTTCTCAGCCCGTCGGTGTGGTTATCTCGGGTATTCATACGGTCATTATAGCAAGGGCCCGGAAAGGGATGAGCGAGAACTCTTGATGGGCGGAAACGTCACGTCGCCGATACGGAGACCATAGCATGACGGATTGGGTATACAATACCAACATATAATCTTTACGAGGTGCGCAAAGGGTGTTCATATGCGGGGAGCGAAACTTATCAAGGTGATCGTGTCGGCAAGCCTCGTCATGGGTCTGAGCCCTTCTCTGGCTTACGCCCTCGAAGACGAAAAGGATGCGGCCTTCGAGCAGGGGGCTGTCGATAGCGGCTCGCAGCAGGAGGGCCTCGATGGCGAACAGGATGTAACGTCGGGCGATGAGTCGGATGACGGCTCGCACGACGCGCTGCCTCCCGTTGACGACGAGGGCGAAGGGGGCCTCGTCGTCCCGGGCGACGAGGGCGATGCGGATGATTCCCTTGGCGACGGTGCGGACGACGAACCGCTCGTCGATGCGACCGTGGATGAACAGCTTCCGATGGACGCTCTCGCCGAGCCGTCTGCGGAGCGCTCCGACGAGCCGGAAGCCACCGAAAGCAGCACGAAGGAGTCGGTGCGCTATACCGCCCATGTGGCGCGCGTCGGTTGGCAAGGCGAGGTGTCCGATGGGACAATGGCGGGCACGACGGGTCGCGGGCTGAGTTTGCAGTGTCTGAAGCTCAAGCTTGAAGGCTTGGAGGGCTCGATTGCGTACCAAGCGCACGTGGCGCAGGTGGGGTGGCAAGGCGAGGTGTCGGACGGGGCCGAGGCGGGCACGACGGGACGGGGTTTGGCGATCGAAGCGCTTAGGATTCGCTTGGACGGCGCGGCTGCCGAAACCAATGACGTGTATTACCGCGTGCATAGCGCGAACATCGGCTGGCTCGGATGGGCTCGCAACGGCGAGCCGGCGGGAAGCGCCGGATTCGCCAACGGCATCGAGGCTATCGAGGTCAAGTTGGTTCCGAAGGGGACTGCGGTTGAGGGATACGGTACCCTGGCTTTCAAGGAGCGCCTGGTGTCAAGCGAAGCGCACGTGTCCAACATCGGTTGGAGGAGCGCAGTGTACGACGGGGCGACGGCAGGAACCACGGGCAGGTCGCTTGCCTTGGAAGCGGTTCAGGTGAGCAACGTCTCGACGTTGTATGCCGGAGCGATTGTCGGCCAGGGCTACGTGCAGCGTGCGGGATGGCAGGAGGAAGTGCGCAACGGAGCTGTGGGAACCACGGGGCAATCGCGGTCTTTGCAGGCGGTGCGGTTCCGCCTCGAAGGGGCGCTCGGCGAGGCGTACGACGTGTACTATCGTGCCCATGTCGCTCAGATCGGATGGCTCGGTTGGGCGCAGAACGGCGCGAATGCGGGCTCGGTCGGTTACGACCTGCCCATCGAGGCCGTGCAGGTGATGCTGGTGCAGAAGGGCGGGAAAGCGCCGGGCGCGACGTCGGATTGCTTCCGCAGCAGAGGGTTGAACTATCAGGCGCATTCGGCGAACGTCGGCTGGATGTCGTCCGTAACCGACAAGGGAACGGCGGGCACGACGGGTCGGTCTTTGGCGCTCGAGGCGCTGTGCGTCTCGCTGGGCGATCAGGCGTATGCGGGGTCGATCGTCTACCAAGCGCACGTGTCGAACGTCGGCTGGCAGAATGAAGTGCGCGATGGGGCGACGGCCGGCACGACCGGTCGGGGTCTGGCCATCGAGGCTGTGCGTATCAAGCTGGAAGGCGAGATGGCGGACCGCTTCGACGTGTACTACCGCATTCACTGCTCGTCGATCGGCTGGCTCGATTGGGCGTCGAACGGGGCCGTTGCCGGATCGACCGGCTGCTCGCTGAAGGCGGAGGCCGTTCAGATCGCGCTTGTTGCGAAGGGCGGCGCTGCACCGGGTCCGACCGCCTCTCCCTCGCGATCGCTGTCGTACTCCTACAGGGCGAACGTCGCCGGTTCGGGATGGCAGGAATCGGTGTCCAGCGGCTCGACGTCGGGTACGACGGGTCGAAGCGCGGCCGTGCAGCAGGTGACCATGACGGCTTCCGGATCGACGTTCGGCGGCGGTATTCAATATGCCGTGCATTCTGCCAACATAGGGTGGCAGGACTACGTCAACGACGGAGCGGTCGCGGGAACCGAAGGCAGGCAGATCGAAGCGCTGCGCGTGCGTTTGACCGGCGAGCTGTCCCAGCGCTTTGACGTGTACTACCGCGTTCACGTCTCGAATCTCGGTTGGCTCGGATGGGCTAAAAACGGCGCCGAGGCCGGCACGGTTTCGTTCGGCTATGCCGTCGAGGCGTATCAGGTCGTGCTCCGCGCGAAGGGTGCATCCGCTCCGGGCTCCACGTCCGACGTGTTCCGCAGCCACCGAGGAGCGGTGAAGCGCAGCGACGGCAGCTATGACTGGTACGATTCGTACGGAAAGCGCAATCGCTCGTCGGCTATCAACAACGTGATGGCCACGGCCCATTCGCTGCTGGGCGTTCCGTACGTATGGCTGGGCGTATACCCCCAGGATGGCGGCATGGATTGCGCATCGTTCATGTGGTACCTGTACAAACAGCTGGGCATCGACATCGGGTTCGAAACGTACGACCAGATGCATGCGGGCTACGAGGTGGGATTCCTCTCCCGAGCGAAGCCCGGCGACCTCATTCTGATGTACTACGGATCGTGGCCGAATTACGATCAGTCGCTGCCCGAGCACGTGGTGTTGTACGCGGGCAACGGCATGATTTACGAGGAGCCGACGTTCGGCGGCCGCTGCCAATACGTTCCGCTTTCCATCAAGGGCGCAACGAAAATCAGCATCCGACGGATCATTCACGATTGATCGGCTGAGGGGGAAGGGGACGACATGAAAACCGCGAGGGGCGTCGAGCTGGGCAGGGCGATCGTGTGCAGTGCGCTCTCGGCTCTGTTGTGCGTTTGGCTTGTGCCCGCAGCGTGGGCGACCGAGTTGGAAAGCGCTCCTGTTCCATCTGAGACGACGGACGGCGATTCTGCCGGCGTTCAGGATGGCGCCGGGGGCGAAGCCGGCACGGGTCAAGAAGACGAACTCGAAGGGGATGTCGATGCGGAAGGGCCCGCATCCGAGGGGAGCATAGGCGATCTCGACTCGGGGGAAGGAGCGGGCGTTGTCGAGGACGTGGTTTCCGATACGCCTCCAGCAGAGGAAGATCGTATCGTGCCTGAGGAAGACGAAGCGACTGCCGTGCAGGCGGAAGAGCCCGCTCGGCTCACGTATGCAGCCCATGTGAGATCGATCGGCTGGCAGCCGGCGGTGGCCGACGGCGAGATTGCGGGTACGACGGGACGTGCGCTGAGGGTCGAGGCTTTGAAGCTGGGCGTTTCGGGGGTTGAAGGCGGCTCGATTTCGTATGAAGTGTACGCGCAGGGGGTCGGTTGGCAGGGGGCGGTATCCGACGATGCGGTAGCGGGAACCACCGGACAGGGCCGTCAGATCGAAGCCGTGCGTATTCTCCTCAACGACGTGTTGCTTGCGCGCTACGACGTGTACTATCGCGTGCATGTTGCCAACGTCGGCTGGCTCGGTTGGGCTTCGAACGGCGATAAGGCCGGCTCAGTCGGGTACGACCGTGCGATCGAGGCGATTCAGGTGAAGCTGGTCGAGAAGGGCGGCCCGGCTCCCGAACCGGTTGGATCGGCCTATCGCAGCTTCGGCGCCCTTGCGTATTCGACGCATGTTTCCAATGTGGGATGGCAGGATCGGGTCGCCGACGGCGATGTGGCCGGGACGACGGGGCGCGGTCTCGCCGTCGAAGCGCTGCGCATAGACGCTCCCGACGTCGATTGCCAGGGAGGTCTTGCGTATTCCGCCCATGTGGCGAATCTTGGATGGTGCTCGGAAGTCGGCGCCGGCTCGAATGCGGGGACGACGGGCAGATCGCTTCACATGGAAGCGGTGCGCATTCGCCTGACGGGCGACCTTGCCGAGGCGTACGATGTGTACTATCAGGTGCATGTCCAAAATTACGGATGGCTCGACTGGGCTTCGAACGGCGCCGATGCGGGTTCGACCGGTCTCGGGTTCCGTCTCGAAGCGCTTCGCATCAAACTGGTGGAAAAGGGCGGACCGGCTCCCGGAAGCACGGCTCGACCGTCCGTGAAGAAGGCGACGGTCTCGTCGTCGGCCCACGTTCAGAACGTCGGGTGGCAGTCGTGGAACGATGCCGGGTCCGTGGTGGGAACGACGGGGCGGGGTCTTGCGATGGAGGCGCTTCAAATGAAGCTCGCCTCCGACGTTCCCGGCGGAATCAGCTACCGCTTGCACGTGCAGGACATCGGTTGGCAAGACTGGTCGGCGGATGGGGCGACGGCGGGCACGACGGGTCGCAGCCTGAGGGCCGAAGCGGTTTCCATCAAGCTGACCGGCGAGGCCGCGCGCTATTACGACGTGTACTACCGCGCTCATTCCGAAGCGTACGGATGGCTGGGATGGGCCAAGAACGGTGCCAACGCGGGTACGGCATCGTGCTCCTACCGTTTGGAGGCGCTCCAGGTGGTGATCGTGGGTAAAAACGGTCCTGCGCCGGGGTCGACGAGCGGGGCGTATCGCACCACGCCGGTGATCCCCCTCTCGTACCAGCTGATGAACGCGCGGGTGAACAGCTTGTCCAGTCCCACGGGGTGGCTGCTTGCCATCGATTCTCCCAACTGCCTCGTCGGGGTCTATCGCGGAAGCCGTGGACATTGGACGAACGTGCATATGTGGCAATGCAGCCCGGGCAAGGCCTCGACGCCGACGGTGACGGGCCTGTACTCCGTCGGGTTGAGGGGCTATTCGTTCGGGTCGGGATACACGTGCTACTACTGGACGCAATTCTTCGGCGACTACCTCTTCCATTCCGAGCTGTACTATCCCGGTACGTTCACGTGGATGGAAGGAACGATGGGCGTTCCCGCGTCGCATGGTTGCGTTCGCTTGCCGCTCGATCGGGCGAAATGGATTTACGACACCATTCCGTCGAGAACGACCGTGCTTTCGTACTGATGAAAACGAGGACCCGCGCCAAGCGCGGGCCCTCGTGGTTCGGGCCTTACTTCTCGTCCTCGTCCTTTTTGGCTACGAGCACGGGGACCTCGGAGGAGCGTAACACGCCGTAGCTGACGCTGCCCAGCATGCCGCGGAGCACGCCGAGGCCGCGCGAGCCCATGACGATGAGGTCGCAGGCGTGGTCCTTCGCGTAGTCGTTGATGCCGTCGACGGGGGACGGGGCGTTCACGACGGCGATGTCGATGTTGTTCGACATGCCGTCGAGCAGCCCGCCGATGGCCTGCTTCATGTCGTTCTTCTCGCGCTCGAGCGCCGCGTCGACCAGCTTCTCGTACAGGTCGGGCTGGATGAGCAGCGGCGGGACGCTCTCGTAGGGGTTGGCGTCGAGTCCGAGCGCCGGCGGGATGTCGGACACGTACACCACGCTGACGACGTGCAGTTTGATGGCGGCGTCCTCTTCGGCCAGGCCTTTGGCCAGCGTGAGCGCGTGCAGGGCATGGTCCGACTTGTCGAACGGAACCAGAATATTGGTGAACTTCATGGCAAACCTCCTGATCGTTGCTGATCAAATGCATCGAGTATAGCACGCGATTCCGAGCGTCCGCAAAAGGGGGCAACCCTGGCGACATATCGTCACCATTGGGAAAAGCGTTCACATATCTATCGGTATTACCGATAACCAATCCCGAAATACTCGTATAACCCGCGACCGTTTTCTGCCTTGACGGAGCCGCAGCATGCCGTAAGATACACACCCATGAGTTCGCGTTTCGTACATATCACGGTCATGTGCATGCCCAAGCCTGGGACGGACGGCGCGCGCGCCGACGCTCAGGCATAGCTTCCGCGCGGCCGTCCTACGAGACGCGCCGCATCGCATTGCACGGTACGAGACGATCTGATTGAGACCATCATGATTCAGCTAACGCAGGTATCCAAAACATACGGCGGCGCCGCGCAGGCGCACCACGCGCTGCGCGACGTCAACCTCACCATCGAGGACGGCGACGTGTTCGGCATCATCGGGCAATCGGGCGCGGGCAAGTCGACGCTCGTCCGCTGCATCAACCTGCTCGAGCGCCCCACGGCCGGCCGCGTGCTCATCGACGGCGTGGACGTGACGGGCGTCACGGGTAAGCAGCTGTTGGATCTGAGGGCTTCCATCGGCATGATCTTCCAGAACTTCAGCCTGTTCCAGCAGCGCACGGTGCTGGGCAACGTGACGTTTCCGCTCGAGCTTGCCGGGCAGAAGAAGGCGGCCCGCGAAGGGCGCGCCCGCGAATTGCTCGACCTGGTGGGCTTGGCCGACCTGGCCGATCGCTACCCGAGCCAGCTGTCGGGCGGGCAACAGCAGCGCGTGGCCATCGCCCGCGCGCTGGCGAACGAGCCCGCCGTCATGCTGTGCGACGAGGCCACGAGCGCGCTCGACACGCGCACGACGGTGTCCATCCTCAAGCTGCTGCAGGACATCAACCGCGAGCTGGGCGTCACCCTCGTGGTGATCACGCACTCGCTGGCGGTGGCGCAGAAGATCTGCAACCGCGTCGCGGTCATCGACGACGGCCGCATCGTGGAGGAGGGCGCCGTGTCCGAGGTGTTCGCCAATCCGCAGAACGCCGTCACGCGCGAGCTCTTGGAGAACAACCGCCTGTCAATCGCGGCAGACGAGGGGAGGTAGCATGGAAGCGCTCGCAACCTTCTTCAGCGAGTACGGCGCGCTGCTTGCGCAGGGCACGGTGGATACGCTGGTCATGACGCTGGCCGGCACGCTGTTCGCCTACCTCATCGGCATTCCGCTGGGCGTGGCGCTCGTGGTGACCGGCCCTCACGGCCTCAAGCCGAACCGGGTGGTCAACGCGGTGCTGGGCTGGGTGGTCAACGTGGGCCGCTCCATCCCCTTCATCATCCTGCTCGTGGCGCTCATCCCGGTGACGCGCTGGATCGTGGGCACGTCGCTCGGCGTGCCGGGCGCCATCGTGCCGCTCGTGGTGGCCGCCGCCCCCTTCGTCGGGCGCATGGTGGAGCAGAGCCTCGCGGAGGTCGACGGCGGCCTCGTGGAGGCGGCGCAGAGCTTCGGCGCAAGCGTGTGGCAGATCGTGGGGAAGGTGTTCCTGCGCGAGAGCCTGCCTTCGCTCATCCGCGGCGCGTCCATCACGTTCATCACGCTGTTCGGCTACGCGGCCATGGCGGGCGCGGTGGGTGCGGGCGGCCTGGGCGACATCGCCGTCCGCTACGGCTACCTGCGCTACCAGGATGACGTGATGATCGCCTCCATCGTGCTGTGCGTCGTCATCGTGCAAGTGTTCCAGGTTGCCGGCAACGCTGCCGCCCGCGCCGTGGACAAACGCACCAAGAACTCGTAACACCCCCGTTCAAGTACGCATTCCCATACCGAAAGGAACCATCCTCATGAACGCAGTAAAGCTTCTGAACGCATCGACCGTCGTCAAGACGGTTGCAACCGTCGCGCTCGCCGGCGCGGCCCTCGTCGCCCTCGTCGGGTGCGGTGCCGGCGCTGCGGGCGCCGCCGCGGCAAGCGACGACAAGACCATCGTCGTGGGCGCCTCGCCCGCCCCGCACGCCGAGATCCTCGAACAGGTGAAGAGCCGCCTCGCCGACGAGGGCTACACGCTCGAAATCAAGGAGTACACCGACTACGTGCAGCCGAACCTCGCCCTCGAGGACGGCGCGCTCGACGCGAACTACTTCCAGCACATCACGTACCTCAACGACTTCAACGAGGAGAAGGGCACGAACCTCGCTTCCGCAGGCAGCATCCACTTCGAGCCGTTGTGCCTGTACCCGGGCAAGACGGCCTCCCTCGACGCGCTGCCCGACGGGGCGCAGATCGCCGTGCCGTCCGATACGACGAACGAGGCGCGCGCCCTGCAGCTGCTGCAGGCGCAGGGGCTCATCACCATCAAGGACGGCGCGGGCTTTGCCGCCACGGCCAACGACATCGTGGACAATCCGAAGAACATCAAGATCATCGAGACGGAAGCGGCCTCCCTGCCGCGCACGCTGCAGGACGTCGATTTGGCCGTGATCAACGGCAACTACGCCATCGGCGCGGGGCTCGAGCCCTCGACGGCGCTCGCGAGCGAGGGCGAGAGCTCCGAAGCCGCCGAGCAGTACGTGAACGTGGTGGCCGTGCGCGCGGGCGACGAGTCGTCCGACAAGATCAAGGCCCTCGTGAACGCGCTGCAGAGCGACGAGGTGAAGCAGTTCATCGAGCAGACGTACGGCGTGGCCGTCATCCCCTCGTTCTAAACGCGCGCATCGACGTTTCGCCCGCGACGCCCGGCATCTGCCGGGCGTCGCCGTTTCCGCGTAACGAAACCGAAACACCGACGCGTATAATAATGAGAGGAGAGAGAAAGGACCGTGCGATGACCGTGAACCCCGAGCAGGATTTCGTCCTGAAAACCATCAAGAGCCGCGACGTGCACTTCGTGCGCTTCTGGTTCACCGACGTGCTCGGGCGCATGAAGAGCTTCGCCGTGATCCCGAGCGAGCTCGAAGACGCCTTCGCCGACGGCATGGGCTTCGACGGCAGCTGCATCGAGGGCTTCTGCCGCACGCAGGAATCCGACATGCTGGCGTACCCCGACGCCTCGACGTTCCAGGTGCTGCCGTGGCGCCCCGAGTCGAACGCCGTCGCGCGCATGTTCTGCAGCCTGCGCACGCCCGACGGCGCGCCTTCTCCGGGCGACCCGCGCCACGTGCTGGCGCGTACCGTGGACAAGGCGCGCGCGATGGGGTACGTGTTCAACGTGGGCCCCGAGCTCGAGTTCTACTACTTCAAGGACGCCGAGGGCACCGAGGTGCTCGACCGCGGCGGCTACTTCGACCTCACCAGCCTCGACTACGCCTCCGACCTGCGGCGCGACACCGTGCTCACGCTGGAGAAGATGGGCATCCCGGTCGAGTACTCGCACCACGAGAACGGTCCGTCGCAGCACGAGATCGACCTGCGCTTCACCGACGCGCTGTCCATGGCCGACGCGGTGATGACGTACAAGCTGGTCGTGAAGGAAATCGCGATGAAGCACGGCGTGCACGCGTCGTTCATGCCGAAGCCCATGGCCGGCGAGCCGGGCAGCGGCATGCACGTGCACCAGAGCCTCTACGACCTCGACGGCGCCAACGCCTTCTACGATCCGACCGATGCGCAGGGCTACCGCCTGTCGAAGGTGGCGAAGCACTACCTGGCGGGTCTGCTCAAGTACGCGCCCGAGTTCTGCTTGATCACGAACCAGCACGTGAATTCGTACAAGCGCCTCGTCGCCGGCGGGGAAGCGCCCATCTACCTGTCGTGGGCGCGCTCGAACCGCTCGACACTCGTGCGCGTGCCGGGCTACCGTCCCTCGAGCGAGGGCGCGTGCCGCCTCGAGCTGCGCAGCCCCGACCCGAGCGCGAACCCCTACCTCGCCTTCGCCGTCATGCTGGCGGCCGGCCTCAAGGGTATCGAGGACGAACTCGAGCTGCAGGAGCCCAACGAGGACCAGGACCTGTTCATGCTGTCGCGCCAGGACCTGCGGCAGCAGGGCATCGCCACGCTGCCGGAAAGCCTCGGCGAGGCCGTGGAGCTGTTCGCCGCGTCCGCGCTCATGCGCGAGACGCTGGGCGAGCACATCCATTCCTACCTCGTAGCCGCCAAGCGCGCCGAATGGAACGACTACCAGGGGTACGTGTCGCAGTGGGAGCGCGACCGCTACCTCGCGGTGCTGTGATGCGGGGAGGGGGCGACCATGCAGCGCAAGCGGGTCATATTCGTCGCTGACAGCCTGGACAACGCGCACAAGTTCCAGCAGGTGCTGTCGGGGCTCGACGTGGACGTAGCGGCGGGATCGTCCGCCCAGTTCAAGAAGCTGCTCGCGCAGCACCCGGCGTGCGACCTCGTCGTGTACGAGGCGCGGGACGGCGCGGCGGAAGACGTGGCCGGCATCGAGGCCGCGCTGCTCGAGGACAACACGGCGTCGCTGCTCGTGGTGGTGGCGGAGGACCAGCTCGGTCGGTTCCGCCTGCCGGTGCAGGTGAAGAGCGACTTCGTGGCGCATGGGGCCACGCCCGACGAGTGCGCGGCGCGCATCCGGCAGCTCTTGTGGCCCGGCAACGAGACCTCGACCTCGGACTGCCTCGCCGTGGAGAACATGACGGTGAACCTGGCCACCTACCAGGTGACCGTGGGGGCTGAGCCGCTCGACCTCACGTACCTCGAGTACGCGCTGCTCGCGTTCCTCGTCACGCATCCCGGGCGCACGTACTCGCGCGACGCCCTGCTGCGCCGCGTGTGGGGCTTCGACTATTACGGCGGCTCGCGCACGGTGGACGTGCACGTGCGCCGCATCCGCGCGAAGCTGGGACCCGAGCTTGCGCAGCACCTCGAAACCATCCGCGGCGTCGGGTACCTCTGGAGCGCGTAGGCTCCCGCGCGCGGCGTCGGGGCCGTTGGCGCTCCTGTCGCCGCGTTCGTTGCCGCGGCGTTGAAAACCCTCCGGTTCAGTGGGGGATTCTCTGTTTCTCGTAAAGCGGATGGGCGGGCGCGCGACCGGTTGCTCTATACTGGTCGCTCGACAAAGAAAACGACGGAGGACGCGCCTTATGCCCAAGAAGATCGCCGTCATCGACGGCAACTCGCTCATGCACCGTGCCTATCATGCCGTGCCTCAAACCATGAACGCCCCCGACGGCCGGCCGACGAACGCCGTGTTCGGCTTTCTTGCCATGCTGCTCAAGTTCATCGACATGGCGAACCCCGACGCGCTCATCTGCGCGTTCGATGCGGGACGGCCGGCATTTCGCATGGAGGCGCTTGAGCAGTATAAGGCGCAGCGCCCTCCCATGGACGACGATCTCAAAGTGCAGTTCCCCATCATCGAGGAGCTGCTTGAAGCCATGAACGTGCCCGTGGTGCGCATCAAGGGCTGGGAGGGCGACGACGTGCTGGGCACCATCGCCGCGCGCGACGAGGCGCTGGGCTACGAGACGTTGCTCGTCACCGGCGATAAGGACGCCTACCAGCTGGCCAGCGACAAGACGCGCATCGTCACCACGAAGAAGGGCATCACCGACGTGGCCATCTACGGGCCGGCCGAGGTGGAGGAGCGCTACGGCGTGCGCCCCGACCAGTTCATCGACTTCCTCGGCCTCAAGGGCGACTCGTCGGACAACATCCCGGGCGTGCCCGGCATCGGCGACAAGACGGCGGCCAAGCTGCTGCAGTCCTACGGCAACCTCGAGGGCATCTACGAGCACATCGACGAGCTCAAGGGCAAGCAGAAGGAGAAGATGGTCGACAACAAGGACATGGCGTTTTTGAGCCGCGAGGTAGCCACCATCGTGTGCGACCTCGACTTCCCCCTCGACCTCGAGGGATGCGCCTTCCCCGCGTTCGACCCCGACGCCGTCACCGAGGCGTTCAAGACGGTGCAGTTCAACGCGCACCTCAACCGCGTGCTCAAGCTGGTGGGCCGGGAGCTGGAGAAGAAGGCGGCCCCGCTCGTGGTGGAGCCCGTGGTGACCGGCGCGCAGGCCCGCGCGCTCGTGGACGCGGCCATCGCCCGCAACGAGACGGTGGGCGTGGCGTTCTTGGAGCCCGAGCAGGTGTCGCTGTTCAACGCGGGGCTGCACTGCGCGGTGAACACGAGCGAGGGCACGGCGCTGTTCGAGGACGACGAGGGCCTCGAGGCGTTCGCCCGCATCGTGGCGTCCGGTTCGTTCGCCGCGCTCGACGTGAAGTGCGAGGTGCATCGCGTGTATCCTTCCGACACGGCGAGCGCCGCCCTCGTGGACGACGCGCAGCTCATGGCCATGCGCGCGTTCGATTTGGGGCTGGCCGGCTACGTGCTGAACTCGTCGGTGTCCGAATACTCCTACGACGCGCTGCTCGACGCCTACTGCGGTGGCGTGCTGCCCGAGGCGAAGGACGAGGCCGCTACTACCGCGGTGCAGGCCGCGGCTGCGCGCATGCTCGTCGACCCGCTCACCGAGGCGCTCGGACGCGACGAGAGCAAGGGCGCCTACTTCGATATCGACCTGCCGCTCGTGGCGGTGCTCGCCATCGTCGAGCGCACGGGCGCGGCCGTGGACTGCGACCGCCTGGCCGAGCTGGGTGCCTCGACGCAGGCCGAGCTCGACGAGCTGCGCGCGCACATCATCGAGATCGCGGGGGAGGAGTTCAACCTCGACAGCCCCAAGCAGCTTGCGCACATTCTGTTCGAGGTGCTCGGCCTTCGGACGCTCAAGAAGAACCAGCGCGGCTACTCCACCGATGCCGCCGTGCTCAAGGAGCTGTCGAACGACCACGAGCTGCCGGCGCTCATCCTGCGCTACCGCGAGCTTGCCAAGATCAAATCCACCTACATCGACGCGCTGCCGCGCATGCGGGCCGACGACGGCCGCGTGCACACGTGCTTCAACGAGACGGTGACCACGACGGGCCGCTTGTCCTCGTCCGACCCGAACCTGCAGAACATCCCCGTGCGCACCGAGTTCGGCCGCCAGATCCGCGAATGCTTCGTGCCGCTCGAGGAGGGCCACAAGTTCCTCTCGGCCGACTACTCGCAGATCGAGCTGCGCCTGCTCGCGCACCTGTCGGGCGACGAGCACCTCGTGGCCGCCTTCTGCTCGGGGGCCGACTTCCACGCCGCCACGGCCAGCCGCGTGTTCGGCCTGCCGGTGGAAGAGGTGAGCCCCGAGCTACGCAGCCGCGCGAAGGCTGTCAACTTCGGCATCGTGTACGGGCAGCAGGCGTTCGGCCTGTCGCAGAGCCTCGGCATCCCGTTTTCCGAGGCGAAGGAAATGATCGAGCGCTACTTCGAGGCGTACCCCGGCGTGCGCACCTATCTCGATGCCACCATCGCCGAGGCCAAGGAGCGCGGGTACGCCGAGACGATGTTCGGCCGCAAGCGTCACATCCCCGAGCTCAAGGCGTCGAACGCCACGCAGCGCGGCTTCGGCGAGCGCACGGCCATGAACCATCCCATGCAGGGCAGCGCCGCCGACATCATCAAGCTGGCGATGACCGAGGTGCAGCGCCGCATCATGGCGGGCGGCTTCAAGGCGAAGCTCATGCTGCAGGTGCACGACGAACTGGACTTCAGCGTGCCCGAAGACGAGGTGGAGGAGCTGTCGGCCATCGTCAAGGACGTCATGGAGACCATCGTGGAGCTGCGCGTGCCCCTCGACGTGGACGTCTCGGCCGGCGAAACCTGGGCCGAGGCTCACTAGGCCGTTTTTGTCGGAGCTGTGATGTTCGAAAAAATCATGCCACGCCACCGCGTGTAGCTAGAAGTATCTGCTATCATATGAACGTTGCGCTCTGTGGAAGCGCAACAAGGAGAAGAGTGCGATGATACGCGGAGATTGTGCATAGATCACATTGACTTGCTACGGTCACGCTGCTAAGCTATCGCCTTGCGTTTATTCATATCAAGGAGACACTCATGTACGCAATTGTAAAAACGGGCGGCAAACAGTATAAAGTTGCGCCCGGAGACAAGCTGAACATCGAGAAACTCGACGCCGCCGTGGGCGACAAGGTCGAGCTCGAGGCCATCTGCATCGTGGACGGCGCCAAGGTGGAGGCCGACCCCGCGAAGGCCGCCGCTACCAAGGTCACCGCTATCATCCTCGAGCAGTTCAAGGGCGAGAAGCAGCTGGTGTTCAAGTTCAAGAAGCGCAAGAACTACAAGAAGCTGCAGGGCCATCGCCAGCAGCTCACGCGTGTCCAGATCGAGTCCGTCGGCTCGGCGAAGGCTGACAAGCCGGCTGCCAAGAAAGCCGCGAAGAAGCCGGTTGCCGAAAAGGTTGCCGATAAGCCTGCGTCCGAAGACGCCGAGTAAAGCATAAGGAGGGAACACCATGGCTCACAAGAAAGGTCTCGGTTCCAGCCGTAACGGCCGCGACTCCCGTGCACAGCGTCTCGGCGTGAAGATGTTCGGCGGTATGGCGGTCAAGACGGGCAACGTCATCGTTCGCCAGCGCGGCACGCACATCCATCCGGGCGAGAACGTCGGCCGCGGCAAGGACGACACGCTGTTCGCTCTGTGCGACGGCACGTTGGAGTTCACGAAGGGCGCTAAGCACAAGGTGCACGTTCGCCGCGAAGAGGCGTAAGGGCTACCTGCCCACGACTGCGTAACGTTATCTGTTTTCGCATGCCCCCTGATCGCCAGGGGGCATTTTTCATATACAATCCGGGTTGTCGTGTTTAAGCAATCCAAGTCCACGCCCGCGGGCGTGAGCGAATCGAAATAGAGGTACCCCCGTGTTCATCGACAAAGTACGCATCCATGTGAAGGGCGGCAACGGCGGCGCCGGCTGCATGTCGTTCCGCCGCGAGGCCCATGTTCCCAAGGGCGGCCCGGACGGCGGCGACGGCGGGCACGGCGGCAACGTCGTGGTCGAGGCGGACGCCAGCCTGTCGTCGCTCATCGAGTACCGCTTCAAGCACCATTTCGCGGCCGATCGAGGCACGCACGGCAAGGGCTCGCGCATGCACGGCGCCACCGGCGAGGACCTCGTGCTCAAGGTGCCGGTGGGCACCGTGGTGCACGAGTACTTCGAGGAATCGAAGGAGACGGGCGAGCTCATCGCCGACCTCACGCACGACAGCGAGCGCGTCACCGTGGCCGACGGCGGCATGGGCGGCCGCGGCAACATCCACTTCGTGACGCCGACGCGCCGCGCCCCCGCGTTCGCCGAACTGGGCGAACCGTCACAGGAGCGGTGGATCGAGCTCGAGATGAAGCTCATGGCCGACGCGGCCCTCGTGGGCATGCCGTCGGCGGGCAAGTCGTCGCTCATCGCGAAGATGAGCGCGGCGCGTCCGAAGATCGCCGACTACCCGTTCACGACGCTCGTGCCGAACCTCGGCGTGGCGCGCTCGGGCGACTACAGCTTCGTCGTGGCCGACATCCCCGGCCTCATCGAGGGCGCGCACGAGGGTCGCGGCCTGGGCCACGAGTTCCTGCGCCACATCGAGCGCACGGCGCTCATCGTGCACGTGGTGGACTTGACGGGCGACTACGAGGGGCGCGACCCCCTCGAGGACTACGACATCATCAACCGCGAGCTGGCGCTGTACGCCGACGAGCTGGCCACGCGCCCGCGCATCGTCGTGGCGAACAAGATGGACGTGCCGGGCGCGGACGAGGTCGCCGACAAGCTGGCTGCGCGCGTGCGCGAGGATTCCATCGCGGCGGCGGGCGGCGACGAGTTCGCGCCGAGTCCCATCGACCCGAAGCTCTACCGCATCAGCGCGCTCACCGGCGACGGCGTCGACGGCCTGAAGGCCGCCATCGCCACGAAGGTGCACGAGCTGCGCGAGGCGGCCCGCACGCTGTCCGAGGCCGACGTGCAGTACGAGCACATCTGGGAGCATAAGCGCGACGAGCGCGACAAGAAGTTCAAGGTCCTGCCGCTCGGCGGCGGCGTGTTCCGCGTCGAAGGCCCGCAGGTGGAGCGCATGGTGGTCCAAACCGACTGGGAAAACGAAGAAGCCATCGCGTTTCTGCAGCACCGCCTCAAGCGCCTCGGCGTGGAGAAGGCGCTCGAGAAGGCCGGCGCCGTGGACGGCGATGAGATTCGCATCGTCGGACGCGCGTTCGAGTTCGAATCGGTGCGCACCGCCGACGATCTGTTCAAGGAGCTCGATCTGTAATGAAACCGGCTGGATGCGCGCACGTCGCCGCCGAGCACGGCAAGCGCCTCGTCATCAAGATTGGATCGTCGACGCTCACCACGTCGGAGAGCAAGATCGACTACGCCTACCTGGCGGCGGTCACCGATCAGATCGCGCGGGCGCGCGCCGCCGGGTGGTCTCCCGTCGTGGTCACGTCGGCCGCCATCGCGTGCGGCCTCGAGCAGCTGGGCATCGAGAAGCGGCCCCATGACATGCCGAGCTTGCAGGCGGCGGCGTCGGTGGGGCAGAGCGCGCTTTCGACAGCCTACGCCGAGGCGTTCGCGCGCCACGACATCGTGACGTCCACCGTGCTGCTCACGCGGCGCGATACGGCCGACCGCCGCGCCTACCTGCACGCGCGCGACACGTTCGACCGCCTGCTCGAGCTGGGCGTGGTGCCCATCGTCAACGAGAACGACACCATCTCCGTCGAGCAGATCCGCTTCGGCGACAACGACACGCTGGCCGCGCTCGTGGCGTGCCTCATCGAAGCCGACCTCATGGTCATCCTGTCGGATATCGACGGGCTGTACGACGCCAACCCGAACACGCATGCCGACGCACGGCTCATCAGCCGCGTGGAGGCCATCGGCCCCGACATCATGGCGGCGGCGGGCGAGGCGGGCTCCACCGTGGGATCGGGCGGCATGATCACGAAGATCAAGGCCGCGCGCGTGCTCATGGTGGCGGGCATCCCGCTCGTCGTGTGCGACGGGCACCGACCCGAGGCCATCGTGGACGCGGCGGCGGGCAAGGACGTGGGAACGCTGTTCGTGGCCGCGAAGAAGCCCCACGAGATCACGCCGAAGAAGCTGTGGATCGCCCTCGGCGACGCGGCGCGCGGCGCGCTCGTGGTGGACGACGGGGCGAAGGCGGCGCTCATCGGGCGCGGAAGCTCGCTTCTGTCGGTGGGCGTATGCGGGGTGGAAGGCCGCTTCGAGGCGGGCGACATCATCGACATCAAGGACGGCACGGGACACCTGTTCGCGCGCGGCAAGGTTGCCGCCACCTGCGACGAGGTGCAGCTGGCCGTGGGCAAGAGCCGCGAGGCGCTGCGGGCGAACCGCCTGCTGGCGCATCTGGCCGACAAGCCGCTCGTCCATCGCGACGAGCTGGTGGTATTCGAGTGAGGAGGAGTCATGGCTGAGGAATCGGTGCAGGAACACGTGCGGCGCGTCGCCGAGGAGGCGCGCGCGGCGAGCGGCGCGCTGGCGCAGACGAGCGCGGCGCAGCGCAACGATGCGCTCGCGGCCATGGCGGCGGCGCTGCGCACGCACGCGCGCGCCATCGTGGAGGCGAACGGGCGCGACATGGAGGCCGCGCGCGCGGCGGGCACGAAAGAGAGCCTGCTCGACCGCCTCATGCTCGACGATGCGCGCGTCGAGGCCATGGCGGCGGCGCTCGAGGACCTCGTCGCTCTGCCCGACCCGCTGGGCGCGGTGCAGCAGGAGCGCACCCTGGAGAACGGCATCGAGCTCACGCGCGTCAGCGTGCCTTTGGGCGTGGTGGCCGTCGTGTACGAGGCGCGCCCCAACGTGACGGCCGACGCGGCGGGCATCTGCCTCAAGTCGGGCAACGCGGCCGTGCTGCGCGGCGGAAGCCTGGCGGCGGCGTCGAACGAGGTCATCGCGCGCGTGCTGCACGACGCGGCGGTGGCGGCGGGCATGCCCCGCGGCTGCATCGGCGCCATCACGTCCACCGATCGCGCGGCGGCCGACGAGCTCATGCAGCTGCACGGCGTGGTGGACGTGCTCATCCCGCGGGGCGGGGCGGGTCTCATCCGCCACTGCGTGGAGACGTCGAAGGTGCCGGTCATCGAGACGGGCACGGGCAACTGCCACGTGTACGTGCACGAGAGCGCCGACTTCGAGCGCGCCCGTGCCATCATCGTGAACGCGAAGTGCCGCCGCTTGGGCGTGTGCAACGCGGCCGAGACGCTGCTCGTGGACGAGGCGGCGGCCGAGGGCTTCCTGCCGGCGGCGCTCGCCGATCTGGCGGAGCGCGGCGTGACGCTGCATGCCGACGAGCGCGCGGCAGCCGTCGCCGCGTCGCACGGCATCGCGGTCGTGCCGGCCGACGAGGCCGACTGGGCGACGGAGTACCTCGCGCCCGACCTGGCCGTGCATGTGGTGAGCGGCGTGGACGAGGCCATCGAGCACGTCAACCGCTTCGGCACGAAGCATTCCGAGGCCATCGTGGCCGAGGACGAGCGCGCCGTCGAGGCCTTCCTCGCGCGCGTCGATGCGGCGGCCGTGTACGCGAACGCCTCGACGGCCTTCACCGACGGGGCGCAGTTCGGCCTCGGCGCGGAAATCGGCATCTCCACGCAGAAGCTGCACGCGCGCGGCCCGTTCGCGCTCGACGCGCTCACGTCGTACAAGTACGTCCTGCGCGGCTCGGGGCAGGTGCGTCCGTAGTGGGGCTCGTGTGCGATCGCTTCGATGACCTGGGACGCGACGGCGCGCCGGCGCGCCTCGGCATCATGGGCGGCACGTTCGACCCCATCCATATCGGGCACCTCGCCTGCGCCGAGCAGGCGCGGCAGGCCTACGGGCTCGACGCGGTCGTGTTCATTCCCGCGGGCAATCCCGTGTTCAAGAAGGATCGCGCCGTCACGCCGGCGCCGATGCGCCTGGAGATGTGCCGCATCGCCACGCGCAGCAACCCGTCGTTCGACGTGAGTCCCCTCGAAATCGAGCGGGGCGGCGACACGTACACGGTGGACACGCTGCGTCAGCTGCGCGCCCATTACCCCGACAACGTGGAGCTGCGCTTCATCACGGGCGCCGACGCCGTGTACCATATCGTGCAGTGGCGCGAGAGCGCGGCCATCGCCGACCTCGCGCGCCTCATCGCGGTGACGCGGCCCGGATACGTGCTGTCGGAGGAACGGCGCGCGTTCATCGCCGAGAACGGCAACTTCGACATCGACTACCTTGAGGTCACGGCGCTCGCCATCTCCTCGAGCGACCTGCGGCAGCGTCTGGCAGCGGGGAAGTCGATTCGTTATTTGACGATGCAGGGCGTGCTCGACTATATTCAGGAGCGAGGCCTGTACCATACGGGCGAACGCGACGATGAAGGAGGCGTGCGATGACTGACGACGTGCTATCGGATGCGTTCTTCGAGGCGCGCGAGCGCGATTTGGAGCAGCGGCTCAAGCACAAGCGCTTCGAGCACGCGGTGAGCGTGTCGAAGATGGCCGCATCGTTGGCGGAAACCTACGGTGCCGACGTGCGCAAGGCGCGGTTGGCGGGGTTGCTGCACGATTGGGACAAGGAATACACCGACGACGAGATTCGCGAGCGCGCCCGCGCCTTGCGCGTGGATGTCGATCCGCACGTGCTCGAAACCATGCCGCGCCTGCTGCACGGTCCCACCGCGGCGGTCGAGCTGCAGCGCGCCTACCCTGCGCTGCCGGACGACGTGATCCAGGCCATCGCGCGGCATACCGCGGCGGCGGTGGGCATGAGCGACCTCGACATGATCATCTACATCTCCGACGCCATCGAACCCGGACGCGATTTCGACGGGCTCGATGAGCTGCGTGCCCTCATCGGCACGGCTTCGCTCGACGAGCTGTTCGTCCAAACGTTTCAACATATCCTGCTGACGCTCGTGGAGCGCCGGCGACGCCTGCACCCGGCAACGGTCGAGGTGTGGAACCATTACGTGGCCCGTACGCGTCATGCGGCGGCCGAGAAAGGAACAGCGTGAGCACAACGACGACCGAACAGACTCCGAGGGAATGCGCCCTCATCGCGGCCCGCGCGGCTGACGAGAAGAAGGCCACCGACATCATGGTGCAGGAGGTGGGCGAGCTCATCGGCGTGACCGACTACTTCGTCATCGCCACCGCCTCCAACAACCGTCAGGTCGACGCCATCATCGACGAGATCGAGGATGCGGTGCGCACGCAGGCGCACCTCAAGCCCGTCCATCGCGAGGGCACGCAGGACGGCACGTGGTCGCTGCTCGATTACGGCAGCTTCGTCGTGCACGTCTTCCAGCCCGAGACGCGCGAGTACTATCGTCTCGAGGCGCTGTGGAACGACGCGCCCGTCATCGACCTCGCCGCCGAAGCCGGCCTGACCGATATCGAGTACTCCGACCGCATCGCCAAGCTGCTCGGCAAGGAGTAGCGTCCTGCGGGGACCAGAACCGAACGCGCGCCGCCACGTTTGTGGCGGCGTTTTTGCTGGGGGGAGGATGAGCATGGAAGACGCCGCGTGCGATGACGCCGTCTATCGGCAGCTTGCTTGGCTGCTGGATAACCGGGAAGAATGGGAGTCGTCCGTCGATGAGGTGGGCAGCCTGCTGACGGGCTCGTCGGATAGGATCGCGGCGAAGGCCCTCTGGGTGTTCGGCGAGATGGGGCTGCGACATCCGCAGCTTGTCGAGCCGTACCTCGATGCGGCGGCAGCCCACCTGCGCAGCGAGAATCCCCACCTGCGCGAGCGCGCCGTGTGCGCGCTCGGCAGGATCGGCCGGGCGGAATACGCGCTCGTGCTGCCGTACTTCGACGCGCTTATGGAGCTGTGCCGCGATCCTGCATCCGACGTGCGGATGCACGGCATCTGGGCATGCGAGAACATCGCGACCACGGCACCGGAGCTGTTCGAGAGCCGCATGGACGCGTTCGCGCACCTGCTCGGCGACGATGCCGAACGCGTGCGCATGGAAGCGCCCGAGATATTCCGCGTGGTGGGCAAGCGCCGCCGCGACCTCGTCGAGCCCTATCTTCCCGCATTGCGAACCCTGGCCGAGACGGACGAGAACCGCGTCGTCCGCATCCACGCCGCCGGCGCCGTCAAGGCCGCCGGATAAGCAAGGCAAGCGCGCGCCGCTCCAGCGCGCCCGACGCGCGCTAGAGCGGCGCCGGAACGGTGTTTGATGCGCGCTGGAATTTCGCTGGATGCGCGGGTGAATCGCGCTGGAAACCCGCTTGAATCGTGCGGCGATTCGCCACGTCTCCCATCATCGAACCGCTCGATCCCAAGCGGTATGCTTCTCGTTGGCACGTCGTTCCCAGGACGCCTTGTCAATCCAAGTTGTATCCTGTAAGATACTGAGGAGCGGTGATGGATGGAAAAGTAGGAGAAGTTCGGAAAACCCCGACATTCGAGCGCTGGTTTAAGCGTTTGGTCGACATGAGGGCAAAAGCGAAAATCCTCTCACGGATCGCTCAGCTTGAAGACGGCGTTTGGGGTGACGTTCGCTCGGTTGGAGACGCGGTCTTCGAGCTTCGCATCATGTTCGGTCCTGGGTACCGATTGTATGCGACGATGCTGAGCGGGCAGGTTGTACTGCTCGTGTGCGGTGGCGATAAGTCGTCACAGCAGCGCGATATCGCAAAAGCAAAACGGTACGCTCAGCTGATTCGTTTGAAAGAGGATGATGATGAGAAACCCCTTTAGAAAACCGCTCGAAACATCCGTGTTCCATGTATCGGACTATCTGGACTCAGATGAAATGATCGCCGCGTTTCTTTCTGCGGCGCTTGAGGAGAACGACCCCGATGTCTTCCAGAAAGCCCTTGGGGGGGTGGCCAAAGCGGGCGGCATGGCAAGCGGGGCCGAGCATGCGGGGGTCGGGCGCGAGAGTCTGTACAAGTCGCTCTCGGCCGATGGCAACCCTCGCTTCGGCACCGTCATCGACGTGCTCGATGCGCTTGGTTTCAGGCTTGTGGTGACTCCGGGGGCGTAGGGGGCTGGGGCTTCTCGGGGCGCAGGGCCTTGGGCAGCGGGATGGCGGCGCCGAGGGCGGCTGCGGCCAGCATGACCACGACGCCCTTCACGGGGAAGCACAGGAACAGGAGCAGCACGGTCATGAGCGGCTGGCGCATGACGCCGCCCACGAGCGCCGCCGTGCAGGCGCACAGGCAGAACACGGGGTCGGCTCCCGTCAGCATCGCCATGCCGTAGCCGATGGAGATGCCGGCGAAGATGACGGGGAAGAAATGCCCGCCGCGCCATCCGAAACGGATGCACAGCGGCGTGATGAGCACCTTGCAGAAGCCGGTGCCCAACAGCACGAGCGCGCTCATGCCTCCCCACACCTCGCCGAGCTGCTCGGCCTGCGTCTCGCCGGCGAACATCGTGAACGGCAGCGCCATGCCCAACAGCGCCAGGATCAAACCGGCGATGAGGGCCTTCGTCACGGGGCGGTCGCCCATGCGGTCGGCCAGGCGCTTGAACGCGCCGTCGAACGCGCAGAACAGCCAGCCGCCCGCCGCGCCCACGAGCGCGAGCGGCGCGAGCCAGATGAGCTCGGTGACGCCCACGTGGATGTCGGTGAAGTGCGGCAGCGACAGGCCGCCGCCGAACAACGAGCCCAGTCCGAGGAACGCGGCCAGCGCGCCGGCGATGGCGCAGAAGTACACGACGATCTTCGACGACTTCGGCAGCGTGATGGTGGTCTGCGAACCTGCCGCCTCGTCGCCATCGTCGTAGAAGGGCGCGGCGAAGCCGAACAGGGGAGCGGTGAAGATGGCCGACAGCGCCGCCATGGTGCCCACCGACGTGAGCTGCTGGAAGTCCGCGCCGAAGCGCTTCATGCGGTCGCCCACCCACGTGCTGATGCCCGCCACGGCGCCGGTGAGGCCGGCTTCGGGGCCGACGGAGCCGCCGAAGAACAGCGGCAGCAGCGCGGCGACGGACATAACGCCCAGCTTGTCGTAGTCGTAGCGCCCGTCGCGCTTCACCTTCGCCATCACCTCGTTGAGGTCCTCGGGGTACGAGCCGAACCGCTTGGCGAACAGGCCGATGACGAGGCCGCCAACGAGGCAGGCGACGATCGGGAAGAGGGGGCCGAAGTGGGCCGGCAGCTTGTTCCAGATGAACGTGATGCCGAGGTTCATGACGAACAGCAGCAGCCACACGAACGCGCCGGCGATGGCGCCGGTGACGATCACCGACGCGACGAACAGCGTGCGGTTCGCGAGTTTCGCTCCCTCCATGCGTCCTCCTAGCGCGCGGGACGGTCGCCGGCGGCCGGCAGCCCGTACGCACCGCTCGCCTGCGTGACGGCGCGCTCGAGCGCGCCTTGCATGGCCTCGGTGGCCAGGATGGCGGTCAGATCGTAGTCGGCGGGCACCTCGCCCGACGCGAATGTGAACACGGTGTCGCCGTCGCCTGAGGTGTGCACCGGCTTGATGGCGCGTGCGTAGGCGTCGTGCACGGTCGAGGACACCTTCGTCGCCTGCGCTTTCGTGAGGCGCGCGTTCGTCAGCACCACGCCGATGGTGGTGTTGGCGCACGGTCCGGCGGCGGGGTCGACGGTGCCCTCGCCCTCGCCGGTTGCGGCGCTCGCAGCACCTGCAGCCTGGTGCGCCAGGGCGGTGAAGGCGTCGAGCGGGTCCATGACGCGGCCCTTGTCGTCGCGGCAGCCGGCGATCCAGGCGCCGCTCGCGTCGCGCACGTTGCCGAGCGCGTTCACCGCCACGAGCGCGCAGGCCACGAGCTCTCCCAGACGCAGCCCGTAGACGCCGAGCCCCGCCTTCATCGCGCGGTCGCCTCCCAGCAGCTTGCCTACCGACGCGCCGCAGCCGGCGCCCACGTTGCCCTCGGCAAGCGGCTCGGCCGCGTCGCGCTCGAACGCCGCGGTGGCCGCGCGCCGCCCCATCGCGGCATCAGGATGCGCGTTCTGCCCGACGAGCAGGTCGAACAGGCAGGCGCCCACCACGATGGGCACGCGCGCGCTCTCCACGGGAAAGCCGATGCCGCGCGCAGCCAGCTCGTCCATGACGCCGGTCGAGGCTGCCAGACCGAACGCGCTGCCGCCGGACAGCACCACGGCGTGCACGGCTTCGATCATGTTCTCGGGCTTGAGCAGGTCGGTCTCGCGGGTGGCGGGACCGCCGCCGCGCACGTCAACGCCGCAGGTTGCTCCGGCGGGTGCGACGACGACGGTGCAGCCGGTGCCCGCGGAGGCGTCTTCGGCGTGCGCGCAGCGAAAAGCCGGCAGGTCGGCAAGCGAGGCGGGCTGAAGCATGGCATACTCCCTTTCATCAGGTACGTAACGTGCGATTCGCTTATTGTACACCGCCTCGCGGACCGCACGCGAACCGATGTCGGCTTGTGGATTGCCGGGTACGGTGGTACCGTGAAACACCTTCGCTGCGTGCTCCCCTTGTAGATGGGAGTGATACGCATGCCTGAATTCCTCAAGAAAGCGGCTTGCCGCGGTCGTCGTCCGATGCACCTGGCTGCCCGACGTCAGATTCCCCGCCCCGACCTTATTGCGAAGCTGCTGCGCGAGCGCCACGTCGCGCGCTTCATCACCGCTCCCGACGGCTTCGGCAAAACGGGCCTCGCCCTGGAATACGCCGACACGGTATTCTCGTTCGAGCACGTGTTCTGGCTCGACGGACGCAGTCCGTGCTTCCTGCGCGACCTCGACCGCGGCATCATCGCGCGCACGCTGCTGCGCGACGACACGCAGCCGTTCCTCGCGGTCATCGACGACGTGCCGCCGCTCGATCAGGAGCGGGTGGAACTGCTGTCGAACGAGATGGACCGCCTGCTCGACCGCGAGTGCGAGGTGCTCGTCACGTGCATGCCGTCGCGCGACGCGTTCGCGCGGCATCGCGACCGCGTCAGGCTCTCGGCGTCCGACCTGCTGCTCACCGACACCGAGCTCGACACGCTGCGCACGCCGAGCGAGCGCAGCGGCAACCCGGCTGCCGCGATCCCGCGCGCCTGTCGCGTCGCGGGCCTTGCGTGGTCGCAGCCGCAGGAGCGCGCCGCGTTCCTCGCGACGGCCCTGCGGGAGGAACTCCCCGCCGACCTGCTGCTTCCCCTGTTCGTCATGGCGGTGCTGCAAAAGGGCTCGCTCGAGGACGTGGGCGCGTTCGGCCCGTTCGGCGTCGAGCAGGAGGCGCTGCTGGCCGAGCAGTACCCCTACCTCGGCATCGACCGGCAGCGGGGCGCCTTCGCAACCGCGCCGTTCGAGGTGGCGGACATTGCCGAAGCCTTCGCGCGCAAGGTGAACGTGCTGGCCGACCGTTCGTCGTTCCCCGATGCGGGCACGCTCGTCATGCGTTTGGGCGACGCGCTCGCCGCGCACGGCGGGCACGTCCGCGCCTGCGACCTCATGCGGCTGCTCGCGCCGCGGCCCGTGCGGGCGGAGTGGCTCGCCGCGCAGGGGCCCGCGCTGTTCGACGCCGGGTGCCTCGTGGCCGCCTGCGACGTGCACCGTTCGCTTTCGGGCGAGACGGCGGGGAAGAGCGCCCTGCTCAGCGCAAACGAGGCGCTGCGCCGCGCGGTGCTGGGGGATCGCGCGGCGGCGTGCTCGTCAGCGCGCAAGGCGGCGCGCGACAAGGCGGCGTCCGCGTCGGTGCGCATGATGGGCGCGCTCGTGCTCGCGCAGTGCGCGAGCACGGAGGAGCGGCGGCGCGCCGACAAGCTCGCGGCGGCGCTCGTGGGCACGGCCGGGCCGGCGCGCGAGCGCGCGGCGCAGGAGGGCGCGTGGGTCGCGTTGGGCTGCGTGCATGCGCGGCTTGCGGAAGCGAACTGCTTCGAGGCTGCGCGCGTGTGGCTCGAGTGGTACGACCGGGGTGCGCGCGGCTGCTTCCTCAAGCAGGCGGCTGCCGAGGTGCTGCGCAGCGCGGCGGCGCTCCCGCCCTCGGAGAAGCCGTCGCCCGCGCTCGACCGGCTCGGCGGCCTCGTGCGCACGCGGGTGGCGCGGGCGAGCCGCGAGGCCATCGGCCTGCACGACGCGATGGTGGGCATCGCCTACGAGCGCGCCTGCGAAACGGGCTCGCTCTCGATTCCGGCGCTCGACGCGAAAACGGCCTTCGTCGTCCGCCGCATGGAGATGAAGCTGTTCGCGCAGCGCACCGAGCACGAACGGCGCGAGCAGGAGCGCCTCGTCCGCGAACGCGATTTTTTGGCCACCCACCCCGACGCCTTCCGAGCTGAGAGAAGCGCGAAGGCGCTCGGGAAGCTGCCCACCGCGGCGCCCGTGCTTGAGGTCAACCTGTTCGGCGGCCTCGACGTGCGCCTCGGGCGCGACCGCATCGACCCGTCCACCTTCCGCCGTCAGAAGGTGAAGACGCTGCTCGCGCTGCTCGTGCTGCACAACGGGCGCGAGTTCTCGCGCGACAAGCTGGTCGCCCTGCTGTGGCCCGAAAGCGAGCTCGAGGCGGCGCGGAAGAACTTCTACGGCATCTGGGCCATGCTGCGCCGGGCGCTCGCGACGCCGGCGGGCGAGTGCCCCTACCTCATCCGGCAGCAACAGGGGCTGCGCCTCGACGCGAGCCTGCTCACGAGCGACGTGGCGCAGTTCGACGACGTGTGCCGCACGCTGCTGTTCGAGCGTCCGGGCTACGGCGGCTGGGCGAACCTGTACTCGCTCATCAACGACCGCTTCTCCGACGACCTGCTGCCGAGCGAGAACGACAACGACGCCATCGCCGCGCTGCGCGTGGACTACCGCAACCGCCTCGTCGACGCGCTCGTGGCCGCCTCGCTCAGGCTCATCGCGGCGGGCGAGGAGCAGGAGGGGCTGTGGTTCGCCCGCGCCGCCCTCCAGCGCGACCGCACGCGCGAGGACGCCTACACCACGCTCATGCACGCGCAGCTGGCCTCGGGCCAGCGCACCGCCGCCCTCGAAACCTACTTCGCCTGCCGCCGCTTCCTCGCCGACGAGCTGGGCATCGACCCCTCGCTCGAAACCATGCGCCTCTATCGCAGCATCATCGAAACCGAAACCGATTTCGGGTAGCAAGCGGGCAACGGAGCAGACGCCATCAGTGCGAAAGGAGAGTGGAATGAATATAATAACTATACCGTTACATCGAAACTGGAGGTCGTTCGGTATGGCGAAAAAGATTGTCGACGAGGGCGAAGAGGATATCATGGAATGCCTCGATCTTGAGAGCGCCGAGGTGGTCTATTCTGCCCGGGAAGTGCGGAAGATCAACGTGGACATGCCGCCGTGGATGGTCGATGCGCTCGATCGCGAGGCGAAGCGCGTCGGCGTCACCCGTCAGGCGGTGATCAAGATGTGGCTGGCCGAGCGGCTCGACGCGGAAGCGCACCGCACGGCCTGAACCCTGCGGGGCACGCTTTGGGCACGCGGGGTGGACGGGTCGGAAGCGGGCGATGCGTTCCCGACCCGCCGCCGCGCGCCTCATCGCCCTTGCGTGCCCTGTGAATTTCCTTTGAGGTCAGGCACGATATGCTAGAGTAGCACGTGCTGTATTCGAGTGAATGAGCGCGCATCGACGCGCTGGCAAGCCACGAAAAAGGATGGCGCATACATGGCAGGATTTCTATCCAAGCTTCTGACGCTTGGCGAGGGCAAGCAGCTCAAGAACTACGAAGCCACCGCAAGCAAGATCAACGGCCTTGAAACGGAGATGCAGGCACGCTCTGACGAAGAGCTCCGCGCGCTCACCGCCGCGTTCCGCGAGCGGGCGAGCAACGGCGAGGACCTCAAGAGCATCCTGCCCGAGGCGTTCGCCGCCGTGCGCGAGGCCTCGGTGCGCACGCTGGGGCTGCGCCACTTCGACGTGCAGCTCATCGGCGGCATGGCGCTCAACGACGGGCAGATCGCCGAGATGAAAACCGGCGAAGGCAAGACGCTCGTGTCCACGCTGGCCGGCTACCTGAACGCCGTGTCCGGCAACAACGTGCACGTGGTCACCGTCAACGACTACCTGGCCAAGCGCGACAGCGAGTGGATGGGGCAGGTGTACCGCTTCCTCGGCATGAACGTGGGCCTCATCCAGAACGGCATGCGCCCCGACAAGAAGATCCCCGCCTATCAGGCCGACGTCACGTACGGCACGAACGCGGAGTTCGGCTTCGACTACCTGCGCGACAACATGGTGACGCGCGCCGAATCGCGCGTGCAGCGCGGACACCACTTCGCCATCGTCGACGAGGTGGACTCCATTCTCATCGACGAGGCCCGCACGCCGCTCATCATCTCGGGCGCGGGCACGCAGGCGGCCGAGACGTACAACAAGTTCGCCCGCGTCATGGTGGGCATCCAGCCCGAGGTGGACTTCGAGATGGACGAGGCGAAGAAGACCATCAACGCCACCGAGAGCGGCCTTGAGAAGATCGAGGCCATGCTGGGCATCGACGACATCTACGCCGACCCGTCCGGCCAGCTGCCGAACCACCTGCAGCAGGCGTTGAAGGCGCAGTTCCTGTTCCATCGCGACGTGGACTACGTCGTGGTGAACGGCGAGGTGAAGATCGTCGACGAGTTCACCGGCCGCATCATGGAGGGCCGCCGCTACTCCGAGGGCCTGCACCAGGCGCTCGAGGCGAAAGAGCGCGTGCTCGTGCGCGAGGAGAACCAGACGCTCGCCACCATCACGCTGCAGAACTACTTCCGCCTGTACGAGAAGCTGTCGGGCATGACCGGTACGGCCATGACCGAGGACGCCGAATTCCGCGAGATCTACAAGCTGCCGGTCGTCGCCATCCCGCCGAACCGCCCCATCGCGCGTAAGGACGAGGACGATCTCATCTACCGCACGGTGGAGGCGAAGTTCAACGCCGTGGCCGACGACGTGGCCGAGCGCCATGCGGCGGGCCAGCCCTGCCTCATCGGCACGGTGTCCATCGAAAGCTCCGAGAAGCTCTCGCGCCTGCTCGACAAGCGCGGCATCAAGCACGAGACCCTCAACGCGAAGAACCACGAGCGCGAGGCCCACATCATCGCGCAGGCCGGCCGCGTGGGCGCCGTGACCATCGCCACGAACATGGCCGGCCGCGGTACCGACATCCTGCTCGGCGGCAATCCCGACGTGCTGGCCGACGACGTGCTGCGCGAGCGCGGCTTCGACCCGGACGTCCACGAGGGCGACGAGGTGGAGGAGGGCCGTGCGCCCGCTCCCTCCGCCGCCGATCGCGCCTCCGCGCTCGCCGAGGCGAAGCGCGTCTGCGCCGACGAGCACGACCGCGTCATCGCGGCCGGCGGCCTCACGGTCATCGGCACCGAGCGCCACGAGTCGCGCCGTATCGACAACCAGCTGCGCGGCCGTGCCGGCCGTCAGGGCGACCCCGGCGTCACGCAGTTCTACCTGTCGCTCGAAGACGACCTCATGCGCCTGTTCGGCGGCAATCGCATGGACTCCATCGGCCGCATGATGGAGAAGACCGAGATGCCCGACGACATGCCCATCCAAGCCGGCATGGTGTCCAAGGCCATCGAGGGCGCGCAGCGCCAGGTGGAGAGCATGCACTTCGCCGCCCGTAAGAACGTCCTCGAATACGACGACGTCATGAACCTGCAGCGCGTCGCCATCTACAGCGAGCGCAACGCCATCCTCGACGGCAAGGACATGGACGAGCGCATCCCCGAGATCGTGCGCGACGCGGTGGACGCCGTCGTCCAGGAGAACTGCCCGGCGAAGGTGCCGAGCGACGACTGGGACGTGAAGGCCGTCGAGCTGTGGGCCGCGAACATGACGGGGCAAAACGACTTCTCCGTGGCCGACGTCGACCACGAGGACGACCCCGACACCCTGGCAGAAGCCTTGGAGGAATACCTGGAAAACGTGTTCGCCACCAAGGTCGATCAGCTGGGCGAGTCGGTGATGAAGATGCTGGAAGGCCAGGTCATGCTGCGCATGATCGACACGCGCTGGATGGCGCACCTCCAGGAGATGGACTACCTCAAGGCTGGCATCGGGCTGCGCGCGTTCGGTCAGCGCGACCCCCTCGTCGAGTACAAGAACGAAGCTTACAACGCCTTCCAAAGCCTCACGGCGGGCATGTACGAAGACTACCTGCGCACGCTGTTGCGCCTGCAGGTGGCCGTGAAGCAGGAGCAGCCCGCGCTCGAGGAGGAGAAGAGCGTGCTCGACGGCAAGGTGAGCTACTCCTCGCCCGAGCAGGCGCTCGAGCAGACCGGCGTCGGCGCGGCCCGCAAGCAGGCCGCCGCCGCGGGCGCCACGCCCGCCGGCACGCCGGCCGCCCCGCCGAAGCCGTCGGCGCCGAAGCCCCAGACGTACACGAAGGACAAGGACGATCCCTTCGCCAACGTCGGGCGCAACGACCCGTGCCCCTGCGGCTCGGGCCTCAAGTACAAGAAGTGTCACGGACGAGATCAATAAGGAATCATGGCTGATAGAGACGAAAAAGATCTGGAGCAGGTAGCCCAGCGCGTGCAGGCGGCGCACGGCTACCTGCATATCGACGAGCGCACCGCCGAACTGGCGAAGCTCGACGAGGAGATCGCGCGTCCCGGTTTCTGGGACGACGCGGCGCACGCGCAGAGCGTGTCGAAGCAGGCGAGCGTGCTGCGCGACACCATCGGCGAGTACAACGAGGCCGCGACGCTGCTCGACGACGCGCGCGCCGCCTTCGACCTCGCCGCCGAGGACGAGCTGTTCGCCGAGGAGGCGGGCGAGGCGCTCGAGAAGCTCGACGTGCTGTTGGACGCGCTCGAGATCAGCTCATGGTTCTCGGAGCGCTTCGACGGCGGCGACGCCATCCTCACGGTGAACCCGGGATCGGGCGGCCTCGAGGCGCAGGACTGGACGGACATGCTCTACCGCATGTACGTGCGCTACGCCGAGAAGAAGGACTGGAAGGTCACCGTGCTCGACGTGGTGCCGGGCGAGGGCATCGGCCTGGACAAGGCCACGATCCAGATCGAGGGCCGCAACGCGTTCGGCATGCTGAAGAGCGAGAACGGCGTGCACCGCCTCGTGCGCATCTCGCCGACCGACGACAAGAAGCGCCGCCACACCACGTTCGCCGGCGTGGAGGTGCTGCCCGTGCTGCCCGACGACATCGAGGTGGACCTCAACCCCGCCGACGTGCGCGTGGACGTGTACCGCTCGAGCGGTCCCGGCGGCCAGTGCGTCAACACCACCGACTCGGCCGTGCGCCTCACGCACATCCCGACGAACATCGTCGTGACGTGCCAAAACGAGAAATCCCAGCTGCAGAACAAGGAAGCCGCGTTCCGCGTGCTCAAGGCGAAGCTCTACGAGCGCGAGGAGCAGAAGCGCGCCGAAGAGCTCGCGCAGCTGCGCGGCGATCGCATGGATTCCACGTTCGGCAGCCAGATCCGCAACTACGTGCTGTACCCGTACCAGATGGTGAAGGACGTGCGCAGCGGCATCGAGACGGGCAACGTGGAAGCCGTGCTCGACGGGGATTTGGATGAATTCGTAATAGGCTATCACCGTTGGCGAGTATCGCAATGACGGCCGCTTGTGGCGCCGCATCTTGCCTTTCAGAACCCGCGCGGCTTCGCACACGGCCCATCAGGCCGCTTAGCTCAGCCACGCGGAACCTTCAAGGCAATCTGCACCACCACAAGCGCCCTGTTGTTTACGTTGTAGTGTCTAGAAAGGACCTGGCATGACCGAACTTGAACGGCGGGCGAACGAGATGCGCTCCGACATCGTGTCCATGATCGCGGAAGCGGGCAGCGGGCATCCGGGTGGATCGCTGTCGAGCGCCGATATCCTCACGGCGCTCTACTTCGGCGGCGTGCTCGAGCACGATCCCGCGCGTCCCGACTGGGACGAGCGCGACCGCTTCATCCTGGCGAAGGGCCATGCGGCTCCGGCGCTGTATGCCGTGCTCGCGCAGGCGGGCTACTTCCCGCGCGAAGAGCTGCTCACGCTGCGCAAGCTGGGCACGCGCCTGCAGGGCCATCCCGACTCGAACCTCGTCCCCGGCGTCGAGGTGTCCACGGGATCGCTCGGCCAGGGACTGTCCGTCGCGGCCGGCATCGCGGCCGGCCTCAAGCTCGACGGCAAGACGCAATCGGTGTTCGCGCTGCTCGGCGACGGCGAGTGCCAGGAGGGCCAGGTCTGGGAGGCCGCCATGTTCGCGGCGCACCGCGGGCTCGACAACCTCGTGGCCATCGTCGATCGCAACTGCCTGCAGATCGACGGCAACACCGCCGACGTGTGCGATCCGGGCGATCTCGCGGCGAAGTTCAGCGCCTTCGGCTGGACGGCCGTCGAAGTGGACGGCCACGACATCCCCGCGCTCGTGGAGGCGCTCGCGGCCGCGAAGGCCGACCGCGCCGCCAAGCCGCACGCGCTCATCGCGCGCACGGTGAAGGGCAAGGGCGTGTCGTTCATGGAGAACCAGGCGGGGTGGCACGGCAAGGCGCCGAACGCCGAGCAGACGGAAGCCGCGCTGGCCGAGCTGGCCGCGCTGACGGGAGAGGAGTCCAGCCGTGGTTAAGCTGGCAAACGAAACTGAGTCCCAGGTCAAGCGCGCGACGCGTGCCGCGTACGGCGCGACGTTGGCCGAGCTTGCGCAGGAAGGCCTTCCCGTGGTGGCCGTGGACGCCGACCTGACGGGTTCCACCACCACGAAGAAGCTCGCCGACGCGGGCTTCGCCGACCGCCTGTTCAACTGCGGCATCGCCGAGCAGAACATGGTGGACGTGGCCGCCGGCCTCGCCGCAACCGACCATATCGCCTACACGGGCTCGTTCGCCGTCTTCGGCACCGGGCGCGCCTACGATCAGATTCGCAACACGGTGTGCTACAGCAACCTCAACGTGAAAATCGCTCCGACGCATGCCGGCATCTCCGTCGGCCCCGACGGCGGCAGCCATCAGATGCTCGAGGACGTCTCGCTCATGCGCGGGCTTCCGAACATGCGCGTGCTCGTGCCGGCCGACTACGCTGCCGCCCGTGCCGCCATCCGCCTTGCCGCCGCAACGCCGGGCCCTGTGTACGTGCGCATGGGCCGCGCGTCGGTGCCGGCCGTGTACGCCGACGGGGTGGAGCTTGAGCTGGGAGCCGCCTACGTGCTGCGCGAGGGCGCGGACGCCACCATCGTGGCCTGCGGCGTCGAGGTGGAGCAGGCGCTCAAGGCTGCCGAGGCGCTTGCCGCCGAGGGCATCGAGGTCGAGGTCATCGACGCGTTCAGCGTGAAGCCGCTCGACGAGGAAACCGTGCTCGCGTCCGTGCGCAAAACGGGTCGCGTCGTGGTGGCCGAGGAGCACAGCGTGTACGGCGGCCTCGGATCGGCCGTTGCCGAGACGCTTGCGCGCACGAATCCGGCACCGGTCGAGTTCGTGGGCATGTGCGATCAGTTCGGCAAATCGGGCGAGTTCGAAGAGCTGCTCGACTACTTCAACCTGGGGTCGAGGGCGATTGTCGAAGCTGTGAAGAAGGTTATGGCCCGATAGTGCTTCTGTTAGAATCTACCCGTCTCAGTACATTACTATTTGAACGGAGCACTCTGTGACGAACGACATCAGCCAAGGGGTTCCTGCGCGTCAAGTGCGACGCAGCGGTGCCCACGCGGCACCCGCTCGACAGACGACGTCGCAGCTTTCCGCGTCGCTGCCGGTGCTGGAAGTCGATGACATTCCCCAGCAAACGGGCACCCCGGTCATCACGTTCGACCATGTGACGAAGGTATACCCTGCGCAGCCGAACAAGCCGGCCCTCAACGATATCTCTCTGCAGATCTATGCGGGCGAGTTCATCTTCTTGGTAGGCCATTCCGGTTCGGGCAAGTCGACCTTCATCCGCATGCTCATTCGCGAGGTGAAACCCACGCAGGGCCATATCTACGTGGCCGACGAGGACCTGTCCACCATGCGCAACTGGCGCGTTCCCTACCTGCGCCGCAACATCGGCTGCGTGTTCCAGGACTTCAAGCTGCTGCCGAACAAGACGGTGTTCGAGAACGTCGCGTTCGCGCTCGAGGTTATCGGCAAGAGCCGTCACGTCATCAAGACCCAGGTGCCCGAGGTGCTTCGCCTCGTGGGCCTGCAGGACAAGCTCAACAAGCGTCCCGACCAGCTGTCGGGCGGCGAGCAGCAGCGCGTGTCCATCGCGCGCGCCATCGTGAACCGTCCTCCGCTGCTCGTATGCGACGAGCCCACCGGCAACCTCGATCCGCAGACATCGCGCGGCATCATGGACCTGCTCGAGCGCATCAACCGCACGGGCACCACGGTGCTCGTGGCCACGCACGACCGCGAGATGGTGGACAACATGCGCCGTCGCGTTATCGCACTCGACCGCGGACACCTCACCCGCGACCAGGACCGGGGGGTGTACGGTTTCGATGTCTAGTTTCTTCTACTTTATCAAGGAGTCCTTCAAGGGCTTCACGCGCAACCTGTCGACGGCGTTGGGCTCCATCGTCACGATTTTCCTATCGTTGCTGATCATCGGCGTGTTTCTCGTCGGCGGCTTCGTCATCGAGAAGCTCGTGTCCTCGGTGGAGAACGAAGTGTCCATCACGGCGTACGTGGCCGACGATGCTTCCGAGGCGGATATCCAAACCGTCGAGAACTACATCAAGGGCCTCGACGGCGTGGCCTCGGTGAGCTTCACGACGAAGGACCAGGCGCTCGAGAAGTTCCGCGAGACGTCGACGTCCGACATCCTCGACACGCTCGACGGTCAGAACCCGCTGCCGGCCTCCATCGACGTGGAGCTGTCCGACCCGCAGCTGGTGGAGCAGGTGGCCTCGACCATCTGGGACAACACGACCTACAAGCAGATCGCCGACGCGCCCGAGAGCATGACCGAGTCGATCAAGTACGGTCAGCAGACCGTGGATCGCCTGTTCACGCTCACGTCCTACGTGCGCTACATCGGCATCGCGCTCGTGGCGCTGCTCATCTTCATCGCCATGGTGTTCATCAACAACACCATTCGCCTCGCCATCCTGGCGCGTCGCAAGGAAATCGCCATCATGCGTCTCGTGGGCGCGTCGAACGGCTTCATCCGCGGGCCCTTCCTCATGGAAGGCGCGCTGCACGCCATCATCGGCTCGCTCTTGGCGGTGGGCTGTCTGGAGCTGCTGCGCACGCTGGCGCTTCCGAAGCTGCAAAACGCGCTCATGTTCCTCAACTTCGACCTGAGCGTGAACGCCTTCCTGTTCATCTACGCGGTGCTCGTGGGCTCCGGCCTGCTCATCGGCTTGCTCGGATCGGCGTTCGCCATGCGCCGCTACCTCAAGGTGTAGAGCGCTGAACGGATATGGGCAAACATACTGACACTTCGCAACTAGCGGCGTCCGCGCGTCGAGCGCGGACCCGCAACGTGCGCCTCATCAAGGCGTTCGTCGTGATCATCGTCGTGGGCGTCGCCTTCGTCGCGGGTTTTGCCGCGCGAGGCGACGCTTCGCTGTTGGAATCGCTCGGTTTCACGTCGCTCGTGGTGGACGTGGACCGCAACCCGGGTTCCACCACGTCGGGGGACACCTACGACTCCATCGGCGCGCGCGTCGAAGAGGTTGAGGGCATCATCGAGAACGACAGCCTGGACAGCTACGATCTGGACCTCGCCACGACGAACATCCTCAACGCGCTGTCCGACACCACCGAGGATTCCTACCTGCGCTACTACGATCCGGCGCGCTACGCGGCGCTGCTGCAGGACAACGCGGACAAGACGGCGGGCATCGGCGTGCTGTTCTCCGAGTACAAGGGCCGTGCGTACGCGGCCGACGTGTTCGAGGGTTCCGCCGCGCAGGCGGCCGATATCCGCAGCGGCGACTTCGTCGTGGCCATCGACGGCGATCGCGGCCATGAATGGACCACGAACGAGGTGACGTCCGCGCTCAAGCGCGACGAGGGCGAGAGCGTCGTCATCACGTGGCGCCGCGCCGAGACGCTTGACGACGAGGGCGGCGAGGAGTTCACCACGACGCTCACCTGTTCGAACTACTCGGTGAAGAACGTCGAAACCGAGCTCGACGACTCGGTGGGCTACATCAAGCTCAAGCAGATCACCCAGAACGCGGCGAGCCTCGTGAAGAGCGCCGTGTCCGATCTGGAATCTCAGGGCGCGCAGTCGTTCGTGCTCGACATTCGCGACAATCCCGGCGGCTTCCTCACGCAGTCGGTGGATATCGCCAGCCTGTTCGTGAAGAGCGGCACGGTGGTGAAGATCCAGACGAAGTCCGAGGAGACGTCGAAGACGGCCACAGGCGACGGCACCACGAACGAGAAGCCGCTCGTCGTGCTCGTGAACGGCAAGACGGCCGCATCGGCCGAGGTGCTGGCGGCGGCGCTGCAGGACAACCAACGCGCCACGCTCGTGGGAACGACGACGCTCGGCAAGGGTTCGGTGCAGGTGACGCGCGACCTGAGCTTCGGCGGCGCGCTGCGCTACACGGCCGCGTACTACAAGAGCCCGCTCGGGCACGACATCGAGGGCGTGGGCGTTGCGCCCGACGTGACGGTGGGCCTCGCCGACGGGGAAGACAACCAGAAAGCGCTTGCCATCGAGACCGCGCAGTCCCTCGTGAAGAGCTAGGCCATGGCGCGTTCCCGGATGCATACGCGCCGGCATGCCCGCAGCAATCCGCGCGGCGTGCTCGACGTGCGCGGAGGCGGCTTCGGCTTCGTGCAGACGGCCGAGGGCGAGTTCTTCGTGCCGGAGTCGAAGATGGGCGGGGCCTTCGACGGCGACCTCGTGGAGCTGGCGCCCCTGCCCGTGCAGGGCGGGCGCAAGAAACAGCCCCATCAGGGCGGCGACCTGCGCGCGGGCGAGAAGCCCGCCGCGCGTGTGCTGCGCGTCGTCGACCGCGCGCACGACACGCTCGTGGGGCGCTACGAGGTGGCCGAGCCCTTCGGCGTGGTCGTGCCCGAGGACACGCGCATCCCCTACGACATCTTCACCATGCGCGCCGACCGCCCCGACATCGAGGACGGCTCGCTCGTGCGCGTGCGCATCACCACCTTCCCGGCGCGCAACACCGCGGCGACGGGGGTTGTCGAAGAGGTGTACGGTCGCGCCGATGACGAGCGCGTGGCGGTGGACCTCGTGATCGCGCGCCACAAGCTGGAAACCTCGTTCTCCGAAGGGGCGCTCGCCGAGGCGCGTGCCGCCGTGCTCGACGAGGACGGCGCGCTCTCGAGCGGCTACCGCGACCTGCGCGATCGCTTCACGTTCACCATCGACCCGGCCGACGCGCGCGACTTCGACGACGCCGTGAGCCTCGAGCCCGTCGACCCGCGCGCCGAGCCGGCGACGGGGGAGCGCGGGGGCACCGGCGTGCGCGTGGTGGACAAGCGCGGGTTCGGGGCGGCTGCGTGGCGCTTGGGCGTGCACATCGCCGACGTGTCGCATTACGTGCGGTGGAACTCCTCGCTCGACCTCGATGCGCGCCGCCGCGCGACGAGCGTGTACCTGGTGGACCGCGTCATCCCCATGCTGCCCGACGAGCTGTCGGGGAACCTGTGCTCGCTCAGGCCCGACGAGGTGCGCCGCACGATGACGGCCGACCTCTACCTCGACGATCAGGCGCGGCTCGTGGCCTACGACCTGTATCCGGCGCTCATTCGCTCCGACGCGCGGCTGGCCTACGAGGAGGCGCAGGCGCTGCTCGACGAGCCGACGGGCGACGACCTGTCGTATCGGCTCGGCGTGCTGTCGCGGCTGGCGAAGCAGCGCTTCGCGGCGCGCGAGCGGGCCGGCGGCCTCGACTTCGATTCGGTGGAGGCGCGCGTGCGCCTCGACGGCGAGGGGCGGCCGACGGGCATCGACCTGCGCACGAAGACCGACGCCACCTCGCTCATCGAGGAGGCCATGATCCTCGCGAACGAGACGGTGGCCGTGCACCTGCGCGATGCGAAGTTCCCCAACCTGTACCGCATCCACGACCGTCCCTCGTCCGACAACCTCGCCGCGCTCGTGCCGGTGTTCCAGGAGTTCGCGTGGTTCCGCGACGTCGACCAGGTTGCATTCGTGGCGGGCGATGCGCACGTCATCCAACGCGTGCTCGAGGCGAGCGCGGGGCGGCCTGAGGGCGAGCTCGTCTCGTCGCTCGTGCTGCGTTCGATGAAACGGGCGGTGTACCGTCCCGTCTGCGCGTCCCACTACGGGCTGGCGAGTGAGGCGTACACGCATTTCACGTCGCCCATCAGGCGCTATCCCGACCTCGTGGTGCATCGCATGCTGAAGGCGCTCTGCGGCGGCCGCCCCGAGAAGTTCGACCAGGAAACGTCTGCGCTCCCGTGGGTTGCCGAGCACTCCTCCGACATGGAGCGCGTCGCCGAGAAGGCCGCGCGCGAGTCGCAGGAGCTCAAGATCATCGAGTACCTCGAGCAGTTCGTCGGGCAGGCGTTCTCGGCGACGGTGTCCGGCGTGGCGTCGTACGGCGTGTACGTGCGCCTCGACAACACGGCCGAAGGGCTCATCCCGCTCAAGAACCTCGGGGCCGAGTACTTCGCGCTCGACCCGGTGCAGCATCGGCTGACCGGCCAGGATACGGGCGTGTCGTACCGCTTGGGCCAGCGGCTCCCCGTCGTGCTGACGGCGGCCGACCCCCGCGCGCGGCGCTTGGACTTCCGTCCCGCCCGCGGCGAGAAGTAGCCGACGGCCATGGGGCGCGTGCGCGAAGTGCTGAGGGCCATGGGCTCTCAGATGCGCAAGAGCAAGGGATCGTTCGCCGTGTACGTGGTGCTGCGGCTCATCGTCATGGCGTGCGCCGTGACCGCGCTCGTGTTCGGCAACTACGAGTCGTTCTTCCTGTGCCTGCTCACGCTCGTGCTGTTCCTCGTGCCGCCGTTCATCGAAGTGAACTTCAGCATCACCATCCCCGAGACGCTCGAGGTGGTCATCGCGCTGTTCATCTTCGCCGCCGAGATTCTGGGCGAGCTGTTCCACTTCTACACCATCTTCCCGTTTTGGGACACGCTGCTCCACACGTTCAACGGCTTTCTGGCGGCCGCCATCGGGCTTGCGCTCGTGTCCATCCTCAACCGTTCGGAGCGCATCGCGTTCTCGCTGTCGCCGTTCTTCTGCGTGGTGGTGGCGTTCTGCTTCTCCATGACCATCGGCGTGCTGTGGGAGTTCTTCGAGTTCGGCATGGACGCGGCGTTCGGGCTCGACATGCAGAAGGACACGGTGGTGACCAGCATCTCGAGCACGCTGCTCGACCCGACGGGCTCGCAGCGCCCCGAACGCATCGACGGCATCCAAACCGTCGAGGTGAACGGCCAGGAGCTGGGACTGGGAGGCTACCTCGACATCGGGCTGCTCGACACGATGAGCGACCTGTTCGTGAACTTCATCGGGGCGCTCGCGTTCTCGGTTATCGGATACCGCTACCTCAAGAGCAAGGGGGAGGGGCGGTTCGTGCGCCGCTTCGTGCCCACTCCGGCGCCGGCCGATGGCGCGGACGAGGCAGATACTTTGACTATCTAACTAAGTGCGGTATGATGCGGGCAACCGAGAAACGACGAGGAGGTAGGAACATGGCCGGTTCGAACGCGGGGCTCGACGCATCGCGCAAGCGGCGCGAGGAGATCGACGATCTGCTGTCGGGCACGTTCAACTCCATCCTGCGCATCGAGGAGCAGTCGCTCGACAACCGCCTGACGCACGGCCTCACCATCACCGAGGTGCACACCATCGTGGCCATCGGCCTGCACGAGCGCAACCCCATGAACGTGGTGGCCGCCCGTCTGGGCGTGACGCTGGCAACGCTCACCACCGCGGTGAACAAGCTGGCCAAGAAGGGGTTCGTGGACCGCACGCGCGCCGAGGACGACCGGCGCAAGGTGCTCGTCTCGCTCACGAAGAAGGGCAGGCAGGTGCTGCGCGCGCACAACTTGTTCCATCATCAGATGATCGACGACGCGCTTGCCGACCTCACCGAAGAGGAGGAGCGCGTGTTCGCCGGCGCGCTTGCGAAGGTGAAAGGGTTCTTCGACGCGCAAGCGTGAGCGAGTCGGAATGTTTCACGTGAAACATTCGTTCGTGTTTCACGCGCAGAAATCATGGAGGGCGCGCGGCGGCTCTTGCAATCGACAGCCCATCCTCATACCATTACCCGAGTAGAAATACTTTGATTATCAAACTAAATTGCACGACCGAAAGGAACCCGTCATGGCTACCATCGACACCGTCAAAGAAGTGCTCGTCGAGAACCTCGACCTCGACGCCGAGGCCATCACCGAGGAGGCCACGCTCGAGTCGCTCGGCATCGACTCCCTCGACATGGTCGAGCTGATCTGCGACCTCGAGGAGAAGTGCGACATCGAGTTCGGCGAGCCCGAGGGCATCGACACGGTGGGCCAGCTCGTGGCGCACATCGACTCGCTGTAACACGAGGTGAGCGGGCCCCGCAAGGGGCCCTTGGTTTCTACGAGGAAGAGAGAGCATGGGCATGAACACGCGGGTTACGGAACTGTTGGGCATTGAGGTGCCGGTCATTCAGGGCGCGATGGCGCGCATTGCCAACGCGAGCCTGGCCGGGGCGGTGAGCGAGGCCGGCGGCCTCGGCATCATCGCGTGCGGCGGAGCGCCGCTTTCGTGGGTGGCGGAGCAGGTGAGCATCGCCCGCTCGATGACCGACAAGCCCATCGGCGCGAACGTCATGCTCATGGATCCGAACGCCGGCGAGACCGCCGAGCTGCTGGCGAAGCTGCGCGTCGACGTCATCACGACCGGCGCGGGCAGCCCGGCGAACTACATGGAGCTGTGGAAGAACGCCGGCATCAAGGTGGTGCCCGTGGTGGCCTCGAGCGCGCTTGCGGCGCGCATGGAGCGCCTCGGCGCCGATGCCGTGGTGGCCGAAGGCACCGAGGCCGGCGGCCACATCGGCGAGCTGACCACGATGGCGCTCGTGCCCGCGGTGTGCGACGCCGTGTCCATTCCCGTCATCGCGGCCGGCGGCATCGCCGACGGCCGCGGCATGGCCGCCGCCTTCGCGCTGGGCGCCGAGGGCGTGCAGGTGGGCACCCGCTTCCTCACGGTGGAGGAGTGCACCATCGCCGACGCGTACAAGGAGAAGGTCATCGCCGCGAAGGACGCTGACACCATCGTCACGGGCCGCGGCAGCGGGCATCCCGTGCGCTGCCTCAAGAACAAGTTCGCCCGCAAGGTGCGCTCGCTCGAGGGCGACGTGGCGCAGAACGGCGACGAGCTGGAGGCGATGTACGTGGGGTCCTTGCGCCGCGCCGTCGAAGGCGACGTGGACAACGGCACCATGATGGCCGGGCAGGTGGCGGCGCTCGTGCGCGACCGCGCGACCGCAGCCGAGGCGATCGCCCAGATGATGGCCGAAGCTGAGGCGCTCGGCGCCCGCGATATGGCCGCCATGGCCGCCGCGAACGCCCGTCGCGAGCGCGCGGCAGGCTAGGGGAGGCGCGCATGAGCTGCTCCATCCCCGCGATTGCGGCGGGTTCCCCCGTATTCTTGTGCTCGGGCCAGGGCGCGCAGAAGCCCGGCATGGGCGCCGACCTGCTCGACCTGCCCGAGGTTGCCGCCGTGTTCGCCTGCGCGTCCGACGTGCTGGGCTTCGACGTGGCCGACCTCGTGCTCAACGCCGAGCCCGAAAAGCTCAACGACACGCGGTTCGCGCAGCCCGCGCTGTGCGCGCTGTCGGTGGCCATCGCCCGCGCGCTCATGGCGCGCGGCGTGGAGCCGGCCTGCGTGCTGGGCTTCTCGCTCGGGCAGGTGAGCGCGCTGGCCGTGTCGGGCATGCTCTCCGACGAGGCGACGTTCGCCTTCGTGAAGCAGCGCTCGCGCCTCATGGCCGAGGCCGCCGCTGCGCATCCCGGCGCCATGAGTGCGCTGCTGAAGGCCGACGAGGCAAGCGTCGAGGCGCTGTGCGCGGATAACGCGCAGGGCGAGGTGCTCGTGCCCGCGAACTTCAACTGCCCGGGGCAGATCGTCATCGCCGGCACGCCCGCGGCCGTCGAGCGCGCCGAGGCGGCGTGGGCCGCTGCCGGCAAGCGCTCGTCGCGTCTGGCCACGTCGGGCGCGTTCCACAGCCCGCTCATGGCCTGCGTGGCCGACGAGCTGGCGACGTACCTCGCGGGCGTCTCGTTCGCCGAGCCGCGCATCCCGCTCATCTGCAACGTGACCGCCGCGCCGCTTGCCGTCGACGAGGCGCGCGAGCATCTCGTGCGCCATCTGACGAGCCCCGTGCGCTTCGACGCGAGCGTGGCCGCCTTGACCGCGGCCGGCGCCGACACGTTCGTCGAGGTGGGTTTCGGCGGCGTGCTGGCGAACCTCGTGAAGCGCATCGACAAGACCGCTGCGCGCGCATGCGTGCAGGATCGCGCGAGCTTCGACGCGTGCCTGGCCGCCTGTGGCGAAGGCGCCGCCGCGACCGTTTCCGATTCCGAATAGGAGCTTCCCGTCCATGACTGAGAACACCGAAACCCCGCGCCGAAGCGCGGTCGTCACCGGCTCGAGCCGCGGCATCGGCCGCGCCGTGGCCGAGGAGCTCGCCCGTGCGGGCTTCGACGTGTGCGTGAACTGCTCGAGCGAGCGCGGTCTCGACGAGGCGCGCGCCTTCGCCGCCGCCCTCGAGGCCGATCACGGCGTGCGCACCCTGACGGTGGCCGCGAACGTGGCCGACGCCGCCGAGGCTGAGGGGCTCGTGGCCGCTGCGCACGAATCCTTCGGCCGCGTGGACGTGCTGGTGAACAACGCCGGCATCACGCGCGACGGCCTGTTGGCCCGCATGAAGGAAGAGGACTTCGACGCCGTTATCGACGTGAACCTCAAGGGCACGTTCAACTGCTGCAAGGCGGCGGCGCAGCGCATGATGAAGCAGCGCTACGGGCGCATCGTGAACCTGTCGAGCGTCGTGGGTGTGGCCGGCAACGCGGGGCAGGCGAACTACGCCGCCTCGAAGGCCGGCGTCATCGGTCTCACGAAGTCCATCGCCCGCGAACTGGCCGCGCGCAACATCACGGCCAACGCGGTGGCGCCGGGCTTCATCGCCACCGACATGACCGACGCGCTGTCGGAGAAGCAGCGCGAGGCCATCGTGGGCCGCATCGCCTCGAAGCGTCTCGGCGAACCCGAGGACGTGGCCGCGCTCGTCCGGTTTCTGGCGAGCGAAGAGGCCGGCTACATCACCGGACAGGTTGTCTGCATCGACGGAGGTATGTCGCTATGAGCGAGAACAGCATGAGCACGGCGGCCACGCGCCGTCCCGACGGCACGCATCGCGTGGTCATCACCGGCATGGGCGCCGTGTCGCCCGCCGGCGTGGGCGTTGAAGCGCTGTGGAGGGCGGTCATGGGCAAGGAGTGCTGCATCGGCCCGGTGACGCGCTTCGACACGGCCGACTACGACGTGCACATCGCCGCCGAGGTGCGCGATTTCGACGCCACCGAGCACGGCATCACGAAGAAGGAGGCGCGGCGCTTCGAACGCTTCGTGCAGTACGCCATCGTCGCGTCTGACGAGGCGCTCGCCCAATCCGGGCTCGACCTCGAAACCGAGGACACCACGCGCATCGCGTGCGTGTTCGGCACGGGCATCGGCGGCATCGACGAGCTGCAGAGCGGCTTTTTCACGCTGGCCGAGAAGGGGCCGAAGCGCGTGAGCCCGCTGTTCATCCCCACGATGATCGGCAACATCGCCGCCGGTAACCTCTCCATCCGCTACGGCTTGCGCGGCGAGTGCCTCAACGTGGTCACCGCCTGCGCCACCGGCGCGCACTCCATCGGCGCGGCCGTGCGCGATATCCGCCACGGCTACATCGACGCGGCCCTGGCCGGCGGCTCGGAGGAATCCGTGTCGCCCATCTGCCTGGCGGGCTTCGCGAACCTCGGTGCGCTGTCGAAGGCGGAGGATGCCGCGCAGGCGTCGCTGCCGTTCGACGTGCGCCGCGCCGGCTTCGTGGCGGGCGAGGGCGCGGGCGCGGTGGTCGTCGAGTCGCTCGAGCACGCGCTCGGGCGCGGTGCGACCGTGCTCGCCGAGATCACGGGCTTCGGCTCGACGGGCGACGCCTACCACATGACGGCTCCCGAGCCGTCGGGCGAGGGCGTGACGCGCGCCATGCGCCAGGCGCTCGAGGAGGGCGGCTTTAGCCCTGAGGACCTGGGACATGTGAACGCGCACGGCACGGGCACGCCGGCCAACGACGCCACCGAGTCGAAGGCGCTGCTGGCGCTCTGCGGCGAGGACGCCGGCGTCCGAGTGCCGGTGACGTCGGTGAAGGGTACGACGGGCCACACGCTCGGCGCCGCCGGCGCCATCGAGGCCATCGTCACGGCGCTGTCGGTCATGCACGACTGCGTGCCACCCACCTGCGGCTTCGCCGAGGCCGACCCGGAGTGCCCGGTGAACGTGGTCACGGAGGCGAAGACGGGCTACCCGCAGAAGGTCGCCCTGTCGAACTCGCTGGGATTCGGCGGCCACAACGCGAGCCTCGCTATTTCGCCGTATCGCGCGTAGGTTGAAAGGAACCATCATGGACATCACGTTTCCCTGCGGCAAGGACGTCGTCGAGGCGGTGCTGCCGCATCGCGACCCGTTCTGCTGGGTGAGCCGCGTCGTGGCGTGCGAGCCGGGCGTCGACGTGACCGCCGAGCTCGACGTCGATCCCGACCTGCCGCTGTTCAAGGGGCACTTCCCCGGGCATCCGGTGCTGCCGGGCGTCATCATCATGGAGGCGCTCGCGCAGGCGGCCTCGTTCTGCATCCTCGTCGAGCGCGGCGCCGAGGGTTCCATCGGCTTCCTCACGGGCATCGACGGCGCGAAGTTCCGTCGTCAGGTGGAGCCGGGCGAGACGCTCGTGCTCAAGGCGCGCATCGTGAAGTCCTCGTCGCGCTTGTGCGTGGCCGAGGTGGAGGCGAGCGTCGACGGCGCGGTATGCGCGTCGGCGACGCAGAAGTACGTGCTGGCGAAAGCGGAAGCGTAAAGAGGCGAGAGGTCGTTCGATGAAGCAGCGCAATCAGAACTACATCACCATCGGATCCGACGGATGCGTGCTGCCGCAGGGCGGCACGCGCGCGGTCGCCGCGCCGGCCAGCGAGTCGGCCGACGTGGCCTACCGCCTCACGCGCATGGCCGAGGAGGCGGCTGCGTCCCTGCCCGTCGCCCCGAACGCCCTCGACGCGGCCGACATGTCCGAGTACACCGCCGTGTCGCCGGCGCTGGCCACCTCCGCGCCGCGCGTCACGGGCGCGGGCGGCGCCCTCGTATGCGCCGCGAAGCCCGTCGCGCTCGTCATGGCGCGCCCGAAGACGGCGAAGCGCCTGCTGCAGCCCGTGTCCGACGCCGGGTTCTCCACCTGCGCCGTGTACACGGCGGACCACCGCAACGATGGCCACCTCAAGCTGGCCCAGAGCACGGTGAGCCTCGGCGAGAAGTACTCCGACGCACTGTTCTGCAACAGCCACGCCGTGCTGAGCGCCATCGACGCGTGCGGTGCCTCGGTGGTGCTGCTGTGCGACGAGGCGCTGCCGCTCGCGGAGGTGGACAGCTTCCTCGCGCGCACGGCCGCCCACGGCGTGCGCGTGTTCCGCCCGCTCAGCGTCGACGCGCCGCTCTTGGGCTGGGTGCTGTGCACCACCGACAAGCCGGCGTTCGAGAGCGACGCGTGGCGCGCGTGCCCGCAGTGCGGCCTCAAGTTCGACGAGGCCAGCTTGGCGGCGGGGCACTACGTGTGCCCGACGTGCGGCGGCTACCTGCGCATGTCCTCGAGCGAGCGCATCGACGACACGCTCGACGCCGACAGCTTCGTGGAATGGAACCGCGTCGTGCCCGAGACCGACCCGCTCGACTTCCCCGGTTACCTGGGCAAGCTCGAAACGCAGCGCGCGAAGACGGGTCTCGAGGAGGGCGTGCGCACGGGCGAGGGCCGCATCGCGGGCCTGCGCGTGGCCGTCGGCATCATGGAGTCGCAGTTCTTCATGGGCTCGATGGGCTCGGTGGTGGGCGAGAAGGTGGCGCGGCTCGTGGAGCGCGCCACCGACGAGCGCCTGCCCGTGGTGATATTCACCGCGTCGGGCGGCGCGCGCATGCAGGAGGGCCTCGTGTCGCTCATGCAGATGGCGAAGGTGTCGTGCGCCCTCGAGCGTCACGCGAAGGCGAAACTGCCCTACATCTCGGTGCTCACCGACCCCACGACGGGCGGCGTCACCGCGTCGTTCGCCATGCAGGGCGACGTCATCCTGGCCGAGCCGCGCGCGCTGATCGGCTTCGCGGGGCAGCGCGTCATCAAGGACACCATCAAGCAGGAGCTGCCCGAGGGCTTCCAAACCGCCGAGTTCGCGCTCGAGCACGGCCTGATCGACGCCATCGTGGAGCGCGACGAGCTGCGCAGCACGCTCGCGCATCTGCTGGCGCTGCACCTGGCCACTGCGGTGGCAGCGCGCGATGACCACGAGCCGGGCGACCGCGACATCCTCGTGAGCTACGACGCCGTGTGCGAGAACCTGGCCAGCGGCACCGACACGTACAACACGGTGACGTACGGCGACCTCACGGTGGGCGGCCTGCCCTTCGGGGACGTGGCCTGGGGCGGCGCCAAGCTGCGCGGCCGCATCGCCACCCTGGCCGAGCGCTTCGACCGACGCGGCGCCTCCATGCGCAAGCGCTTGGAGAAGGTGCTCAGCACGGGCGGGTACGATGCCGAGGCGGGCGTGTCGCTGGAGGACGCGTCCGCGGCTGCCCGCGAGGCCGGCGCGCCGACGTCGAACCGCGCGTGGGAGAGCGTGCAGCTGGCGCGCAACGTGCACCGTCCGACGGCGCTCGCCTACATCGACGCGTTCGTGGACGGCTTCATCGAGCTGCACGGCGACCGCATGTTCGGCGACGACGGGGCCATCGTGTGCGGTCTCGGATGGATCGGCGGCCGCGCGGTGACGGTGATCGCCCAAGAGAAGGGCTCCGACCTGCGCGAACGTATCGCGCGCAACTTCGGCTGCCCGCAGCCGGAGGGCTACCGCAAGTCGCTGCGTCTCATGCGCCAGGCCGAGAAGTTCGGCCGTCCGGTGGTGTGCCTCGTGGACACGCAGGGCGCGTTCTGCGGCATGGAAGCAGAGGAGCGCGGACAGGGCAACGCCATCGCCGACAACCTGCTGGCGCTCGCGGGCCTGCGCGTGCCCGTGGTGAGCGTGCTTCTGGGCGAGGGCGGCAGCGGCGGCGCGCTCGCGCTCGCGCTGGCCGACCGCGTGGCCATGCAGGAGCATGCGGTGTACTCGGTGCTCTCTCCGGAGGGTTTCGCCTCGATCCTCTGGAAGGATCGCACGCGGGCTCCCGAGGCGGCCGCCGTCATGAAGATGAGCGCCGCCGAGGCCTGCGAGATGGGCATCGTCGACGCCGTGCTGTCCGAGGGCGCGCGTCCCGCGCACGAGAACCCCGCGGTGGCCGCCGAAGGCGTGCGCGCCTACGTGTGCGCCGCGCTCGACGAGCTCTGCGGCACTCCCGCCGACGACCTCGTCCACGCCCGCCACGAGCGGTTCGCCAGGTACTAAGCGAGCGGCCCCTGCTTCGGCGGGGGCCGCTTCGTTCTGGCTCGCTTTTCGGTCCTATCCTTCGAGCAGGTCGAGCAGTTCTTCTTGGCTGAGCGATGCCAGTGACACGCCGCCGCCTCCTATCACCTGGTCGGCAAGCTCGTTCTTCGCATCCTGCAGGTGCAGGATGCGCTCCTCGATGGTGCCCTTCGCGATGACCTTGTGCACGCTCACCATCTGCGTCTGGCCGATGCGGTGCGCACGGTCGGTGGCCTGGTTTTGCGCCGCGGCGTTCCACCACGGGTCGGCGTGCACCACCACGGAGGCGCCCGTGAGGTTGAGGCCCGTGCCGCCCGCTTTGAGCGAGACGAGGAACACGGGCGTGTCGTCGGCGTTGAACGCGTTCACCAGCTCGAGCCGCCTTTTCTTGGGCGTGGCGCCCGTGATGGTGAAGTAGGGCACGCCGCGCGCGTCCAGCTGATCGGCGATGAGTGCGAGGAAGCTGGTGAACTGCGAGAACACGAGCGTCTTCTCGCCGGCGTCCATGGCCGAATCCACGAGCTCGGCGATGGCGTCCAGCTTGGCGGCGTGGCCGGCGTAGTTCTCGTACAGAAGGCGCGGGTCGCAGCACAGCTGCCGCAGCTTCGTGAGCTCGGCGAGGATCTCCACCTTGCGCTCGTTGAACTGCTTGTTGTGCCGGTTGTTCTTCTGCAGGGTCAGCGCGTCGCGCAGCTGCTGCTCGTGCGCGGCGTACAGGCGCTGCTGCTCGCCTTCCAACGGGGTGTACACCACCGATTCCAGCTTGTCGGGCAAATCGTCCAGCACGTCGGCTTTCAGGCGGCGCAGCATGAACGGCGCCACGAGCGAGCGCAGGCGCCTCGCCGCGTCCTCGTCGCCGCCGGTGATGGCCAGCTCGAAGTGCTCGCGGAAGCGCATGTACGTGCCCAGCAGGCCCGGCATGAGGAAGTCGAAGATGCTCCACAGTTCGCTCAGGCGGTTCTCCATCGGCGTGCCGGTGAGCGCGAAACGATGCCGCGCCTGCACGCGTTTGGCGCCGCGTGCCGTTTTCGTGGCGTGGTTCTTGATGTACTGCGCCTCGTCGAGCGCGCAGCAGTAGAACGAGCGTGCGGCGAAGTCGTCGGCGTCGATGCGCAGCAGATCGTACGACGTGATCAACACGTCGCAGCAACGCCCATCGCGCGCGAGCTCGCTTTCGCGCCCGTCGCGGTCGCAGGCAGCGGATCGGACGCGCATGCGCTCGCGTTTCGTGCCCACGACGGCGCGGACGTCGAGGGAGGGGGCGAAGCGCTCGAACTCGGCCATCCAGTTGTACACGAGCGACGCGGGGCAGACGATGAGGCTCGGCCCGATCGTGCGCGCCTCGCTCTGCCGCGCCAGCAAGAACGCGATGAGCTGCACGGACTTGCCGAGGCCCATCTCGTCGGCCAGGATGCCGCCCAGATCGCGCTCGGCCAGCGCGCTCATCCAGCGCAGGCCTTCTACCTGGTAGGGGCGCAGCGTGGCGTGCAGCTGCTCGGGAATCGCGCACGGATCGTTTCCGGCGGCGCGGAAGCTTTCGAGGTAGTCCGTGAACGAGCGGTTGCGCCGCGCGCCTTCGAACTGCTCGTCCAGGTAGAACGCATGGTAGGCGGGCAGCTCCACCGCGCCCGACGCCAGCTGCTTGGGCGTGAACCCGAAGTCGTCCACGAGGTGGTCGAGCTGCGCGAGGTCGTACGCTTCCAGGTTGAGGAACGCGCCGCTCTTCAGGCGGTGGAAGCGCTTGCGCCGACGGTAGCTTGACAGGATGGCGGCCACTTCGGCGGGGGGCAGGTCTTCGGCCGACAGCGACAGGTTGATGAGGTTGCCCGCGAGCGAGATGCCCACCGAGATGTGCGGCGCGCGGTCGACGAGCAGCCGGTCGAACGCCGGGGTGGTGAACGCCTCGCCGAGCGCCTGGAACTGCACGAGGCCGCCGAACACGAGGTCGGCGACGGCCGCTTCGTCGGCAAGCTTGATGGAGGGCGGCGTTTCGAACGTGTCGAAGTACCGCTTGATCAGCTGCTTCGCCTTGCTTTCCAGCCGCTCGTCGCGCAGCGGGCCCGCGTCGCCGTCGGCTGCGTCCTCGAACAGGGTGTAGCGGCGCTCCCCGTACACGGCGTGCGCCGTGCACGTGACGTCGTGGTCGGTTCGGTCGAAGTAGAACTCCAGCGTGCACGGCACGGGACGGAACAGGTCGACCTCGGGCGGCACCTCCACGTGCAGCTGCTCCTCGATGACGGGCAGCACGGCGGCGCAGAACAGCGGCAGGTCGGCAAGGCTGACGAACAGGCGCGTGTCCTCGTTCTCGTACACGGTGCGCAGGAAGTCGGCCGTGCGCGCGAAGGCGGGCGAGCAGCGGTAGAACGTGTCGCCCTGCCACAGGTACATGCGCTCGCCCTTCGCGACGAACGGCGTGGCGTCCGGCTGCTCGATGGCGTAGCCGCCTTCGTCGGTGCGCTGCAGCACGATGCTCACGTCGGGGTCGGCCTCGACGATGTGCGCGTGCGTGAGCGAGCGCGTGCCGTAGTCGGTGCCCTCGACGGTGAAGGGGCGGCCCTCGAGCAGGTCGAGCAGCTCGATGAGCTCGTAGTCCGACAGCTCGAGGTCTCGTCCGATTTCGTCGCGCCCGCGGTAGCGCCAAAACGCCGAGCCGGTGGCCTGCTCGCGCAGCGCGACCGCGCGGTCGAGGAACCGGGCGATGCCGCGCGCCTGCTCGGTGAGCAGGGCAGGGGCGTGCGTGAACGCGAGCTTCTTACCGTAGGAGAAGCGCTCGCCGCGGCGCATGCGGTCGACGAATTCCGAGATGCTCCTCATGACGTAGGCGCCGTTCGGCCCGGCTATCTTGAAGTGCGCCGACCAATTGCGGTACCCGTAGGAAATGGTGGTTTCCAGATCGACGGCACCCGTCTCCTCCGCATCGACGATGCTCTTGCTGCGCTCCATGAACTCGAGCAGCGAGGTGGACGTGGTGGGCGCGCGGTGGGCGCGGTAGCCCATGAACGTGCGCGGCTCGTCGGCATAGGTCAGCGCGAGGGCGGCGCAGTGCTTGCACATGCCCTCGTGCTCGCGGTACGCGGGGCACGTGCAGGAGAAGTCGACGATGGCGCCTTCGTTCTCGTCGAACGTGACGGACGTGCGGTAGCGGTCGTTCCATCCGCTGCTGCTTGCGACGAACGCGCTCAGCGTGGTCTCGGGCGGATTGTAGCGTACCTGCTTCGTGAGGATGTTGCGCTCCGACGACGCGATGGAGCGTGCGCGCTGCAACGTGCGCGCGGCGCATTGCCGGCTGATGTCGTCTTCGGATAGCATGCGGTGCGGCGGTCCTCCCTCGGGCAGGTTTCAGAACATTTGTACCATGGTACCAGAAATCGGGCGCGCCGGCGTCCGGTATTCACCGAACGTGCAAAGGCGGGTATTCCCGGCGCGTGTTCGCGGTGCTATGCTGGGCGCAATCACCCGCTCGCAGGGGAGAACGCGGGCGGAATTCGTTGGGGACGGATGGGTGGGGCCATGTTCGCGCATACGGTCGATGCGGTCGATTCCGCGCACGTTCGGCAGGGACGACGGGGGCTGTTCATTGCCACGTTCGCCTTCCTGGCGGTCTTCGCCGCTTCGGCGGTGCCCATCCCGCTGTACTCGGAATACAAGGCGACCATCGGCCTGACCGACGCCGACATCTCCGCGACCATGCTCATGTACCTGTTCGGCGTCATCCTCACGCTGTTCTTCTCCGGCTCGCTGTCCGATACGGCCGGGCGCAAGCCGCTTGCGGCCGTGTCGCTGCTGTTGGCCATGCTGGGGTGCTTCATGTTCCTGCGCGCCACCGACCCGATGGTGGTGCTGGCCGCGCGCGCCGTGCAGGGCGTGTCGTGCGGGCTGGCCATGAGCGCTATCTCCGCGCTCGTGGTGGATTCCGCGGTGGGGCGCTACACGGGGTTCGGCCTGGCGGTGGCCGGCTGCGGCGCCCTGCTGGGCGTGATGGCGGGCTCGCTGGCCGTCGGGTTCCTCAGCCTGGCCACCAGCTACCACGCCGTTATCTATTGGATCATGATCGCCCTGCTCGCCCTCGGCGTGGTGCTCATCCCCGCCGCGCCCGAGACGGTGGTGCGCCGCGCGCCGTTGCGCAGCGCCTGCAAGCCGGTGATCTCGGTGGACCCGAAGCTGCGCCGCGTGCTTCCCGTTGCCGGATGCGCCTACGTCGCCTCGTGGGGCGTGGGGACGTTCTTCCAGTCGTTCAGCTCCCCGGTGGCAGTGGAGTGCTTCGGGTCGAGCGACCCGTTCGTGGCGTCGGCCATCCTCGCGCTTTCGATGGCGCCGAGCGCCCTCGGCGCGCCCATCGAGGCGCGATTGCCCGCGGGTGTGTCGCTCAGGGTGTCCATGGCGGCGCTGCTCGTGTTCACCTGCGCCATGTGCGCGGCGATGGCGGCCGAGGCGCTCGGCGCGTTTCTCGTGCTCGTGGCGCTGTTCGGCCTGTCCACCGGCATGTGCTTGTCCGGCAGCCTGCGCCTGCTGTTCGCGCAGGCCGACGCGCGCAGCACGGCGACGGTGGTGTCCACCATCAACCTCATCGGCTACGCGGGCTCGGCCGTGCTGAGCGGCGTCATGGGCGCGCTCGTGGGCGTGACGACGCTCGTCGGCGTGCTGGCGGTGCTCGCGGCGTGCGCGGCGGGTGCCGCCGTCGTGGTGTTCGCGCGCACGCGCTGAGGGGTCGCGGCGCGGCTTTGCTATACTGGGCGTCGTGCGAGAGATTCCGTGATGAAACGAGGTTGAGCCATGCCCTTAGCCGTGAGCGCCTGCTTGCTGGGAGAACCGTGCCGCTACGACGGCGAAGCGCGTCCGTGCGAGGCCGTGCGCGCGCTGCGCGAGGCGGGCTGCGAGCTTCTGCCGGTGTGCCCCGAGGTGCTGGGCGGCCTTGCGGTGCCGCGCTTGCCGAGCGAGATCGCGACGGCCGAGCGGGCCGTGCGCGTGACGGCGTCCGACGGTTCCGACGTGACCGACGCCTTCTTGGAGGGCGCGGCGAAAACGCTCGAGCAGGTGCAGGAGGCGGGCTGCAAGCTGGCCGTGCTGAAGGCGAAGAGCCCCTCGTGCGGCAACGGGGCGGTGTACGACGGCGCGTTCGCGGGCACGCTCGTGCCCGGCTACGGCCTGGCGGCGCGGGCGCTGCGCGAAGCGGGCGTGCGCGTGGTGGACGAGGTGCAGCTGCAGGCGTGCCTCGAGGCGAGCGAGGCGCGCCGCCCCGGGCAGCCGGCCGCCTTGCTGGCTGCGACGTCGGCAGAGTGTCCCGTGCTCGAAACCGAGCGGCTCGTGCTGCGACCGCTGGTGTCCGAGGACATCGACGACGTGTTCGCCTACTGCAGCAATCCCGCCGTCGGCCCCGACGCCGGGTGGCCGCCGCATCGCACGCGCGAGGATGCGCGCGTGTTCGTCGAGATCATCGCCAGCGCGCCGCACGTGTTCGGCATCTTCGAGAAAAGGGGCGAAGGGAGCGGCTCGAACGTCGGAGAGACCGGGCCGTGCATCGGGTCGATCGGCCTCATCGGCGACCCGCAGCGGCGCAACGTCGACTGCCTCATGCTGGGCTACGCGCTTGCTCAGCAGGCGTGGGGGAAGGGCTACATGACCGAGGCGTCGAACGAGGTGCTGCGCTACGGGTTCGAAGAGTTGGGCCTGCTCATGGCAACGTGCACGCACTACGCGTTCAACGAGCGCTCGCGGCGCGTCATCGAGAAGTCGGGCTTCGTGCACGAGGGCACCATCCATGGGGTCGAGGCCACGCCCGACGGCATCATGCAGGACTGCGAGTCGTACTACCTCACGCGCGAGCGATGGACGTCGACGGTGGGCAGCTTGTCGACGAGCTTGCGGTAGATCCGGTCGCGCATCCACGGTTCCGTGGATGCGGCCAGGGCTTCGTCGAGGCCCATCCAGCGCACGCCGCTGTTCTCGTCGGGCTTGATGCGCAGCGGCTCGTCGGGCGATGCGACGGCCAGATACGTCACGTTGAGGTGCAGATGCGAGCTCACGTACGCGCCGCGCTTCTCGTGCCCGTCCACGGTGAGCACCTCGAGCGAGTAGATGCCGCCCGGCCCGCACGACGCGACGAGCCGCGCGTTCGCCACGCCCGTCTCCTCCTCGAGCTCCCGGAGCGCCACGCCGGCAAGGTCGCGCTCGCCGTCCGCATGCCCGCCGATCCAGCTCCATGAGTCGTACGTGTTGTGGAACACCATGAGCGTCTGCGTTTTGGCGGGATCGACCGTCCAGATCGAGCACGTCATATGCGCGAGCGACGAGCGGTCGAAGACCCGCGGGTTGTATTCCAGCTGCTCGAGGATGACCTGCCGGTCAGCGATCTCCTGCTGGTTGAAAGGCTGGTAGGAGCATATGTCGGAGATGAGAGGCATGGGGGTATTATATACATAAGATGCTTTATAATCGATCTATCGTAAACGATTCAAAGGATCACGCTATGGCCACGTACGAGCATGCCGTCATCAGCATAAACGAAGAGTTCTTCGAGCGGGTCATCATTGACTATCTGGTTGACAATCTAGGATACTCTTACTTGCATGGCCCGGATGTCGAGCGCACCTCGGAAAAATACGACGATGTGTTCATACGCAATGTCCTCTTCGAAGCCTTGCAACGAATCAATCCCAACCTTCCCGAGCAGGCGATTCAAGAGGCTGTTCTAAAGCTCGGCACTGTCGATTCTGGCAAGCTCGAAATGCGAAACAAGGTGTTTCACGACTACCTGCAATCAGGCGTGGAAGTTCGGTACTTTGACGGAGAGCGCGACTGCGATGAAATAGTTCGTCTACTCGATTATGAAAACCCCAACAGAAATACGTTTCATGTCGTCAACCAATGGACATTCGTCGAGTTCTCCGAAAAGCGGCCTGACATACTCGTTTTTGTAAACGGCATGCCTCTAGTCATGTTCGAGTTGAAAAGTCCCGCTCGGGAGGAAGTTGATTCTTCTGACGCGTACCTGCAGCTCCGGAATTACATGCAGCACATACCCTCTCTGTTCGTTCCCAATGCATTCTGCGTGATGAGCGACATGACCGATACGCGTGTCGGAACTATCACGGCCAACGAGGACCGTTTTGTAGATTGGAAAAGCTCCGACGGCGATTATTCGAATACGCGCCATGCCACCTACGAAACTATGCTCGAAGGCATGTTCCACAAGGAGCGCTTGCTCGATATTGTTAAGAATTTCGTTTGCTTCAATGATACGAACGAAAAGACGGTGAAGATACTGGCGGGATACCATCAGTACTTCGCCGTACGTAAAGCCGCGCGGAGGGCGGTTGAGGCCGTTGCGGGAGATGGCAAGATAGGCGTGTTTTGGCATACACAGGGCAGTGGAAAATCGCTCTCGATGGTGTTTCTCGCCCATCTGCTGCAAGAAGAGCTGCAGAGCCCCACGTTGGTGGTTATTACTGATCGAAACGATCTGGACGATCAGCTGTACGGACAATTCTGTCGATGCAAAGACTTTTTGCGCCAAGTCCCTGAAAAGGCGAAAAACCGTCTCCATTTGAAACAGTTGCTACTAGGCAGGGAGGCGAACGGAATCATCTTCACAACAATGCAAAAGTTCATGGAAGGGGAAGACCCTCTATGCGACAGAAGCAACGTAGTGGTGATGGTGGACGAAGCTCACCGAGGTCAGTACGGACTCACTGAGAAGATAGACGCCGAAGGCAATGTGAGCGTAGGAGCGGCTATGTTGGTTCGCAAAGCGCTGCCCAACGCTTCGTACATTGGTTTCACTGGCACGCCAATAGCAACCGAAGACAAGAATACACGGGAGATTTTCGGCGACTACATCGACGTGTACGATATGACGCAAGCTGTTGAAGACGAAGCGACTCGTCCAGTGTACTACGAAAGTCGCGTAGTCGCGCTTCGTTTGGATCCGGATGTGCTCGAGCAGCTTGATCACGAATACTCCGAATTCGCACTGAACGCCGACGAGGCTAGTGCAGAACGCTCGAAGCATACCATGGCGGGCCTTGAGGGCGTGTTGTCTGCTCCCGAAACCATTGAGGCGCTTTGCAGCGATATCGTAGCCCACTATGAATCCAATCGAGCAGACGTATTGACCGGCAAAGCGCTCATCGTAGCTTACTCCCGTCCCGTCGCGATGAAAATCTACGAAGAGCTTCTTCGTCAACGTCCCGGCTGGAAAGAGAAGCTCGGTGTCGTTATGACCATGGGCAATCAGGATCCCGAAGAGTGGTTCAAGGTTTGCGGTGGCAAAGATCATAAAAAGGAGATGGAGCGTCGTTTCAAAAGTGATGACGATCCGCTTAAGATCGCCATCGTCGTGGATATGTGGCTCACAGGGTTCGATGTACCCTCCTTGGCCACTATGTACGTTTTCAAGCCCATGAAGGGTCATAATCTCATGCAGGCTATCGCGCGCGTGAATCGAGTATACAAAGGCAAAGAGGGTGGATTGGTTGTCGATTACATAGGCATCGCCAACGCTCTCAGACAGGCTATGAAAGACTATACGGTTCGCGATCGCGACAACTATGGCAACATGGATATAGCCGCTACGGCGTACCCGAAGTTCCTTGAAAAGCTGGACGTGTGCCGTGATATTCTCTTTGGTTTTGAGTACAGAAGTACCATCTTCACTGAAAACAAGACTCAGCTTGCACGCGCGATCACCGATGGAACGGATTGGCTTCTCGACCCGAAGCATTCGGACGATATGGAAGACTTTCTAGCTCAATGTCAGTTGATGTGCCAGGCAATGCAGTTATGCAAGAGCCTTATCGGCGAGAGAGACCAGCATGAGGCGGCGTTTCTCTCGGTGTTGCGTGTTCAGTCACTTCGCATCTCCGGACGTACGGGATCGAACGGCTCGGGGATGACGTACAAGGAGTTTAACGAGCGCGTAGGTAACATTCTGCAGCAGTCGGTTCAAACAGAGGGTGTCATCAACGTCTTCGACGAAGATGAAGTCGAAATATCATTGTTCGACGAAGCGTTTTTGGCCGAGCTTGCGCAGATGAGGCAGAAAAACATTGCAGTCGAAACGCTAAAGCGCCTTATACAGGAGCAGGTGAAGAAATATTCCAAACGCAGCGTAGTGAAAGCGGATAAGTTCTCGGAGATGCTGCAAAGAACCGTGAACGGATACCTCAACGGTATGCTCACCAACGCAGAGGTTATCGAAGAGCTGCTGAAAATGGCCCATGATATGATGATCGAGCGCGAGGAGGGCGAAAAGCTCGGCCTGAGCGAAGAAGAGCTTGCTTTCTACGACGCGCTCACTAAACCACAAGCTGTTAAAGACTTTTACGATAACGATCAATTGGTAGCTATTACTCGTGAGTTGACTGAAGCGTTGCGAACGAGTGCGACGATAGACTGGCGGCAAAAGGAAAGCGCACGTGCTGGAATGCGTCGCAATATCAAGCGTTTGCTGAGACATTATGGTTACCCTCCTGAGGGTATGGACGATGCAATGGAAACCGTGATGAAGCAGTGCGAATTGTGGGCGGATACAAAAGTTTACGAATAGGAGTCGGATGTGGCAAAATCTAAAAAGACCGAGAACACTGCCGAGATCGGTTTTGAAGAGCAAATCTGGAAAGCGGCTGATAAGCTGCGTGGCAATATCGATGCGTCCGAGTACAAGAACGTCGTATTGGGACTGATTTTTCTGAAGTATATTTCGGATAAATTCGATCAACGTTACGAGGAACTCGTCACCGAAGGAGAGGGCTTCGAGGAGGATCGCGACGAATACACTTACAAGAGTATTTTTTTCGTTCCCGAGAATGCTCGTTGGAACGTTATCGCCGGTGCAGCCCATACGCCTGAAATTGGCAAAGTGATCGACGAGGCTATGCGTGCGATTGAAAGAGAGAATAGTAAGCTCAAGGGCATCCTGCCGAAGAACTTTGCAAGACAGGAGCTCGACAAGCGTCGCTTGGGCGATGTGGTTGATCTGTTCACGAACGTGAAAATGGCCGAGAAGGGCGACACGCGAGATATCCTTGGGCGCGCGTACGAGTACTGCTTGTCGAAGTTCGCAGAGGCGGAAGGGAAGAATGCGGGCGAATTCTATACGCCTGCCTGCATTGTCAAAACGCTGGTGGAAGTCGTTCAGCCCTACAAAGGTCGTGTGTACGACCCCTGCTGCGGCAGCGGCGGCATGTTCGTGCAATCTGCGCAATTCGTCGAACATCATCAAGGGAGTATCAACGACCTTTCCATATTCGGACAGGAGAGCAATCCCACTACCTGGAAGATGGCGACTATGAATCTTGCCATCCGAGGGATAGATGCCGACCTGGGCGATTTCAATGCAGATACGTTCTTTGATGATTGCCATAAGGATAAGAAGTTTGATTTTGTGCTGGCGAACCCGCCGTTTAATCTGAGTGATTGGGGCGGCGACAAGTTGAAAGAGGATGAGCGCTGGGAGTACGGCACTCCTCCGGAGGGCAATGCGAACTTCGCCTGGATGCAGCACATGATCCATCATTTGAACCGTGCCGGGCGTATGGGCATGGTGCTTGCCAATGGATCATTGTCCTCGCAAACGGGTGGGGAGGTTGCAATTCGCCAAAACGTTGTGGAAGCCGACCTGGTGGAAGGCATTATCGCCATGCCGAGCCAGCTCTTTTATAGCACGGGCATTCCTGTAAGCCTATGGATCATCAACAGAGCTAAGACGCAGCCAGGCAAGACTTTGTTCATCGATGCGCGCGAAATGGGAACGATGATTTCTCGTCGTCTTCGCGAGTTTACCGATGCCGATATTCAGAAGGTTGCCGAGGCGTTCGATGATTTTCGCGCTGGCACCCTTGAAGACGTGAAGGGCTTTTGCGCTGCTGTGACCAAGGCAGATATTGCCAAGCAAGACTACATCCTGACCCCAGGACGCTATGTGGGCATCGCTGACGTTGAGGAAGACGACGAACCGTTCGAGGAGAAAATGGCTCGATTGACCTCTGAACTTGGAAAGATGTTCGAAGAATCGAATCGCCTGCAGGAGCAAATCAAGAAGAACATGGAGGCTATCGGGTATGAGATGTGATGCTTGTATTAACGAGGCGATTTGATGAATAGGCATATCCATTTTTCTATAGTGTTTGATACTAACGCTCTGCAAGAGGGAGTCGGTAGGGATTTTTCGCACAATTGGGCCTGTAAAGCGCCCGAGTATTGCAGCGCGGTTATTGAATCAATGGATGCTTATGAGTATTTCAATATTCTTATTCCCGAATTGGTGCTAGCCGAAATCTCGCAGCATCAGATGGAAGGGCATAAAGCCCATGTTGAAGTACTGAAATCTACCAAGCTTCCGGCTTGGGAATTCGATTATGATTCAGCAGGGTATTCCGGATGGTTGAAAGAGTCCCATGATCATTTGCGCGAAAAAGCCAAGATAGGTATGGTTCCTCTACGCTTTATCTCTGTTTCCGACGAAGATGGACTGGGGCGAATAATTAAACGGGTGTTGCGAAAAGCCCCTCCTTTTAGTTGTGCTAAGGGGGAATCGGACAAAGGATTTAAGGATGCTGTTATATGGGAGTCTGTTCTGGAATACAAAGAAGCTCATCCTAACGAGCAAATTATCCTAGTGTCAAAAGACAAGTTGATGACGTGTGATCGTATTAGAAAGGAATACGAGGATCGTTTCGGCGAGGAGCTCATTATAGCTTCGAACGGATTAACCGACTTATGCGAAACGCTTAAGTCGCTGATCGAGCCTTTGGAGTTGGGTTATGCGACTCCTGGGTTTATTGGAGACGAAGCTAACCTCATTCAATTAATCAAAAATTGGATCTTTATGCATATGTCTGAGATCGAAGATTTTTTGGATATGCCTTTCGAATCGAATAACAAGACGAAGATCGAAAGAATTGATGCAAATTGGATTTCAGATGAGGATTGCGAAGTCTCGATAGTTCTACGTATGGGCAAAGATGATTTGTCTGAAGCAAGGATCGTCTCGCTTGTTTTCCTAGTTTCTCGAGATTCCGAACAGGAAGCTTGGTTGCTAAAAACCCTTTCTATTGATGGAGAATGCGAAATTCGGGATGAACTGCTCGATGTCGATTAGGGGTGACGTTAATGATTGCTATGCGCAAATGCAGCATTGATGAGCTGGGAACGGTCGTCGGTGGAGCTACTCCGACAACAAAGAATACCGCGTTCTGGGATGGGGGTATTCCTTGGTTGAGTCCAAAGGACCTAACAGGGCGTAGGTTTCGATACATTTCACGAGGCTCTCGAAGCATATCTGATGCCGGGTTTAAGAGTTGTTCTGCGAAAATGCTTCCCGCCGGCACTGTACTATTCAGCTCGCGAGCGCCGATAGGCTATGTTGCGATAGCAGCAAATCCAGTGTGCACCAACCAAGGGTTCAAATCCATTGTTCCCAACAATGATGTCGACTCTCTGTTTTTGTACTATCTCATGATGCACAACAAGGATCGAATAGAAGGATTCTCTTCCGGCACAACATTTAAAGAAGTGTCGGCATCGACTATGCGAGCGATTAATGTTGTTCTTCCCGAATCGATTTACGATCAACGCGCGATTGCAACCGTTTTGGATGCGTTGGATTCAAAAATCGAACTCAACACTCGCATAAATGATTATTTAGCTGCGTGAGATCAACCCGCGAAACATCGATCTCGCCTGACATGAGCTTTGGAAGAAGGACGTCGCGAAGGATTTCTAGTTTATGGGACTCGATCTTTGAAGAAATCATCTGCGAAACCAGCGGATCGAATAGTATTTGTAGCTCAGCCATTCGGGCTGATGGCGGGATGAGTACCTCTGATTCCGCCAAGGCGGAACGTTTTATGTGACCCATCGTTGTCGCGCGATCTTTTGCAAGCGCAATGAACTTTCGCATATGATAATTGGTCCACAGGTAATAGAACCAAGGACTATATCTGTCCGAAGTGACCTTAAACAGATGTTGGTTCAGCCCAGCATTGCCTCCTGCCCAAAAATCAAGGAGCAACGTTCCTGACCACGAAAAAATTAAATCTCCGTCATGCACACGGACTTTTTCGTCGATATCGCTTCGACATCTTTCGGCATCTGATTCGCACTTTCCCTGCCCTAGCTCTTTGATTTTTAGAACAGGAAGTCCTGGATCGGTGCCTTCTGGTCTGAAATTCTGCATTGCTAATCCATTTTTGTAGTTTGCTATTTCGAGCAACGAAACTTTTTGCCAGCTATTATCAAAGCTGTTTAATATCTCATGCTTAAATAATGCGTCTATAATCGCAGCTAAATAATCATTTATGCGAGTGTTAAGAGCTATTCGAGCGTCGATTGGCTTTAAGCATGAAGCTATTGCGAGTTGTCTTTTTTCGCTGTTTGGCGGTACTTCGTATCTCATGATGGCTGCCTTATCGCCACGGGGCATCTTTGTACCTTTGGCGGTTTTGGTGGAATAATCAAAAAAGCGGTCATCCGAGAGAACGTAGTAGAGAAAATCAGGAATGCATCTCGATGCTCTGAACACGAGTACATCGTTTGAGCAACAACCGGGGCGGTCGGCATGCCAGATCTTTTTGAAATAGGGGCGGATATTCGATACAAGAACATCCCCTGGCTCAAATGCAGTGACTTTCTGGCCTTTTGGAGCGATTTCTGGGACGGTTATTCCGCCCTTTCCGGGGACCATATTCTCGGTTGAAACGTATGATCCTGCAAGGTTGGCGTCGAACGAAATTTTATCTGTTTGCAGGTTGCAAATCTCTGCCAGCGTACTCATCCCAAATACTTCCTGTGCGAGGCTTTTACATTGCTCTGGTTGACCAGGGCATATTGCATGGTTGTGTCAATTCGTACATGACCGAGGAGTTTCTGCACTTGCTCGATGGGCATACCTTTGTCGATTGCCGCGGTTGCTAGCGTCCTTCGGAACTTATGCGGATGTATGCGCGATCCGCATACTCTTCTACCTAGCTGGCGCAGCCTTGACTCAACGGTTCCTATTGTAATGCGTTTGGCATGCTTGTCGAGAGTGACGAAAAGGGCTTCGCTCGAATCTGAACGACTTTCGAGATATTTTTCGAGATGGATTTTGGTACGTGCGTCGAAGTACGCTTTGCGCTCCTTGGCACCTTTTCCGAATACGATGCATTCTCGCTCAGAGAGGTTTACGTCAAGGCGATTTAGTCCAACCAATTCTCCAACGCGCATGCCTGTGGATGCCAGTAGATCCACGATGGCCAGGTCGCGTTTGTTCGGGCATCCGTCACGTAGCGATTCTAAATCCTCGTCGCTGATTGTCTCTTTGATAATCGAAGGTGCCTTTACTTTCCTGATTCGCCTTACGGGGCTTTTTGCAATATAGTCTTCGTCCTCGAGCCATGAGAAGAACGAGGAGAATATTCGTCGTATGTTATCTACGGTGACTTTGCTGGAAGAGTGCTGCCGTTGATAATCGGATAGGTATTGTCGAAGGTCGTTTGTGCATACAAGGCTCCAACTTTTCGTGATGGCCGCGGCAAGTTTCCGCAGCGTTGACTCGTAGTACTCGATTGTGCGAGAACTGCACCCTTCCAACGATTTCGCTTTCAAGAACGAGATAAGAAGCGATTCGTTGTCTGCATTTGTACAGGTGCCGCTGGATGTATCCAATTTGGTTTTCAGCACTGTTTTTAGCTGTTTCATCTGGGAGCAATCTAGCCACCCCGCCATAGCTGCTGCTATTTCGGCTACAAGGGCTTCGTTCATCGCGCCTCCTATCATCGGGGAATGACAGACTACGCCAGATGGCCTCGCTTTGCCTACAAATGATTATTTGCTTGAATTGGCTGCTGCCATATTTGAGAGAGCTCTTGATGCCGGCTCTCATTTTATAACGCTTGGCGACCTGGTTGAACTTGAAGACCACAAGCGTATACCGTTGAATAAGCAAGAGCGCGAAGCTCGCAAAGGACCATTCCCATACTATGGTGCGACTTCGGCCCTAGATTGTGTGGATGATTACCTGTTTGACGGTATTCGTTTGCTTATCGGAGAAGACGGCAGCGTAATTACAGAAGATGGCAAACCGGTCCTTCAATACGTATGGGGCAAGTATTGGGTTAATAACCATGCACATATTATGAAATCGAAATCAGACTATTCATTGGAAACAATTTACGTCGCTCTGCGTAAAACGAACATCGCGCACATCGTTACAGGGGCTGTGCAGGCAAAGATTAGCCAAAGAAACCTAAATGGTTTAGTGCTTGAAATGCCCGACATGTTCATTCCGGATTTCAAGATGATATTTGCCAAAATTAGGAACAACGAAGATGAGGACATGCGGCTGTCATCACTCCGCGACGTCCTTCTTCCAAAGCTCATGTCAGGCGAGATCGATGTTTCACGGGTTGATCTCACGCAGCTAAATAATCATTTGTTGGTTCTTGTTGTCTTGGTCATGTATCCTGTTGAAATAAAGTGATAGGGGGCAGCATGAGCGATGTCAAATTGTTTAAGGTTGTACCGAAAGTTCAGCCTATTGAGCTGAAAGCATCGCGACTTGAGCGCGATATCCAAAAGCTTATCGAGACCAATATGGAAACCTTCTTCGGGGTTCGTTTCCTCCAGTCTGAATACGTCATCAGTCATTCGGATGATTACGAGGCATTGGGCGGTCGCATCGATAGTCTTGGTATCGATGAAAACAACTGTCCAATCGTATTTGAGTACAAGCGTGATACCAATGAAAATGTTATTAACCAGGGGTTATTTTATCTTGACTGGCTTTTGGACCATCAAGCCGATTTTTGGCGTCTTGTTATGGAGAAGCTTGGCAAGCAGGTTGCCGATGCTATCGATTGGGGTTCTCCGGCAGTGTATTGTGTGGCTAATGCGTTCGGCAAGTACGACCTCCATGCTATCAAGCAGGTGAACCGCAATATCCGCCTGGTTCGGTACGCGAATGGCGGGGATATTGTGCTATTCGAATTTCTAAATGCTCCATCCACTATTTCGCCATCATTGGATACGCCTATCCGCAAGCTTAATGGCAGAGTTTACTCTGACAAGACGTTTGCCGAACAATATGCCGGAACGACGGATCAACTTCGCGAGATAGTCGATGAGGTCAGACAGTACATGTGCACGTTTGGCGACGATGTATCAGAAAACGAGCTCAAGCTTTATCTTGCGATCAAGAAAGCGCGCAATATCGTGTGCGTGGAAGTGAATCGCAAACGCGTGATCCTGCACCTGGCAATTGACCCCACAACAATTGAGGAAACCGCTCTTGTCTGCGATGCTAGTAAAAAGGGCCATTGGGGGACAGGAGACGTGGAAGTTAGTTTAACTTCGATAGAGGATTTGGAAGAAGCAAAGCCTCTCTTGGAGCGGGCGTACATGGAGAACTAGCCACCAGACAACAAGAAAGCCAACCGCAGCGTTCGCGTGCGCACCGCGGCTGGCTTGTTTATCTGCTTCTTACTCCGCCACCAGCTCCACGAACTCGAACTTCGTGCAATCGACCAGGCCTCGGTTCGTCAGTCTCAGCTCGGGCAGGCACGCCAGCGGTATGAGGGCCATGGTCATGAACGGCGACGGCATGGTGCAGCCGATTTCCGACCACGTTTTCTCCAGCCGATGCACCTTCTCGCTCATCTCCTCGGCGGGCAGCGCGTCCATCAGCCCGGCGATGGGGAGCTCCACAAGGCCGAGCACCTCGCCGTCGGCGACCACGACCATGCCGCCGCCGCACGCGGCGAGCGTGTTCGCGGCCAGGGCCATGTCCTCGTCGTTCGTGCCCACGACCAGCAGGTTATGCGCGTCATGCGCCACCGTCGAGGCCATCGCGCCGCGCTTGATGCCGAAGCCCTTCGTGAAGCCGTAGCCGAACGTGCCCGTCTCGTGATGGCGCTCGAACACGAACGTCTTGAGCACGTCCAGGTCGGTGTCGGATTCCAGGCGCCCCTCGACCACGGGCAGGTCCACCAGCGTTTCGAACGTGCCCACCTTCCCGGGGATGATCTCGATCGTGCGCACGCGCACGGTGTCGCCCGCGCCCTCGGGGGCGGTCACGGCGAACGACTCCGCCGTGAGCTCGCGGCCCAGATGCATGGAGTGCGTCACCCATTCCGGGAATTGGAACGGCGGCAGGTCGAACAGCGGGCGCCCGTTCTCGGCCACGACGTCGCCGTCGATGAGCACGCGCGTGACCTGCAGGCTTTCCAGGTTGTTCAAAAACACGATGTCGGCGCACTTGCCCGGCGTGATGGAACCCAGGTCGTGGTCCATCTGGAAGCACTGCGCGCAGTTGATGGTGACCATCTGGATGGCCGTCACCGCATCGATGCCCAGCTCGACGGCTGTGCGCACGATGTGGTCGAGGTGTCCGTCGGCCACGAGCGTGTGCGGGTGCGTGTCGTCGCTGACGAGCGTGGCGAAGCGCGTGTCGATGTCGTTCGCCAGAACGGCCTCGGCCAGCACGGGCAGGTCCTTCCACGCCGAGCCGTAGCGCAGCTGCGCGTACATGCCGAGGCGCATCTTCGCGAGCGCGTCCTCGGGGCGCGTCGATTCGTGGCAGCAGCGCACGCCGGAGGCGATGTAGGCGTTGAGGCCGCGGTCGGTCTCGGGCATGGAGTAATGGCCGGTCGCGATCTTGCCGGCTGCGAGGGTGGCGCCCACTTCGCCATGCGCGTGGTCGGTGCTGCCCAGGATGCCGGGGAAGTTCATCATCTCGCCGAGGCCCACGACGTTCGGCCAATCCATGGTTTCCGCGATGTCGTCGGGGCCGATGAACGAGCCGGTGTCTTCGAAGCCGGGCACGGCGGGCACGCACGACGGGGTGGTGATCATCGTCTTGAGCGGCGTGCGCTGCGCGTCCTCGTCCATCACCTTCACGCCGTCGAGGCCCAGCACGTTGCAGATCTCGTGCGGGTCCATGTAGATGCCGGTGGTGCCGTGCGGCACGACGGCGCGCGCGTATTCGCCCACGCCCATCATGGACGACTCCACGTGAATGTGCCCGTCAAGGAAGCCGGGAGCCACGTACTGACCTGCGGCGTCGATGACGGCCGTGCCCTCGCCGATGCAGTGGTCGGCCTGCCCGAGGTAGGCGATGCGCCCCTCGGCGATGGCGATGTCGATGTCGTTCTGGATTTCGGCCGTGCACACGTTCACGAGCTTCGCGCCCTTGATCACCGTGTCGGCGGGCGCGAGTCCCTGAGCGACGGCCGAGAGCGTCTTCGAGCACTCCCAGAGAGGTTTCTTGCAGAAGGTGTTGATCATCGCCTTGCTCCTTCGATGGACGGCGCCGACACGCGGCGCGGGGCTGATGCGGCTCATTATAGCGTGCCCGCGCGCGGCAGGTGTATACTTGCGGCCAGTTGTGAAGATCGATCGAGAGGACATCGTATGCTGGTCACGTCGTTGGAGCACGCAGAAGGGCACGACTACCTATCCGAGCGTTTTCGCGCCGCGTATGCGTTTCTCAACCGCTCCGATTTGGCCGAGCTGCCGCTCGGGCGCGTCGACATCGACGGCGACGATGTGTTCGCCAACGTGCAGGAGTACGAGACGGTGCCGGCGAGCGAGAAGCAGATGGAAGCCCATCGCCGCTACTACGACGTCCAGTACGTCGTGGAGGGCGAGGAGCTCATGGAGTACGCGCCGCTTGCGGGCCTCGAGGAGGCGCAGCCGTTCGACGAGCAGAGCGACTTCGGGCTGTACGTCGGCCCCGCGCGCCCGAGCGGCATCGTGCTGCGCGCGGGCGACGTGGCCGTGCTCGCACCCGAGGACGCGCACAAGCCGGGCTGCGCGCTCGGCGGCCCCGCGCGCGTGCGCAAAATCGTCGTGAAGGTGCGGGTCTAGCCCCGCATGCAGGCCCCCGGCTCGGACAGCTCCTCGTTCTTCCTCTACGTGCTCGAGTGCGCCGACGGCACCTGGTACACGGGCTACACCGTGGACGTCGACGAGCGCGTGCGCGCGCACAACGCCGGCGCGGGCGCGAAGTACACGCGCAGCCGCCGTCCCGTGCGCCTGCTCGTGCAGGCGACGTTTGCAACGAAGCACGAGGCCATGAGCGCCGAGTACCGGTTCAAGCGCCTGTCGCGCCGGCAGAAAGAGCGCCTCGTGCGCCGTGCAGCCCGCGAGCCGTTCGAGCACGTGCTGCGCGCCATCATGCCGAGCGCCCCTGCGCGTGCGGACAAGGGTGAGGCCCCGAGCGCGGAAGACGCCGAAGGCGGAGCCGTCGCATGAAGATCGCCGTGATCGGGTTCAGCGGAGCGGGGAAGTCCACGCTCGCGCGCCGTCTGGGCGCGCTTTACGATGCGTCCGTGCTGCACCTCGATGCGGTGGGCTGGCAAGCGGGATGGGTGCAGCGGGACAAGGCTGAGATGCGCGCGCTCGTGCAGGCGTTCCTCGACGAGCACGACGCGTGGGTGGTGGACGGCAACTGGCAGCGCGCCGACGACGGGCGCCGCTTCGAGGAAGCCGACCGCATCGTGTTCCTCGCGTTTCCTCGCTGGCGCTGCCTCGTGCGCGCCCTGCGGCGCTCCGTCGTCTATCGCGGGCGCACGCGCGTCGACATGGCGCCGGGGTGCCTCGAGAAGTTCGATCGGGAGTTCTTCTGGTGGATCATGCGCGACGGGCGGGCGCCGGCCATACGCGAGCGATACCGGCGAATCGTCGAAACGCACGGTGGGAAAACGGTGGTTCTGCGCACCCCGCGCGCCGTCGAGGGCTTTCTGTCCGAGGCGGAAGGAGCGCGCTTATCACCAGCCCCAATGAAAACATCGCGGCTGTGGCGCGCCTCCTCGAGCTCGAGGGCGAGCGCTGGACGCCGCATCGGCTACTCGACCTGCTGTCGTTCGTGCTGGGCGATCGGGCGCAGGTGGGCGACGCGTCCCGCTACATCTTCGCGTACGCGCGCCATCGCGGCTACGACCTGCCGCCGTATCCGCTCGCCGGCTGCGGCGAGATACGCGAATTCTTCGCCGACGAGGGCGTGCGCAACGTGCCGGAGTGGTACGCGCGCACGCTCGGCCTGGACGAAGCCGCCTACGCCAAGCTGCCCGCGCAAACCATCGTGGTGGTGCGCGACCGCGACAACCGCCGCAAGGCGTTCTTCCTCGACGGCATCCGCTACCGCAACGCCGCCGCGTTCGAGAACCTCGCCGACAGCGGGCTGGCCCGCACCCTCGACGAGGCCGAGCTCTCCGCGCTCATGCGGCAAATGCTCGCCTTCCTTACCGGCGCTGAAGCGCCGAACGACACGTCGATGGTCTTTTGTGGCGCGTCGCGTACGTTCTAGCGCGCCCGAGCTCTAGGCCTCTGCGAGCGCTTCCAGCAGCTGACGCATCTCGCCGCAATTCTTCAGCGCGAAGCGGGCGAGGGTGGGGCCGCTGCCTATCTTGATGGTCCAGGCGCGCTCGGGCGCGGCCTCGAACACGTCCTCGTCGGTGCGGTCGTCGCCCGCGGCCAGCAGAAAGCCGTACGCGGGGTCGCGGAACCAGCGATGGGCCGCGTGCCCCTTGTCCACGCCGCGCGGCTTCACCTCGACCACCTTGTTGCCGTCCATGAGCGCGATGCCGCGGTCGGCCAGCCCGTCGCCCAGCGCGTTCTTGATCTCGATGACGCGGCGTTCGGCCAGTTCCTGGCTGCATGTGCGATAGTGCCACACGAGCGAGTAGTCCTTCTCTTCCAGCAGCGATCCGGGCGTGCGGTCAACGAAGTCGGCCAGCACGGGCCTCACGGCCTCCTTCCAGCTGTTGTCGAGCGGCTCCTGCATCGTCCACGTGCGGCCCGTTCCGCCCGCCCGCTCCGCGAACCACACGCCGTGCTCGGCCACGAGGTCCACCGGCAGCGTGCCCAGCCATGCTTCGAGCGTGGCATGGTCGCGGCCCGACACCACCACCACGTCGTTGCCCTCGTGCCCGCCCAGCCGGGCGAGCACCTTCAGCAGCCGCTCGTCGGGCGCGACGCGCGCGGGGTCGTCGGAGAACGGCATGAGCGTGCCGTCGTAGTCGAGCAGCAGCGCCCGCCGTCCCGCGGCGTGAAACGCGTCGAGCAGCCGGCCCGCCGACGTCGGCCCCAGCAAATGCGCGCTCATGCCCGCCTGCCGGCGCTTGACGTCGTCCACGGCGGCAAGGAACTCGCGTGCCCACTTCTTCGACGTGTAGCGTGCCAGGCGTTGCTGCATGGGCGCATTGCGGCGCTGCTGCTCGTCGGGCGGCATGGTGAGCGCCTGCTGCATGGCCTCGACGATGCCCGCGCGGTCGAAGGGGTTCACGCACAGCGCCTCGTGCAGCTCGTAGGACGCGCCCGCCATCTCGGACAGCACGAGCACGCCGCCGTCGCCGTCGTGGCAGGCCAGGTACTCCTTGCACACGAGGTTCATGCCGTCGCGCAGCGGCGTGACCAGCATGACGTCGCTCGCGGCGTACAGGCTGACCAGCTGATCGAACGGCAGCGCGCGGTAGTAGTAGTCCACCGGCGTCCAGTCCATGGTGGAGTGCTTGCCGTTGATGAGGCCCACCAGCTCGTCGATGCGCTTCTTGAGCGCGCGGTACGACGCCACGTTCTCGCGGGAGGGCACGGTGACCAGCATGAGCACCACGCGCCCGGCCCATTCGGGATGGCGGTCGAGGAAGGCGTCGAAGGCGTCGAGCCGCTCGGGAATGCCCTTCGAGTAGTCGAGCCGCTCCACCGAGAGCATCACCTTGCAGCCGTCGTGGCCCTTCTCGGCGGCAAGCGATTCCACGGACGCGCGCACCGAGGGCTTGCGCGCCGCGTCGCGGTAGCGCGCGTAGTCGATGCCGAGCGGAAACGCGTCCACCTGCACGATGCGCCCGTCGACGGACAGGGTGCCGCTCGTGTTCTCGATGCCCGCCACGCGGCGGCAGCTCGACAGGAAGTGGCGCACGTAGTCGTAGGCGTGAAAGCCGATGAGGTCGGCCCCCAGCACGCCGCGGATGATCTCGTCGCGCCACGGCAGCGTGCGGAACGTCTCGTAGTCGGGGAAGGGGATGTGCAGGAAGAAGCCGATGGCCACGTCCGGCAGCTTCGCCCGCAGCATCGACGGTAGCAGCATGAGGTGGTAGTCCTGAATCCACAGCGTGTCGCCGGGCCGCGCCTCGGCCAGCACCGCTTCGCAGAAGCGCTCGTTCACGCGGCGATAGGCCTCCCATTCCTCTTCGTCGAAGCGGGTGAACTGGGGAAATCCGTGGAACAGCGGCCAGATGGCGGAGTTCGAGAACCCCTCGTAGTACGCTTCGGCGTCGTCCTCGTCGAGGAACACCGGGCGGCAGGCGCGCTCGCCGAGCGCGGCGGACAGGTGCGCGCGCTCCTCCTCGTCCATGCAGGCGTCGGCGTCCGCCCACCCGATCCACAGGTTGCCGTCCTGCTCGTGGAGCGGGCCGAGGCCGGTTGCCAGGCCGCCCACGCTGCGTGCGAACGCGAAGCCGCCCGCGCCGTCGTCCTCGAAGCGGTACGGCAGGCGGTTCGACACGATGATGAGCCTCCCCGCGTCCTGCGCGGCGGCTTCCCGGGCTTCCACGCGGGGTCGCCCGGCGGCCGCGGAGGGCGCAAGGGGAGCGTCGATCCTGGTCGGAGGCATGATATCGAGGATGTCGCGACGGGGGGTCGCGAGGGTTGTTTCGCGTGTGCGCATGGGTCCACCTTTGCTGTCTTTCCTGCCATTGTAGGGAAGCGCGCCGGATACGCCCGAAGCGGTTGCACCCTTGTTTCGCGGCTGTCAGGCCGTCGTGAACGCGCCCTTTTCTGGAAGCATGTCCGGCTTGCTTGCGGTATCATGCGAGAGACGCACTCAACCACGACCTCCGAAGGAAGGATATGCAGACCTACATCGCCCATTACCGTTCACCCGCCGCTTCCGACACGCAGGGCGTGGGGCTCTTCGAGTTCGAGAGCGAAGCCCGCGCGGGCACGAAGATGAACCTGCGCGACGCGCGCCTCAAGATGCTCGAGCTGTTCGGCAAGGACGCCGTGCCGTGGAACATCGACAGCGTCGAGCGGAAGAAAGCGTCGGAGGCCTCGCAGGACGGTCAGCTTGAGCTGGACTTTCGTCCGCCGAAGAAGCAGCGCAAGCGCGCGAAAACCAAGGAATACTGGTAGGCTCGCACCGCGCCGACCCGCGCATGCGTCCGCACGCTTCGTGGTGCTCCGGTGACAGCCTAACGTCATCTGCGATGAGCGCGTCGCTTGTCGATGCAAACCGCTATAATGCTCCCATACCACTAACGCGCCGCACGCCCCGCGCGCGGCCTCACCCAGAACAGGGAGCGCTATGAAGAACAAGCAGGTGAAATTCCTCAAGCAACTGCTCGAGACGCCGTCCGCCACCGGCACCGAGATCGCCGTGGCCGAGCTCGTGCGCGAGCGCCTGGCCGGTACGGCCGACGAGATTCAAACCGACGTCATGGGATCGGTGCACGCCCGCCTTTCCGGCACGGGCGTGGCGCCTTCGCTCATGCTGTCCGCCCACATGGACGAGATCGGCCTCATGGTCACCTACATCTCCGACGAGGGCTTTCTGTCCGTGTCGTCGGTGGGCGGCGTGGATGCGGCCATCCTGCCCGGCATGCGCGTGGACGTGCACGCCTCCAACTCCATGGAACCGCTGCGCGGCGTGGTGGGCCGCAAGCCCATCCACCTCATCGAGCCCGACGAGCGCAAGAGCGTCACGCCCATCGACAAGCTGGTCATCGACCTCGGCATGCCGGCGAAGCGCGTGAAGAAGCTCGTCATGGTAGGCGACGTCATCACCTTCGGCGTGGGCTTCGAGCGCTTCGGCAAGAACATGGCCGTGTCGCGCGCCTTCGACGACAAGGCGGGCGTGTGGATTGCCACGCGCGTGCTCGAGACGTTGGCCGAGGAAGGCCGCGCTCCCGGAGACTTCATCGTGGCCGCCACCGTGCAGGAGGAAATCGGCACGCGCGGCGCCATCACGTCCACCTACGGCGTGAACCCCGACGTGGCCGTGGCCTTCGACGTGACGCATGCCACCGACTATCCCGGCATCGACAAGACGAAGTACGGCAAGATCGTGTGCGGCGAAGGCCCCGTCATCGCGCGCGGCCCCAACATCAATCCGGCCGTGTTCGAGCGCCTCGTGGCGGCGGCCGAGGCCGAGGGCATCCCGTACCAGATCGAGGCCGAGCCTGGCGTCACCGGCACCGATGCGCGCTCCATCCAGATCACCCGCGGCGGCATCCCCACCGGCCTCGTGTCCGTGGCGCTTCGCTACATGCACACGCCCACCGAAGTGGTGAGCCTCGACGACCTCGATGCCACGGTGAAGCTGCTCGTGCGCTTCGCGCGCGATTTGGGCGAGGACGCCTGCTTCGTGCCGGGCATGGGCGACGCGGTCACCGAGGACGATGCTGATGCGGCTGACGACGAGTCCGCCGAGCAGATGCAGTTCGACGAAACGGGCGTGGAGTAGGCCGGCCGTGAAACGCGAAGAAAAGACTATCGCCAAGAACAAAAAGGCGTTCCACGAGTACGAGATCCTCGAATCGCTCGAGGCGGGCATCGAGCTGACGGGCACCGAGGTGCGCTCGCTGCGCGAGAACCATTGCCAGCTCACCGACTGCTTCGCGCTCATCCGCGACGGCGAGGTGTGGCTGCACAACGTGCACATTCCGCCGTACGTGAACGGCAACATCGCCAACCCCGATCCCGACCGCAAGCGCAAGCTGCTGCTGCACAAGAAGCAGATCCGCATGCTGCAGGAGCAGGTGAAAGAGAAGGGCATGGCGCTCGTGCCCGTGAAGATGTACTTCAAGGACAATTCGCTCGTGAAGGTGGAGTTGGCCGTCGCGCGCGGCAAGAAGCTCTACGACAAGCGGGCGACCATGGCGGCGCGCGATTCCCGCCGCGAGGTGGAGCGCGCGCTCAAGGAACGCAGCCGCTAAGACACAGGACAGGAGGCCATCATGGGCTTGGACGAGGAACTGGATACCATCGAAGACGGCGCCGAGACGGAAGCCGAGCAGATCGACGAGGAGACGGAACTCGAGGACGTCGAGGAGTTCCAGGACGACGAAGAGTTCGATCCGCAGGACGAGGAGACCGACCTCGAAGAGGCCTACGAGGGTTTCTTCGCCGAGGAGGGCCCCGATGGCGAGGGCGAGACCTCGCCCGTCGGCGACGGCGGCCTGGCCACGCTCGTCGAGGATCGGACGGGCCTCGACCTGTCCGAAGAGGGCTTCCACATCGTCGACGGCGATCGCGAAGCGGCCGAAGACGAGCTGTACGAGCGGGGCTCTCTCGACACCTACGATGCCGACGCCCTCGACGAGGACGGCGACGTCACCGTCGGCGCCGTGTCCGAGATCACCGAGGCGAACGCGTTGGAGGAGCTTGAGGACGGGCAGGCCGACGACGTGCAGGACGTGACCATCATCGAGCCGAGCGCCGAAGACGACGGCTACGAGCTGGTGGAGCTCGAGCTCGACGACGATGACATCGTGCGCTACATCGAGGACGAGGACGGCGACGTCATCGGCTTCGTGCTCGAGGAAGACGGCGAAGAGGTGGAGTACTTCTACGTCGAGGAAGAGGAAGGCGAAGCTTCCGACGACGACAACGAGTTCGACTTCGGCATCACGAAGGAGGGCGTCGCCGCCGCCACGAGCGACATGAACGCCATCTACAAGGACGGCATCGCCGTGGCCGCCGAGCTCAAAGGCGCCTTCGACGATATCAAGAGCGCCTTCGACTTCACGTCCATTTTGAAGAAGTAGGGCGCCCCCCCCCGCGCACGCAAAGGGCCCCCGTCGGCGATGCCGGCGGGGGCCCTGTCATTGGTGGTGGAGGCGCGGAGAATCGAACTCCGGTCCATACTACATAATCCATGAGGCTCTACAAGCTTAGTCCGTGGTCGAGGTTCGGATGCGGCCGGCCCGCGGACAAGCGAGACGCACCCTGGCCGGTTCGATCTTTGCCTGAGCCATACCGGCTACGTGCTCAAGCGCATTCCCCTGAGTTGATGCCGAACCGAGGATCGGGGACATTCCAAGGTCGACAGCCTGGTGCTATTAAGCAGCCATGGCGAGCGCCGGAGCGCTCTGAGTGTTGTTCTTGCCAATTAAATTGACGGTACCCCTGTTTAACGTGGCGAGGAGACCACGACCTGCTCCTCATTTCAAACGTACCATGTCGAAACCAGTCGCCCCCAAAGAGGTGCAAGGCCGTTCCGCATCGCTGCGGGGCGGTTGCCGGGGTCGAAGGCCCACCTTGTCAATGTTCGCGCAGCGCGCGACCCGCCGAAGCGGCCGCTCGTTTTCTGCGAACATCCATTCTATCCGCACTCTTGCGTTTGTCAAGGTTGTTGGCTTCTCATGCGCGCCCCGTGTCGAAATTGTGACAATCGCAGCGCAGCTTGAACGTGGGACGTTTTGTTACAGGAGAATTAATCTCGACTTGCTACAATGAACGAACGACCCAGACCCATGAGAGTGATTATGAGCGAAAACAAGTCTGACAAGCCGTCGCGCGGCCGTCACGCCGCCGGCGCTCACCATAGCGACGCCGTACCGAGCCAGCCCGCCCCCGTCGTGCCTCAAGTGCCTCCCGTGGTGCCCCCGGTGCAACCGACGGCGGCCATGCCTGCGCAGGCACGGCCGACGCGGCCGCCCAAAGGGCAGGAGCCGCCGCTGCGCTACGCTTCTGACCAGGTATTTCAGCCACTCGGTGGCATGCGTCCCGTCGACATGGGGCAGGCTGCTCCCGTCCGAGAACGCAGGCACAAGCCCCTCAAGATCCTCGGCATCACGTTCGGCGTCATCATCGCGCTGCTGCTCGTTGCCTACGCGGGCGTGGCCCTGTACTTCACCGACCGCTTCATGCCGAACTCCACCATCGGCGACATCGACGTGTCGCTCATGTCGGCGGGCGACGCGGAGAAGGTGCTGTCGGATTCCATCAAAGACTACGCGCTGTCCATCGACGGGCAGGGCTTCACGCTCAAGCTGAGCGCGACGGACGCGGGCCTGTCCATCGACGAGAACAAGGTCGTGCACGACATGCTGTCCGACATGAACCCGTGGGCATGGCCGTTCGAGCTGCGCGAAACGCATGACGAGACGGCGAAGCTCGTGGCCACCTACAACGGCACGGGGCTCGAGGACGCCATCCGCACGGCGGTGGCCTCCTTCAACGAGGGCGCCACGCAGCCCACGAACGCCGCCATCTCCTACGACGATGCGCAGGCCGCCTTCGTCGTGCAGCCCGAAGCCGTCGGCACCGCCCTCGACGCCGATGCGGTGATCAAGGCCGCCGACGACGCGGTGGCCGGCCTCGACCCGCAGGTGAAGCTCACCTCCGAGCAGCTGCTCAAACCCACGGTGCTCTCCACCGATCCGAAGCTCACCGCGGCGGCCGATTCGGCGAACACCATGATCAAGGCCAACCTCGTGCTGAACATGGCGGGCACGCCGGCCGGCACCGTGGACGCGAGCCTCGTGTCGCAATGGGTGAAGCTGGCCGACGATCTCACGGTCACGCTCGACGAGGACGCGCTCACCGCATGGGTGGGCGAGCTGGCCGCCGCCTGCAACACCATCGGCACGCAGCGCACCTACACGCGCCCCGACGGCAAGACCTTCACGGTGGCCGGCGGCACGTACGGCTGGGCCGTGGACGAGGGCTCCCTGCTCACGCTCGTGAAGAACGCCGTGGCGAACGGCACGGCGGACTCCATCGACATCCCGTGCACGCAGACCGGTGACGCGTACAACGGCGCCGGCAAGCAGGACTGGGGCAACCGCTACGTCGACGTCGACCTGTCCGAGCAGCACGCGCGCTTCTACGATGCGTCGGGCGCGGTCATCTGGGAGTCGGACATCATCACGGGCAAGCCCGACGGCGAGCACGACACCCCCTCGGGCGTGTACATGGTGAACGCCATGGCAAGCCCCTCGAAGCTCATCGGGTACAACGGCAACGAGAAGATCTACGAGACCGAGGTGCAGTACTGGATGCCGTTCGTGGGCAACTACATCGGCTTCCACGATGCCGATTGGCAGCCGGCGTTCGGCGGCACGCTGTACGCCGACGGCGCGGGCAGCCACGGATGCGTGAACCTGCCCCCGTCGCTGGCCGCATCGCTCTACGGCATGCTGTCGTCGGGCGACACGGTGGTCGTGCACTGGTAGAGAACGAACGCGGGCCCGCATCAAGCGGGCCCGCTGCGTGTCGCGCCGAGGTCACACCACGGTGAGATCGGCTACCGTGAGCGGCACCACGCGCGCCAGGTCGTCGGGCGCCATCTCGATTTGGCACCCGATGCGCCCGCCCGAGAACGCGATGCGCTCGTGCAGCGCCGACGTCTCGTCGATGGCGGTGGGGAAGGGCTTGAGCATGGCGAGCGGCGAGCACCCGCCGTGCACGTAGCCCGTGAGCGGCAGCAGCTCGCGCGAGCGCACCATGGCCACCGCCTTCTCGCCCACGGCGGCTGCGGCCTTCTTCAGGTCGAGCTCGCAGGCCACGGGGATCATGAACACGTAGTGCTCGCCCGACTTGCCCTGCGTCACGAGCGTCTTGAACACGGTGTCGGGGTCGAGGTCGAGGATGCGCGCCACCTCCACGCCCGAGAGCGCTTCGGGGCAGTCGAAGAACCGCGCCCGATAGACGGCTCCCGCCGCATCGAGCACGCGCATGGCGTTCGTCTTGTGGTCGTGTTCCTTGGCCATCGTCGGCGTCTTCCGTTGCGGCTAGCGGATGAAGTTCGTCATGATCTTCTGCTCCACCGTCGGCGCGGGCACCGCGGCGGTCGCCTGCAGCATCCAGGCCATGTTCGTGCCCAGCACGCGCATGATCTGCATGCCCTCGGCATCCTGGCGCACCTGCTCGACGCTTTGGCCGTGCACGACGGGCCAGTAGTTCGAGGAAACCACCGGCATGCAGCAAATCTGGAAGTACTTGTTGATCTGGTCGACGGCCAGGATGGTGCCCGCGCGACGCGCCGAAGCGATGGCGGCCGCGGGCTTGAAGCGCAGCTGCGACGAGGCGGCGAAGAACAGGCGGTCGAGCACCGACAGAAGCGCCCCGTTCGCGCCGGCGTAGAAGACGGGCGAGCCCACGATGAGCCCGTCGGCGTCAAGCGCCTTCTCGATGAGGCCGTTCACCACGTCGTCGTTGAAGATGCAGCGGTGGTCGCCGCGCTTGCTGCAGCCGCCGCAGCCCAGGCAGCCGCGGATGGGATCGCGTCCGATCCAGGCGATCTCGGTTTCCACGCCCTGCGCCTCAAGCGCGCCGGCCACCTCGGCGAGCGCCGTGTGCGTGCAGCGCTCCTCGTTCGGGCTCCCGTTGATAAGCAGTACCTTCATGATGCGTTCCTCTCGTCTGATGTTCTTCGGGGTTCTCGCTTCTCTCATGAATCAGGTTAGCAGAAACTATGACCAGCCGGTATCGAATGCAAACAACCAACGAAGCCTACGCTATACTGGCGGTATGGATATCAACGAGACATTGGCTGAAACCCCTGCTGTGGCGGATGGTTCCCCCTTCGACAATGCGCCTATCGGCGTGTTCGACTCGGGGTTCGGAGGCCTCACCGTGGCGCGCGAGATCGCGAAAGAGCTGCCGCACGAGTCCATCGTCTACCTGGGCGATTCGCTGCGCTGCCCCTACGGCCCGCGCAGCTTGGACGAAGTGGACGGCTTCGTGCAGCAGATCGGCGCGTGGCTGGTCGAGCGCGGCGTGAAGATCGTCGTCATCGCGTGCAACACGGCCACGGCGGCCGGGCTTTCCCATGCGCAGCAGACGTTCCCCGTGCCGGTGGTCGGCGTGGTTGAGCCGGGCTCCCGCGCGGCGGCGCGCGCGACGGAGAATCAGCGCGTGGGCGTCATCGCCACGAAGGCCACGGTGGAATCGGACGCCTACACGAAGGCCATCCGCCACCTCGACGAGGGCATCACCGTGTTCTCCACGGCAACGCCGCGCTTCGTGGAAATCGCCGAACAGGGCCTGCGCATGGCCGAAGGCCCCATCGAGGACTTCACCTCGCTCGTGTCGAAGGTGTACGTGCGCCCCGCGTTCGAGGAGATCGCGCGCGAGTACCTCGAGCCCCTGCGGCGCAGCGGCATCGACACGCTCGTGCTGGGCTGCACGCACTTCCCGCTGCTGAAGGCGCTGATCGGAAGCGTGGTGGGGCGCGACGTCACGCTCAGCTCGTCCGGGCAGGAGACGGCGCGCGAAGTGGCCGACATCCTGGCTCGCCGCGGCGCGCTCGCCGCGAGCGATCACGAGCCGACCTACGAGTTTTTCACGACGGGGGAGGACGTGGAGGAGTTCCGCAGCTTCGGCGGGCGCGTGTTCCGCACGGGCATCGACGACGTGGGCCGCGTCGCGTTCCCCTCGTAGCCCCCGAGCGCATCAACCATCCTATCGGCATCAGATTGGAGCCATGCAGCATGAAAACCATCGTCATCGCCAGCAACAACGCGCACAAGGCCGAGGAGATCGCCACGGCGCTCGATTTCCCGGGTTGGGAGTTCCACACGCTGCGCGAGCTGGGGCTCGAGTCCGACCCGGCCGAGGACGCCGATTCGTTCGAGGGCAACGCGCGCATCAAAGCGCAGGCGGCCCGCGCGGCGAGCGGCGGCAGGGCCGTGCTGGCCGACGACTCGGGTTTGGCGGTGGATGCGCTCGACGGCGCGCCCGGCGTGTACTCGGCGCGTTACGCGGGCGAGGACGCCACCGATGCCGACAACAACGTCAAGCTGCTGGCCGCGTTGGCCGACGTTCCCGACGATCAGCGTACGGCACGCTTCGTGTGCACGCTCGTGTTCATCGACGAGGACGGCACCGAAGAGGTGGCGTACGGCACCATCGAGGGCCGCATCGGCCGCGAAGAGCGCGGCGACCACGGCTTCGGCTACGACCCGCTGTTCCTGCCCGACGTGTTCGACGACGGTCGCACCCTGGCCGAGGCCCTGCCGCACGAGAAGAACGCCGTCTCCCACCGCGGCAACGCGCTGCGCGAGCTGCGCGCGAAGCTGGAGGGCTAGCGCAGCGAGCGGCGACGAGGGGAGATAGACGAGAAAGGGGAAAGGTCCATGCGCGACATCACGTTGGGGAGCACGGGCATCACGGTGCCGCAGAACGCGTTCGGAGCGCTGCCGCTGCAGCGCTTGGAGGAGGCCGAGGCCGTAGCCTTGCTGCGCGTGGCGCACGAGGGCGGCATGCGCTACTTCGACACGGCGCGCGCCTATTCGAACAGCGAGCACCGCGTGGGCCTCGCGTTCGAGGGCAGGCGCGACGACGTGTACCTGGCCACGAAGACGATGGCCCGCACGCCCGACGCGTTCTGGGCCGATCTGGAAACGTCGCTTTCCGAGTTGCGCACCGACTACATCGACGTGCACCAGTTCCACTGCGTCGACCAGGCCTACGCGCCGGGCGACGGCACCGGCATGTACGAGTGCATGCTGGAGGCGAAACGCCAGGGGAAGATCCGCCACATCGGCGTGACGGCGCACAAGATCGAGGTGGCGTTCGACTGCGTGCGTTCCGGTCTGTACGAGGTGCTGCAGTTCCCGCTGAGCTACCTGTCGGGCGAACGCGAGCGGGAACTCATCGATGAGTGCCGTGCAGCGAACGTGGGCTACGTTGCCATGAAGGGCCTGGCGGGCGGCCTCATCACGAACAGCCGCGCGGCCATGGCGTACCTGATGCAGTTCGACAACGTGCTGCCCATCTGGGGCGTCCAGCGCATGTCCGAGCTGCGCGAATGGTTGGCGTACATGGACGAGACCCCGCAGATGGACGATGAGCTGGCCGCGTTCATCGAGAACGAGCGCGCCGAGCTGGCGGGCGACTTCTGCCGCGGCTGCGGCTACTGCATGCCGTGTCCGCAGGGCATCGTCATCAACCAGTGCGCCCGTATCTCGCTCATGCTGCGCCGTGCGCCGTCGAGCGCCTGGCTCACGCCCGCGTGGCAGGAGGCCATGGAAGCCGTGGAGCGTTGCATCGACTGCCGCGCCTGCGTGGCGAAATGTCCCTACGAGCTGGACATCCCCGCGCTTCTGCGCAAGAACCGCGCCGACTACGAGCGCGTCCTCGCCGGCGAGGTGAGCGTGGCATAGGGAGGGCCGGGCGCGCGGCGCAAGCCCGCGGGTGCCCGCCATGCGAAGATCGCGTCGTGCGGGGAATCTTCTGCTATACTGGCTTCTGCTGTTTTCGCGTCGGGATGTGGCGCAGTTTGGTAGCGCGCCTGCTTTGGGAGCAGGATGTCGCAGGTTCGAATCCTGTCATCCCGACCATTTACGCCCGGCAACCTGAGGTTGTCGGGCGTAAATGGTTCAGGGCTCGAAAGGGCTGTTCACGAAGGGAGGCGCCGTGGCTGAGATGGTGGAGTTCCGCGACCGGGCCGCGTTTCGCGCGTGGCTTGAGGCGCACGGGGCCGAGAGCGACGGGGTGTGGGTGCGCTTCGGCAAGAAGGGCGGGCCGAAAACGCTCACGGCGGCCGAGGCGCTTGAGGAGGCGCTGTGCTTCGGCTGGATCGACGGGCAGATGCAGCGCATCGACGAGGGGTCCTACAAGAAGTACTTCGCGCGGCGCACGCCGAAAAGTCCCTGGTCGGAGAAGAACAAGGCGCTCGCCGAGCAGCTCGAGGCGCGCGGCGCGATGACGGCGGCCGGACGCGATACGATCGCGGAAGCGAAGAAGGACGGCCGGTGGGACGCCCCGAAGGCACCGGGCGTCACCGACGAGCAGCTGAGTGCGATCGCGGCGCTGCTCGAAGGCCGCGAGCCGGCGTGCGCGAACTACCGGGCTATGGCGCCCTCGGTGCGCAAGACGTACGCGAAAGCCTACTTCAGCGCCAAAACCGATGCCGGCCGCGCAAGCCGCCTCGCCTGGATGATCGAGCGGTTGGACCGGAACCTGAAGCCCATGTAGAGGCCCGATGCCCGTCCGGTAACGGCTTCGCGCGCGTTTGCGGGCGGACGTTCCCAAAGCCCTCGCCGGGTTCTACCATGGCGAAAAGCCCTCGCGAGCAAAGGACGAGCCATGGAGCCCACCTCTCTCACCGCCGACCAGCGCACGACGCTGCTCGGAACCCTGCAGGAGCGCTTCGAGCGCAACGAGCAGCGCCATCCCGGCATCGACTGGGAGGGCGTGCAGACGAAGCTGGAAGCGAACGACGCCAAGCTGGCCGCGCTCTTCGCCATGGAGGACACGGGCGGCGAGCCCGACGTGGTCACCTACGACCTGGCGACGAACGAGTACGTGTTCTACGACTGCGCGCCCGAAACCCCCGTCGGCCGCCGCAACCTCTGCTACGATCGGGAAGCTTGGGAGTCGCGCAAGCGCAACAAGCCGCGCGGCAACGCCGTCGGCGAAGCGGCGGACATGGGCGTCGAGATGCTCACCGAGGCGCAGTACTATGCCCTGCAGGAACTCGGGGAATTCGACGTGAAAACGTCGAGCTGGGTCGAGACGCCCGAACCCGTGCGCTCTCTCGGCGGCGCGCTGTTCTGCGACCGTCGCTTCAATCGCGTGTTCACCTTCCACAACGGCGCCGAATCCTACTACGCCTCCCGCGGCTTCCGCGCCTCCCTGCGCGTGTAGGCAGGAAACGCATCTTCGCCCGCAAAACACGCCTCGAGTGCTGAGGCGTGTTTTGCGGGCGAAGATATGCGCGGCGGCCCCCAGGCCGCGCTACTTGAGCGCCTGCCGCACGTCGAAGTAGCCCTCCCAGGGGTCGACGCCGTCGAGCGACGCCAGGGCATCCTGCATCGACACGGCGTCGGGCGCCACCCGGTCGAGCTCGTCCCAGCTGAGCGGCATGGACACGTGCGCGCCGCTGCGGGCGCGCAGCGAGTACGGAGCCACGCTCGTGGCGCCGCGGCCGTTGCGCATCCAATCGATGAACACCTTGCCGGTGCGTTTCGCCAGCCGCACGTTGCTCGTGTAGCGGTCGGGCCACTTCTCGGCCATCACCTGGGCGATGCGCCGCGCGAAGTCGTGGAACGCGTCCCAGGACGCCGCCGGCTCGAACGGCACCACCACGTGGTACCCCTTGCCGCCGCTCGTCTTGAGAAACGCCGTCAGCTCCAAATCGTCGAGGATGCCCTTGAGGTCGCGCACGCCTTGGCGTACCTGCGCCAGCTCGAGGCCCTTGTCGGGGTCGAGGTCGAACACCATCATGTCGGGCTGCTCGAGCGTTTCCACGCGGCTGCCCCAGATGTGGAACTCGAGCGTGTCCATCTGCGCCTCGGACACGAGCCCCTCGGCGCTGTCCACGTAGAAGTACTCCTCGTCCTCGCCGCTGCTCGCAGGGACGGTGGCGGTGATGACGCCCGACGTGCCGGGGCCGGGGTGCTTCTTGAAAAAGCACGCCGAACCTGCGCCGCGCGGACAGCGCACGATGCTGAGGATGCGGCCGCCCGCGTAGGGCAGCATGCGCTCGGCCATGCGCGCGTAGTAGCGCACGACGTCTTCCTTCGTGATGGGCGGGTGCTCGAACAGCAGCTTGTCGGGGCTTGTGATGCGCACGCCGTCGATGCGCAGCTCGTCGCGGGAGGGGGTATCGCTCATGGGATGCTCCGATCGATCGTCGGGTTCGGGAAGGTCTTCGCCGCGCACCGCAACCTCGCGCCGCACGTCGCGCGGCTCCTTGTCGGTGCGCAGGCCTTGATAGCTGGGGTGGCGCAGCAGGCCGTCGTCGGTCCACTCGGAGAATTTCACCACCGCCACGAGGCGCGGCTCGAGCCATACGACCCGCTCGCCCGCGCGCGGCTTCGGCGCGTCCTCGAACGGCGCGTCCGCGCGCTCGAGGCCCTCGAAGGCCGCAAGCAGATCGCGCGCGGCGGCTTCGCTCAGCCCGGAGCCTACGCGCCCCGCGTACACGAGCCGCCCGTCTTCGTACTGCCCGAGCAAAAGCGAGCTGACGGGGCGTTCGCGCTTCGCCGACTGCGTGTACCCGCCGATGACGAACTCCTGCTCGTTTCCGCACTTCAGCTTGATCCAGTCGCCCGAGCGCCCACCGCGGTACGGCGCGTCCGCGCGCTTGCCCACCACGCCTTCGAGGCGCTGTTCGCACGCGGCGCGGAAGCTGTCGGCGCCGTTTCCGCGCACGTGCACGCTGTAGCGCACGTCGTCGGGCGCGTCCTGCGCGAGCGATTCCAGCAGCTCCTTGCGCTCGACGAGCGGACGGTTGCGCAGGTCGTCGCCGTCGAGCGCAAGCAGGTCGAACACCACGTAGGCGGGGTGCTTGCCGGCCGGGTTGCGCAGGAAGTTCTGCAGCGCTTGGAAGTCGGTCCTGCCGGCGTTGTCGGTCACCACGAGCTCGCCGTCGAGCACCATCGCGCGCTCCGCCGCCCAGTCTGCCAGCGACGCGGCCACGGCGGGGAAGCGCGCGGTGTAGTCGTTGCCGTTGCGCGTGACGAGGCGCGCGGCGTCGTGCTCGATGAACGCCACCATGCGGTAGCCGTCGTACTTCACCTCGTACAGCCATCCGTCGCCGTCGGGCGCCGAGCTCACCAGCTTGGCAAGCTCCACGTCCACGTGGTCGAAGGGGTTCGCGGCGAACGCCTCGTCTTCCCCGTGCGCGATTTCGTCCATGGTGCGCCCGGTTTGCACGGAGGTGTCGAAGCCGTCGATGCCGGCGTCCGCACGCACGTAGTCGTCCTTTTCCTTGATGAGCAGCCAGTTGTTGTCGCGCTCGCCCTTCTTCGGCTTCATGTGCACGAGCACCCAGGCACCGTGCAATCGATGCCCGTCCAGGATGAACTTCAAATCGCCGTCGGCAAGCCCGTCCCCCACGTCCACGAGCGGCTCCCAATACCCCTCGTCCCACAGCATGACGGTGCCGCCGCCGTACTCGCCCTGCGCGATGACGCCCTCGAACGTGCGGTAGTCCAGAGGATGGTCCTCCACCCGCACGGCCAGGCGCTTGTCGCGCGGGTTGTAGGAAGGCCCCTTCGGAACGGCCCAGCTCAGCAGCGTCCCGTTCCATTCGAGCCGCAGATCGTAGTGGTCGCGCGAGGCGCGGTGATGCTGCACGGCGAAGCGCAGCCGTCCCTGTTCGGCCGCGTCGTCGGGCCGCGCGCTTTCGTCCACCGTGCCGGGCGGTTCGGGGGTGCGCTCGAAGTTGCGTTTGCGGTTGTATTCGCTCAAGGGGGAGGACATGGGCACCACGTGGTCTTTCTGGGATAATTTTGCTCGCAACGCGCGAACTTGCGGTACAATAGTCGCCGCGCTGAACGCGGGTGTGGTTCAATGGTAGAACCTGAGCCTTCCAAGCTCATGACGCGGGTTCGATTCCCGTCACCCGCTCCACGAATCTGCAAGCCGGGCACCCATTGTGCCCGGCTTTTTCAGGCGCGGGAACACCGCGCGCCCACCTGATTGCGCATCGTTGCCCGCCGTTCATATACCACGCCGTCGAACCCGCAAAAAAGCCCCGGTCGCATGATGCGGCCGGGGCTGCTGCGCGCGGGCCCGGGAGGGGAGAGGGCCTGCGCGCGAAGGGGAGGGAAAGCGAAATCGGGGACGGAAGGGGGCTGAGACGCCTTACGCCAGCAGCTCCTTGGCGTCCTTCATGGCGAGGCGGCCGGAGTTCACGGCCCACGCCGCCTGCGAGCCGGGCGCGAACTTCACGTCGTAGGAGTCGCCGTACAGGCCGCCCGCATCCGAGCCGCCGGCGTACAGGCCCACGATGACCCCGCCGTTCTCGTCGAGCACCTGCGTCTTCTCGTTCACCTTGATGCCGCCGCACGTGGTGTAGAAGCCGTCGGCCGTCTCGCACAGCCAGTAGGGGCCCTCCTCCATCTTGTGGAGGTACTTCGCGCGCTTGCCGAATTCCTCGTCGGCGCTCGTGTCGTCGCCGTCGAGCCCGGCCGCCGCATCGCAGTAGCCGTTGTACTGGTCGACGGTGGCCTTCACCGCCGCGGCGTCGAGCCCCACTTCCTTGCACACGGCGTCGATGGAATCGCCCACGTGGCAGCCCTCGGCCTTCTCCAGCACCTCGCGCGCCTTCGCGAGCGGCGTGCCCGGCGTGCCGAACGAGAACACCTGGCCGTCGGGGCCGTCGGCCTCCCAGCGCTTCATGTCGGCCTCGGTGAACAGCGCGAACGTCTTCTCCTGGTTGCGCACGCAGATGCCTGCGCCGGCGAAGTCGTCGAGCCACAGGTCCTCCTTGCAGAAGCGCGCGCCCTTCTCGTTGAGCCAGAGCGTGGGCTGCACGCCGGCGGAGTAGGCATCGGTCGTCCACGTGGCCGTCACGGCGCCGATGGTCACCGGGCCGCACCACATGACGGTGCCCAGGCCCTCGGCCATGTCGGCGCCCGCGTCCTTCGCCATCTTGATGCCGTCGCCGGCGCGGCAGTCCATGCCGAGCGCCTGGATGTTGGCGTTCTTCGTCTCGGACACGGCGTAGAGGAACTCGGAGTTGTTCGCGTAGCCGCCCGTGGCAATCATCACGACGGGGGCTTCCACCTTCAGCACGTCGCCGTTCTCCTTCTCGGCCAGCACGCCGGCAACCTTGCCGTCCTCGACGAGCAGCTTGCGGCCGAACGTGTTGAAGTGCGCCTCGATGCCCAGTTTCTCGGCCTCTTCGCCGAAGCACTGCATGAAGTAGCCGCCGGGGCTCGCGTTGTCGCCCTTGTCGTACACGTGCCACACCTTCGGACCCACGCCGATGGAGATGTTGCCCTCGAACACGATGCCGTGGCCTTCGAGCCAGTCGATGGTCTCGGACGTCTGCCCGAAGAAGTTCTCGTACAGCTGATGCTGCGGGATCCAGTGATGGTAGTTCAGGCAGGTGTTGATGGCGTTCTTCACGCCGTAGGGCGCGTCGGGGCTGTACGCGCCGGCGAACTTCACGCCGCCGTCCGCCTCGGTGAAGTGCGTCTCGAGGCCGGTCATGCCCTCGGTGCCGATGAACGATCCGCCGTAGCCGCTCAAGCGCTCGATGACGACGGGCTTGAGGCCCAGGTCGACTGCCTGGATGGCCGCCGCCGTGCCCGTGCCGCCTGCACCGACGATGCACACGTCGGCCTTCACGGTTTCCTTCGGCTCGCCCAGCTCGGGGATGCTCCAGATGGCGTCGTCGGCGGCGCTCGCGCTCGCGGCGCCCGCATCGGCACCGGCGGTCGGAGCGTCGGCCGCAGCCGACGTGGACTGCTGCGGACCGCAGCCGGTCAGCGCGGCGCCCGCGAAGCCGGCGGTCAGGATGCCTGCGCCTGCCAGAAAGGAACGCCTGCTCAGATTGCTCGTGGATTCGGACATGATGATCCTCCTTGCCTGCCTCATTCCTGAGGAAGTGGATTGCGACCGCCCTCCTGCGGCCTGTCCCTATTGTGTGTTCCGTGGATATTGCGTGCAAGATCTTGACGTGTAGCTCCTTGTTTGCTGCTGAATCTCTTAGTTTCAAGCCCATCATATCGTGCCGCCCGCGCGATGCGGCGTAGTACAATGGGCCTCGTGCGAAGCGGGAGGGAGCCCCTTGCGCACGAGAGGCAGGGAGGGATATCATGCTGCAAGACAAGTGCGACTACTTCATGCTGGCCTACGATTCGCCCAGTTTCAGCGCGGCGGCGAACAAGGTGCCCATGTCGCCGCAGGGGTTCGCGAAGGCCATCCGCAACCTCGAGCGCGAGCTGGGCGTGCCCCTGTTCGCCGTGGACGAGGACGGCACGCGCCGCGCAACGCCCTACGCCGACGAGCTGTACGAGTACGCCAAGCGCATGCGCGCCGAGCGCAACCTGCTGGCGAGCGCGTTCGAGCGCATCTCGTCGAGCGGCTACGTGGAGCTGCGCATCGCATGCTCGCTCGGGGTGCCGGGGCTGTTGGGCTCGGGCTTTCTCGACGGCTTCCTCGAGGCGCACCCCGACGTGTCCATCACCCTCAACGAGATGCCCGACGCCCTGTGCGAGTCGGTGCTGCGCGACGGCCTGTACGACCTCGCGCTCACCGTGTCCTCGACGGCGGACGACTTCGTCTCGCACGAGCTGTACGCCTCGCCCGTGCTCTACTGGGTGCGCGCCGACGACCCCCTGGCCGAACGCGACGTGCTCGAGCTCGGCGACCTCGCGCAGCGACGCCTCGCCATCCCGGGGGACGACTTCAAATGCTACCGCGATCTGCTCGCGCGGTTCGAGCGGGAAGGCGTCGAACCGCCCGCCATCGTCAAATACTCCGAGATCTTCTGGATATACGAGTTCGTGCTGCGCGGAGAGGGCATCGGGTTCACGCTGCCGCACCTCGCGTCGCTCGAGGTGTTCAACGGAAGCGATGCCGTGGTGGCGTTGCCGGCGCGCGACTTCCGGTGGGGGTTCGGCGTGTCGTACCTCAAGGCGCACACGCCCGGGCCGCGCGAAGAGGACCTCATCGCGTACCTGGAGCAGCGGGTTGCCCGCCGCATGCGCACGCGGGCATAGAAAAGCCGCCTGGCATGCATCATGCGGGCGGCTTGGCGAATCGTGCGGGCGAGGGGGAGGGCTAAGCGCTTCGGGTGCGCAGATGCGCGATGATGTCCTCGGATTCGTAGAGCGGCTTGCCGTTGATCACCAGGCACGGCACCTGCTTCTTGCCGCCGATGCGCACCAGATCGTTCTGATTGCCGGGTTGCAGCGTGTCGCGGGTGTCCATCATGATCTTGTTGTCGTCCATGAAACGCAGGACTTTCTGGCAGAACGGGCATTCCTTCTTGTAATACAGCGTGTAGTCTTCCAGGTACGGCATGCGCGGCTCCTCTCTCGATATGCTATCGAATAATCTCGTGAGCTCGGGATATAGAGCTTTTTATATTACGCCATCGAGAATAAAGACCCGGCCGTTCTTCGCGGCTGTTGCCAATTGGTTGACAACCCTCCTCATCATGCGAAAAAAAGACGGCTGTTTGTCACCACTCTGTAAGTAATGAAGAAGTATCTATTGTGCTATGGAATACTTTATGAGATACTTCGTAGTTTTTTGCATTTCGGGGGGTTTGCTCGAAGCTGCTTCGTAATCGAAAGATGGCGCGCCCGGCAGGACTCGAACCTGCAACCGACGGATTAGAAGTCCGTTGCTCTATCCATTGAGCCACGGGCGCGTTTCAGCGAGCATCGGTATTATACCGTAAAAACCGGCTGGGGGAACGACGGATACGCCGGGTGCGGAAGCGGGGGAACAAAAGGTGAAAACACGCTTCGTATCTGGGATTTTATTGCTTCAAGAGCCGGGTACGACGCCGCGTCGCGCCCACCATGCGCCCCCGACCGCCGCCCCCGCGCGCAGCGCTTGCATCGGGAATGCATCTTTCTGCATGTTTATGCATTCGGGCTAATCAAATATGCAATTCGAGAGGTCGACAAAGCGCTGAAACCAGGGTGAAACGAGGGGGTAGAGGGTGCTTCAATGCTATAGCGCAGCAAAGTGAATGTGGCGAAATGATGTAGACCGTCACGATCAACGATGACCATTCGCCGAAAAAACACGAGGTGCGACGAGAGGTACCGTTTTGTTTCATTTTTGTAGTTGCAATTTGATCCGAAGCATGAGATTTTGACGAGGTGAACGGACGCCCGGTGCGCAACGGGCGCTTCCGCAAGCCAAAAATCTGGAAAATGCATAAAGGAAAAGGAGGGTTGCTATGGCTGGTGTGAACGTCAAAAGCGAAATCAAGCCTTTGAAAAAAGTTCTGCTCCACCGCCCTGGTCGAGAACTTCTGAACCTGACGCCGAACACGCTCGAGGAGCTGCTGTTCGACGACATCCCGTTCTTGAAGGTCGCCCAGGAGGAGCACGACGCCTTCGCGCAGGCTCTGCGTGACAACGGCGTCGAAGTCGTATACCTCGAGAAGCTCATGGCCGAGGTGCTTGATCAGAACCCCGAGCTGCGCGAGCAGTTCCTGAAGCAGTTCATCGAAGAGGCCGGCATCCGTACCGATCGTTACCAGAAGATCATCTACGACTACCTCAACGACAATTATCCCGACAACCTCGACTTGGTCATGAAGACGGTGGAGGGCATCAACCTCACCGAGCTGCACACCGACAAGTCGAACTCCTTGGTCGATCTCGTGTCCGAGTCCTCCAAGATGGTTGTGGCCCCCATGCCGAACCTGTACTTCACCCGCGACCCGTTCGCGATGATCGGCAACGGCGTGTCCATCAACCGTATGTACTCCGTCACGCGTAACCGCGAGACCATCTACGCCGAGTACATCTTCACGCATCATCCTGACTTCAAGGATGTGCCGCAGTACTACAGCCGCTACAACACGTTCCACATCGAGGGCGGCGACATCCTCAACATCAACGACAAGGTGCTGGCCATTGGTATTTCTCAGCGTACCGAGCCCGACGCCATCGATGCCATCGCGAAGAACATCTTCGAGGACGAGACGAGCCCGGTCGAGACGATCCTGGCCTTCAACATCCCGAACAACCGCGCGATGATGCACCTCGACACGGTGTTCACGCAGATCGACACCGACAAGTTCACCATCCACCCGGGCATCATGGGCCCGCTGACCGTCTTCGAGATCACCCCCGAGGGCGACGGCATCAAGGTCAAGGAGATGAACGGCAAGCTCGAGGACATCCTCGAGAAGTACATGGGCCATCCGGTCGAGCTCATCCCCTGCGGCGGCGGCGACCGTATCGCGGCCGAGCGCGAGCAGTGGAACGACGGTTCGAACACGCTGTGCATCGCTCCGGGCACCATCGTGGTGTACGAGCGCAACGACGTGACGAACGCGCTGCTCAAGGAGAAGGGCCTCAACGTCATCGAGGTTCCCTCCGCCGAGCTGTCCCGCGGCCGTGGCGGCCCGCGCTGCATGAGCATGCCCATCGAGCGCGAGGACTAAATCGTCAAGCTCCGTGCGCGACGCGCATGCGAGCCCTTCTGAAGTACCCTTGCCTTTTCCGGATTGCCGGGGCCGTGCAAACGGCCCCGGACATTCGAAGAGGGGCGGGCGGAATTACTTGGCGCTGCCCGCGGTGTATATGTTTTGTACCGTAACGTTTGAAAGGAATGATCTATGCCTACTAGCCTGAGCGGTCGCGACTTCCTGCGCCTCCTCGACTTCACCTCCGAGGAAATCGAGTACCTGCTGAAGTTGTCCCGCGAATTCAAGAACCTGAAATTGACGGGTACCCCCCATCGTTATCTCGAGGGCAAGAACATCGTCCTGCTGTTCCAGAAGACGTCCACCCGTACGCGTTGCGCGTTCGAAGTTGGCGCTATGGACCTCGGCATGGGCGTGACCTACCTCGATCCGGGTAGCTCCCAGATGGGCAAGAAGGAGTCCATCGAGGACACCGCTCGCGTGCTCGACCGCTTCTACGACGGCATCGAGTTCCGTGGCTTCGCCCAGTCCGACGTGGAAGAGCTGGCTGCCGGCGCTTCCGTGCCGGTGTGGAACGGCCTGACCACCGAGTGGCACCCCACCCAGATGCTCGCTGACATCCTGACCGTTCAGGAGAACTTCAACTACGACATCAAGGGTAAGACGCTGGTGTTCATGGGCGACGCCGCGAACAACGTGGCCCGTTCGCTCATGGTGGTGTGCGCCAAGCTGGGTCTGAACTTCGTCGCCTGCGGCCCCAAGGAGAACATGCCTGCCGCCGACCTCGTCGAGACCTGCGAGGCCATCGCTGCCGAGAACGACTGCACCATCAAGCTGACCGAAGACGTGAAGGACGCCTGCACGGGCGCCGATGTCATCTACACCGACGTGTGGGTGTCCATGGGCGAGCCCGACGAGGTGTGGGCCGAGCGCATCAAGCTCCTCGAGCCGTACCGCGTGACCGAAGAGGTCATGGCCATGGCCAACAAGGATGCCATCTTCCTGCACTGCCTGCCCTCGTTCCACGACACGAACACCACCACGGGTGCCGACATCGCCGAGCGCTTCGGCGTCACCGAGATGGAAGTCACCGACGGCGTGTTCGAGTCCAAGCAGTCCAAGGTGTTCGACGAGGCCGAGAACCGCATGCACACCATCAAGGCCGTCATGTACGCGACGCTCTCCTAACTGAGAAGGACTAGGTGAATCAAGATGCCTTATCAGAAGGGTGAAGGTAAGTCCGTTGTCATCGCTTTGGGCGGCAACGCCCTGGGCGATACCCCGCAGGAGCAGCTCGCTCTCGTGAAGGAAACGGCGAAGAACATCGTTGACATGGTGGGCGAGGGCATCAACGTCGTGGTTTCCCACGGCAACGGCCCCCAGGTCGGCATGATCAACAACGCGTTCGCCTATGCGAGCCAGCATGATGGCAAGACCCCGGAGATGCCGTTCCCCGAGGCCGGCGCCATGAGCCAGGGCTACATCGGCTACCAGCTGTCCCAGGCTATCCTGAACGACCTCAAGGATCGCGGCATCATGCGCTCCACGGCCAACGTGATCACGCAGACGGTCGTCGATCCCGACGATCCGGCGTTCCAGAACCCCACGAAGCCCGTCGGCGCCTTCCTCTCCGAGGAAGAAGCCAAGGCCAAGGCTGAGGAAACCGGCTGGACGTTCAAGGAGGACGCGGGTCGCGGCTGGCGTCAGGTTGTCGCTTCCCCGAAGCCCGTCCGCATCGTCGAGTTCGATGCGGTGAAGGACCTCATGGACAACGGCTACGTGGTCGTGTCCACGGGAGGCGGCGGCGTGCCGGTGTTCGAGACCGAGGACGGCTACGTCGGCGTCCCCGCGGTCATCGACAAGGACCGTTCTTCGGCCAAGCTCGCGGCTGACTTCGGTGCCGACATGCTGGTCATCCTCACGGCCGTCGAGAAGGTTTGCGTGAACTTCGGCAAGCCCGATCAGGCTCAGATCGACACGATGACGATTGCTGAAGCTGAGGAGTACATCGCTCAGGGTCAGTTCGCTCCGGGCTCCATGCTCCCGAAGGTGGAGGCGTGCATCGAGTACGTGCGCGCGTATCCCGAGGGCAAGGCGCTCATCACGTCGCTCGAGTGCGCTGCGGCCGGTATCGAAGGCAAGACCGGTACGGTCATCACGGCGTAAGCGTCTTACGTATGCGGAAGGCTCCGCGGCTGAGGGTAGTGCGGAGCCTTCCACTGTTTAGGGGTACCGGCGGGTTGTGCGGTTACGCTTCCACAGATCCGCTGTCAATTTCTCGTTCGCCAAAATATCCGACTCGATCCTCAAAATAGGAGGGGTTGTTATGACCGAGAAAGTAAAGGAAAAGAGCAAGAAAAAGCGATCTATTTCATCGTTTACCATCCTGCTGATCATCTTGATCGTGCTGGCGTTGGTCACGGTCGTGATGTCGCTGGCCGGCGTTGAAGGAATTGCCGGCGCAACGGTTGCCAACGTGGCAACGGCTCCCGTCAAAGGCTTTACCGACGCGTTGCCTGTTTGTCTGTTCGTGCTGATCCTGGGCGGTTTCCTGGGTATCGTCACGGAGACGGGCGCGCTGGATGCCGGTATCGCAGCGCTGGTGAAGAAGCTGAAGGGCAATGAGCTCATCCTCATCCCCATTCTGATGTTCATCTTCTCCATCGGCGGTACGACATACGGTATGTGCGAGGAAACGGTTCCGTTCTACCTGCTGCTCGCGGCCACCATGGTCGCCGCAGGCTTCGACAGCGTTGTCGGTGCTGCGGTCGTGCTGCTGGGCGCTGGCTGCGGCGTGCTCGGCTCGACGGTGAACCCGTTCGCCGTTGGCGCTGCCGTCGACTCCCTGAGCACGTCGGGTATCGTGATCAACCAGGGCACCATCATCATGCTCGGCGTGATCCTGTGGCTCGTGACGCTTGCGATCTCCATCGTCTTCGTCATGCGTTACGCGAAGAAGGTCAAGGCGAACAAGGGCTCCACCATCCTGTCGCTGCAGGAACAGGAGAACATGAAGGCCGAGTTCGGCGAGGCTCAGCAGGAAGCTGAAAACGCCGAGGCGAACCCGAGCGAGAAGCTGATGACGGGTCGTCAGAAGTGGACGCTCGTTGTGTTCGCGCTGACGTTCGTGGTCATGATCGTCGGCTTCATCCCTTGGGGCGACTTCGGCGTCGAGGCGTTCGATGCTGGCGCGGTCACGGAGGAAGTCACGACGCAGGTTTCCGGCGAGGATGTTGCCGCCGTCTACACCGACAAGGATCTTGGCGTGTTCGAGGGCGACGTGTCCGGCACGGTCACCACTGAAGAGCAGGTGTCCGAAGGCTGGTCTGCGTTCCTGACCGGTCTGCCGTTGGGCCAGTGGTACTTCGATGAGGCTTCCACCTGGTTCCTCATCATGGCTATCATCATCGGCATCGTCGGCGGCATTTCCGAGAGCCGCTTCGTGAAAGCGTTCATCAACGGCACCGCCGACATGATGAGCGTCGTGCTGATCATCGCCATGGCCCGTTCGATCACGGTGCTCATGGGCGAGACCGGTCTCGACATGTGGATCCTGAACAACGCGGCTGCTGCACTGAACGGCTTGTCGGCGATTATCTTCGCCCCGCTGTCGTTCCTGCTGTACATCGTGCTGTCGTTCCTCATCCCGTCGTCGTCCGGTATGGCTACGGTGTCCATGCCCATCATGGGCCCGCTGGCGAACTCGCTGGGCTTCTCGACCGACGTCATGATCATGATCTTCAGCGCAGGCAACGGCCTGGTGAACCTGTTCACCCCGACCAGCGGCGCGATCATGGGCGGTTTGGCGCTGGCCAAGATCGAGTACTCGACGTGGCTGAAGTTCGGTGGCAAGCTGTTCGTGATGCTGGGTGTTGCATGCGTGATCATCTTGACGATTGCCATGATGGTCATACCTGGCGCTGCGTAAGGTTTCATCCGCTTGCGGCATTGCCGACAAGCGATAGGGTTCCACGAAAGGGTCTCCCGCTTCGGCGGGGGACCCTTTTGCTGTACGGGGCACTGAACTGGGGTTAAACTCTTGATTGAATCAGTATTATTGCATCCCCCCTTTCCCTAAACTACACATCGGCATGCGAATTCGACGTACTAGCACATGAGACCGAAGCACAAACACACTCTTTAAGGGGACTCTCATGCAGCGTCGAATTTCTCGCAACTTCGTATCCGTATTCATGGCATTCGTGCTGGTGGTCACGTGCAACAGCGCAACTGCGCAGCCGTTGGCCGCATTCGCCGAAGAGGGGGCGCGGCAAGCGATCGAGGTCGGAGCGGAGGAGGCTCCGAATCCGGAAGATGCGCCCGACCCGGTAGGAGATGCGGAAGAGCCCGCGGAAGCCGAGGGTGGCGCGACGGACGATGCCCCGATGGTCGACGTTCCCACCGAGGATGGCGAGCAATCGGTCGATGTCGAGCCGGCGGACCCGACGGAGGGCGACGAGGCTCCGCTTGCGACCGCGCCGGCCGAGGAAGTGCCTGCCGTCGAGCGGGCCGACGTTGAAGTGCCGGCCGCCGCGACGCGTGCCGATGCGTCGGACGTGACGTTCGATACCGCGCAGCTGTCGCTGGCCATCGGGTCGTTCGCCTGGAAGGACGCAGCGGGCGCGCTCACGGAAGCAGCGCGGGACGACAAGGGCGCCTACCTGCTGCCGACGCCGTTCGAGGGCATCAAGGGCCTGCGGCTCGTGCTCGACTTCGGCGTGCTCAAAGACGACGAGACGCGCACCATCAAGCAGGGCGACCACTTCACGTTCGCGCTCAATCAGACGACGGCTGCGGGGCTGAACCGCTTCTCGCTTACGGATACCGTTGCGCCGCAGAACATCACCTTCGGCGGCCACCTCGTGGCGACGTACGAGATCAAGCACGGCGTTCTCAACGTGACGTTCAGCCAGAACGTGAACTATGAGGAGGGGTTCGCGAAGATCAACGGCGGCATCAGCCTGAACTTCGAGCTGAACGAGGCCGCCTACGGCACCGAAGACGAGACGGGCGTCGATCTCGTGCTGCAAGACGTCAGCAATCCGGCGCACGTCGTGGTGCCGCCGAAGTCGTCGACGGTGGACGGCGTGGAGAAGGAGGGCGTCTACGACCCGGCCACCCGTTCCATCACGTGGACGGTGAGGGCGGGTACGTCGTCGGCCGGGCTCGACATGGCGGGCATGAAGATCGTCGACACCTACGATGCGGGCGCGCTCGAGTACGTCTCGGCGTCGACGACGGCTGCCGACGGGACCGAGACCGACATCACGACGGCCATCGAGCAGGGTACGGGGTCGTGCTCCTACGCGTTCCCCGCAGGGTCCGTGGCCCCGCAGACGGTGAAGATCGTGACGAAGGTGAAGGACGCGGCGCTCCCGAAGGACGGGGCGTCGGTGGTGGGCAACGATGTGCGGCTTGACAAGGGCACCTCGCCCTACGACCCCGGCACGCATCGCACGGCGGGCACGACGACCAGCGTACCGGGCATGGGGGTGCAGAAGAACGGCGAGCAGATCGACGGCAACAAGATGCAGTGGTCGATCGTGGTGAACGAAGCCGAGGACGCGTGGCTGTGGAATGCCGTGGTCACCGACGTGCTGGCGGCGAACCTCACGTATCTCGACAACTCGCTGCGGGTGGACGGCAAAGCCGTGCCCGTGTACGATGCGGTGCCCGACATGGCGCCGGCGTCGGATTACGCGACCCTCGTGACGAACGCCGACGGCACCCATACGCTGGCCTTCCACTTCGTGGACACCGAGGCCGACGATCACGACGGCAAGCCCCTCATCGGGAAGGCGCATCGGCTGACGTTCGAGACGGCGCTTGCGGGCGACGGCATCGAGGACGCGAAGATCGAGAACACCGCCACGTTGAGCGGCGGCTGGCCGGATGGCGACGGCCCTGGCGTGGCGTTCGCGCGCGACATGGGCATCGGCACGGAATACCGCTACGCCTTCGTCAAGAAGGAGGGGAGCGTCGAGCAGCGCACGGGCGTGATCACCTGGTCGGTGAACCCGCAGACGCGCCTCGAGCACTACGAGGGGGCCACGCTGTCCGATGCGATCGACGCGAGCGATCAGGCGTTCATCGACGGGACGGTGATGCTGAAGTACCGGGAAACGACGTACGATCAGGCGCAGCTCGTGAAGGAAGGGTGGCTCACGGTGACGGGCTCGGGCGTTGCCGGCGATCCGACGACGCTCGCGTTCACGTTGCCGAAGGACCCGTTTCCGCTGCTGTCCGACGTGCAGGTGACCTACCGCACGCAGGCGACCGCGGGCTTTTTGGACGGCACGCACGGAACGGCGCACACGTATCGCAACACGGCGAACCTCGAGGTGCAGACGAGCGGCGGCACGTTCGAGAACGCCGCCACGGCCGAAGTGCCGCTCGAGAACGATCTCATCGCCAAAACGGCGGCGTACGAGTACGACGACGCGGCGGGCAGGGGGTGGCTGCACTACACGCTTACGGCGAACGCGAACAAGATGGACCTGAGCGACGTGGCGGTGTCCGACGACTTCTCGCACTTGGCGACTACCTATTATAAGGACGACGGCTCGACGCTCGATATCCCGGCTACGGCGTGGACGATCGATGAGGGTCGCACGCAGGTGACGGGCGGGGCGCATGAAACCCCGACGTTCACGGACGGCCGGTTCAGCGTGAAATTGGGCGAGGCGGCCTCGGGGTGGAAGATCGACGGCACGTACACGATCGACCTCTACCTCACGCTGACCGACGCCGCGCGGCAGGCGTACCTGCTCGATGCGGGAAGCGGCTTCATCCGCACGAAGAACGTGGCCTCCATCGAGGGCACGTCCGGTGGTGGCGCCATCGACCGCACGGCGGTGTACGAGACCACGCCCGAGGGCGGCGACATCGTCAACGAGCTGGTGGACAAGAGCTCGCAGTTCAGCAAGGACACCGGTGTCATCCGTTGGCGCGTCGACGTGAACCCGCAGGGGGCCGAGCTCAAGAACGCCGTGGTGAAGGACGTGCTGAACAAGTCGCTGCAGCTCGACTTCTCGTCGGTCAGGCTCTACGAGAGCAGGCATGCCGCGAACGGGTCCATTGCCGACGATGATCCGGCAACGGCCGGGTGGACGGAGGTGAAGGACGATGCCTTCACCGTTGAGCCGGGCGACGATGGGTCGAGCATCCTGAGAGCGGCGCTCCCCGACGGCGCGAAAGCGTACACGCTCGTGTACGAGACGAACATCACCGAGGCCGTCACCTCGGGCTACGTGCAGAACCGCGCATCGCTTCTGAACGACGACACCGAGAAGGGCGACGGCTCGCACACCCAAGAGCTCGGCGACGACTCGTGGGGCTACCTCGAGCGCACGGCCTCGTACAAGTTCGTGAAGATGGACGCGTTGGGCGGCTCGGCGCAGCCGCTCGGGGCGGGCGTGACGTTCGGCCTGTTCGCCGACGAGGCGTGCATGCAGCAGATCAAGCTCGTGACCGCGAACGAGCATGGCGCGTTCGGGTTCTACGGTCTGACGCCGGGAACCACGTACTGGTACAAGGAGACGAAGGCGCCTGCGGGCTACGTGCTCGATACGACCGCGCACGAGTTGGCGGTGCCGGCGGGCGTGAGCGGCGTGCAGCCGGGCGCGATCACGGTGACGAACGATCGCGTGCGGGCATCTGCACCGGTGACGCTGACGAAGCTGTTCGAGACGACGGCGGGCAGCGACATCGACAAGCAGGCGCGCTTCAAGCTCGTGCTGCGCCCGCTCGGCGCGGGCAGCGGCAAGGCGGTGGGCGTGTCGATGGCGGGCTCGGCGGGGACGTACGTCTACGCCGGCACGGAGGCTTCGGTCGATACGGCCACCGAGCTCGTGGTCGACGCGGCGGCGGGCGTCGAGAGCGCCACGCTTGCGTTGAGCGATTTGCCGTGGGGTTCCTACGAGCTGCGCGAAACCGGCACGACGGCCGGCTACGCGCTGCAGGGCGCTGCGAAGACGTTCACCGTGGCGCAGGATGGCAGCGTGACCTTCGGCGACGCCGCAGGTACCGCGCTGACGAACGGCAAGACGCATATCACGCTGCATAAGCTTCTGAACGGAATCGAGCAGGCCGTGCCGGGCGTCTCCTTCTCGCTATTCGAGCGCACGAACGGCTCGGTGGGAACGACGGCGGTCGAGAGCCTGTTCACGAAGGATGCGTACACCTGGACGCCCGACGGCAATCCCTGGGAGATCGTCGGGCTGCCGGCGGGCGCGTACACGCTGCGCGAGACGACCGCAGCCGACGACGCGACGATCTCGCAGGTGCAGGACGTGCCCTTCACCATCGCGGCCGACGGCGCGCTCAAGCTCGACAAGGGCGTCGCGCACGTGAAGGCGTCGGGCACGACGATCACGGTCGACAATGTGTCGTGCAGCGCGGTGAAACTGGACAAGCTCGATCAATACGGCCATGCGGTGAGCGGCGCGGGCGTGCAGCTGCAGCGATGGGACGGAAGCGCGTGGGTGGACGAAGGCGCCTCGGCGGCGACGGCGGGCAGGACGCTGACGTTCGACAAGCTTCAGCGCGCTACGACGTATCGCATCGTCGAGGCGCTCGTGCCTGACGGCTACCTCACGGCGCAGCCGGTTGAGTTCACCGTCAACGCGTACGGCGTCGTGGAGGGCGTCAAGCTCGGAAATGCGATGGGCACGACGGCTGCATACGGAAACGTTTGGAGCAACGGCGCCTTCACCCTGCGCGACGAGCGCATCCTCGGCCATGCGTCGTTCGTCAAGGTGGCGGAGGACGCGGCGGGCACGCCGCTTGCGGGCGCGACGTTCGATCTGTACCGGGTCGAGACGTCGGGCGACGTCAAGGTGCACGGCGCAGGCTCGTTCACCTCGGATGCCCAGGGCCGCGTGAGCACGGTGGGCTCGTCGCTTGCGAACGTCGACACGGGCCAGAAGATGGCCGAGGGTCTCGCGCCCGGCACCTACTACTTCAAGGAGACGGGCGCGCCGGCCGGCTACCGCTTCGATGCGACGCAGCCGGCAACGTCTGAGCGCTTCACGGTGGAAGCCGACGGATCGAACCGCTACACGCAAGCGGCGGGCGCGCCGTCGGGTCAGCACGTCATCGGGCTCGCGGCGGTTGAGAACACGCCGCTCGCCGCGTTGGTGCTCGTGCACAAGGCCGACGAGGGCGGTTCGCCGCTCGGCGGGGCCGTCTTCGCGTTGACCGGCACCGATGCCGACGGCAGCGCGGTGTCGCTCGAAGCCGAGACGGGCGCCGACGGCCTCGCGTCGTTCGAGCACGTTCCCACCGGTTCCTACGAGGTGCGCGAGACGAAGCCGCCCGCAGGCTACCGGTTGAGCGCCGCCGTGCTGAAGGTGACGGTGGGGCAGGAGACGGCGGGGCTCACGTACGATCTGAACGTCGATGCGCCCGTGGTCAACGAGCTGAACAGCCTCACCGTGTCGAAGGTGGACGAAGCGGGCGCTCCGCTTGCGGGCGCGGTGTTCGCGCTCGAGGGCACGTTCGCCGACGGCTCGAGCGATCCGCTCGTGTGGACGTCGGGCACGGATGTCGAAACGATCGCGGGCAAGCTCGTGGCGTCGAACGTGTACCGGCTCGTCGAGCGTTCGGCTCCCCTGCATTACGTGCGCACGTACGAGCCGCGCGAGGCGATGATGGACGCCCACGGCGCCCTGTTCGAGCGCGCCGTGGGCGCGTCGGCATGGAGCACCGTCCAGGGGAACGCTCTGGTGGTGGCGAACGATCCCGTGCGCGGGCAGGTTGAGGTGACGAAAACGGTGTCAGGCGGCAACGGCACCGTTGCAGGCGTGCAGTTCGACCTGTTCAAGCGCGGTGCCGCGTCCGACGGCGACGACTTGGCCATCGCGTCCGCCTGCGCGACGGATGCGGCGGGGGTCTGGCGCTCGCTCGACGAGGGGGCGACGAATCCCGACACGGGGCGTCCGCTGTCCGAGGGGCTTGCGGCGGGGTCGTACTTCCTTGTCGAGACGAAGGCCGCGCCCGACACCGAGCTCGATGCGACGCCTCGTGACTTCGAGATCGCCGACGCCGACCACTATGCTGCCGCGAAGGCGGCGGTGGCGGTGTCGCTTGAGAATCGCGCGTTCGGCGCTTCGCTTGAGCTGGCGAAACGCGACGCAACGAGCGGTGCGGCGCTTGCGGGCGCGGCGTTCGCGCTCACGTACGTGCCGGAAGGCGGCGATACGTCGCAGGTCATCGTCGTGCCGGCGACGGGCGACGCGGGCGCGTACCGGGTGGACGACCTCAAGAAGGGCACGTACGCCCTCGAGGAAACCATCGTGCCGAACGGTTACGAGCAGCCGTTCAAGGCCACGTTCTCCCTGACCAATGCCGACAACGGCGCAACGGTGAACGTGCGTGACGACGCGGCACAGGCCGTTGCGGTGACGAAGACGGCCGGCACGTGGGACGCGTCCGGCGTGACGAACGCGCGCACGCTCGGATCTCTCGCGCTGACGAAGGTGGGCGAGCAGAACGAGCCCCTCGCCGGCGTGCTGTTCCTGCTTGAGCGCAGCGAAGCGGGCGCGTGGAGCACGGTGGGCACGTACGCGACGGGCGTCGACGGCACCCTTGTCGTGTCCGACCTCGCATGGGGTGCGTACCGCATCTCCGAGACGAAGGCGGCGCCGGGCTACGAGCCGGGCGGCAGCGCGGTGCCGATCGCGTTCGAGGTGGGGCCGAACAGCGGCACCGACGTGAAGCTGACCTGGGATCACGGAATCATTGCGAACGAGCGGACGAGCATTGCCATCGAGAAGGTGGACGATGCCGCAACGCCGCAGCGCCTCGACGGCGCGCACCTCAAGCTGAAGGGCGTCTTCGCTGATCGCACGACCGAGAAGGCGTGGGAGTCGAGTGCGGACGCCGCAGAAGTGCTCACCGGACAGCTCGTCGTGGGCGAGACGTACACGCTTGAGGAAACCGAGCGCCTGCCCGGTTACCTGGCCTTGCCGGGCGCCATCGCATTCGCGCTCAACGGTGCGGGCCAAATCGTGCTCGAATCGGCTCCCGTCTACGGCGACGGTTCGCAGGCGGCGCGTCTGTCCGCCGACGGCGTGCAGCTGTCCGTGCGCAACGTCAAGGTGCGTGGCGTGGTGACGCTTTCGAAGATGGACGCCGATGCGGGCACGCCGCTCGACGGCGCCGTGTTCGCGTTGTACGACGGTACGGGCGCCCTCGTGCGGGACGGGCTTGAGACGGGCCGCGCCTACGCGGCCGCCGATTGGTCCGCTACCGACGCAGCGGCGGGTCGGCTGAGTATCGAAGGCCTCGACCTGGGGTCGTACTCCCTGCGCGAGACGGCGGCGGAGGGGTATCAGGTACCCGATACCGCGTACCCGTTCACCATCGACAACGACAACGCGACGAAGGCGCCCTCGTGCGATCTGGGCACGATTGTCAACCGGCAGACGGAGCTCTCGTTCGTCAAGACGGGGCTCTACGCCGAGCAGTGCTCCGATCCTGTGCTGGGAGGCGAAGCGCCGGAGGCGACCCGGCCGCTGGCCGGTGCCGTGTTCACGGCGTACGACGACGCGGCGTGCACGCATGCGGCGGCCACGGCTACCAGCGACGAGGCCGGTCGGGTGACGTTCAAGAAGCTTCCGGCCGCCACGTACTGGGTGCGCGAGACGACGACGCCTGCCGGACACGTGCCGAGCGACGTCGTGTACGTGGCTGCGTTCGCGGCCGACGGCACGCTGAGCGGGTTCGTACAGCAGGACGCGCCGGACGCGGCGGTTGACACGGTGGTGAACGACGTGTTCCGCGCCGACATCAGCATGAGGAAGGTGTCGGAGAACGACGCGTCGAAGGTGCTGCCGAACTCGGTGTACGGCCTGTACAAGCGCGTGGTCTCGCCGCTTGCGCGCGGGGCGGAGTCCTTGCAGCTCATCGCGAAGGCCACCACCGACGAGCACGGCATGCTCACGTTCAAGGGCGTCCTCATGGATCGGGAATACGTCGTCCAGGAGCTGGAAGCGCCCGACGGCAGCCTCGTGTCGAAGCATCCCATCGCCATGACGTTCGCCGTGGGAAGCGACGGCGCGCCGCGGCTCGCTACGTTCGACGATGGCTCCGGCACGGCCGAGGTGGACGAGAACGGCGTCATCGTGTGGAAGGAACCGCAGGTGATGGTTGCCTTCAACAAGAAGACCCCCGAGGGCGACGCGCTTGCCGGCGCGCTGCTCGAGGTGGTGGATGAGCGGGGCGGCGTGGTGGTGGAGCCGTGGACGTCCGAGGAGGGGAGGGGCACGCAGGTGGAAGGCGTGCTCGTGGCGGGTGCGACCTACCGCCTCGTGGAGCTCGAGGCGCCTGCGGGCTACGTGCGCGCCGACGACGTGTCGTTCACCGTGGAGAATCCGAAGCTCGGGCCGCGGGAAGGGTTCGTGCAGCAGGTGGACATGGTTGACGAGCTCGAGGCGGCGCCGCCTGCGAAGACGCCTGCCGCAACGAGGCCCTTCGGCTTCCTGGCGAAGACGGGCGACCCGTCGCTCGCGCTGCTCGTTGGGGGCGTGGTGTTCGCGGCGGCCGGCATTGCCGCGGCGAGCGGCGTGCGCCGGCGACGCACGCGCACGTAAACACGGAGAAGGGGCCCGCGCGGGCCCCTTCTGCTTTCTACAGCGTCTTCTTCATCCAGATGTGCTCGACGTGCTCGTCGAGTTCGACGGCGCCGTAACGCTCATACCCCGTGCGCTCGTAAAACGGCGTGACGTAGCACTGCGCGTGCAGGTGCACCTCCGTCGCCCCGGCTTCGCGCGCAAGGCGCTCGGACTCGGCCAGCAGCTTGCCGCCGTAGCCGCCGTGACGTGCCTCGGGCAGCACGGCCAGGCGGCCGAACACCCAACGGCCCGGCTCGTCGGTGTGGTCGGGGTCGGGGAAGATGCGGGCGCAACCCACGAGCGCATCGTCCTCGTACAGCGTCACGTGGATGGTGCGCGGGTCGTCGTCCGTGGCGTCGAATTCGTCCTGAAAACCCTGCTCCTTCATGAACACGCGCGTGCGCACGATGCGCGCGTCCGCGAAGTTGCCCTGCTCGAATCGCAATTCCATGCGAGCCTTCTTTCTCTCTTCGGTCGTCGACCACCTTACCATACGTGCGCAATGAAATCAGGCTTTTGCGAGGTCGTGTGGATGTTTTCTGCATAAGAGCCGCGAGGTGCAAAGCAGTGCTCGCGTATGCTTTATTTGTGGTGGAAACATGGTAGAATCGACGGATGTATAAAAAGAAGGACCCATCCGCTAAGGAAAGATGCGTACCATGCAAATTCGCGAAGAACTTGAACAGCTGATCGACGCGGCCGTCGCGGCCGCGTGCGAGGACGGAACGCTCACGCTTGAGCAGGCTCCCGAGGCGGCACTCGAGCGCCCGCGCGACGAGAGCAACGGCGATTGGGCTTCCACCGTCGCCATGCGTTCGGCAAAGCTTGCCAAGAAGAACCCCCGCGAGATCGCGCAGATCATCGTCGATCATCTGCCGGAGAACGACATGATCGCCTCCGTCGAGATCGCCGGCCCCGGCTTCATCAACATCCGCTTGGCCAACGCCGTCCTGCAGGGCGTCGTCGCCGAGGCGCGCGCCGAGAAGGAAGACTTCGGCAAGGGCGAGATTCCCGAAGGCGAGCGCAAGATCAACCTCGAGTACATCTCGGCGAACCCGACCGGTCCGCTGCACGTGGGTCACGGCCGTTGGGCCGCGCTCGGCGATGCCACGGCGCGCGTCATGCGCCATGCCGGCTACGACGTGTTCGAGGAGTTCTATATCAACGATGCCGGTACGCAGATGGACAACTTCGGCGAGTCGGTTGCGGTGCGCTACCAGCAGCTGCTCGGCCGCGACGTGGAGATGCCGGAGGCGTGCTACGCCGGTTCCTACGTGAAGGACATCGCCCAGGCCATCATCGACGAGGACGGCGACAAGTGGCTCGATGCCGACCAGAAGGAGCGCATGGAGAACTTCCGCGAGCGCGCCTACGCCTACGAGCTGGCCGAACAGCATCGCGTGACCGAGCGTTTCGGCACGACCTTCGAGTGCTGGTTCTCCGAGCGCTCGCTGTACGTGCCCGACGAGACGGGCGAGAGCGCGGTCGACCGCAGCCTCAAGGCCATGGACGAGAAGGGCTACATCTACGTCGAGGACGGTGCCACCTGGTTCAAGTCGAGCGCGTTCGACGACGAGAAGGACCGCGTGCTCATCAAGGCCAACGGCGAGATGACGTACTTCATGAGCGACGTGGCCTACCACTATAACAAGATGGAGCGCGGCTTCGACCACCTCATCAACATCTGGGGCGCCGACCACCACGGCTACATCGCCCGCTGCGAGGCCATGCTGGCCGCCTGGGGTTGGCCCGGCGCGCTGGAAATCATGCTCGGCCAGCTGGTGAACCTGTTCCGCGACGGCGAAGCCGTGCGTATGTCGAAGCGTACGGGCGAGATGATCACGTTCGAGGAGCTCATCGACGAGGTGGGCGTCGACGCGACCCGTTACCTCATGCTGGCGAAGTCCTCCGACCAGCCCATCGACTTCGACATCGAGGTGGCGAAGAAGAAGGACGCGTCGAACCCGGTGTACTACGTGCAGTACGCGCACGCGCGCATCTGCTCTATCCTGCGCAAGGCCGCCGACGCGCAGCTTGCCGAGGCCGCTGCGAACGGCGAGATCTCGATGGACGAGCTGGCCGAGAAGGTCATCCCGGCGAACGTCGATCTGTCGCCGCTCACGCACGAGTCGGAGCTGGCGCTCATGCGCAAGATGGACGACTTCGGCCCGCTCGTGGCGCAGGCCGCCCGCGACCGCGCGGCGTTCCGCTTGACGCACTACGCGCAGGACCTCGCGGCCCTGTTCCACTCGTTCTACACGAACTGCCACGTCATCGGCGAGGAAGAGAACGTGACGAACGCCCGCCTGGCCCTCGTCGACGCCACCCGCATCGTGCTGGCGAAGACCCTCGACCTGCTGGGAGTCACCGCCCCCGCAAAGATGTAGGAAAGAAGCAAGCGCAAAGGGGCCGCCGATGGGCGGCCCCTTTTTTGCGTCTAGTGGTCCACCTGCTCTTCCTTTTCTAGTGCGCCCGCCGGGGGGGCGTGCGGGGCCACTAGGCTTTCCGCGGGCGCAAAGAGAGGAGGCGCCTCCCATTCTAGTGCGCCCGCCGGGGGGACACGCAGGTCCCGGCGGGCGCCATGGGCGCTCCCGCTTGTTGCGCCCGCCGGGAGACGTGCGGGTCCACCCCACCTTCCGCGGGCGCAAGGGAGCGATGGGCAAAGCTCTTCCTACACGTTGTCCTCTAAATCCACCTGCATGAGGTACACGTTCTCCCTCAGGCGCTTGTACGATGCTCGGCAGAGGTCGCCGTCTTCGTAGCGGGATTGGATTTGCTCGAGCTCGAGGCGCAGGCCGTGGCGCTCGATGTCGGCGGCCTTGTTCACCGTGTTCGTGAGGGCGGTGATGGACGGGTTCGCGCTGCGCATGGCCGTGATGGAGCGCTGGTATTCCAGCAAAAGCGTGCTCACGTCCTCGGCGGGCTCTGCCGAGTCGGGCGACGCCAGTTTCTCCTGCAGGCGCTCCACCACGTGTTCGGCGCACTGCATCTGCAGGTCGCGGACGGCCTGCACGCGCTCGGTGACGCTTACGCCGGGCAGGCCGGCCAGGATGCGGTGCCAGCCCGAGCGCAGGATGGCGCGCACGCGCAGCACGAGGTTCTGCACCGACCAACGCCCGCGATGGTGCTGCAGCATGTTCTCGATGCGCGCAAGGCGGCTGAGGTACTGGTAGCCCACGATGGGGTAGATGTCCTCGCTGTCGATGAGCTCGATGACCAGCTCCTGCTCCCAATGGATGGCCTGGAGGCGCAGCGCGGTGTTCGGCTTGTCCTCGATGTCGTTGCGGCTCTTGATGCGCGCGATACGGTCGTTGTACGAGTGGATCACCATCTGCGTGGCGGCGCGGTTCTCGGTGGTCTGGCGCGCGGCCAGATCTTCGATGACGGTGCGCAGGATCTCGATGTTCACCTCGGTCTCGTCGCAGCGCAGATCCTCGTCGGTGGGCGCCTTCTTCGGCGCCAGCAGCGGCACCACGAACGTTGCCAAAAGCAGCGTGACCACGATGACGCCGCAGGCCATGAATATCATGAGGTCGCGCTGCGGCACCGTGTAGGGAATGGTGAACGCCACGGCCAGGGTGATGGTGCCCTTCGGGCCGCCCAAGGTCATGATGGCCGACGAGCGCAGGTTCTCCAGCCCGAACCGCTTCGATTCGGGGTCGCGCCGATGGTGCACCCATTCCACGCCGAGGATCCAGAGAAAGCGCACGGCGATGATGAGGAAGGCGAGGCCCAGCACGTAGCCGATCAGCACGTCGTTGTTGACGGCCGTGCTCTCCCACGTGCCTTGGAAGGCGAGCGGCAGCTGCGTGCCCAGCAGCACGAACACCACGCCGTTGAGCGTGAACGTGAGCACGCGCCACACGCTGGTGGAGACGATGTTCATGCGCGAGATGGACGGCCCGATGATGCGCGGCGAGATGACGTTCACGAGGCCCGCCGCCACCACGGCCAGGATGCCGCTCGTGTGCAGCGCGTTCGCCACGAGATAGACGATGAACGGAGTGAACACTTCGAACAGCACGTGGAACGTCGTGTTCTCCAACCCCCACGAGCGCACCTTGCGCACAAGGAAGTTGCCCAGGTAGCCCAGCGCCACGCCCATGAGGATGCCGCCGAAGAAGCTGAACAGGAAGTCGGCCGTCGCGTCGATGAGCGAGAACGTGCCGGTGACGGCCGCCGCGATGGCGAACTGGAAGGACACGATGCCCGACGCGTCGTTGATGAGCGATTCGCCTTCGAGGATGCTCTTGGAGCGCGCGGAGATGCTGGTCTCCTTCGACAGCGACGCCACGGCCACGGCGTCGGTGGGGCCGAGCGCCGCTCCCAAGGCGAACGCCGCGAACAGCGAGATGGACGGCACGAGCCAGTTGACCGCGAAGCCCACGATGAGCGCCGTGGCAACCACGAGGCCGATGGCCAGCGACACGACGGGGCGGCGGTTGCGCCACAGCGACCCTTTGTCGATGTTCTTGGCTTCGTCGTAGAGCAGGGGGGCGATGAACAGCACGAGGAACAGCTTGTCGTCGAGCTCGATCTTGATCTGGGTGGAGGCGAGCAGCGCTATTCCCAAGCCGAGCAGGATCTGGATGAGCGGCGAGGATATCTTCGGCACGAGCTGGTCGATGACCGACGAGGCGAGGACGGCGGCAAGCAACAGCAATGCGAGCATGAGCGCTTCCACCTAAGGGCTCCTCCTGTCGGTCGAGGATGGGACAACCCCTTTATTGTAACCGAGCGTGTCGTGCTTCCTTGATCGGATGCACGAAATTTGCGAAGGCGTTAACGTGCCTCCGCATCCGACACCGCGATGCTCGCTTTGATGTACAGGGTGTAGGCCACGGCGGCGGTGGACGCAAGCACGAGATCGCGTTCGAAGTCGCCTTCGCTCGCGCCGCTTTTGAGGCCTTGCGGGCTGGTGGGGCCGAGGGAGAACAGGGCCCGCAGCGCGGCCTCGAACGCCTCGCAGTAGTAGTCGTAGGCCACGTGCGTGTCGAAGCTGGCAATCTGCATGCGGATGAGGCGGTCGATCTCGGCGATGGAAAAGGTCTGCTTGAGCGTGCAGATGACGATGAGGTAGGCGATGTGGGAGCGCGTGTACTTCTTGCCCGCCGCCGAGGCGAGCACGCCCTGCTTCACGTAGTTGTTCACCATCGAGCGCGTGATGATCTTCTCGTCCGGGCGGTAGAGGGGGGCGAGCATCTCCTCGAGGTAGCCGACGAGTTGGTCCATGTACAGGTCGATGGACGGGATCTCATCGTAGCGGGGCAGATGGAGGGCAACGAGTCGTTCGGCGCACGAGGATGCGCTGACGGATGCGACGTTCATGGAGGGCCTTTCTTCGGGAGGTGCGGGTGGAGCGCATTCGAGGATAGCAAGAAGGACGTTTCGCGTCAATCTTCTCCACTCCTTGACATAGTGTATATGAACCAATAATCTAGTTATTGAAACTAGATAGAAAGCAGGGAGTATGGAACCCAACCGCATCGCCCTCATCGTCGACTCGTGCACCGACGTGCCGCCCGCCGATATCGAGCGCTACGGCATGTACGTCGTGCCGCTGCAGGTGAATTACCGCGACGAGAGCTTCCTCGACAAGGTGACCATCACGCCGCAGCAGGTGTACGACCGCTTCGCCGATGAGGTGCCCACCACGTCCACGCCCACGCCGGCCGTCGCGCGCGAGGTGCTGCAGCGCGTCGTGGACGACGGCTACGAGCAGGCGGTCGTCGTCACCATCTCGAGCGGGCTTTCGGCCACGTGCGAGCTCATGCGCTCTTTGGTGGTGGGCATGCCCGAGCTGGACTGCTGCATCGTGGACACCAAGAACATCGGCATGGGCGCGGGCCTCGTGGCCCTCGCGGTGGCGCGTCGGCTCGAAGGCGGGGCGACGCTCGACGACCTGCGCCGCGAGAGCGACCGCATCGTGGAGAGCACGCGGGTGTATTTCTGCGTGGACACGCTCGAGTACCTGCACAAGGGCGGGCGCATCGGCAACGTGACGTACGCCGTGGGCAGCCTCCTGGACATGCGGCCCGTCATCAGCTGCAACGAGAAGGGCGTGTACTACACGGTGGCGAAGGCGAAGGGGCGCCGCCAGTCGCTCAAGAAGGCGATGTCCGTCGCCGAGAAGTTCGCCGCGTCGTTTTCGCGCTGCACGATGGCCGTGGTGAACGGCGACGCCGCCGAGGAGGCGGCCGAGGTGCGCGCCGAGCTGGGCGAGCGCGTGCAGAACGCCGATGCCTGGTACGAGGGGCAGATCAGCCCCGTGCTCGTGGTGCACACCGGCCCCGGCCTCATCGGCATCGGGGTGTGCGGCGCGTAAGGCGGCTCCCCTTGTCATCCTGAGCGAGCGAAGCGGGTCGAAGGATCCCGGACAGAAAGGGGACGGTTCTTTTTTGTCTCGCGTGATGCGTGCAATCCGGATCTGCGCGAGAAGACAAAAAAGAACCGTCCCCTTTCTGTCCTCCCTCAGGCCAGCGGCAGCGCGATCTCCACGGCGAAGCCGCTGCTCGGCGATCCGTACAGCGACGTCGAGCCGCCGTGCGCGCGGGCGATGCGGTCGATGAGCACGAGCCCCAGGCCGTGCTCCTTGTCGAACGAGCCTGCCGCGCTCTTCGCCGTGCGCGCCCGCGCGAGCCGCGCCTCGAGCGCCGCGAGGTCGACGGGGGAGATGCCCTCGCCGTCGTCGCTCACGCAGACGGTGCCGTAGCGGCCCTCCGGCCGTTGCTCGGCGCGCAGCGTCACGCGAATCGTGCAGCCCTGCTCGTTGTGTAGCCGCGCGTTCGCGATGGCGTTCTCCACGGCGCGCGTGAGCAGCCGCTCGTCTCCCAACACCACCGTGTCCACCGCGTCCTCGGCGATGTCGAGCTCCATGGGGTGCAGCTCGTCGAGGCCGCTGTTCGCATGCGCCGCCACCACGGTGCGCAGCAGGCGCGGCAGCAGCACGCGCTCGAGGTGCAGCGGCTGCATGTCGTAGTCGAGCTGCGAGGCGGTGTTGAGGTCGGTGACGAGGTCCTTGATCTTGAGCCCCTGCGTGCGGATGACCCGCGCGCTCTCGCGCGCTTCGTCGGGAGCTGCAGGGTCCTGCGCGAGCGCGTCGGCATAGCCGAGGATCATCGACAGCGGCGTGCGGATGTCGTGCGAGATGCCGCGAATCCAGCTGGCGCGGGCTGCGTCCTTCTGCTCGATGATGGCGCTCGTCTCGGTGATCTGGTCGCCGATGTCGCGCAGATCGCCCTTGAGGTGCAGCTCGGCCGCGCGCCCCTCCGACAGCGCGTCGAGGGCGCCCGTGATGGGAGCCACCGCGTTCTGCGTCCGACGGCGCGACACCGCGTAGATGCTGAACAGAATGCCCAGGTCGACGGCGAAGATGAGCAGCACGTACAGCGGCAGGTTGCGCACGGTCGAGGTGGGGTAGGTGAGCATCGTCGTCCAGAAGACGTCGCCCGGGAACCCGATGACGAGCAGCGCGTCGTCGCGATCCCAGAAGAAGGCCGCGTAGTCGGACACGGCGGCGTAGTGGGCCGCCATGGCGATGTCGTTCGGCGTGAACGACCGCGGCACGTCGGCGGGCACGTTCTGCTCCCAGACCACCGCGCCCGTCGCGTCCACGAGCAGCGCCCAGGCGTCGTGGCGCGCCAGCTCGTCGACGCCCGCCTCGGTGAACGTGTACGCGCCGTCCTCGCCGCGCACGAGCGCCTCGTCCACCGTGCGCGTCACCGAGATGGGCGTGCCGTCGTTGAAGTTCGCCTCCGACTCGCGGTAGGCCAGCACCGCGTACAGGAAGAAGTCCACCACCACGATGAGGAACGCGAGCGCCACGAACAGCAGCAGCTGCTTCGAGAAGAAGTGCGCGAGGTTCGCGGGCTTCGATGAGCGCCGCCCGGCCTGCGCGCGCTGTTCGCGCCGTGCCATGGGGTGTCCTTCCGTGTCCTAGCCGCGTTTCGCCAGTTTGTAGCCGAGGCCCTTCATCGTGACGAGCGATACGGGCGCCGACGGGTTCGCCTCGATCTTCTCGCGCAGGCGGCGGATGTGCGCCATGAGCGAGTTCTCGTAGCCGAACGAGGTGCCCCAGCACGCCTCGCACAGCGCGTCGATGGTGACAATGCGGCCGGCGTTGCGCGCGAGCACGCTCAGTATCTCATGTTCCTTGGCGGTGAGCAGCACCGTTTCGCCGTCGGCGCGTTCCACTTCGGCCGTGGCGAAGTTCACGCGGCTCGCGGCCAGCTCGAGCACGGGGTTCTCGGCGACGTAGCAGCGCCTCAGCACGGCGGCGATGCGCAGCACGAGCTCCTGCGGCAGGAACGGCTTCGCGATGTAGTCGTCGGCGCCCAGCGTGAGTCCCGACACCCGGTCGAAGGGCTCGTCCTTCGCCGTGAGGAACAGGGCGGGGGTGGCGGCGTGCGCCGGCAGCTGCCGGATGCGGGCCAGCAGGTCGAAGCCGTCCATGTCGGGCATCATCACGTCGAGCACGAACAGCTCGTAGGCCCGCTCGGGCGACGCCGAGCGCGCCGTGATGGCGGCGAGCGCCTCGGTGCTCGCGTTGATGATGTCCACCGACGCGAATCCCGCGCCGTGCAGGATGGTGGCCACCATGTCGGCCAATTCCCGCTCGTCGTCCACGAGCAGTATGCGCTTGGTGCGCAGATGCTCCTCAACCGTGCCGAATGCTCCTGCCATTGCCTGCGCTCCTTTCTCGTCGGATTCCAGTATGGCACACGCGGCCCGGCCCGCGCGCCTGGTTCGGCGCATCGTAAGGCAGGTGCAAGGTGGGCTGCAGGGCGGCGTAAGGAGGGGTTCCTACACTGGAGGCGTACCGGAATGCGAGAGAAGGAGCAGACGATGAACGCACGGGATCGAAACGGATCGACGGTGGTGGAAGTACGTGCCGTGAGCAAGCGCTACGGCATCGAGGGGCGCAAGCACGACGCGAGCGTGACGCAGGCGCTCGACCGCGTGAGCTTCGCGGTGTGCGCCGGCGAGTTCACCGGCATCATGGGACCGAGCGGCTCGGGTAAGTCGACGCTGCTCAACTGCCTGGCCACCATCGACGCGCCGTCGAGCGGGCAGATCGTCATCGGCGGACGCGACGTGACGCAGCTGGCTGGAAAGGAGCTGGCGAAGTTCCGCCGCGAGGACCTCGGGTTCATCTTCCAGGATTCCAACCTGCTCGACACCCTCACCGCCTACGAGAACATCGCGCTGGCGCTGACCATCCAGAAGACGCCGACCCGCGAGATCGACGGGCGCGTGCAGGAGGCGGCGCGCCAGCTGGGCATCGTGGACGTGCTGCAGAAGTACCCTTACCAGATGTCGGGCGGCCAGAAGCAGCGCGTGGCGGCCGCGCGCGCCACGGTGACGCGTCCGCGCCTCGTGCTGGCCGACGAGCCCACGGGCGCGCTCGACTCGAAGTCGGCGCGCCAGCTGCTGGAATCGCTCGAGTACCTCAACGAGACGGGATCGACCATCCTCATGGTCACGCACGACTCGTTCTCGGCCAGCTACTGCAACCGCATCGTGTTCATCAAGGACGGCGCGCTCTACGGCGAGCTGCGGCGCTCGGGCGCCGACCGCGGCGTGTTCTACCGCAAGATCGTCGACATCGTGTCAAGCATGGGCGGCGCGGGCGACGAGGCCCAGGAGGCCGCCGTCGCGGGCGAGGGGGCGCGTCATGCTGGCTAGGCTCGCGCTCGGCAACGTGCGCAAGTCCCTCGCGGACTTCGGCATCTACTTTCTCACGGTCATGCTGGGCGTGGCGGTGTTCTACGCGTTCAACTCCATGACGGCGCAGCAGGGCGTGCTGGCCTTCTCGCAGACGCAGGACAGGATGTTCGACCTGTTGGGCATGGTCATCGGCGGCGTGTCGGTGTTCATCGCCTTCGTGCTCGTGTTCCTCGTGGTGTACGCGAACAGCTTCCTCATCCGCCGGCGCAAGCGCGAGTTCGGGCTGTATCTCACGCTGGGCATGAGCACGGCCGACGTGGTGAAGATCGTCGCGCTCGAGTCGCTCATCGTGGGCGCCGCGTCGCTCGCGGTGGGCCTGCTGGCGGGTTTGGGGCTCTCGCAGCTGCTGCTCATGCTGACGTCGGCGCTGTTCCAGGCCGACGTGGCCGACGCGAGCGGGTTCGCGTTCGTGTTCTCGGCCGACGCCTTCGTGAAGACCATCGCCGTGTTCGCCGCCATCTTCGTGGTAGCCGCCCTGCTGAACGCGCGGACGGTGGCGAAGGCGAAGCTCATCGAGCTTCTGCATGCGGGGAGCAAGAACGAGGAGATGAAGCTCACGAGCCTGCCGCTGTCGATCGTGCTGTTCGCGGTCTCGCTCGTGATCATCGGCGTGTCGTACAAGCTGCTCATCGACAACGGGCTCATGGAGCCGTCGCCCCAGTTCGCCGCCGCCACGGTGCTCGTGTGCGTGGGCACGGTGCTGTTCTTCTACGCGCTGTCGGGCTTTCTGCTCAAGCTCGTGCAGCTGGTCAAGCCCGTGTACCTGCGCGGCCTCAACATGTTCACGCTGCGGCAGCTGAACGCGAAGGTGAACACGACGTTCGCGTCGCTGTCCATCGTGTGCCTCGTGCTGTTCCTCGCCATCACCAGCGTGTGCGGCGGCATCGGCATCCGCAACGCCATGGAGGGCTCGCTCGAGAAGGGCACGCCGTACAGTGCGAGCGTGTCCACGTCGTTCGGCTCGTACACGGCCGAGGCGGGCTTCGAGGCGGCGCCGCTCGGCGCGTTCGGGGAGTTCGCCGAGGCGCAGGGCTACGACATGGCGGCGGGGCTGCGCGCGAGCGCGGAGACGCTCGGCGCGGGCGACTTCGACGCGCTCGTGGACCGCTCGGCGCAGGTCGACCTGCTCGTGGACCCCGAGGACGGCCTGGTGATGGACGACGTCGAGCAGGCGAGCGGCCTTGCGCTGTCCGACTTCGCGGGATCGTCCATCACCAGCGGCTACGGCGTGTACCCCGTGTACGTGGCGAAGCTGTCGCAGGTGAACGCCGCGCTCGAGCTGGCGGGCAAGCCCACGGTGGAGCTGGGAGCGGGGGAGTGCGCCGTGTTCAGCGACTCCGACATCACGAGCGCCTTCTACCAGCGCGTGGTGGATGCGAAGACGAAGCTGGACGTGAGCGGGCGCGAGCTGACCGTGGCGTCGTTTCGCGGCGACGCGCTGCAAACCACGCCGTTCCCGATGAACACGGGCACCCTCGTCGTGCCCGACGACGCCGTGCCGGCCCGCGCGGTCGTCCTGCAGTCCACGCTGAACGTATCGTGCGGAAGCGATGCGGACGAGGCGGCCTTCGGCGCGCTCATGGACAAGATCTCCGACACCGACAATCCCGACACCTGGCCCATCACGCTGTCCATCACGCGCACCGACGTGTACGACCAGAGCATCGGCTTGTCCACGGTGGTGGCGTACCTGGCCATCTACCTGGGCTTCGTGCTGGTCATCGCCTGCGCGGCCATTCTGGCCATCCAGCAGCTGTCCGACGCGTCCGACAACGCGCGCCGCTACGGTCTGCTGCGCAAGCTGGGCGCCCCCGAAGGCATGATCAACGGCGCGCTGTTCGCGCAGGTGCTCGTGTACTTCCTGTTCCCGCTGCTGCTGGCGGTGGCGCACTCGGCGTGCGCGCTCGTGGTGGTCACCGACGTCGTGGCGG